>Ga0209517_10008550_pt1 | contig 11952 bp, 12 predicted proteins | sample PeaSoiMetSII2010_FD_187695 | JGI IMG/M metagenome (GOLD analysis project Ga0209517, IMG submission 187695) | Peat soil microbial communities from Weissenstadt, Germany - SII-2010 (SPAdes) (version 2) | ecosystem: Environmental > Terrestrial > Soil > Wetlands > Peat | place: Germany...
CCGTGCTCGAACCGACCGCCGACGGGTTCCGCAACTACCAGCGCAAGGGAGACAACCGACCGGCGCCAAAGTTGCTGGTGGATCGGGCGCACCAGCTGAAGCTGACCGCTCCCGAGATGACGGTGCTGCTCGGCGGCCTGCGCGTGCTGAATGCCAACTTCGGGCAGTCCCAGCTCGGCGTCTTCACCGAGCGGCCCGGGTCACTGACCAACGACTTCTTCGTGAACCTGCTCGACATGGGCACGGAGTGGCGGAAGTCCTCCCAGTGCGAGCACTTCTACGAGGGTCGCGACCGCCGGACGGGTGCGGTCAAGTGGACCGGCACCGCCGTCGATCTCGTCTTCGGCTCGAACTCTCAGCTCCGAGCCATCGCGGAAGTCTATGCGGGCAACGACGCGCAGCAGAAGTTCGTGCGTGACTTCGTGGCTGCGTGGGCCAAGCTGATGAACCTTGACCGCTTCGACCTCGTCTGACTCGTGTTTGAACGTTTGCGGGCGTTTTCGAGCCGGTGGCTGAGCCTCATGCGGGTGAATAGACTTCGGGTGGCAACACGAACCGAAGCTGTCCCCCCGCACGAGGCTCAGTTCACTCCCGGCCTGCATCTCTTGCTCGCCCCCTGTGGGGCCGGCCGAACTCGCGTGCGTCGGTCCGAAACCCCGCGGGCGAGGTGACCGACGCACGCTACCTGGCAGGTAGATGTAACCTCGACCAACTAGCCGCAGTTCTGCCGGATGATGCGGTCGCAGCCCGCCAAGCCAATCCGCCCGCTCGGAACGCGCCCGCTATTGATCAGCGATATTGCATTTTGGCAACTCCTTTCGCAGCTCGGCAACGCCTGCTGCCGTTGCTTTCGTGCCCCACATGGTCAGCGTTTGCAAGTTCTTCAGGACGGCCAGTTCCTTCAGCCCCTTGTCTGTCACGTCCGTGGCGCTAATGTTCAGCTCTTGCAAGTCCTTCAGTCCGACCAGTTCCTTCATCCCCTTGTCCGTCACCTCCGTGTGATTAAGGTACAGCCTTTGTAAGCTCTTCAGGCCGGCCAGCTCCTTCAGGGCTGCGTCCGTCACTTTTTTGTTGTTGTTGCGAATGTCCAGCGTTTGCAAACTCTTGAACCCGGTCAGTTCCTTCAGCCCCGTGTCCGTGACCTGCGAATAGGCGAGGTACAGCTCTTGCAAGCTCTTCAGCCCGGCCAGCTCCTTCAGCCCCGTGTCTGATACCGCCGTGTGATTCAGGTACAGTTCTTACAAGCTCTTCAGTCCGGCCAGCTCCTTCAGCCCCGTGTCCGTCACTTTCGTGCCGTTAAGACTCAGCCCGAACGCGGCCCCAGGGTCGGGCAGCTTCACCAGCACTCCTTCTTTCCACTCGGAGAACTGAAACACCGGCATAGCCTTGATCTCGCCTTTTTCCTGAGCCTGAAACTTAGGCCCTTTAGGCGCTCCATTTGATTCCCATTTCATCCAGCCGACGCTGGCGCCGGCATCGCGCCAGGCCTTGACGACCTCCGGCGGCAACGGTTTGGATACATCTTTCTTGTCGGCGGCGGGCAGCGGAGACATTTGCAGTCCCAGGACGATCAATACGGCCAAATACGCTCTCATTCTTTTCTCCTGTGGAACTCGGTTTGAGATGGTCCGGCCATTCGCCCACGATCGAATGTCGGTGCAGAATGCAGGGCCACCATCGGCATGATCAGCAACGCCGAGCACATGAACGTCAGCCTGGGCAAGGCCGGTCGCAAGCGCTGGATGGACCGCAAGCCGCACGATCGCGGCACGTCGATGAACCCGGTCAGCCACCCGATGGGCGGCGGCGAAGGACGCACGGCCGGCGGCCGGCATCCTTGCAGCCCGACCGGCGTGCTTTCCAAGGGCGGCAAGACCCGCAACAAACGGAAGCCATCGAACTCGGCCATTATACGCCCGGCCGCGACTGTGGCGACAGGCGAGGCGGTGATCAGCCCAGGTATTCTCTAGAACGCAACAACGTTACACAAACCCTGCGCGCGTCGGTCCGACACGCCGAAGCATCGAGCACGCGATTGGGCGCATCGGGCGATGTGACCGACGCGCTCAAGGGTCCCTGACAGTTGTCGTTCTTCTCGTGACCGTGAAATGCTGCCGGTCGGGCTTACTCTGCACCCGGCTCACTCTCTGTCGCTCGATGCTGGCGCTCGCCGTCTGGGGGACCGAGGGTGGGCCCGTCGGCGAATCGTCATTTTGTAGCCTCTACCGACATTGGCGCGCCGTAGTACACCTGTGTATAGTGAGGGGTTAGGTTGATTTGTAAAGCAGTAAACGGAGGCCAAACCCGTGGCCAAGGCCAAGCGGAAGGCACCAGACAAGGACACACTCCGCGAACTCTACCTGATGTCCGGGAACCAGTGCGCGTTCCCCGATTGCACGCGGGTGATGCTCAACAAGGACGGGGTCTTCGTCGGCCAAATCTGCCACATTGAGGCGGCCGAGGAGGGCGGCGAGCGGTTCAACCCCGCCATGTCCGACGAGAAGCGGGCCGCGTTCTCGAATCTCATGCTCATGTGCTACGAGCACCACATCATCACGAACGACGTGGACATGTACCCGGTCCCGGTGCTTCAGGCCATGAAGGCGGAGCACGAGGCCAAGTTCACCGACCCGGCCCAGGCGATCCTGGACGGCGACGCCCGCCAGCTCGCTGGCGACGTCGTGCAGATCGGCACCGCAAACCGGGCGGTGACGGCCCCCAACAGCGGCACGATCAACATGGGGGACAGCCATCACCACTACCAGCATCCTGCGCAGCCGCAGCAGATCGAACTGAAGGCCACAGTCGCCGAGATCGAGATCCTCACGCGCCTGGCCGACTCTCAGAGCGGCTACCTGAACGCCGTCACCTTCGACGGCGGCTTTGAGGTCCTCATCGACGGCCAGCAGCTCGGGGGCATCGGTGGCGGCGACCCTTGAGCGCGTCGGTCACATCGCCCACAGCGTGTCGGACCGAAGCGCGCAAACTTTCTGCAAGTGGGCTGGCGATTCCATTGGCCGAGCGTCTTGAACAGGACTTCCTCCGTTCCTCGAAAACCAGCGCCGCCAACGCGAATCTCGTTCATGTGACGTTCCGGGTGTTGCGCGATCATCGGGGAGAAGACCGCCAACGACATTCTGACGTTGTTCGAGGTCATCCCGCAGGTGACGGCGGGCGGCTTCACGCATCTCGAGGAAATTCAACTGCTGGTCAATGGCGTGGGGACAGACCAGAACCCCGTCAGGACTGCGTCACTTTCGCCTTCGCGACGATCCAGTTTCTTGAGCGCGCCCGCGAGGTTCTGGACGTAGCTGTCGAACACCTCGGCCTAGGCAGGTCCGAGCGGTCGCCCCCGGCCCTGCGGCCCAGGGCGTAGAGGACGAGCAGCGGCTTGTGCGGCGCGCGCTAGTCCCCGCGGCTCCAGACGCCGAGCTGGTCGAACAACGACAGGACGCGATCTGTTCCGACGCTCACTAGTGCTCTTGCGTGCAGAATAGCCGGGCGCCGTCTCGTCGCTAGAATATCAAGTTAATTGACACTGTAGTATCAGCGGTGAGGCGGCTGGACCCCTGCTAGGGTTTCGTTTGTTGGCCCCTTAGGCGCTCGGGGTACGGCGTGTCCCAGCCGCGCACCGAGTGCCAAAGGATGCGGTTCAGCGTATCCTCGTCGGCCTCATCCGCCTCGTCGAAGTCCAGCTCCAGCGACTTGTTCGCCCAGCGCAGCGCCTCGCCTTTTAACTGGTGGAGCGGCGGATTCATCTCATCGAGCGGCACCTTGTTGGGCACGGCGGCGAACGGCGTCAGGTCCGGCCTGTCCCGGAAGCAGTCGCGGGTCGGCGTCGCCGACAGGTCGAGCTGGTTCATCGGCGGCAGGCCCAGGATCAGCTCAATCGTCTTGACCACGCCCGTCTGGTTGTAGTTGATCGGATCGACGTGCTTCCGTTTCGTGTACGGACTGATCACCTGGAGCACCGAGCGATGGCCGTCTACGTGGTCGAAGCCGAACTGCGGGTCGTCCTCGACGACGAAGATACACGTCTCCTTCCAGAACTTGCTCTTGCTAACCACCTCGACGATGCGCCCCAGGGCGAGGTCGTTGTCCGCGATCATGGCCCGCGGCGTCGGGAAGCCGGGCGTCGCGCCGACCGAGTGGTTGGCCGGCAGGAAGACGTACACCAGGTTCGGCATCTCGTTCTTCCTCTCGAAGGTCTTCAACTCCTCAATGAAGAGCTGGGCCCGGTAGACGTCGGGCGTGATCAGCGGGAAGCCAGGGTAGCCGGGCTGCGTGTGCGGCGCCATCGCCTCGACGTTCGGCTTGACCGTGATCTTCACCTTGCGCGTGTTGTTCTTGTAGTCGGCGTAGACGTCGGCCCAGGTGGTGCCCTCGGGGTAGGTACACTTGGTGAACTCGCCGAAGTTGCGGAAGGTCTTTTTGCGGGCCAGGGCGTTGTCCCACAGGAAGCCACTCGACGCGAAAGCCAGCGGGTCGTCGCCGTCCACGGGGTAGCTGCGCGTGAAGCCGCCGAACGCCTTGGTCAGGTAGTCGGTGACGTAGGCCTCGTTGGTCCACTGGTGGCCGGTGGCACTGAGGGTGCCGCTGCAGTAGAAGTTGTCGAACAGCGTGAACTGACGCGCCAGGGCGTGCTGGTTCGGCGTCACCTCCTCGCCGAAAAGGCATAGCTCGGGGTCGCCGTTGCCTTCCTTCATGTCGCCGAGGATCTGGTCGTAGCTGCGGTTCTCCTTGATGACGTAGATGACATGCTTGAAGATCGAGGGTTCGCCGTGACGCTCAGGCACCGGGACGGGTTTGGCGTCCGGCCGCGGTTTCTCCAGCCCGGCCAGGCTGTATCCCAGGCGGTTGTGGGCGTTGACCTCCTCGGTGTACTTCGCCAGCTGCTTGTCGGCGGGCACGTCGATGATCGACACGGAGCCGAGCAGGTCGTGGGTGTTCTTGCCCTCCGCGACCGGCCGCGGCTGACTCAGCGCGCCGACGCCCTTGACGTTGGCGACGAACAGCTTCTTGCCGTCCGCGGACAGCGCCAGCGCCCCCGGATACCACGCGGTCGGGATCAGTCCCGCCACGGTACTCCCTTCTGGTCTGTCCGCCGCCTCTGACGCTTTCTGACCGAGTCGCACCACGGCGACGCAGTTGTTGGTGCCGTTGGCGACATAGAGCGTGCGGCCGTCCGGCGCCAGGGCGACCGCGTTGGCCCCGCTGCCGAATGGCAAGCGCGCTTCGGGGCGGCAGGCGATGGTTTCAACCACCTCATCCTTCGCCGTGTCGATGACGCTGACGGTATCGCTGTTGGCGTTGGCGACGTAAAGGAACTTGCCGGTGGAGCTAAGCGTCATGCCGCTGGGGTGCAGGCCGACGGCAATGGTCTTCACTTGCCTCCACCGACCCGGTTCGGGCGCGAGCACCGAGACGCTTCCCTGGTTGGCTATGCCGGTCTTCGGGTCGATACGCACCGGCGTGCCGGAGGAGGTCGCCTGCGGGTCGCCCTCCTTGGGCCGGTCGCCGCCCCAGTTGCTGACGTAAACGCGGTCCTTGCGGGCGGCGGCGACCATGTACGGCGCCACCCCTACCGCGACGCTCTGCTCCGCCTCGCCGGCCTTGAGGTTGACAAGCTGCACTGCGTTGCCGCGCGACGAGCAGACCCACAGCTCCTCGGCGGACTGCCGGGCGATGCCCGCGGGGAAAGGATCGCCTCCGACCTTCGGCGGGATTATGGCGACGGCCTTGGTCCAGGTGTACCTGCCATCCTTCTGCCGCCGGGCCTGCTGCAGGTGGTCCTGCGAGTCGGTGACGAAGACGCGGTTGCCGTCCGCCAGCAGCCCGACGGCGCTGAAGCCGTCAGGGTAGTGGTGCCCCTTGCCGCTGGGGTTGATCGGCTTCTTCATGGCGGCGACGGGGTTGAACGGCAAGTAGGGGTCGCCCGGCAGTTCGAGCGTCTGCTTGACCTTGGCCGTGGCGACGTCGATGAAGACGAGGCTCTTCATGTTCTTGGCGACGACGGTGCGGCCGTCGTCGCACAGGGCGATGTCCACGGGCCGGCCGGGAAAAGGGATCTGCGTTCCGGCGGGCTTGAGGACCTGGTTGGTCGGCACCACAATGCGGCCGTCCGGCTGCACGCCGACCTTGAGCCGATCGCCTTCCTCGGCCGCCCCGGCCAGGAGTGCCGTCCAGATACAACCACCCAGGGCGACAAACAGCGCGGGAAACAAGAACGAAAGTCGGAGTCGCATAGCACCGCGTCCTCGAATGGATCAAGCGGGTTTCATGCCGGAAAAGGGCATTGTATCAAGGCTCCCCCATTCAGGATGGATGGAGAGGATACCAGGTGACACCTTTCCAACGAGAAATGTCGGGCCGCGGCCCAGGTCGATAGCGTACGCCACGAGCCGGTCCTCCAGCTGCTCCAGATGGGGCGGTACTTCTTTCGGCTTGGCATGAGAAACGCCCTCTGGTCTGCGAGACCATGAGAAGGCCATCTGGCGAGCCGCCGGGCACCGTTTCAGAGAAGGGTGTAGACCCCCCTTGAAGGTCCGGGTCGCTGGTGGAGGCCTGATTACTGCCGGTGTGATCCAGCGTGAAGGCGTCAAGGAACAGGGTCGCCGCGGCAGCGGGGTAAAGGCCGCCGCCTTCCCCAAGCCCCTTCGGTCCCCCTTGGGCCGAATTCATGCTGACGGTGTTGTTGGTCATCGTGACAGTTCCGCTGGCCGCATACAAGCCGCCGGCGCCCTTGGGACCGTTACCACCGTTTGCTGACGGTGCGGCTGGGAGGTCTGACCGCCCAGCCGGCCCTCGACCCGGCCCGGCTTGTGTTCGTGGACGAAACCTGGGCGAGCACGAACCTGACCCGACGCTACGGGCGGGCACCGCTCGGCGCGGCTAGTCTGCCCGGTGTCGCACGGCCACTGGAAAACCACCACCTTCGTGGCGGCGCTGCGGCTGGGCGGCTTGACCGCCCCGCTGATAATCGACGAGGCGCTGAACGGGGACTTGTCCGTTGCCTATGTCGAGCAGGTGTTGGTGCCGACGTTGCGGCCGGGGGAATACGGAGGAGCAGTAGGCGGAGCGGAGGCGAAAGCTGGCCCAAGCGGCACCGGAGGCGCGAGAGGAACCTGGGCCTGGAGCAAGAGAGGTTACCGTTTGGCCAGGAGGAGGTCATTACTTCCCCATGACGCCCGTTTGTGCCATTGTCGTTGACACAATTCACTTGTACTACCCTCGACTGTTGCGCGCGTCGGTCACATCGCCCGCGGAGTGTCGGACCGAAGCGCGGCAGGACTGGTCGATAGGCGCGGAACACGAGGGCCGGATCGACCTGCCGGCTGACAGCCGACATCAAGCCCCGGCTCGGCGGCCGGGACGTGGCCGACCGGCTGGCAGCGTTCCCGCAACTTCGGCAGAGCCTCCCCGAAGGGAAGTCCCGGAGCGTGCTGCTCGGCTTCTGGCTGGACGAGGGAGACCGCGCGGCGCTGCTGGCGAGCCTGCGCGGGGCGCTGCCGGTGGACATCGTCGCTGACGTGCGGGTCAACGGGCGGGGGTGGGAGGATCCTTAACCGCCAGCGTCTCGCGCGGGCCGCCGGCCGAGGCCCCAACACCGGCGCCGAGGGGCGGCCGCAAACGGAAAGGGAAGTAGCCGCGGGGCCCCTCCCTTCTCGCCACCGTGAAACCCGCCATGTCGTCCCTCGTGCCGCCGGAACCCGCCGCCCTCATCCGCACCGTCCTGTCTACCGCCGGCCCCGACGCCGCCTGGCAGGCGCTCGAGTTGGCCCTGCAATGGTCGCCGGGATGCGGAAGCCGCCGCGGAAGAAAACGCCTCCATCGTGTCGGAGGTTCTGGGCCCGACGAAGTTCAGGGCCTACCGCAAGCCAGAGATCGGCGAGCGGGCGGCGGCGGAGTTGGTGACCGTGGCACCGGGTAGCCAAGGGGAGAGGAAAGACCTGGACGAGACTTCGGGCAACGGTTGCCTGAAGTCGGCGGACGGAGGGAACGACTGGACGAGACTTCCCGCACCGATTACGGGAAGTTGACCGGCGCACTGGCGGTCGAAGGGGTCGGCTGGGCGCAACTTCCACAGGCACCGACGGCGTATGGTCGAGGTCGAGGGCTACTTCACAGCACGAAGGGCCGAGTTGCCGGACAATTTGACTGGCAATTCAAACAAGGGGAATCCCGACATCGAGGTCATCCTCCTGACCGAGCCCGGCTACCTCCTACTGGTGAAGAGTTTTCACGACGATCTCGCCTGGCAGGTACAGCGTGCCCTCGTCTCGGCGTACTTCCGTGCCCAGCAACCTCCCCTCCGCCCCCCGCCCGCCCGCGTGGGCGTGACGCCTGATGTGAGCGGCGGAAGTCCGCGACGTTGTGCCGTCAGGGGGGGAGTTCTGGGCGTTTGGGCCCCTCCTGCTGTTTTTGAGCCCCCTGCGTCGGCGACGTTTTGGAGCCCGACATCAGCAAGATGCCGCCGCAGAAGAGGCTCGGCAGCAGGATCAGGAGGGCCGCCACGAAGACGATGACCCAGGCCGACGGGATGTTGCCCGCACTGTAATACTTCGGATTGGCCACGACACACCCCCTTCGCCCGTGGGAGGTAATGCAGGGGTGACTCTTCAGGCAGCCTACGCCTCCCGGTCGCCCCGGTCAACGAAAAAGCCCCCGGCAGCGCCTGCAGGCGCCACCGGGGACCGTTGCCAGGAGTCCGGTGGGAGTGTTACCGGCCGCGGCCGTGACTGGAACTGTGCCCAGAGCTAGAACCGTGCCCGGAGCTGTGCCGGTAGTCGCGGCGACCGTAGCCGTAGCCATAACTGTACCCCGGGGTGTACCAGGAACTGTAGTCGCAATCGTCGCAATCGTTGTAGTAGCCGTAGCTGCCGCCGATGCCGTAGCCGTAACCGTAACCGTGGCTACCGTGGCTGTAGCTGTGGCTTGACCCGTGGCTCGACCCGTGGCTCGACCCGTGGCTGGCTTGTACCGGGGTCGGGGCCGCCAGCACCAGACCAAGGCCGAACACCACCGCCAGGCTCAGAAGAATCCGACGCATCACACCCTCCATCCGTCGTTTTGCAGTGCCGTCGCCGCTTCCCTGGCCCGGGAACATCTGTCCCGAGGCAACTCCGGGGAGGGGGTCATTGTTTTCGGGCGGCCGGTGAGGAACACCGACCCGCCTATCCTTAACAGCGGAACCCGACCCGCAATGCGGACAAGCCAGCCAACGGAAAGGCCCCGCGGCAGCATCGTCGCCACCGCGGGGCCAAGCATCGTCGTCGTTGCCGGTGAGCGACCTACGCCGTCGCTGGCTTCCCCTTCCGCCAGCGGCGCCAGCCGGCCAGGGCGACCGTGCCGAGGCTGAGCAGGGCGAGGCAGGATGGCTCGGGAACGGCACCCGGGGCGCAAAGAGAAAGCCCACGGGCATCATCCCCGTGGGCGTCGCCGTTTGCAGGGGGCGTGGGGGACGGGAGCGTTCGCCGGGCAACGGCTCTGCCGTCTCGATCCCCTGCCCCGATTACGGGGCGACTCGTTGGACGAGGCGGTTCTTCTCGGCCGGTCCTATGCCCTTTCCGCGGGACAACTAGTAGGCGAACACATCCCCGAAACTGCCTACCTCCAGCGCGGCCCGCGTCGGGAGGTGCAGGAAACAAGCGAGGGCCAGGTTCCAGCGCCCTGCTGCTTCCAACCCCTGTTGGAGGCAAGCGAGTAAAGGGATGAGGAACCGGACATCATTGGCAGCGTAGCGGACCTGGGACTCGGTCAGCGTGTCCGCCGACCAGTCGGACAGCCTCTCGTCCTTGTCGATCCTCACCCCGAGGTGCCGTAGCAACAGCGCCTTCAGGCTGTGATCGACGTCACCCTTGTCCAGCAACTTCGAGGCGACTTTCGTGCAGGCGACGTTTCTGGGCGTGGCGCCCCACCGCCCTGTAAGAAAGCGCAGGTCGAACGGCGCATGATGGAAGACCTTGCGCGACACTCCGCGCCCATCCCCACCGGATTTCGACGTAACATCCTGTGGGGAAACGGTTTAACTGTCGTTCGGCCAATGCGGAGGAGGCGGCCCGGCGAAACGCCCCGCTCATGTACGCGGGCGGGCAACCGTCAGCAGAATACCCCGAGGAAAACCGGCCTCTGCTGCGTGTTCAACACCCGTACAGGTCCGTTCAAGGCCCTGTAAAGCGGTGGGGATGGGCGCGGAGTGTCGAAATCACCGTGCGCGATTCGGCAACACTCCAGCCCGAAGCGCCAGCGCCGGGGACACAAGCCCGAAACGCTAGCGCGCTCTCTCTTGCATCCTGCTCGCCCTCGCTCAGCGCGATACCGTATTTCAGGTCCATGTCTACGGCGCGGTCGTGCTCGCCCGGCCCCATGACAACCACCCGCGAGTCGAGCGCCCGCCAGAATTCGACCGTGCGCTCGACGGCGCCGCTGTCAGTCCGCGGCGTCGGCGTCACCACGGTCACGCGGCCCTGGAAGAGGTTGGCGTCGCCGTGCTCCGGGCCGCGCTTCTCGGAGCCGGCCAGCGGGTGGCTGCCGACGAACGGCACCCCCGGCGGCAGTTTGCCGTCGAGGGCGCGAAGGGTGGCCCCTTTCGTGCTGCCGGCGTCGGTCAGCAGCGTACCGCTCCCGCAGGCGGGGGCGACGGCGAGGACCTACTCGGCGAGGAGCGTGACGACCATGCAGAAGACGGCGACGTCGGCCCGCCGTACCGCCTCGGTGACGTCGAGGGCCACGTCGTCGATGGCGCCCAGCTGCCGGGCCCGTTGGAGAGTCGGCACCTGCCGGCCGGCGCCGATGACGCGGCCGGCGAGCCCGCGGCGGCGGGCGCCAAGGCCGATCGAGCCGCCGATCAGGCCGACGCCGACGATGGGGAGGGTGCCGATGCGCATCCGTGGGAGTGAAAGAGCCGGGTCGCGGGCGATGCTGGGATTAAACGAGGTCCCCCGCGGTGCGCCTCACGGCGCGGCGTCGGCCCGGCCGGCGGGGCGTTGCGGGTAACGTGGCTCACTTCCCCTTCTCGATGCCGTGACGTGCCGTGATGCCCCGGATCGCCTCGCGGGCGCTGAGGGCGGAGAGGCGGTCGCCCTCCAGGGCCCTCAAGGCCGGGATGCTTGCCGGCGTGCCGCTATCCCTGAGGATCGCGCACGCCGCACCACGCACGAGGAAGCTGTCGTGTCTCAAGCGCTTTACCACGGCCTTTTCCGCCGCCGGCCCGAGCGCCCGCAGCGCCGCGGCGGCGGCATCGAGGTCAGCAACGTCCTCCAGGCGCTGCGCGAGCGGCTCGGCACTCCCCTCGTCTTTGAGTTGGCCCAGCGCCCTGATGATGCGATCGTGAGGCCCGTGCTCGGCGTCCTTCAGAACAGCCTCCAGCGCTCGGGCGACTTCCCCGCGGCGCTCGTCGGGCAGCATGCCGCCCTCGTGCAGCCGGCGCAGGGCTTCGGCGGCAACCCCGCCCATCTCCCGATCACCCAGGACCTCGAGCAGTGGTGTCACACTCTCCTTAGTGCCCCACACGCCCAGCGCCTCGACGACCCCCGCGCGGGCCGCGGGGTCGGGGTCGTTCAGGCGGCGCTCCAGCGCCCGGGCCACCTGCCCCCGGCGCTCGTCTGGCCGGACGCGCAGCAGACGCCGGGCGGACGCGTTCCATCGATCAACATTGTCGGAATTCAGGTCGGACAATGCCTTCGCGACCCGGTCGGCCCTGTCCCCGCCCGCGAGGCTGCGCCGGGAGGAGAAGCAGATCGACAATGGCATGGCCATTTTGATCTATCTATCTATTTAATATCGGCATATAGTGCGATATCCTGTCGCATCGGGATTGGCGCTTCGTGTTCCTCTACGAGCATCACCAAAAAGGGCTCCGTCCCGTACTTCGCGCACCCGGCTTCGTATGCCTCGTCTTCAGACCGGTATGGGCCAGCCGCAGTATCATCGGCGTGAATCAGGACGAATTGC
>Ga0209517_10008551_pt1 | contig 11950 bp, 10 predicted proteins | sample PeaSoiMetSII2010_FD_187695 | JGI IMG/M metagenome (GOLD analysis project Ga0209517, IMG submission 187695) | Peat soil microbial communities from Weissenstadt, Germany - SII-2010 (SPAdes) (version 2) | ecosystem: Environmental > Terrestrial > Soil > Wetlands > Peat | place: Germany...
AGCAAGCGCCTCCCGACGCGACCGCCTCGACCGGATGCGCGCCCATGAACCAGTTGCAGGTGTCTACGTTGTGCAGGTGCTGCTCCACGATCTGGTCGCCCGACAGCCACACGAAGGAGTACCAGTTGCGCTGCTGGAACTCCATGTCGCCCCACTTCGGATCGCGCTTGTGGTTGGGAAAGAGCGGGCCGTTGAAAAGCAGCACCGGGGTTCCTTCCCAATAAGCATATAGCGCCAGCAATTCGCCCAGGTCGCCGTTCTTCAGGCGCTTGTAATTGTCCAGATACCAAGTCTGCGATCGCCGCTGCGCGCCCGACTTGACGGTGAGTTTCAACTCCTCGGACTTCTGGGCGGCGGCCATGAAGCGCCGCACGTTGACCGGGTCGGTGCCGCACGGCTTCTCGGAGAAAATGTGCTTGCGGGCTTCCACCGCCGCCTCGAAGTGCATGGGCCGGTAGGCCGGGCAGGCGGCGAGCATCACGATGTCGATCTCCGAAGCGAGCAGCCTCTTGTAAGCGTCGAAGCCCACGAAACGGTGCTCGGCGTCCACCTTCACGCGATCGGCAAGCTCGGGCTTGAGCGCCTTGAGCTGGCGGATGGAACCCTCCAGCCGGTCTTCGAACACATCGGCCATGGCCACCAGTTCGACGTTATCGCAACCGGTGAGGATGTTCTCGACGGCCTGGGTGCCGCGGCCTCCGGCGCCGATCAGGCCGGCTTTCAATTTCTCGTTGCCCGCGCCGCGCACCAGTTCGGGCTTCACGATGGTGAAGGCAGTGGCGGTGGTTGCGGCGGAAGTCAGGAACGATCTTCGGGATAGGTCTTCGTTTGGCATGGATAACCTCGGACGCCCTTATTCTATCCGGATTCACGCACGAGAGCGCTAAAGGGCGATCAGAGGGCCGTAGTGGCCGAAAGCCGGCGGTTGGCTGGCACCCCCCGAGGGTACCCCGCCTGCCCCACCTGGCGTCACTTCAGATGGAAGGTGACGTCGACCGACCGCGCCCGGTGCCGGCGCACCGCTACCTTCACCCGCGGATGCGCCACTCCTCTTTCGGCCAGCAACTCCGCCAAAACGCTCCTGGCCTCATCGACGTCCCGGCGGTGGCAGCGCTGCTCCACCGCGATCCCCACTTCCCGCTCGCGAAATCGATCGAGGATCTCTTCCCGCGATACCTTCCGGGCGTTCTCGAACCGGATCGACCGGACCAGCGATGCGCGTTCCCGCCTCTCCTCCATTCGCGCGGCCGTTCGCATCGCCTCCCTGGCCTGCTCCACCAGGGGGCTCTCCGGATAGACGCTGATCAGGGCGTGGAAAGCCAACCTGGCGGTCCCGTACTTGCCGGCCTTGAGACGTTCCTGGCCGTCCTCGAAGAGAAGCATGGCATCGACCGCGTGGCGCGCCGGCGTGGCCAGCGAATCCGCCGCCAGAATCAACAGCAGGCTGCAGAGCATGCACCGTTCTGGTGCACGTGCCGTGCCGCAATCACCCGCTTGAAACAGCGGCACTTAATGGCGGAAAGCTGTTGAACCCGACGCACTGTGGGCGAGTTCCGCCACGCCCCGGCAGCTAAACATTTTGCCCCTGTTCTGTTTTTGAGCGTTTCGGTGTATTCTTGATGTTGGCGGCGAATTCCCCCGCGCCTGCCGATAAGTCTCTAGGGAGGCTGCTATCGTCAAATTCTGCGTGCTGGCAAGCGGCAGTTCCGGCAACGCCGCCCTGCTGGCCACCGAAAACACGCGAATCCTGGTCGACGCCGGCCTGAGCATGCGCGAGCTCGGCAAGCGCCTGGCGGCCATCGGCGAGGATCTCGCGCGCCTCACTGCTATCCTCATTACCCACGAGCATTCCGACCACATCGCCGGCCTGCCGGTGATGGCCCGCCACCGCGACATCCCGGCGCCCATCTACCTGACGCGCCTCACTGGCCCGGCCATCGACTGGGGCGAATCCCACCCGCGTATCGAGCCCTTCCAGGCCGGCGCCAGCTTTCAGATCGGCGACATCGAAGTCGAGAGCTTCAGCATCCCGCACGACGCCATCGATCCGGTGGGTTTCTGCTTCGAAGCGCAGGGCGTGCGCATCGGCATCGCCACGGATCTCGGCTACATTCCCGAATCCATCAAGTTCCACCTGCGGCGCACGGACCTGCTGCTGCTCGAAGCCAACCACGATCTTGATATGCTGAAGGTCGGGCCGTACCCATGGTCCGTGAAGCAGCGGGTGATGAGCCGCGTGGGCCACCTCTCGAACCTGGTGATGTCGGACTATATCCTACAGGACCTCAGCTCCACTACCGCGAACCTGGTGATGGGCCACCTCTCGGAGCAGAACAACCATCCCGAGATCGTGCGCATGATCGCCACGCAGGCGCTGGAGCAGCGCGGCCTTGGGACGCGCCTCGCCATCGCGGAGCAGCGCCGCCCCTCGGAAGTGTTTCAGTTCTAAACCATCATGATTCCCCGATACACCCGCCCCGAAATGGGCCGAATCTGGAGCGACGAAAACAAGTTCCGGCAGTGGCTGGAAGTCGAGCTGGCGGCATCGGAGGCGCTCGCGGAGCTGGGCGTGGTGCCGGCCGAAGCCGCGCGCCTGCTGCGCTCGCATGCCGGCTTCACGGTGCGGCGGGTCCTCGAAATCGAGCGCGAAGTGAAGCACGACGTGATCGCCTTCACCACCACGGTGGCCGAAACCATGGCGCAGGCCGGACACGCCGAGGCCTCGCGCTGGCTGCATTACGGCCTCACGTCGAACGACGTGGTGGATACCGCGCAGGCGCTGCAGCTCCAGCAGGCATCGGCCATCCTGCTCACCGGCCTGGAAAATCTGCGCCAGGTGCTGAAGCGCCGCGCGCTGGAGTTCCGGCACACGGTGCAGGTGGGCCGCACCCACGGAGTCCACGCCGAGCCCATCACGTTCGGCTTGAAGCTGGCCATCTGGTACGAAGAGGCCGGACGCAATCTGGCGCGCCTGCGGGTGGCGGCGGAGGACCTGCGCGTGGGCAAGACTTCGGGCGCGGTGGGCACGTTCGCGCACATCGGGCCCGAGGTGGAGGAACTCATCTGCGCGCGCCTGAACCTGAAGCCCGCGCCGGTCACTTCGCAGGTGATCCAGCGGGACCGCCACGCGCACTTCGTGGCCGCCCTGGCGTTGGTGACGGCGCTGTGCGAAAAGATTGCGCTCGAAGTGCGCCATCTGCAGCGCACCGAAGTGCGCGAGGCCGAAGAGTATTTCGCGCGCGGCCAAAAAGGCAGCTCGGCCATGCCTCACAAACGCAACCCCATCACCTGCGAGCAGATCTGCGGGCTGGCCCGCGTGGTGCGTTCCAACGTCCAGGCGGCCTTCGAAAACGTGGCCCTGTGGCACGAGCGCGACATCTCGCACTCGTCGGTGGAGCGCGTGATTCTGCCCGATTCCACGGTCCTGGCCGATTACCTGCTGGACAAGACCACCCACCTGGTAGACAGACTACTGGTCTATCCCGAGCGCATGCGCCGCAACCTGGACCTGACCCGCGGACTGGTCTTCTCCGGCCAGGTGCTGCTCGACCTGTCCGCCGCCGGCATGCTGCGCGAGCAGGCGTACCGCATTGTGCAGGCCCACGCCATGCGCGCCTGGGAAGAAGAGTCGGACTTCCGCGCAGCCATTGTAGCCGACCCCGGAATCCGCGCCGTGATGACGCCCGAACAAATCGCCGGGTCTTTCTCGCTCGAACGGCAGCTCCGCAATGTGGACAGAATCTTCACGCGGGTGTTTGGAGCAGGCTGAGGCGGCCGGACCGGCCCCACGCGCGGGCGGGCGGAATTAGGATATTCTAGTTCACAATGCGACTACCCCGACGGCTCGCCGCCATCGCCACTTTTTTGTGCGTCTCCGCCGGCTTCACCACCGCGGACGAGAAAACTCTCAATCCGCAGGTCCGCAAGATTGTGGACGAAGTCTCCGAGGCCCGCATCAAGGCCATCATCGAGAAGCTGGTGAGCTTCGGCACGCGCAACACGATGTCCAACCAGGACGACCCCGTTCGCGGAGTCGGAGCCGCCCGGCAATGGATCTTGAACGAGTTCAAAAGCTACAGCCCCAGGCTGGAAGTGAGCTTCGACAAGTACCGGGTCAAGAAGCAGGGCCAGCGGATCTTCAAGGATGTGGATCTGTATAACGTGATCGCGGTGCTTCCCGGCGCCAAAATGCCGGAGACGCAGATCCTGATCAGCGGCCACTACGATTCGCTCAACCTGGGCACGCGGCCCGCCGGCGCTCCGGCGGGGCCTGGGACGGACACCGCGCCCGCCGCGGCCGGCGAGCGGCCGCAGCAGCCCACCCTGACCCTGGAGCAGCAGGAGAAGAACGCCGAGCTGCCCGCGCCCGGCGCGTGCGACGATGGCAGCGGCACGGCCGCCGTGATGGAACTGGCGCGCGTGATGAGCCAGTACGAGTTCGACAAGACGCTGGTTTTCGTGGCCTTCGCCGGCGAAGAGCAGGGCCTCATCGGGAGCAATTTGCTGGCGGCCAAGTCCCGCAAGGAAAACCGGGTGATCGAGGCCGTGCTGAACAACGACATTATCGGCACCGACGTCGCCGGAAACGGCCGCACGGGCAACAGCGTCGTCAGCGTCTTCAGCGATGAGACCCCGGATTCGCCCTCGCAGCAGCTCTCGCGCTACATTCGCGAGATCGCCGAGCGTTACATTCCGTCCATGAAGGTGGAGAACGTATTCATCGGCGACCGCCTGGGCCGCGGCGGCGATCACACGCCGTTTCAACTGGAGGGATATGCGGCGGTCCGCTTCTCCACGCCCAACGAGATCTACGCCAACCAGCACCATGCCACCGATCTGCTGGAGAACATGTCGGTGCCGTACACCGCCAAGGTCGCGCGCGTCAACGGCGCGGTCGCTGCCAGCCTGGCGCTCGCGCCCAAGCCGCCGGTAGTGATGCGTGCGCCCGGTGCGGGAGGCGCGCGCGGCGGACGCGGCGGTGCGGAGGCCGCGGCGGGTGGTGCGGGAGCGCCTGCCGGAGGCCGTCGGCCCGGTCCCATGATCTCCCGCGGCTCGGGCTATGACGCCGTCCTGCAATGGCGCGCCGCCGGCCCCGAGGATAGCATCAAAGGCTTCACCATCGTCACGCGGTCCACGACTGCGCCCTTCTGGGAGCAGGAAATCTACGCCGGCAAGGTGACGCAGTTTACCTTCAAGGACGTCTCCATCGACGACGTCAAATTCGGGGTGAAGGCCATTGGCAACGACGGCGGCGAGAGCTTGGTGACGCCCTATGTCTATCCGCCGCGGCAGAAGACCGAGATCGAAACGGTGCAGTAGTAAGGTGAACGAGCCAAACTCGATATGGCGGTCGTCATCTCCATGCTCCGCGGCGTCAATCTGGTGAAGCACAACCGGATCAAGATGGACGCTTTGCGAGCCCTCTACCAATCGCTCAAACTGCGCGACGCGCAGACCTACGTGCAGAGCGGCAACGTGGTTTTCCGGTCGGACGAAAAGGACCTCGAGAAACTCGCCCGGCGCATCGAAACCGGCATCGAGCGGACCTTCGGCTTCCACTCCGACGTGATCCTTCGCTCCGCCGCCGACCTGCGAGGCACCATCGCACGAAACCCGTTCGCAGGGCGGCGCGACATCGAGCCCAACAAACTCCTGGTCACCTTCCTCACCGCCGAGCCCACCCGCGAGGCCCGGGAGAACGTGCTCCAGGTGAAGACCGCCCCGGAGGAACTGCGCATCGAAGGCCGCGAGATTTACATTTATTTCCCCAATGGCATGGGCCGCTCGAAGCTAAACTGGATGAAGATCGCGGAGATGCTCGAAACATCCGGGACCGGCAGAAACTGGAACAGCGTCACCAAACTGCTGGAGATCGCGGAAACTCTGGAGAGCTCCTGATGAGGTCGATCACGAGTTGGTGATCGAGCCGGGGCGGGGGAAGTAGATGAGGCACGGCAAGAAATGATAGCACTGCCGTCACTCGGGGAACTCCGTACGGAGAATTTCGGCGACTTGAGTCCGGAGTAAAGGCACGTCTCCGGTCGCAGTGCGCCATACCTCTTCCCAATCAATTCCAAAGTTAGTTATGGACGATGATGTTGCGGAGCCCCCTGATTTCCAACCAGGGAATATCGGGATGCCTTTCCCTCAGTTCGGGTGAGAGTTGGCTGGCCGCTTCTCCGACGATTGTTAGTTGATGGACGACCGCACTACGCAGGAGTCCATTCGCGACAAACGACTCGCAGGTTCTAGAGGCCGTGTACTCGGCGACGGCGTCGGCGGCGACGAGAATGTCCTCAAGGTAGAGTCGCTCACGCCGCATAAATAAGGCGCGCCTGGGACAAAACTTCGTCTCGAATGCGGCTTCGGAGCGCTCGCTTCGAGACCAGGTCGACTTTACGGCGAAACAACTGGGACAGCTCTCGTTCAGCGGCGAAGTGCCGCAGGAGACTGGTTCCTGCTTCGGGCAGAAACTCAACCAACAGATCGATGTCGCTGTCCGGCCTCATCTCCCCGCGCGCCGCTGAACCGAAAACAGCCAGTTCCTTCACTTCGTACCGACGGCAGATCTCGGCCAGTTCCATTCCGGACAGAACTACACCGGGTGCAATGGTCATCGTTAGCTCCGCTATTCATTATCCAACTTAGGTTCCCGCTCCGGGGGAGTGTGGGACAGCGCGCGGTTACCAGTTTCGTGACTGCCGCGGACGAAGGTTCCGCAAAGTTCCCGGCAGGTAGCCGGGTCTACCGCCCAGGGAGGCCGGGGGTTGGCCTGAACGAGCGTGCCGGTCTTACCGATTCGTGATTCGAGCCGTCGGGGCGGAAATAGGTCTGCGCGCGGTTGGTGAACGGGTCAGCGGTCAGGTTTCCGGGGCGACGATGAGCGCCCCGGCTAGCGTAGGTTCATGCGGCCGAGCAGACCCTGGAACCGCGGGTCGGAGCGGAGGCTGTCGAGCTCCGGGTCGACTTTCAGATTATCCAGGAACCAGGACCGCTGCGCGTAGGCTTGCTCGAGTTGGACGAAGGCCTGGTCTTTGTCGCCGAGCGCGGCATATGCCGTGGCAATGCCGTAGAGTGAAACATGAAAACGCTGGGCGCGGGTGAGAAGATCCCGGACCGCCTGGCGCGCCTCTGACAGCTTGCCGGCGAGCGCATAGTCGTGGGCTATTTCCGCCAGCGGCCACGAGGCGCCCCCGAACAACTCCGCGGCTTTTCGTTGCGCCGCAATCGCGTCGTCGAACCGTCCCTGTTGCGCATACACCTGGCCCAGGAAGCAGTATCCAAGCGGATAGTCGGGATTGAGTTCCAGGCTCTTCTGAACCTCCACCGCTGCCTGATCGTAGCGGCGGGCGAAATACAAATCCCAACCCAGGATCGAATGGATTTCCGCCGAAAGCGGATCGAGTTCCACGGCCCGCTGCCCCTCTTGAATGGCCTGGTCGATACGCCCCAACGAAATCAGGTACCAACCGTAATATTCGTGCGCTGGGGCATAATTGGGGTTGAGGCCGATCGCACGCAGGAACTCGCGCTCCGCCGCGGGCCAGTCAAAGTCGTAAAAAAAGTAGACGGTGCCCAATTCCACGTGTGCTTCCACGAGGGAATCGTCGAGTTCCAGTGCCTTGCGGGCTGCTTCTTTCGCCTTGGGCATGACCTCGGCCGGCGCCACCGCCAGGTCGTCGATCAAAGCGTAGTAGTACGACATCCCGTCGTAGGCCAATGCGTAGGTGGGATCGAGCGCGACGGCCTGCCGGAAATAGTTCATGCCCTTGCCCAGGCCCTCCGGCGTATATTGAGCCGCAAAGTAACGGCCTTTCAGATAGAGCTGATAGGCCTCGGGGTTCGCGGTCTGGCGCGTGGTCATGCGCGTCATCTGGGCGTTGCTGAGGCGCAGCCGCAGCTTGTCCACAATCTGATGCGCAATCTCGTTCTGTACCGCCAGCGCGTCGGCCAGTTTCCGATCGTATTGCTCGCCCCACAAGTGGCTGTTGTCCGCGACGTCCACCAGTTCCGCTCTCACCGTGAGGTTTTCGCCGCGCTGGGTAATCCGGCCCGTCAGTACGACGCGCACGCCGAGTTCCCGCCCGGCGGATCGGGCATCCGGTTCCTTACCTTTGTAGCGGAACACCGCGCTGCGCGACATGACCTTCAAGTTGGGCAATTCGGAGAGGCTATCCATCAGGCTCTCCGTAATTCCATCGCTCAGGTAATCGGTGTCGGGGTTGCCGCCCACGTTGGTAAAGGGCAATACCGCAAGAGAGTCGATGCTCTGGGCGCCGTGGCTGCGCCAGTAAAACAGTCCCGCGGCCGCGAGAATCACCGTGGCGGCAATCGCCAGGGACACGCGAAGGCTCACACGGCGCGGCCCCGCGGCCGGCTTCCCGCCCGCTACGCTGAGCAATCCCCTCAGGGCAAAAGCCAAATCGTGGGCGGAGTGAAACCGCTGGGCGGGATCCTTGGCCAGACACCGGTCGATCACTCGCTCCAGTTCCGCCGGTGCCTGTTTCCCGCTGTCGGCGATGGGAGCAGGATCTTCCTTGAGAATGGCGGCCATGGTGTCGCCGGCCGACTTCCCGGCGAAAGCCCGCCGCCCGGTGACCGCTTCATAAAGCACCGAACCCAGCGAGAAAATGTCGCTTGCTGCGCCGGCTTTCTCGCCGCGCACCTGTTCGGGCGACATGTAACCGGCGGTGCCCATCACGGTTCCCTCCGCGGTGTCGCTCAAGGTCGCAGTGTCGTCTTCGGAGGACCTCTTCTGCCGCCACTGGGCAAGGCCAAAATCGAGAATCTTGACCTGGCCGCCAGTAGTGAGGAAAATGTTGCCCGGCTTGAGGTCGCGATGGATGATCTCCTTGCCGTGAGCGGCGGCCAGACCGTCGGCCAGCGCCACTCCAAGCTCGATGGTCTTTTGCCAGGAGAGCGGCGAACGGCTGAGGCGATCGCGCAGTGTCTCCCCTTCGAGCAACTCGGTGACGGCGTAGCGAATCCCTCCGTGCTCGCCGACATCGAACAGCACCAGAATATTGGGGTGAGACAGCGCCGCCACTGCCTTGGCCTCGCGCTCGAAGCGCGCCAGGCTTTGCGGATTGTCGGCCAGGTGCTCGGGTAGCACCTTGACCGCGACTTCGCGGCCCAGGCGCGAGTCCCGCGCGCGATACACCTCGCCCATGCCGCCCTTGCCGATTGGCGCAAGGATCTCGTAAGGTCCGAGCCGGTCACCTGCGGAGAGAGGCATATGAGCGTTGCAAATCAGTTTACCCGATTGAAGCGGTGGATGGCCGGAGGGAAGCGACGGAGTTGAAACGAGAGCAGAACTGTGGAGCCGGGTCAGGACTTCAGCACCGCCAAGAACTCATCGATCGTTAGCCCCGACTTGGCGATCAGCGATGCGCAGTGTTCCACGCGAGGATGATGTGGCTGCCTCTCCGGCGCGCAACCCGCCACCCAAATTGCTCGAAGGCGCGAACGACATCGCGTGGCTTAAGCAAAGGGACCGGCGGCATCAGACCGGCACTTCAAGCTCACGGATGGAAACCGTCAAGGGCAGTCCTTTCTCGACCCGCACCGCCAGGCATTCCCTGATGGCGTCAGCCAGGTTCGCCTCGGCTTCCAACTCAGTGCGGCCTTGACTCACACATCCGGGAATTGACGGACACTCCGCGATGTACATGCCGTCTTCATCCTTATAAATGCTAACCGGGAACTTCGTGGCGTGCCTATGTTTTATCTTACTGTAGGTCCGTGGGCGGCGCCCATCAGCATGAGGTGCGTCGTCGTCATGTCACCAGTTCGTGATCGAGCCGTCCGGGCGGAAATACGTCTGCGCGCGATTGGTGATCGGCTGCGTGAATTCCGCGACCTGCGTGAGCGGCTTGAAATCGATTTCCACGCCCAGGCCTGGGCGCTCGCTGGCGTACAGCCTGCCCTCTTTGAAGTCCAGGCCCACGGGCATGTGCGCAATGGTGCGGCCGCCGTAGTTGTACTCCATCAGGACCGGCCCGGAAAATGTGCCCAGCGAATTCACCAGCGCGGCGGTGGAGATCGGCCCGGTGAAGTGCGGGATGATGCCCACAAAATGCGTCTCGCAGATGGCGGCGATCTTCATCATCTCGGTGATCCCGCCGACGTTGGGAAGCGTGACCCGCACGTAGTCCAGGTCGTGACTCTCCACCAGCTTGTTGAAGTCCCAGCGATTGCCCCACTCCTCGCCGGCCGCGATGGGCACCTTGGCGGTCCTTCGCAGGATCGGAATATCTTCCAGAAACGCTTCGGTGCGGACCGGGTCCTCCACGAAAAACGGCGCCAGATCCTTGATCAAGTCGCATCCGCGGATGGCGTCGGAGAGATCGAAGCGCTGATGGAAGTCGATGCACCAGTCGCCGTTCTTGCCGACGCCCTCGCGCACCTGCACGCACTCGTCATACATCTGGTTGAGCTTCTGGTGCGTATTGTAGGTGGTGTTGGCGGGGGTATCGGCGGCGCCGAAGCGGAAGGCGCGGTAGCCCGCGGCGATGGTGGCCTGGGCGCGCTCCTTGACACTCATGCCCGGGCGAATGCCGGGGACGATCCCCGAGGTGTTGTAGCATTCGCAGAAATTGCGCACCATGCCGCCCAGCAGCGCGTGGACCGGCTGATTGAGCACCTTGCCGCGGATATCCCACAGGGCGAGGTCGAGAGCCCCCAGGGCGTGCATCTTCTCGCGGCCCGGCGGGTAAAAGAAGGCGCGAGACATGTCCTGCCAGAGCCGCTCGATATGGTGCGGATCCTGGCCGATCAGCCTTCCGGCGCACTGCTCCAGCGTGTCCTTCTTGCCGCCTTCGCCGATGCCGGTGATGCCCGCGTCGGTCTCCACAGTCACGACCAGGTCGCTCTGGTTGAACAGCGGGTTGGGGTTGGCGGGCGCGTAAGCGCGCACGCGCGTGATCTTCATCTTGGCGATAGCGGCGCGGGCCGGCGGCTGTTCGGCAAGCCCCAGAGCGGTCGCCGATGCCACGGATTGAAAGAACGATCGTCGATTCATTAGCGCTGTACTCTTCCCGATCCGCCGCCCTTGAGGAGCGCGCGGACCTCGTCTACGGTGGTGCGGTTGAAGTCGCCGGGAATGGAGTGTTTCAGGCAACTGGCGGCGACCGCAAATTCGAGCGCGTCCTGATGCGTGGCGAGATCCTGCCAGCCGTAGATCAGGCCGCCGGCGAAACTGTCGCCCCCGCCTACGCGGTCGACAATGTGGGTGATCTCATAGGAGCGGCTCAGCATGAACTGCCGGCGGTCGTGCAGGCATGCCGACCAGCCGTTGTGAGACGCGCTGTGAGATTCGCGCAGGCTGATGGCGATGGCCTGCAGGTTGGGATAAGCGGCCAGCACTTTGTCCGCGAGCTTTTCGTACTGCGCGGGGTCGAGCTTGCCGGAGTGGACGTCCACATCCACCTGGATGCCGAGCGCCATCTGCACGTCCTCTTCATTGGCGATGGCGATATCCACGTGCTCGACCAGCTCGCGCATCACGTCTACCGCGGGCTTGCCCCACTTCCAGAGGTTCTTGCGGTAGTTGAGATCGCAGGAAACCGTGAGGCCTTTCGCGCGGGCCTTCTTGACCGATTCCAGCGAAAGATCGGCGGCCGAGGCGCTGATCGCGGGAGTGATGCCGGTGATGTGGAACCAGCCGGCGTCCGCGAAGACGGCATCCCAATCGATGTCGCCCGGCTTGGCGAGCGCGATCGCGCTGTTGGCGCGGTCGTAGACCACTTTCGAGGGGCGCTGATTGGCGCCGGCTTCCAGGAAGTAGATACCCAGACGGCCCTTGCCGCGGACGATTTTGGAAGTGTCCACGCCGAAACGCCGCAGTTCGGCAACGGCGGCATCCGCCACGGGATTGCCCTGCGGCAGGACGGTGACAAAAGATGCGGGCGAGCCGAATGACGCAAGCGCGACGGCTACGTTGGCTTCACCG
>Ga0209517_10008552_pt1 | contig 11949 bp, 5 predicted proteins | sample PeaSoiMetSII2010_FD_187695 | JGI IMG/M metagenome (GOLD analysis project Ga0209517, IMG submission 187695) | Peat soil microbial communities from Weissenstadt, Germany - SII-2010 (SPAdes) (version 2) | ecosystem: Environmental > Terrestrial > Soil > Wetlands > Peat | place: Germany: Weissenstadt...
CCCCGATGCGTTTCGCCTGGTCCCCTTCGTTCCCAATACTGGTGCTGCTCCGCAAGCCTCTGCCAATGGAATTCAAACATCAGCACTGCGCATCTTGCGCCCTCCTCACGCGGTACGAGTGGAAATCGAAAGGTCACGCATCGTCACGCTCTTTCTGGATGGTAAGAAGCTCTCCATTGATAAGGCATCCGGGCCTTGGAAAATCAGCGGAGCCTGGTGGACACACACGGATTGGAGCCGCGAGGAGTGGGACGTGGCGCTTGGCGGGCAGAACAAGAAATGCTGCCGCGTAGCTTATGACCCAGCCTCGAATTGCTGGTATTTGATCGGGGTCTACGACTGAGATCATGCAATGTACGTAGAACTACATGCCCGCTCGGCCTTCAGCTTTCTGGAAGGAGCTTCTCTGCCGGAAATGCTGATGGCCCGCTGCGCCGAACTTCAGATGCCGGCGATGGCGCTGTTGGATCGCAACGGCCTCTACGGCGCGCCGCGCTTTCACATCACTGCGGAAAAAGCCGGCATACGCGCACACATCGGAGCCGAGATCGCCGTGTGTGATGCCGGGCAGCGCGTGCGCCCGCCAGAGTGGGTTCCCCATCGTGTGCCGGTTGAACCGGTGCGCTTCCCGGTTCTCGTCGAGTCCGCACTTGGATATCAGAACCTCTGCCGCTTGATCACTCGCTACAAGCTACGGGAAGGCACGAAAGCCGAAGGTGCCGCAACGCTGGCCGACATACAAGAGCACGCCGAGGGTTTGATCTGTCTCACCGGGGGCGACGAAGGCCCGCTGGCCTCTGCCCTAGCGCGTGGCGGATTCGAGGAAGGTCTGAGAGAAGTCCAAACACTCGTGAGCCTGTTCGGTCCCAGCAATGTTTATGTTGAATTGCAGCGTCACTGCGACCGCAGTGAGGAATACCGAAACCAAGCCGCAGTCCGGATTGCGCGGAGAATGCGTCTTCCTGTTCTCGCAACCAACGGAGTGAGCCATGCAAGGCCTCGTGATCGTGAAGTCATGGATGTGCTCACCACCATTCGCCACTACTGTACGCTAGAAACAGCGGGCCATTTACTCGCATTGAATTCCGAGCGTTACTTGCGTTCCCCACGCGAGATGCAGGAATTGTTCCATGACCTCCCGGAAGCCATCGGCAATACGATCGAGCTTTCCGCGCGGCTGTCCTATGAGATGCGCGATCTTGGATACCGCTTCCCGAGTTATCCCGTTCCCGATGGCGAAACCATGCAGTCATTCCTTGAGAAGCGCACTGGTGAAGGAGTGCGCGACCGATATCTGCCGAAACAAGATGCCAAGCTGTTTGAAAAGGCGAAGCAACAGGCGCAGCATGAATTGGCGCTGATCGGGCAACTCGAATTGGCGGGCTACTTCCTCATCGTCTGGGACATCGTGCAGTTCTGCCGGCGTGAGGGCATTCTCGTGCAAGGCCGCGGCTCCGCAGCGAACAGCGTGGTGTGCTATGCGCTCGGCCTCACAGCCATTGATCCGGTAGGTATGGAACTGCTCTTCGAGCGTTTTCTTTCTGCCGAGCGTGGCGAGTGGCCGGATATTGATCTGGATCTCCCGAGCGACAAGCATCGTGAGCGGGTCATTCAATACGTGTATCAGCTCTACGGCGAACTCGGTGCAGCGATGACCGCGAATGTCATCACCTATCGCGGAAAGTCCGCCGCGCGTGAGGTTGGGAAAGTGTTGGGTTTCGATGCGAAAACACTGAACCGGCTCACAAAATTGGTGGGTGCCTGGGAATGGAAGGGTCCGACCGACACATTGCACCACAGTTTCCGCAATGCCGGTCTTGATCTCCATCATCGTCGCATCGCTACCTATCTGGACATCTGCGAGCGGATGCAAGACCTTCCACGTCACCTCGGGCAGCACTCGGGCGGCATGGTGATCTGCGCCGGGCAACTCAATTCAGTTGTTCCCTTGGAACGGGCGTCGATGCCTGGTCGCACTGTCATCCAGTGGGACAAGGAAGACTGCGCTGACCTGAAGATCATCAAGGTCGATCTGCTCGGCCTCGGCATGATGGCCGTGCTCGAAGACTGCGTCGAACTGGTGCCCAGGCACTACAAGGAGCCACTCGACCTGGCTCAGCTTCCGCAAGACGACCCGAAAGTCTATGAAGTGCTGAAACGTCCCGATACGGTGGGAATGTTTCAGGTGGAAAGCCGCGCACAGATGTCCGCCCTGCCGCGCAACCGCCCCGAGTGCTTCTACGACATAGTGGTGCAGGTCGCCATCATCCGCCCAGGACCCATCGTGGGCAAGATGGTGAACCCTTATATGAAACGGCGTCTCGGCAAGGAAAAAGTCACTTATGACCATCCATTATTGGAGCCTGTGCTCAAGCGCACGCTCGGAGTTCCGTTGTTTCAAGAGCAGTTGATCCGCATGTCGATGATCGTCGCCAATTTCAGTGGCGGCGAAGCGGAGGAGTTGCGTCGGGCGATGGGAATGCGCCGTTCGCAGGCGCGAATGCAGGAACTGAAGGTGAAGCTGCGCCGGGGCATGACAGATAATGGCATTCTCCCAGACGCGCAAGAGAAGATTGTCAAATCAGTCGAGTCCTTCGCTTTGTATGGATTTCCCGAGTCGCACGCCGCAAGTTTTGCGCTGATCGCCTATGCCAGTGCATATCTCAAGTGCCATTATTTAGCGGCGTTCACCGCAGCCATGCTGAACAATCAGCCGATGGGGTTCTATAGCCCATCCTCTCTGATAAACGATGCTAAGCTTCACGGACTACGCGTCAAACCCATAGATGTGCTGCGCTCCGATTGGTTCTGCACGTTGGAGACGGATGCCGGTCGCGAGTCCAGTAATGGTAATAACGCCAAACGGTTTGCCCTGCGGCTGGGGTTGCTCTACGCCAGAGGATTGCGGCAAGAAGCGGGAGAGGCCTTGGTAAGCACACGCGAGAGCCGGGCGTTTGACTCAATCCAAGACCTTGCGCTGCGGGTACCGGAGCTGCGGAAGAGAGATCTTACGATGCTGGCACAGATCGGCGCTCTTAATTCGCTGGGCGATAACATTCATCGCCGCGATGCGCTCTGGCAGGTCCAATACGCTGGCCTTTCCACGGGGCCGTTGTTGAGGGACTTGCCAGAGCAGGACGAAGAATCCCCACTTGCCCAGATGACACTCGATGAACGGCTGGCCGCCGACTTCCACGGTACCGGCGTCACCGTGGGGCCACACCCGATGGCCTATCATCGGGAGGCCCTGTCGCGCATGGGCATTGTGTGTTCCGGCGATTTGGCAAAGCTCAGAAACGGGCGGAAGACTCGCATCGCCGGATGTGTGATTGCTCGGCAGCGGCCGGGAACAGCCAAGGGATTCGTGTTTTTGAGCCTCGAAGATGAAACGGGGATCTCCAACGCAATCGTGACTCCTGCGGTCTATGAGCAGTACCGCCGCGTTGTCACCTACGGCAAATTCCTGCTAATCGAGGGTAGGCTTCAAAACCAGGAAAATGTGGTCTCGGTGAAGGCGGATGTCATTAGACCACTGGAGATTAGCGAAATCGATGTTCGATCCCACGACTTCCACTAACCGCCCAGCGCCGCTGATGATTTTAGAATTCAACTTATGATCACCTCATCTATCGCCCACATTTAGGGCACTAGTCTTTTGTGCTTGCGATCGCTGCTGGGGGCCATCGGTTGTGGAGGCAAGGACAGTAGCCGAGCCCGAGCTAGATTCGAACAAATTTCATTATTTCACTTAGGTCGCTCATTCTTCTTATGGCATATGTCCACACGGACCGGTTGTCAGGTCTTGTAAGATGAGGGTTTACACAGAGAGTTCTCACGCCTGACAGGCTTGCCCAATCGTCGTTTACGGAATTGCCCACGAAAAGAACATCCCATGGAGACCACTCGTTTTCTTCCCAAATCTTTCTTAGGAAACGTGCTTTGCCCCAGAAATCATAACGTGTGCCCCGTATCTCGCTGATCACACCGGACGAATCAAAGATCATGTCATTCGCTTTTACCTCGTCGAAGCTATCGTACAATTCTCCTAAGCATTCCTTGATTATCTGCCTTATTGAACCCGATAAAATGTAGACGCTAACCCCGCTCTTCTTCAATCGTGTAACTGTCTCGGCAGTGCCCTTAACCAGCGTTGTGTTCCTCGCAATGCGTTTCAAATGCTTCTCGCTGAAATTACGTTCCTTGAACTTCTTCGCTGTGATATCGCACCACTCCTGATGAGTGAACCCCTTCCCCTCCTTTGCCAAAAAGCGGTCGTGTAGTTCTGCACACTCATTCAACGGGTAGCCCAATAAACTCCAGATTCTTTCCCACGTCGTCCTATCGTCAGGGCGGTCCGTAAGGGTTCCGTCGAAATCGAATACCACCGCTTTCGTTTGGAACGCGATCTCCATCTGATTTGCATCCCGAAAGTCAGCGCCTTTCTTGTTCTTATTCAATAGATAAAAAAGCGTATATTGGGTCAGAAAATCGTCGGGTGTACCTGCCTGGAGCTTACCAACGCAGCCCAGAGCCCTTTCGAGACGAGACAACACGGACTGCTCACAGCGCTGAAAAACCTGCGTTCCCGGTGTTCCTGGTCTCTTGCGAGTTCTCTCCAATCTTCCCAACAGCTGTGCGCTTATTCGCGAAATCTTGCTCAGCTTCGATATTGACAATTTTCTAGCCGCCCGGAAATAAAACAGCTTGTAGCCATTCACGGCAACTATTTTCAAGCGTCGATCACGATTGCCACTCGGTCGTATGTCACTAGTAAACGAATTGGCATGATGCCTTCCGAGCTGCCAGTATCCCGCCAAACATCCGAGGAATTCTTCTATCTTGTTGTACTGGCCACGTGGAAAAAAAATTGGACGAAGATTCCATTTCTCAAATTGATCGCGCCGGGTTGGAGTGTTCTCCGATTCAGACATTAACGCAAAGTGAACTATTCCCGGCATCTTCTCAGCTAGCCGACCAATGACCGTAATCGTTCGATCAGTCTTGAGACTGCAACCCAGGAACAACAATGGCCGCGCTGCTAACGCTTGGCCCAATACGGTAGGCAATGGAAGGTTTAGGTTCGCCTTGCGAGGGTCGGCGGTGCCATATTCACGGATGTACTGAGAAAGAGTGAGAACGCGACTTGCGGAATCGAGGTAGTCACCATGTAGCTTTAATAATAATGGTTCACCTAGTTGGATAGTGCGAGACGCCTCCCTAATCCGCGAACCTGGAAACACCTGCGCGAACGGCCGGCCAGCATCCTCGAATGCAGCTTCGAGAACATGGTCGAAGTTGGTAGTCAGAATGGGCCCTTTCGCTATATTTGGGATATGGCGCACGGCACCACGCCTGATAGGGCGCTGGAGCTTGGCAATGTCAAACGTCGATCTAAGGGTATCGTCGAAAAGGTTAGGGAGGTGTCGATTGACCTCTTCGGCCGCTTCTTCAAATCTGCTATTACTGAGGAGACTCTCCACCTTGGAACTGAGTTTGGGTTGGGCGGCTTGAGCGGCAATTCCTTGGATTAAGTGGTGCCACGCTGGATAACCAAAATCCGTCGATAAGCCTGCTCCTATAAACGGGACCAGAGTATCTCGGCAAGAAAACAGCATATCCAAGTTTTGGCTATTGGTTCCAGTGTTACCCAAGAGTTTCAAAGCATCTTCGAGAAAAGCCATGGTTTTCCTCAGGCGGGCGCCCTAGCCATTATGCGATCCCGACTCTCAAGAGTACCCCGACAGATTGTTCCCTAGAACGGCCCGTGGACTTCTCAGAGCATAAGGAGAAGGAAATGAAAATAGAGGAATCTTTGTCGGAAGTCAATAGAACGCTCACAGGGTGATTCAACCAACGACCTTTGAGTGGCGTTGGTTGCTCTTCGCGCGCGCCGTCTGGATTTGTGGATCGGAGATTGCCGTCAGGGTCGCGGAGGAGACTTAGGCCTGCGGCTAGTCTAGCAACCTTGGCAGTAACCACAGCGAGAAACAGCTCGGGAAACCAAGCGCAGCCATCTTGGATCTTGAATGCAAGGGAGGTTCAAAGGACTCAACCTCAATCCTATGCCGCGGTTATGGATGTTCTGGGGCCCCCGAAGATACCTAAGTTGTGTGAAGTCGAGAGTATTGTTTGGATGCGGCAGCGGGAACCTAGAAGCTATTTTCGGGAATCAGTCACTAGAACAACATCTCCGGAACGTATTCCTCAGCGCACGCGGCGTCGTCGTATTGTGCCGAGTTGACTCGGGTACTAACGCCGTGACGACGCATGGAATCTGCTTGATATGGTTTGAGCAGGTCGAGAATGTCATCGACTTGTCTGAATCCCGGATCAAGCCACCGATCATGGTCTTCACGCTTGAGAATAACCGGCATTCTGTCATGAATGTCGGACAGAAGTGCATTGGCCGAGGTTGTGATGATCGAACACGTTTCAATCAGCTGTCGCTCCGGGTTCTTCCATCGGTCCCAGATTCCAGCGAACGCGAAGATCGAGTCGTCCGCGAGGGTGAAACAGAAGGGAAACTTCCCCTTGCTGAATTTCGACCACTCGTAAAAGCCATCGGCGGGAATCAAGCAGCGGCGAGACTGCAAGGGTTCGCGGAAGGCAGGCTTCTCGGCAATCGTCTCGGCCCTGGCATTAATCATCTTGTAGCCGGCTTTGGCATCCTTCGCCCAGAACGGGACTAGCCCCCAACGCATCAACGAAAAGGACCGAACGGGGCGAGTCGTATCCTGCCGGACGACTGGCACACTCTGGCTGGGTGCGATGTTGTAACGAGGACTCCAGTCATCGTCGTCCCCCACATCGAAGATCTCGGACAGAATCTCCTTTTTCCGGGCGAGGCGATAGCGTCCGCACATGGGGACAGTATAGGACGAAAGAAAGGCAGAATTCTTTTGCTGCCATTCATGTGACCAGGCGATTCTTAGCTACAGGCTAGAAACACCCGCGCCGGCGAGGACGCCAGCGCGGGCTTGGCGCTGGTCAATACTCGCTTGGCAAGTGGATGACGCTGTTGGTGAAGTACAGGGTGATTTCATCCAGCGGGAAATCGGTGTGCTCGATCTCCTTCTTGAAGACGATGTTGCCGTTGCCATCGTCGCATGTAAGCGTCGCGGTGCGGTCGGGACGTACGGCGAGCTTCCAGACCTGAAATTCTTCGGCGGCGACACGCTTGTTGTAGGGCTGAATGATCGCGATCTCGTCCAGAAGCCAATATGCTCCACCGTGCTCGGCAACGTGCTGTGCGCCGTCGGTATAGAGAATGTTGCGGTTGATCCCGTGCCGATACCAATTCTCGCTGCCCGTAAACTGCGCGAGGTCGCTTTTGTTGAGAGTCTTCGTCGTCATGATGTGCCTCTTTCGTTTTGAGTGACCCCCTTGGCGGGGGCGAGAGAGGCAACAGGAACAGCCGCACGGAAGGCGCGGCGTCACAGGCAACCGTGAAATAAATGACGGGTAGCCCGTAGGGAATCATCGTTTATGTCGCGAAAGTGCCTTGACGCTAGCCTGCGGGTGTTAGGTTGACTCCGACCCCGTCCATGAGTGGGGAAGCGGAAAGAGGCACATCGGTGACGAAGACGGGGCGGAGAGAACAGCGAACGATACGGAGTAACGGGCCGGTGCCGTACTTGCACAGAACGTTTCAGGTAAGATATTGAGCTTCCCCCCTTTTTACTTTCAAGCATGGCTGAACTCATCTGGGACGGTAAATACGACGAGCACGGCAACAAGCGTGCGCCGGTCCGTATCGAGCTGCCTTTTCAAACCGTCGAGACTGTTAACGAGAGTGTGCAGGAGCGGCAACGCACGCTGGAGCTATCTTCTTCCGGCAATGATCCGGAGTGGCGCAACCGCCTCGTCTGGGGCGACAAGAAATATGTCCTGCCCTCACTCTTGCCCGAGTTTGCCGGCAAGGTGGATCTGATTTACATTGATCCCCCGTTTGATACGGGCGCGGATTTCTCGTTCACCGCTCTGCTCCCGAACGGACCATCAGACGAGTCGGACGAACCTACATCTTTCGTGAAGGAACCCTCAATTCTGGAGCAGAAAGCTTATAGAGACACCTGGGCATCTGGCTTGGATTCGTATCTTCACTGGTTTTATGAATGTGTGACGCATCTGCGCGAACTTCTCGCCGAGACGGGCAGCATATACGTTCATCTCGACTGGCATGTTGTTCATTACGCAAAGGCGGCTCTTGATGAAGTGTTCGGGGAAGAAAATTTCAGGAATGAGGTTGTTTGGAAAAGGAAAGGCGGTAGTGCAAACCCCCAAAACCGCTTGGGCGTGGTGACGGATTCTATCCTTTGGTACTCGAAGACGGAAAAAATCAAGTTTAGTGCCCAATTCACAAAAGACAGCGAGGAATCGAAGAAATACGTCGAGGAAAGGTTTAAAAGAATAGACGAGAAAACGGGAAGGCCGTTTATGGACTCACCGCTCGTCAGTCCAAATCCTCGGCCTAATCTGAAGTACGATTACAAAGGCTATGCCCCGCCGCCGAATGGCTGGTCAATTTCTCGCGAAGTGATGGAGCGGTGGGACAAAGAAGGCCGCCTGTTATTTCCACCGGATAAGTCAAAACGCATCCGCAGGAAGATATTCTTGGACGAGTATGTAGGCCAGCCAGTTCAGAATCTTTGGAATGATGTTTTCGTAATTAACTCTCAATCCAACGAATTTGTTGGATATGATACGCAAAAACCTGAAGCGCTTCTTGATCGCATCCTGAACTCTTCTTCAACCGAAGGCGACCTCGTTCTCGATTGCTTCTGCGGTTCAGGTACCACCGCCGCTGTCGCCGAAAAGCTCAACCGCCGGTGGATTGCTGGCGACCTCGGACGTTTCGCCATCCACACCACGCGCAAGCGGCTCCTTGGCGTCCCCGGTGTGAAGCCGTTTGTTGTCCAAAATCTCGGCAAATACGAACGTCAGGCTTGGCAAGTCGCTGAGTTTCCCTCGAACGGCAAGAACAGACTGGAAGAGCAACGAGAACGCGAAGCTAATTATCGCAAATTCATCCTTGAGCTTTACCACGCCACGCCGGTCAGCGGCCATGTCTGGCTGCATGGTGTGAAGGCGGGACGCATGGTACATGTTGCGGCGGTGGATGCACCGGTGACCAGGGCGGACGTGAACGCCATCGCCGCCGAAGTGTGGAAGGCCAGCGGCAAAGGCCCCAACTCCCCGCAGAAGCCTGCCGTCGATGTGCTGGGCTGGGAGTTCGCTCTCGATATGAATGAGACGGCGAAGCAAGTTGCCGCTGAAGCTCGGGTGGATGCGGCCTTCAAGAAAATTCCTCGCGAGGTACTGGAGAAGAAAGCGGTCGAGCAGGGCGATGTCTATTTCTTTGAGTTGGGCGCGCTCTCGGTGGACAGCAAGATCAAGAAGCGCGAGCTCACTCTGACGCTCTCCGATTTTGTGATTCCGTCCGACGACGTACCCGCAGAAGTTCGCAGCGCCATCAAGCACTGGAGCCAGATGGTGGACTACTGGGCGGTGGACTGGGACTTTAAGGACGACACATTTCACAACCAGTGGCAGTCTTACCGTACACGGAAGAACCCGAAGCTCGAACTGTTGGTGAAACACGAGTATTCCGAAACTGGCAAATACGCCGTCGTTGTGAAGGTGATCGACATCCTGGGTAACGACACTACCAAGGTCTTGACGGTGGACATTAAATGAAACCCTGTGGACATGGGGCTTGCTCGGTCCCGCCCTTCAGTCCCTACGGTTAAACGATCATGCCCCGTCGCAAAAAAACCCTCGACGAAATGCCCAGCCTGCTGGATATCACAGCTAAGCTTCGCTCAGGCGCTTGCGTTCCTGCGCTGCGGGAGGCGGTCAAGTCTTGGAAGGCGGGCGGGCGCAAAGGGATCACCGACACGACGGGCGTCCTACTGAGCTATTGGTTCGAAGCCGATCACAAACTCAAGACCGGAAGGTCTTTCAGATACCACGATTCACAGCGGGAAGCGATCGAGACGCTTATCTATGTCTGGGAAGTGGAAAAGGTCCGCACTCGCAAAGATTTACTTGAGCGGTATGCCCAGAACGTACCCGACCTCCGGCTTGCTCAGTATGACGAATTCGCCCGCTACTGCACGAAAATGGCCACGGGCAGCGGCAAGACGAAGGTTATGTCTCTCGCTATCGCGTGGCAATATTTCAACGCCATGCGGGAGCAGGATGAAATTGCGAGAGACTACGCCAAGACTTTCCTGCTCATTGCTCCCAACGTCATCGTGCTGGAGCGACTAAAGGGAGATTTCGCCAATGGCAACATTTTCCGCGAAGATCCGATCCGTCCGAAGGAGTTGGGTATCTTCTGGGACTTCGACTGCGTAATGCGGGGCGAGGGCGAGCGGGCGCATTCCGAAGGTGTGCTGTTTCTTACCAACATCCATCAGTTTCATGACCGCTCCGACCGTGCAAAAGACGAAGAGCCGGATGCCATGACCGCAGTGCTGGGCTCTAAGCCTCCTACAAACAAGTTGGAGCAGTCGGATTTTGCCGAGCGCATTGCTCGCCGCAAGGGGCGGCTGCTCGTGATTAACGACGAGGCCCACCACACTCATGACGAAACCCTTAAGTGGAACGAAATAATCCACCAGTTACATGAGAAAACGCCGCTAGCGGCACAGCTCGATTTCTCTGCCACTCCGCGCTTCCAAAAGGGCGGAATTTTTCCGTGGACAATTTCCGATTATCCGCTCAAGCAGGCCATCTTGGACAACATCGTGAAACGTCCGGTGAAGGGTGTGGCGAAAATCCCCGAACCGAATTCGGATTACGCTAGCGTGCGCTATAGGGGTTACCTCACAGCGGCGGTGGAGCGCTGGAAAGAATACGTTGAGCAACTCAAGCCGCTGCGCAAGAAGCCGGTGCTATTCATCATGATGAATAGCACGGAAGATGCGGACGATGTGGCGGATTGGCTGGCGAAGGCCTATCCGGCTGAGTTCGGCGACGGAAAAACCCAAATCATTCACACTGACAGATCAGGTGAGGTAAGCAAGAAAGATCTGGAGGCGGCTCGGAAGGCGGTAAAGGGCGTTGACGATCCGCTCAACCCGATTCACGCCATCGTGAGCGTCATGATGTTGCGTGAAGGTTGGGACGTGCAGAACGTCACGGTTGTCGTTGGACTGCGGCCCTACACCTCGAAGGCGAACATTCTTCCCGAGCAAGCGATTGGGCGCGGCCTGCGACTGATGTTTCGCGACCTCACCGCCGACTATACCGAGCGCGTCGATATCATTGGCAATCGGAAATTTCTCGAATTCGTGGACGACCTTGAGAAGCTGGAGGAGTTGCAGCTTGATACGTTCGAGGTGGGCAAGGACAAACTTCGGATCGTCACGATTATGCCGCTCGATGAGCGCAAACAATTCGATATTGGTCTGCCTGTGCTAGCGCCCACGCTGGTACGGAGGAAGAGCCTGGCGGAGGAAATCGCGTCACTCGATGTGATGGCGTTCCAGACCATGCTCCTGCCGCTCGGCGCCGATGACCCCAACAACAAAACCTTCCGCTACGAAGGGCACGACATTATTACTCTCCAGAAAATCGTTGAGCGGGATTACAAGGTTCCCCAGCCACAGACAGCGCAGGAGTTGATCGGATACTATGCACGCCGGATTGCCGAAGCGGTTAAGCTGCCCTCGCAATTCGCGGCGCTGGCTCCGAAAGTTCGCCAGTTTTTCGAGGACAAAGCTTTTGGTCGCCGAGTGGATTTGAGCGACATGGCTACGGTGAGAGCTATGAGCACGCAGGTAGCGTCCTACGTGTGTATCCAAGAATTCAGCAAGGTGCTCAAGCAGCTAAGTATCGCCGAGCAAGAGCCGCAACTGTTGGAACCGGCCCGTATGCTCTCCGCCTGTCAGCCGTTTCCCTGGTCGCGCAAGGTGTACGAAGCGAATCATTGCGTCTTCAACA
>Ga0209517_10008553_pt1 | contig 11949 bp, 10 predicted proteins | sample PeaSoiMetSII2010_FD_187695 | JGI IMG/M metagenome (GOLD analysis project Ga0209517, IMG submission 187695) | Peat soil microbial communities from Weissenstadt, Germany - SII-2010 (SPAdes) (version 2) | ecosystem: Environmental > Terrestrial > Soil > Wetlands > Peat | place: Germany...
CGGCATCCGATGATTCTCGACGAGATCATCGATGGGGTGCCCGCGCTCCTGCGGGCTCATGCCGACAGCGCGACGGACGTGATCAACATCAAGCTCAGCAAGGTCGGCGGCCTTACCAATGCCCGACAGCTTCGCGACCTCTGCGTGGCGATGGGTATCGCCATGACCATCGAGGACAGCGGCGGCGGCGACATCGTGACCGCGGCGATCACACACCTCGCGCACAGCACGCCGGAGGCGTTCCGGTTCAGCGTCAGCGATTGCAATAGCTATGTCACGGTGGCGCTGGCCGACGGCGCCCCTCGGAGAGTCGGCGGGACGATGATCGCGCCGGAAGGCCCTGGTCTCGGTGTCTCGCCACGAAGCGCCGTGCTGGGGCAGCCGGTCCTGACCATCGGTTAGGAGCATTCTCGGAGGATCGGAGCAGGGCCGCTGCCACTCTCGGGGCCGCGGTGGCACCTACCCCTGCGCGACCAATCCGGGCTAGCATCGGCTCGAACGGTCGAGCTTGGGAGGATGGGATGCGCATGCGGTACGGCGTTCAGGACATGACGATCCATCGCATCGTCGAACAGGAATACGGGTTCACGCCGATACGCGAGTTTTTGCCGAGCCTGACGCCCGAGCTGCTGGACGAGAACCGCTCGTGGCTCGCGCCGGCGGGGCTCGACCCGAAGACCGGCCACGTCGTCTTTTGCTTCCAATCCTACGTCGTCAAGACGCCGCACCACACGGTGCTGGTCGATGCCTGCATCGGCAACGACAAGAACCATGGGCACCGGCCGGCTTGGCACCGCAAGAACGACCCGAACTGGATGAACGCGCTGAAGGCAGCCGGCGTCGGGGTCGAAGACATCGATTTCGTCATGTGCACCCACCTGCACGGCGACCACGTCGGCTGGAACACGCGGCTGGAGAACGGCCGCTGGGTCCCCACCTTCCCGAACGCGCGCTACCTGTTCTCGAAGAAGGAATACGAGTACTGGGACGGCGTCCACCGCAAGACGCCGCTCTCGGCGATGGAGGACAGCGTGTTGCCGATCATCGAGGCCGAGAAGGCCGAGTTGGTGACCAGCGACCACGCGCTCAACGACCACGTCCGGCTGGTCCCGACTCCCGGCCACACGCCCGATCATTTCGCCGTCGCGGTGGGTCGCAGGGGAGACGCCGCGGTCTTTACCGGCGATCTCATCCACTCGCCGCTACAGGCGCGCTATCCCGAGCTGTTCACCCGCGCCGATGTGGACGCGCAGCACGCGATCCGGACCCGCCGCGGCTTTCTCGAGCGCTATTGCGATACCGAAACGCTCTGCTGCACGATGCATTTCCCGTCGCCGTCCGTCGGTTACCTGAAGCGTTGGGGCGACGGCTTCCGCTGCGAATACCTGACCTGACGCGCTCGCGGCTCACGAACGCGATCTCACCAACCGAGGTCTTCGCTGTGCCTGGCTTTGTCCGACCGCGGTTCCGCTGCGCTGCTTCGGCGGGCAACTTGCTCGCAACCGACCGCGGCGCAATCCTGCCAAGCGCGAAGCAGGGTGGTGGGTGCAGCAGGACTCGAACCTGCGACCCGCTGATTAAGAGTCAGCTGCTCTACCAACTGAGCTATGCACCCGCCCCGGGGAAGGCGGGGTGTATAGCAAGGCCGCCGGGGGTTGTCGAGCCGGGGTTTCGGCCTGGGAAAGCGGGCCCGAGGCTCAGCCCTCGCCGTCGCCGGGGCGGCCGATGCGGGCGTCGCGGTGCACGTAGACGCTCATCAGCAAGCCGAAGCCGAACATCACCGTCAGCATCGCGGTGCCGCCGTAGGAGATCAGCGGCAGCGGCACGCCCACGACGGGGATGAGGCCCATCACCATGGCGGTGTTGATGAACACGTAGAGGAACAGGTTCACCACGATGCCGAGCGCCAGCAGGCGACCGAAATGGCTGCGGCTGCGGAAGGCGATGGCGTACCCGTAGATGATGACCAGCGTGTAGAGCGCCAAGAGCGCCAAGCCGCCGACCAGGCCCCATTCCTCCGCCAGCATGGTGAAGATGAAGTCGGTCTGCTTCTCCGGCAGGAAGTTGAGGTGGCTCTGGGTCCCCTCGAGAAAGCCCTTGCCGGTGCTGCCGCCCGAGCCGATGGCGATCTTGGACTGCAGGCTGTGGTATCCGGTGCCCTGGGGATCGCTCTCGGGATCGAGGAAGCTCACGAGGCGCGCCTTCTGGTAGGGGCGCAGGAATCTCCAGGCCAAGGGCGCCGCACCGCCCGCAGCCGCGAACACGATGCCGAACATCCAGATCCGCACGCCCGCGAGAAAGAACATGACGGCACCGCCCAGCACGAGCATCAGCGCGGTGCCGAGATCCGGCTGCTTCAGCACGAGCACCGCCGGAACCAGGATGCCGGCCGCCGGCCAGATCAGCGTGCGGATGCGGCCCATTTCCTCGACGCTTCGCCCATGGAAACTACGCGCGAGCATCAGGACGACCGCGACCTTCATGATCTCCGACGGCTGCAACTGGATGACGCCGAGGTCGATCCAGCGCTGCGCGCCCATGCCGATGAAGCCACGGACCTCCACCGCCACCAGCAGCGCGAAGGAGACCCACCAGATCGGGAAGGCGGCCTTGTACCAGAACCGGAGGTCAACTAGGGCGCAGACCAGCATGACCGCGAGCGCGACGCCATAGCGCACGATCTGCTTGCTGGCCCATGGCTCCCAACTGCCGTTGGCGGCGGAATAGAGCGTGCCGAACCCCACGCACGCGAGCAGGCTCACCAGCAGCACCAGGCCCCAGTTGATGCTCCAGATCTTCTCCGGGAGCGAGAGCTCGCGCGGCCGGCCGAGGTCGAGGTGCGATATGCTCATGGCGTGACAGACTCAGCTCCGAGTCGAGAGCCGGTCGGCGGCGAAGTGGGCGTCGGGGACGCGGCGCGCGGAATCGCGCCTCTGCAGCTCCACCAGGATGTCGGCGCAGATCGGCGCCGCCACCACCGAGCCGCCGCCGGCGCTCTCGCCGCCGTGCTCCACCACGACAGCGCAGACGTAGCGCGGCGAGCTCACCGGCGCGAAGGAGACGAAGAGGGCGTGGTCGCGCTCGATCCACGGCACTTGCTTCGCCTTGGGCACGCCGTGCTCGTGCTCGGCCTGGGTGATGTGGCGCACTTGGGCCGTGCCGGACTTGCCGCCCATCGCCATAGCGGGGTCCTTGATGCGTTCCATGTACGCAGTGCCACCCTGCTCGTTCACCACCGAGTTCATGCCGTCGAGGACGACGTTGAGGTCTTTCTGCGGCACGCCCATCGCCGCGAAAGCGGGATCCACGAGCCGCTGGTCCGCCCGCATGATGCCGGCGTCGCGGGTCAAGCGCGGCACGATGCGCTTGCCGGTCACCAGGCGCGAGACCATGGTCGCGAGCTGCAATGGGGTCGTCGTGATGTAGCTCTGGCCGATGCCGCAGCTGATGTTCTCGCCAGGCTGCCAGGGAATCCCGTAGGTCGCGAGTTTCCAGTCGCGGGTCGGGATCAACCCCTGTTTCTCGCCGGGAATGTCGATGCCGAGCGTCGAGCCCATACCGAAGCGCTTCGCCATCGCCGCGAATTTGTCGATGCCGAGCCGGCGCGCCATCTCGTAGAAATAGACGTCGCAGGAGTGCATGATGCCGCCGTGCATGTCGAGCGTGCCGTGGCCCTGCGGGCGCCAGCAATGCCAGACGGAATCGCCGAGCTGGAAATGCCCGGGGCAGGTGACGCGGGTGTCCGGCGAGATGCCGGACTCGAGCGCCGCCAGCGCCACCATCGGCTTGAAGGTGGAGCCCGGCGCGTAGGTGCCGCTGACGGTCTTGTTGCTGAGCGGGTTGAGCTGATCCTGCAGCAGTGCGTTCCACTGCGCGGAGCTGAGACCCGCCGAGAAGGCGGCGGGGTCGTAGCCGGGGGTCGAGACCATCGCCATGATCTCGCCGGTGGGCGCGTCCATCACGACGCAGGCGACGCTACCCTCGGCAATGCAGCGCTGGGCCGCGAATTCCTGGATATCCGCGTCGAGGGTCAGCACGATCTCCTTGCCGGGGCTGCCGTCGTCGCGGGAGATCTCGCGCATGACGCGGCCGTAGGCGTTGACCTCGACCTGGGCGGTGCCGGCGTTGCCGCGCAGAGCCAGGTCGTGCTCTTTCTCGACGCCGTTCTTGCCGATGCGGAAATCCGGCAGCTCCAGGAGGGGATCGCCGGTCAGCTCCTTCTCCGCCACGGGCGCCACGTATCCAATCACGTGCGAGGCCATGTCGCCCAGCGGATAGTCGCGGGTCAGGCCCTGCTCGATCGACACGCCCACCAAGTCCGGCGTGTTCACCTCGATGCGCGCCATGTCGTCCCAGCTGAGGTTCTCGCGGATCGAGATGGGCACGAAGCTGTGCTTGCGTTTGATTTCGCGCAGCACGCGACGGCGATCGGACTCGCTCACGGGAATCAACACCGCCACGGCATCGAGGGTGGCATCGACATTGGCGACTTGGTCGGCGATCAGCGTGACGCGGTAATTCTGGCGGTTGGTCGCGAGCGGCACGCCGAAGCGGTCGACGATGCGGCCCCGCGGCGGCGCCAGCAGGCGCAGATTGATGCGTTGCTCGTCCGCCAGAGTCGCGTACTTGTCCTGTTGAACGATCTGCAGCTGGTAGAGGCGTCCTGCCAGCAGCGCGAACAACAGGCCCTGGCCGCCGGCCACCAGCGCCGCCCGGCGCGTCCACAGCTTGAGCCGCTTGTTGTCCCGTTGCTGCATCTCAAGCTCGCATGAGGAGCGTGCGCTGGACCCGCGTGAGCAGGTAGCTCACGACGGGGTAGACCGCCACGGTGAGCACGCCCTGGAACAGGAACGCCCGCACGTCCAACACCATACCATAGAAGAGGCTCGCCACGCCCCACTGAAGCACCGCCGCAGCCGCCGAGACCACCAGGAAGCCCAGCCAGATCACGGTGAAGCGGCGCATCACCAGGTGCTCCCTCTGGCCCAGCACCAAGGCATAGGCGAGCAGCAACACCAGGGACGACATGCCGAGCGGCGCCCCCTCGAGCAGGTCGGCCAGCAACCCGGCCGCGAACACGACCGCGAAGGGCAGCAGGTCCGGGCGATACAGCGTCCAGTAATAGATCGCCATCAGCGCGAAGAACGGGCTCGCCGTGGTGAAAGCCGGGAGGTGCGCAGGCACGACCGAGGCCATGACGCAGACCACCACGGTGAGCACAGGCCCCAGCCGATTGATCAGGCCGATGTCGCGCTGGACCAGGACGAGCTTCATGGGCTTGCCTACTGCCGCGTATCGATGTCGGGGTCGACGGCGCGGCGGGCGCCGCGGGGCGCCTTGGCCGCGGGGATCACACTTTGCGGCAGCACGGCGGCACCAAGGCCGAAATCGACGATCCGGACGTATTCCAGGTGCGTGAGCTCGGCCTCGGGCTCCACCCGGACCACCCCACCGTCGATCGACGAGACCGCGCCCACCGGCAGGCCCGGCGGGAAGATGCCACCGCTCCCCGCGGTCACCACGTGGTCGCCGACCTGGATCGCACTCTTCTCGGGAAGGTAAAGCAGCCGCGGCCGGCTGGTGTTGTCGCCCGCCAGTACCGCCCGCTCGCGGGTGTCCTCGATCACCACGGGCACGCGCGAGTTCAGATCCGTCAGCAGGAGCACGCGGGAGGCGCGGCTGCCGACCTCGGTCACCCGGCCCGCGACGCCTTCGCCCCCGAGCGCCGCCTGGCCGCGCTCGACACCCTGGCGGTCGCCCACGTCGATCAGCACGTTGCGCAGGAAGGCGCCGCCGGAGTTCGCGATCACCCGTCCCGTGATGTAGCCCCGCACGCCCTGTGGCTCGAAGTGCAGCATCTGCCTTAGCTCCTCGTTCTCGCTCTCGAGGCGCTGCGCCAAATCCTGCCATTGCAGGAGTCGGGCGTTCTCCTCGCGGAGTCGCTGGTTCTCCTCATAGACCGTGAAGTGGTCCTCGAACCGCCGCACGCCGGAGGCGGCGAGGTTGATCGGCTTCGCGATGGCCTCGAAGACCGGCGCGAAGATATCGTTGAGGTCGGTGCGGAAACGCTCGATCAGGAGGATGTCGGCCTTGCCGAGCACGATCAGCCCGGCGGACACGAGGACGAGGAACGGCAGCGCCAGGCGCTGTGCGGCTGCTCGCATGGGCATCGACAGACGCGACATGGATCCCGACCGCTCTGCTCTTACCTACCTCTACTACCCGGCGCGCCCAGCCTCGGGCGGCCCCTAATCAATACATGCTGATCAGCACGCTCTTCAGCGACTTCTCCTCGAGCGCCCGACCGGTACCCAACGCCACGCAGGACAGCGGATCATCGGCGATCGAGACCGGCAACCCGGTTGCATGGCGCAACACGTAATCGAGATTAGAAAGCAGCGCGCCGCCGCCGGTCAGCACGATGCCCTTGTCGACGATATCGGCGGCGAGCTCGGGCGCGGTGTGCTCGAGCGCCACTTTCACCGCCTCGACGATGGCTCCCACGGGCTCCGCGAGGCTTTCGGCGATCTGCCGCTCGGTGATGACGATCTCCTTGGGCACGCCGTTCATGAGATCGCGGCCCTTGATCTCCATGGTGCGGCCCTCGCCGTCCGCCGGCATGCAGGCCGAGCCAATCTCCTTCTTGATGCGCTCGGCGCTGCTCTCGCCCACCAGGAGATTATGATTGCGGCGGATGTAGGCGATGATCGCCTCGTCCATCTTGTCGCCACCCACCCGGACCGATCGGGAATAGACGATGCCGCCGAGCGCCAGCACCGCGACCTCGGTGGTGCCGCCGCCGATGTCCACGACCATCGACCCCGTGGGCTCGCTGACCGGGAGCCCGGCGCCGATCGCCGCCGCCATCGGCTCCTCGATGAGGTAGACGCGGCGGGCGCCCGCGCTCTCGGCGGATTCCTGGATGGCGCGCCGCTCCACGGCGGTCGAGCCGGAGGGCACGCAGACGATGATCATTGGGCTCGCGAAGCTGCGCCGGTTGTGCACCTTGCGGATGAAATGCTTGATCATCTCCTCGGCGACCTCGAAATCCGCGATGACGCCGTCGCGCAGAGGCCGGATCGCCTGGATGTAGCCGGGCGTGCGGCCGAGCATCATCTTGGCCTCGTCGCCCACCGCCAAGACCTGCTTCTTGCCCTTCACATTGGCGATTGCGACCACGGAGGGCTCGTTGAGAACGATTCCGCGGCCCTTGACGTAAACCAGCGTATTTGCCGTTCCGAGATCGATTGCCATATCCGCGGACAGCAGCCCGAACAACCTTCCGATCATGTTGCCTGCGGTTTTCCTGTGCTTCTGTTTTGCATGTCCGCCAATCCTGCTGTTCCGACAGGGAGAGAGGGGCGGCTCTGCGGCCGCCCCTCCGATGTCGGTCCTTAGGCTGTCATCGCGGCGGGCGCCGTCTTCGCCCGCTTGGTCAAGAGCTTGTTGAGCGCGTGAATATAGGCCCGAGTCGAGGCGACCAGTGTGTCGGGATCGGAGCCCTGCCCGTTCACCGTCTTGCCGTTCTCCTCCAGCCGCACAGTCACTTCCGCCTGGGCATCGGTGCCCGCGGTCACCGCGCCCACCTGGAAGAGCTGGAGCTTCGCCGTGTGGGGTATGATCGACTTGATCGCGTTGAAGCTGGCGTCGATCGGGCCGTTGCCGGTGACCTTCGCGTGCTTCAACACGCCGTCAACCTCCAGCTCGACCTCGGCGGTCTGCGGCCCCTTCGATCCCGCGATCACCTGCAGCGATACGAACTTGACGCGATCGTGACCGCGCAGGACCTCGTCGTCCACGAGCGCCACCAAATCCTCGTCGAAGATCTCCTTCTTGCGATCGGCGAGATCCTTGAACCGGCGGAAGGCATCGTTGACCGCGTTGTCGCCGAGCTCGAAGCCCAGCTCCTTGAGTTTCATCTTGAAGGCGTGCCGGCCGGAATGCTTGCCCATCACCAGCTTGGAGCGATGCAGCCCGACCGACTCCGGGGTCATGATCTCGTAGGTGCCGGCGTGCTTGAGCATGCCGTCCTGGTGGATTCCGCTCTCATGAGCAAAGGCGTTGGCGCCCACGATCGCCTTGTTGGGCTGCACGACGAAGCCGGTGATGGTGGAGACCAGACGCGAGGCCCGCATGATGTACTCGGTCTTGACGCCGGTAGTGCAGGGCACAATGTCATGCCGCGTTTTCAGCGCCATGACGATCTCTTCCATAGAGGCGTTCCCGGCCCGCTCGCCAAGCCCGTTGACCGTGCACTCCACCTGCCGCGCACCCGCGCCCACCGCCGCTAGGGAATTGGCGACCGCCAGGCCCAGGTCGTTGTGGCAATGCACGGAGATCACGGCCTTGTCGATATTGGGCACCCGATCGAACAGCATGCGGATGAGCCCAGCGAACTCCTCGGGCAAGGCATAGCCGACCGTATCGGGAACGTTGATCGTGCGGGCGCCCGCCTTGATGGCGCTCTCGACCGTGCGGCAAAGGAAGTCGTGCTCGGTGCGCGAGCCGTCCTCGCACGACCACTCGACGTCGTCGCAGAGGTTGCGCGCGTGGCTCACGCTGTCGATCACGGCCTGGTGCACCGCCGCGGGCTCCATCTGCAGCTTGAACTTCATGTGCAGCGGCGAGGTGGAGATGAAGGTATGAATGCGCGCGCGCTCGGCGTGCTGAAGCGCCTCCCAGGCGCGGTCGATGTCCATCCGCGCGGCCCGCGAGAGACCGCAGACGGTCGAGTTCTTCACGAGCTTGGCGATCTCGCGCACGGACTCAAAGTCGCCGTTGGAGGCGATCGGGAACCCCGCCTCGATGACGTCGACGCCCATCTCCTCCAGGAGGAGGGCGATCTTGATCTTCTCGTCGAGGTTCATCGAAGCGCCCGGCGATTGCTCGCCGTCGCGCAGGGTGGTGTCGAAAATGACGACGCGGCTCTCATCGGTGGCGTCGGATTGCTTGCGATGGGTGGTTGCGCTCATGAGCGCAGCTCCTTTGGTAACGGGTGCAACGAAGCGGGTTTGATCGCTTTACCCCCCGAACGCCGATCGCCGCACGCGATGAGCCGGCGTTCAGGGGCCGCTAAGTCGCAGCGCCCCGTCACTGAGGAGAAGGAGGAGAGCGGCAGCCGGAAGGTGGCCACGCGCAACGGTGAGCGGGCGCACCAGCGCCTGCCGCCGATCGTGCCGTGCCACGGTCCGAACCATCCGAAACCGACCTCTCGCCTGGGCCAGAGCTCGCAAGCCGGCCGCTTACACCCTGAACCCCGCAGCCTTAACAACCAGTTAACACTCACTAAGGCCGGGATTCCGCAGTACTTTTAACGGTTTCGCACGGTTACGGCAAGGGCTCTGTTGCCCCTGTTGAACGAAGAATGCCCCCTCACCCACCCCTCTCCCCGGCGGGGAGAGGGGTGCGCAGGCTGAGGGAGCGAAGCGATCTCAGCCGGAGCTGGGCGAGGGGGATGGCTCCGCACCTGCTCCCGAGCACCTAATTCTTCGCGCGGTCCACCAGCCGGTTCTGCGAGATCCAGGGCATCATCGCGCGGAGCTTCTCGCCGATCTTCTCGACGGGATGCTCGGCGCCGCGGCGGCGCATGGCCTTGAAACTCGCCTGGCCTGCGGTGTTCTCGAGCACCCATTCCTTCGCGAATTTTCCGGATTGGATCTCTTCGAGAATGCGCTTCATCTCCGCCTTGACGCGGTCGTCGATGATGCGGGGGCCGCGCGTGTAATCGCCGTACTCCGCGGTGTTGGAGATCGAATAGCGCATGGTGGCGATGCCACCCTCGTACATGAGGTCGACGATCAGCTTCACTTCGTGCAGGCACTCGAAATACGCCATCTCCGGCGCATAGCCCGCCTCCACCAGTGTCTCGTATCCCGCCATGATCAACGAGGTGAGGCCGCCGCAGAGCACCGTTTGCTCGCCGAAGAGATCGGTCTCGCACTCCTCCTTGAATGTGGTCTCGATGACGCCCGCACGCCCGCCGCCGATCGCCGAGGCGTAGGAGAGCGCGATCTCGAGCGCGTTGCCCGAGGGGTTCTGCTCGACCGCGACTAGGCAGGGCACGCCGCCACCGCGCTGGTATTCCGAGCGCACGGTATGCCCGGGTCCCTTGGGCGCGATCATGAACACGTCCATGTCCGAGCGCGGCTCCACCAGCTTGAAGTGGATATTGAAGCCGTGCGCGAAGGCGAGCGCCGTGTCGGACCGCATGTGCGGCTTGAGGTCGTGGGTGTAGAGTGCGGCCTGGAGCTCGTCGGGCGTCAGCACCATGACCACGTCGGCCCATTTGGCACCCTCGGCGGGCGTCATGACCTGAAACTTCATGGCCTCGGCCTTCCGCGCGGAGGCCGAGCCGGGCCGGAGCCCGACCCGTACATCCTTGACGCCGCTGTCGCGGAGATTGAGGGCGTGCGCGTGCCCCTGGCTGCCGAAGCCCACGACCAGGACTTTCTTGGCCTTGATCAGATTCACATCGGCGTCGCGATCGTAATAGACCCGCATGATGGTTCCCCTATTGGCAAGCGGTGAAACGGAAACTCAAAGCCGGCTCGCGCCGCGAGAGATCGCGACGACGCCGGTGCGCGAGACGTCGACGAGGCCCAAGGGCTCCATCAGATTGATGAAGGCATTGAGCTTCTCGGTCGAGCCGGTCATCTCGAAGACGAAGCTCTCGATCGTGGAATCGACGACGCGCGCCCGAAAGATGTCGGCGAGCCTGAGGGACTCGATGCGCTTGTCGCCGGTACCCGATACCTTGATGAGCGCGAGCTCGCGCCCAACGTGAGCGCCTTCCGCCGTGAGATCGCGAACGGCGTGCACCGGCACCAGCCGGCCGAGCTGCGCCTTGATCTGCTCGATGATCATGGGCGTGCCGGAGGTTACCACGGTGATGCGCGACAGGCCGTGCGCGCGATCGACCTCGGCTACGGTGAGGCTCTCGATGTTGTAGCCGCGGCCGGAAAACAAGCCGATCACGCGGGCGAGTACGCCGGGCTCGTTGTCGACGAGCACGGCGATGGTGTGCTTCTCGATAGTGCTGCTGCTGCCGCTCACGTTGGGCTCCTTCGAGGGCGCCCGCCGCCTCGGCGGGCGGCCCTTGAGCTTGTTGGACGAGGACCGGGATTCGGAGATGGCTGGCTCCGCTAGACCAATACCATGCCCTCTTCCGATACCGGCCCTTCCGATTGCTTGTCCGAAGGCCCGAGCAGCATCTCGTTGTGCGCCGCTCCCGACGGAATCATCGGGAAGCAGTTCTCGGTCTGATCGACCACGACGTCGACGATCACGGGCTTATCGACCTTGATCATCTCGTTGATGACGCCGTCGACCTCGTCGGGCCTGGTGGCGCGCAGTCCGACGGCGCCGAACGCCTCGGCGAGCTTCACGAAATCCGGCAGCGAGGCGGTATAGCTCTCGGAATAGCGTCCGCCGTGCAGCAGCTCCTGCCACTGGCGCACCATCCCCATGTACTGGTTGTTGAGGATGAACACCTTCACCGGCAGACGGTACTGCATCACCGTCGACATCTCCTGGATGTTCATGAGTATCGAGGCCTCGCCAGCGACGTCGATGACGAGCGCCTCGGGATGCGCGATCTGCACGCCCATGGCGGCCGGAAGCCCGTAGCCCATGGTCCCGAGACCACCCGACGTCATCCAGTGCCGCGGCGCCTCGAACTTCACGAACTGCGCCGCCCACATCTGATGCTGGCCGACCTCCGTGGTGACATAGAGGTCCCGGCCGCGCGTCAACGCATAAAGCCGCTCCAGCGCGTATTGCGGCTTTATGATGCGGTCGCTCTTCTGGTAGCGCAGGCAATCGCGGCGGCGCCACTCGTCGATCTGCTTCCACCACGCGCCGAGCGCTTTCGCGTCCGCCTTCAGCCGTTTCGCCTTCCAGAGCTTGACGATCTCCGCCAGCGTTTCGGCGGCGTCGCCGATCAGCGGCAGG
>Ga0209517_10008555_pt1 | contig 11947 bp, 10 predicted proteins | sample PeaSoiMetSII2010_FD_187695 | JGI IMG/M metagenome (GOLD analysis project Ga0209517, IMG submission 187695) | Peat soil microbial communities from Weissenstadt, Germany - SII-2010 (SPAdes) (version 2) | ecosystem: Environmental > Terrestrial > Soil > Wetlands > Peat | place: Germany...
CATGCGCCAGCTTTTGGAAGCGGGCGTGCATTTCGGCCATCAGGCCCATCGTTGGAATCCGAAGATGTCCGAGTACATCTTCGGCACCCGCAACAACATCCACATCGTCGATCTCACCCAATCGGTGCCGATGATGCACCGTGCGCTGCAAGCCGTGAGCGACACCGTCGCCCAGGGCGGCCGCATCCTGTTCGTCGGCACCAAGCGGCAGGCCCAGGACGCCATCGCCGAGGCGGCGAAGAAGTCGGCGCAGTACTACGTCAACTCGCGCTGGCTCGGCGGCACGATGACCAATTGGAAGACCGTGTCCAATTCGATCAAGCGGCTGCGCAAGCTCGACGAGATGCTGTCGTCCAACGAGGCGCAGGGCTACACCAAGAAAGAGCGCCTGACCTTGCAGCGCGAGCGCGACAAGCTCAACCGCGCGCTCGGCGGCATCAAGGACATGGGCGGGCTGCCCGACCTTCTGTTCGTCATCGACACCAACAAGGAAGACATCGCGATCAAGGAAGCGCGCCGGCTCGGCGTGCCGGTCGCCGCCGTGGTCGACACCAATTGCGATCCGGACGGCATCACCTATGTGATCCCCGGCAATGACGATGCGAGCCGCGCCATCACGCTTTATTGCGATCTGGTCGCCAAGGCGGCGATCGACGGCATTTCGCGGGCCCAAGGGGCGCACGGCGCGGATATCGGCGCGCAAGCCGAGCCGGTGGTCGCCGAGGAATTGCCGCCGGAAACCAACAAGCTCGGTTTCGAGCCGCTGTCGGGGCCGCGCGGTGTCGCCGACGATCTGAAAAAGCTGACCAGCGTGTCGCCGGCGATCGAGAAGCAGCTCAACGACCTCGGCATCTTCCACTATACGCAGATCGCCGCGCTGTCGCCGACCGCAGCCCACAATGTCGGCGAGGAGGTCGGGCTGCCCGGCCGCGTCGAAGGCTGGATCGCCAAAGCGAAGCAACTGACGGCGGAAGCCGAGTAACCGTCATTCCGGGACGCGGACAAAATCCCGGAATCCATACCCACGGTCTTTTGGTTTCCAGGTTCGTACCGATATTCCAGATCAGCGATTATGGATTCCGGGTTCTTTGCTTCGCTCAGCCCCGGAATGCCCGAATAGGAACTGACACCGATGGCAAACATCAGCGCAGGCATGGTGAAAGAGCTCCGCGATCAGACCGGAGCCGGCATGATGGACTGCAAGGCAGCCCTCAGCGAGAACGACGGCAATCTCGAGGCCGCGGTCGACTGGCTGCGCAAGAAGGGGCTGTCCAAGGCGGCCAAGAAGGCCGGCCGCGTCGCCGCCGAGGGCTTGATCGGCGTTGCCGTCAGCGCGAACAAAGGCGTCGTCGTCGAGGTGAATTCCGAGACCGATTTCGTCGCCCGCAACGATCTGTTCCAGGGTCTGGTGAAGATGATCGCCAGTGTCGCGCTCGGCACCGGTCCCGACGTCAACACGATCCTGGCGGCAAAAGCCGGCTCCATCACCATCGCCGACGCCATCGCCGACACCATCGCCAAGATCGGCGAGAACATGACGCTGCGCCGCGCCGCCGAGCTTGCGGTCGGCAAGGGCCTGGTCGCGAGCTATGTGCACAGCTCGGTCGCCGACGGCCTCGGCAAGATCGGCGTGCTCGTCGCGCTGGAGTCGACCGGAAGCACCGACGAGCTCAAGGCGTTCGGCAAGCTGCTGGCGATGCATGTCGCGGCCGCCAATCCGCAGGCGGTCGATCCGTCCGGTCTCGATCCCGCAACCATCGAGCGCGAGAAGGGCGTGCTCGCCGCCAAGGCGGAGGGCAAGCCGGCCAACGTCGTCGAGAAGATCGTCGAGTCGGGCCTGCGCACTTACTACAAAGAGGTTTGCCTGCTCGAGCAGGGCTACGCCATCGAAGAGGGCAAGAAGCCCGTGTCCCAGGCCATCAAGGAGGCCGAGGCAAAAGTCGGCGCGCCGATCAAGGTCACGGGCTTCGTGCGCTTTGGGCTGGGCGAGGGCATCGACCGCCCCTCGGGCGATTTCGGCGGCGAGGTCGCGGCGCTGGCCGGCGCCCGTTAGCCGGTACCGTTCTCTGTGGGTTTTGCGTGGAAGCGCGCTAATTCTATTGCGTTTGCGCGGGAATCGGCGGCGAGTGAGGAAAATCGCAAGCGGACCCTTCGATGGCTGAGCCGAACTACCGACGGGTGATCGTAAAACTCTCCGGCGAAGCTTTGAGCGGTCCGGAAAAGTTCGGCATCCATCAGCCGACCATCGACCGCTTTGCCGCCGATCTGATCGCCGCCCACAAGCTCGGCATCGCGCTCGGCGTCGTGGTCGGCGGCGGCAACGTCCTGCGCGGCGCGCAAATCTCCGAAAACGGCCTGTCGCGGCCGACCGCCGACTCCATGGGCATGCTGGCGACCGTGATGAACGCGCTGGTCCTGGAAGCGGCCATCGAGCGGGCCGGCGTCAGCGCCCGCACCATGTCGGCGCTGGCCATGCCGCAGGTCTGCGAGACCTATGAGCGCCAGCGCGCGCTGCGCCATCTCGACGAGGAGCGCATCATTGTCTTCGCCGGCGGCACCGGAAACCCCTATTTCACCACCGATACGACAGCCATCCTGCGCGCCGCCGAGATGGGCTGCGAGGCTGTCCTCAAGGCCACCGACGTCGACGGCGTCTATACCGCCGATCCAAAGAAGGACCGCAAGGCCAAGCGCTACGATCGCCTGAGCCATCAGGAGGCCCTGGATAAGCGCCTGAAGATCCTTGACGCCACGGCCTTCGCGCTTGCCCAGGAAAACCATATGCCTATCATCGTGTTCTCGATCCGGGAGCAGGGCGCGATCGAGACGGTGTTGCGTGGAAAAGGGCGCTTTACCATCGTCGGATAGCAATCGCGCGCCGACCTGAAAGACCGGATCGCGGGAGGCACCAAGGAGGCTGCCATGGCAGCGACGGCATTCGACATGAACGACCTCAAGCGCCGCATGCAGGGCGCGATCGCGGCGTTGAAGCAGGAGCTTTCCGGCTTGCGCACCGGACGCGCCTCGACGGCGCTGCTCGATCACGTCCAGGTCGAGGCTTACGGCAGCCACATGCCGCTCAATCAGCTCGCCTCCATCAGTGTGCCTGAGCCGCGCCTGCTCACTGTCCAGGTCTGGGACCGCTCGATGGTGCACGCGGTCGAGAAGGCGATCTCGGCGGCCAATCTCGGCTTGACGCCATCGACCGAAGGCCAGGTGCTCAAGCTGCGCATCCCGGAGCTCAATGAGGAACGGCGCAAGGAAATCGCCAAGGTCGCGCACAAATATGCCGAAGCGGCGCGGGTAGCCGTGCGCCATGTCCGCCGCGACGGCCTCGATCTTCTGAAAAAACTCGAGAAGGAACACCAGATCAGCGAAGACGACGAAAAACGGCAGGCCGGCGAGGTGCAAAAAGCCACCGATGCGACCATCGCCGAAGTCGAGAAGCTGTTGGCCGGCAAGGAAAAGGAGATCATGACGGTTTGAGCGCGACAGGCGAAGTTTTGACCAAGGCGGGCAGCGGCGACGGCTTCGACAGTCCCCGCCATGTCGCCATCATCATGGATGGCAATGGACGCTGGGCCGCCGCCCGCGGCCTGCCGCGCGTGGAGGGGCATCGCCGCGGCGTCGAGGCTTTGCGCAAGACCGTGCGCGCGGCGAACGATCTGGGCATTTCCATTCTGACGATTTTCTCCTTCAGCTCGGAGAACTGGTCGCGGCCGCCGTCGGAAATCCGCGATCTATTGGGGCTGTTGCGCCGCTTCATCCGCAACGATCTGGTCGATCTGCACAAGAGCAATGTCCGCGTCCGCGTCATCGGCGAACGCGACGATCTCGATCCCGATATTCGCCGTCTCCTGCAAGAGGCGGAAGACATGACCCGCGGCAATGACGGTTTCACCCTGGTCGTCGCCTTCAATTACGGTGCGCGGCAGGAGATCGCGCGGGCGGCGCGGCGGCTCGCGACCGAAGTGGCCGCGGGACGGCTCAAGGCGAGCGAGATCACGCCGGAGCTGTTGTCGCGCCATCTCGACGCGCCGGACATCCCCGATCCCGACGTCATCATCCGCACCAGCGGCGAGCAGCGGCTGTCCAATTTCCTGTTGTGGCAATCGGCCTATAGCGAACTGGTGTTCGTTCCGATCAATTGGCCGGATTTCGACCGCGCCGCGCTCGAAGGCGCCATTGCCGAGTACCGCCGGCGCGAACGGCGCTTCGGTGGATTGATCGCCCAGATCGGATCGTGAGCAATTTTCGCGACAGCGGCATATTTGGAACATTCGCGTCAAAATTCGGCAGCGCGAACAATCTTGTGCTTCGCGTCGCGTCTGCCGCCGTGCTCGGTCCGCTGGTGCTGGTCTTTGCCTATATCGGGGGATGGCTGTTTTTTCTGCTGTGCGCCGCCGCCGCCGCCGGCATCCTCTGGGAATGGACCAAGCTGGTTGCCGACAGCGCCGATCCCAGGATCCTGATCCCCGGATTTGTCGCCCTGTTGTTTGCGTTTGTGTTGACCGGCAGCGACGAACCTGGTGCCGCCGCGGGCATGATCTTCATCGGCGCAGCCCTTGCTGCAGGCGTCATGGCCGCGTGGCCCCGTCGCTTTCCCGCGCGCAATCCGCTGGTTTGGGGGTCGTGCGGCATCGTCTATGCCGGCATCGCCTATCTCGGGCCGGCGCTCATCCGCCGCGACGCCGCATGGGGCTTTGTCGCCGTGCTGTTTGTGGCGCTTACGGTCTGGGCAACCGACATCTTCGCCTATGCGGTGGGCCGCCTCGTTGGCGGTCCACTGCTGTGGCCGCGCGTAAGCCCGAACAAAACCTGGGCGGGCGCCGTTGGTGGTGTCGTAGGGGGGGTTGCCGCCGGCACCTCGGTCGCCTATGCGAGCGGGGTCGATAAGCTTGGTGCCGTAGGGGTTGTGGCTTTATTGCTTTCAGTCCTCACCCAGGCTGGCGACCTGTTCGAATCCGCGGTCAAGCGGCGCTTCGGCGCCAAGGATGCGGGCAGCCTGATCCCCGGTCACGGAGGACTGATGGACCGTCTCGACGGCTTTCTGGTCGCGGCGCTGGTTGCGCTCCTGATCGGCCTGCTTCGGCAAGGGCCCGATGCTCCGGCCCAAGGCTTACTGGTATGGTAGCGCGAGTATGGTAGGCCAAGTGAAGAAGACGCAGCAGAAACCGGCGCGACCGGATCTGGCACGCGTGCCGAAATCCGTGACGCTGCTCGGCGCCACCGGCTCGATCGGTACGAGCACCATCGATTTGTTGCAACGCGAGCCCGGGCGCTATCGCGTCGAGGCGGTGACCGCAAATCGCAATGCCGGGGCGCTTGCAAATATCGCGCGCGAGCTTGGCGCGCGCTTTGCCGCCGTCGGCGAGCCTTCGGCTTACCAGGAACTGAAGTCCGAACTGTCCGGCTCCGGCATCGAAGCTGCCGCCGGCGCCGATGCTTTGGTCGAAGCGGCGCAGCGCCCCGCCGAGTGGGTGATGGCGGCGATCACCGGTGCGGCGAGCTTGAAGCCGACGCTGGCTGCGGCGGAACGCGGCGCAACGGTCGCGCTCGCCAACAAGGAATGTCTGGTGTGCGCCGGCGCCTTGTTCATGCGCCGCGCCGCCGCCGCGGCAGCGACGATCCTGCCGGTCGATTCCGAGCACAACGCGGTATTCCAGGCGCTGATGTCGGGCCGGCGCGACGAAGTGCGCCGCGTCATCCTGACCGCCTCCGGCGGGCCGTTCCGCACCTGGTCGCTCGAAGCCATCCGCACGGTGACGGTGGAGCAGGCGCTCAAGCATCCGACCTGGATCATGGGGCCGAAGATCACCATCGATTCCGCGACCCTGATGAACAAAGGCCTCGAACTGATCGAGGCGCATCACTTGTTCGCGCTGTCGCCCGACGAGCTCGACGTCGTCGTCCATCCGCAATCGGTGATCCACGGCATGGTGGAATTCCGCGACGGCTCGGTGATCGCGCAGCTCGGCTCGCCGGACATGCGCATTCCGATCTCCCATTGTCTGGGTTGGCCGACCCGCATGGCGACGCCGGCGCCGCGGCTCGATCTCGCCCGCGTCTCGACGCTGACCTTCGAAGCGCCCGACCCGGTCCGCTTCCCGGCGCTGGCGATCGCGCGCAAGGCGCTGGCCGCGGGTGGGGCGGCGCCCACCATCCTCAATGCGGCAAATGAGATCGCGGTGCGCGAATTCATCGGCCGGCGGCTCGGATTCCCCGGTATTCCCGCCCTTGTCGAGGCGACGCTGGATGCGGCGGAACGGCGCGGCGAGCTGGCCGAGCCGCAATCGGTCGAGCAAGCGCTCGAAATTGACCATAATGCGAGAAGGTTAGCCGCCGACCTCTTGCCCGAAATTGCCGCAATGGCATCCTAGTTTAGGAATCGGGCGGGACAGGCAGGGGCGGCAGGGCAGCGTCATGGGGTCGTATTTATTGGCGCATTTACATGCGTTTGGGGGCGATGTGACCGGTCTGGTCATCCCCTTTTTGTTTGTGCTGAGCCTTGTCGTGTTCTTCCACGAATTGGGGCATTTCCTCGTCGGCCGTTGGTGCGGGGTGAAGATTCTGGTGTTTTCCATCGGTTTTGGGCCTGAACTCATAGGCTTCAACGACCGCCACGGTACGCGGTGGAAGATTTCCGCCATTCCGCTGGGCGGCTATGTGAAATTCTTCGGCGACGAGAACGCCGCCAGCATGCCGGATGGGCCGCGCCTGGCGACCATGGACGAGGCCGAGAAGTCGCAAAGCTTCATGTTCCAGCCGGTGGGCAAACGCGCGGCCATCGTATTGGCCGGACCTCTGGCAAATTTCCTTTTGGCCATCGTGATTTTTGCCGGCATCTTCATGCTTTACGGCAAGCAGTCCATGACCGCCCGCGTGGACACGGTGCAGCCCGATAGCGCGGCTGCCGCCGCCGGCTTTCAACCCGGCGACCTGGTGGTGGCGATCAACGACAGCGCCATCGGCGACTTCGCCGACATGCAACGCATTGTCAGCGAGAGCGCTGGCGAGCCGCTCACCATCACCGTCGACCGCAAGGGCGCCCAGCTCGTGCTGAAGGCGACGCCGGCGCTCAAAGAGATCAAGGACAATTTCGGCAATGTGCGCCGCATGGGCATTCTCGGCATCACGCGGGCGACCGCGGCCGAGGATCTGAAATTCCAGCCGGTATCGCCGCCGCAGGCGGTGTGGATGGGGGTCCAGGAAACCTGGTTCGTCATCGACCGCACGATGCGCTATATCGGCGGCGTCGTCGTCGGCCGCGAGGCGGCGGATCAGCTGAGTGGCCCGGTCGGCATCGCGCGCATCGTCGGCCAGGCAGCGACCGTCAGCTTTTCCCTGGTCATCCATATCGCCGCGGTGATTTCGGTCTCGATCGGGCTTTTGAACCTGTTCCCGATCCCGCTGCTCGATGGCGGTCATCTTTTGTTCTATTCAATCGAGGCACTGCGCGGCCGGCCGCTGTCGGAACGCGCCCAGGAGGTCGGGTTTCGTATCGGCCTCGCAATCGTCTTGATGTTGATGATATTTGCAACTTTCAACGACATAGTTCACTTGGCGACCTCGTGAGGTGGCCAAAGTGGGCCGCACTCGCGGGGGCGAGATCGGGCGTGGGGACTGTTGTGCAAAGGGTGGGGACGTGGCAAAAATACGCGTGGAATTAATATCTTAAGCGAAAAGAACTGAGGGAGATCGAGGCAAGTAACCCGCCATTGGGGGCGGCCACTAGGGGTAAAAGGCGCGTTGCGCATGGACATGGGTGTGCGGGTGAGACGGGGGCTCGTTCTGGCCGGCTTGCTCCTCGGAGTAGGTTTTGTTGGCCTGCCGGCCGGCGCAGCGCATGCCGCGCCGCCGGCGGAGGCTGGCGCGTCCGTCAACAGCATCGTGGTCCAGGGCAACCGCCGCGTCGAAGCGGAGACGGTACGCAGCTATTTCAAGGCCGGCCCCGGCGAGCGCCTCGACGCCGCCAAGATCGACGCCGCGCTGAAAGCGCTCTATGCCTCCGGCCTGTTCGACGACGTCCACATCACCCAATCGGGCGGCCACATCATCGTCACGGTGGTGGAATCGCCGGTGATCAACCGGCTTGCTTTCGAAGGCAACCACCGGATGAAGGACGAGCAGCTCCAGGAGGAAATCCAGTCGAAGGCGCGCGACTCGCTGTCGCGCCCCCGGGTGCAGGCCGACACCCAGCGCATCATCGACGTCTATCACCGCAACGGCCGCTTCGATGTCACCGTGACGCCGCAGATCATCGAGCGGCCGAACAACCGCGTCGATCTGATTTTCGTGGTCAACGAGGGCGAGAAGACCGGCGTGAAGGAGATCATCTTCGTCGGCAACAAGTCCTATTCGTCGTGGCGCCTGAAAGAAGTGATCAAGACCGTGCAATCCAATTTCTTGAGCTTCCTGCAGACCACCGACGTCTACGACCCCGACCGCATGGAAGCCGACCGCGATCTGCTCCGCCGCTACTATCTGAAGCACGGCTTTGCCGACGTGCAGGTCGTCTCGGCGGTTGCCGAATACGATCCCGCCAAGAAGGGCTTCATCATCACGTTTACGATCGAGGAAGGGCCGCTGTACCATTTCGGCGCCGCCGACGTTCAATCCAACGTCCGTGCCATCGACTCGCAGTCGCTGCGGTCGGTCCTGCGCATGCACCAAGGCGACATCTACAACGGCGAGGCGATCGAAAAGACCGTCGAGGACATCACCGTCGAGGTGGCGCGGCGCGGCTATCCGTTCGCCACCGTGCGCCCGCGCGGCGACCGCAATCCGCAGACCCGCACCATCAACGTCGCCTTCGTCGTCGACGAGGGCATTCGCGCCTATATCGAACGCATCAATATCCACGGCAATATCCGCACCCGCGATTACGTGATCCGGCGCGAGTTCGATATCGCCGAAGGCGATCCGTACAACCGCGCGCTGATCGACCGGGCCGAGCGGCGGCTCAAGAATCTGAACTACTTCAAGACGGTGAAGATCACCAACGAGCCCGGATCGGCGCCCGACCGGGTAGTGATCAATGTCGAGCTCGAGGAGCAATCGACCGGCGATTTCTCGATCATGGGCGGCTATTCGACGGCGGAAGGCTGGCTCGCGCAGATGTCGGTTTCCGAGCGCAACCTGCTCGGCACCGGCCGCTACGCCAAGATCGCCTTGACCTACGGCGAATTCGTTCGCGGCGCGGAATTCAATTTTGTCGAGCCCTATTTCCTCGATCAGCGGCTGGCGGCGGGCATCGATCTGTTCGCCAAAGAGACGCTGTCCAACAGCTACCTGTCCTACGGCACGGAATCCTATGGCGGCGCCTTTAAGCTCGGCATTGCGCTGCGCGAAGACCTGGCGTTGCAGCTGCGCTATTCGATATATACCCAGCGCATTACGCTGCCGTCCTATCTGAACGATTGCAACAACATCAATCCGGATTTCTTCAACACCTTGCCGACGCCGGCGGCGGTCACCGCGGCCGCGTCGGCCGGGCTGACCTATCCCGGCTTCAATTCGGCCGCTCCGATCAACTGCTATGTCTACGGCCAAGCCTCGCTGCCGGTGCGGGCCGAGCTTGCCGCCGGCGCCACGCTGACGTCGCTTGCGGGATACGGCTTGACCTACAACACGCTCGACAACAACAAGAACCCCACCAACGGCCTGTTGCTCACGTTCGGCCAGGATTTTGCCGGTCTCGGCGGCGACGTCGCCTATATGCGCTCGGCCGTCGACTTCCACACCTACTACGAAGTCGTTCCCGACCTCATCGGCATCCTGCATTTGCAAACCGGCAACATGATCGGGCTCGCCGGCCAGGAAGTCCGTCTGCTCGACGACTTCAAGATGGGCCCGAACCTGGTGCGCGGCTTTGCGCCGGCCGGCCTCGGCCCGCGCGACACCACGCCGGGAACGTCGGGCGACGCCATCGGCGGCACCAACTATTGGGGCGCGAGCCTTGAATTCCAATATCCGTTCTACTTCCTGCCCAAGGACACTGGCTTCCGCGGCGCCGTGTTCTTCGATGCCGGCTCGGTGTGGGGCTACAAGGGCGAGACAACCTATGCGGCGACCGGGGAAATCAACGGCACTATCAATTCCACTGCCGGCTCCTTCGTTTGCCAGTGCGGCATGCAATATGCCGACTCGCCATTCATACGCATGTCGGCCGGCGCCAGCATCATCTGGGATTCCCCGTTCGGTCCGCTGCGTTTCGATTTCGCCTACCCGATTTCGAAGGCGAGTTACGACAAGACCCAATTCTTCGCCTTCGGCGGCGGGACGCACTTCTAAGCGTGGCCTGAGTTCTCGTCATGGACGGGCCCATGCCGGACACTGCACGAGGCCAGCGGGCGCTCACGATCGACGAGATCGCGGCGCTGACGCGCGCCAAGCCGCGCGCGGGCGATCCGCTCGACCGGCGCATCAGCAATATCGCCCCCCTCGATACCGCGGTCGCCGCCGATATCAGCTTTCTCGACAAGCCGCGATTTCTCGACGCATTGGCGATCACGCGCGCGGGCGCCTGCTTCATCAGCCCTCGTTTTGAAGCGCAGGCGCCGCAAGGACTGGCAATCCTGGTGACGCCCGAGCCGTATCGCGCCTTCGTCGCGGTCACGCGCGCGCTGTTTCCCGATGCGTTACGCCCATCGTCGTTGTTCGGCGCGAAAGGACGCAGCAGCGACGCGCGCTTGCATCCCTCGGCGCGCCTTGAAGCGAATGTGACGGTCGATCCGCTCGCCGTCATCGGCGCCGATGCCGAGATCGGCGCCGGCACGGTGATCGCGGTCGGCGCGGTCATCGGGCCCGGCGTCTGCATCGGCCGCGACTGCGCGATCGGGGCCGGCGCGACCATCCAGCATGCGTTGATCGGCGATCGCGTGATCATCCATCCGGGTGTGCGGATCGGCCAGGACGGCTTCGGCTATCTGCCGGGCCCGAAGGGACATCAGAAAATTCCGCAGACCCGCCGCGTCATCATCCAGGATGACGTGGAGATCGGCGCCAATTCGACCATCGACCGCGGTGCGACCAGGGACACCGTCATCGGCGAAGGCACCAAGATCGACAATCTGGTGCAAATCGGACACAACACCTCCATCGGACGGCACTGCGTGCTGGTCTCGCAAACCGGCATATCCGGCAGCTGCAATGTGGGGGATTACGTCATGATGGGCGGCCAGGTCGGCCTTGCCGACCATTTGACCATCGGCGATGGGGCGATGCTCGGCGCGCGCGCCGGAGTCGTGACCGACGTTCCCGCCGGCGCACGCTATAACGGCTGGCCGGCTCAGCCGTCGCGCGAGTGGCTGCGCGGCGTCAGCTGGGTGCGCCGCATGGCGCGCAATGCCGGCAAATCCGAAGGCGGCGACGAATGAGCGACACGCTTGGCGCCGTCGACATTCGTGAGATCCTGCGGCTGTTGCCGCATCGCTACCCTTTTATCCTGGTCGATCGCTTGATCGACATGCGTGCCGACGAGCACGCCATCGGCATCAAAAACGTCACCATCAACGAGCCGCAGTTCATGGGCCACTTTCCCGACAATCCGGTGATGCCCGGCGTGCTGGTGATCGAGGGCATGGCGCAGACCGCGGGCACGCTCGTGCTCTGGCACCTCGGCACCGAGGCGCACGGGCGAAAAGTATATTTCCTCACCATCGACAAGGCGAAATTCCGCAAGCCCGCGATCCCGGGCGACACCATCGAATATCACGTCGACAAGATCGGGCACCGTCGCAACATGTGGTGGTATCGCGCCAAGGCCTTGGTGAACGGCGTGCTGATCGCCGAGGCCGAGGTCGGCGCCATGATTGCCGAGGACTAGATGGCGATCGATCCGACCGCGCGCGTCGCCAGTGGTGCGCGCATTGCCGAGGGCGTGGAGATCGGGCCGTATTGCCTGGTCGGGCCGCAGGTCGAGCTTCTAGGCGGGGTGCGCCTGATC
>Ga0209517_10008559_pt1 | contig 11942 bp, 7 predicted proteins | sample PeaSoiMetSII2010_FD_187695 | JGI IMG/M metagenome (GOLD analysis project Ga0209517, IMG submission 187695) | Peat soil microbial communities from Weissenstadt, Germany - SII-2010 (SPAdes) (version 2) | ecosystem: Environmental > Terrestrial > Soil > Wetlands > Peat | place: Germany: Weissenstadt...
GGCGATTAACACGATCGCCGCGCTACGATGTAACAACCCGCGAAACGCGAAGTGGCCCTCCCAGATCAACAGTGGACGTGCCCACCAGACCTCGGGATACTTCAGTGCAAATCCCGTGAACACCAGGGTCGGGAAGCTCAGGATCACGCCCCAGTGGGCAATTCGGAAGTTTCGATTCATCCGCGACACTTGCCCGCCGCTTTCGTGTCGTGGCTGCCGGCGGATAAGCTTCGACAGAAAGTCCAGCAGGTTGTGCAAGATCATGAAGCCAAGGGTGAGCGGAATGAGGACCCAATAAGTCCAACGGATCCACCTTACGACCGGATGCGCCGCACCCGTCGCGGTTTGCACGTGCACCGGTCCGATGACGAAATGGTCCCCCGCGCCGGCGTGACAAGCTCCACAGGTCTTTGCCAGGTTAGCCGGGTTCACCGTCGACCTCGGGTCGGTCGATCGAAAAATATTGTGCACACCATGACAGGAAGCACAATTGGCGACACTCTGGGATCCGCCCCGCATGGCCAGGCCGTGGTAGCTATCGGCGTAGGAAGGAACACGGTCGGCGGGCAGGTTGTAACGCAACGCCAGGCGTTCATCGCTGTGGCATCGCCCGCAGGTGGCCAACGAGACGCGGGCTGCGCTCACCAGCGATCCTTGTTCTTTCGGCCCCAGGATTAAGTGCTCCCCGTGGCAATCGCTGCACACCGGCGCACCAGACTCGCCGGCCTTCATGGCTTGTCCGTGGACACTTTCGAGATACGTCTTACTGATGTCGGCGTGGCACTGCCCACAGGTTGCCGGGATATTCCAATGGTTGATCTTGGAACGCGCATCTTGCGGGGGAAAGATTCCGTGGCTCCCGTGACAATCCGAGCAGGATGCTGCGGCCTCATTCCCGCTCAACACCGCTCGTCCATGCACGCTTTGCCGATAGAGTTCCACAGGATGTGCGAAGGGAATCTTATGCCGTGAGAGGAACTGCGGGTTGCTATGACAGGAAGCGCAAGTGTCCGGCAGATTCTTCTTGGCGACCGGCGAAGCCGTATCGCTCGAAGCGTCGATCTGATGGACCGCCCCATGGCAGGACATGCAGTTCGGGGCATCGGGGTCGCCTGCCGCGGCCGCCTGCCCGTGTATGCTGTGCCGGAAGTCTTTCACTTCATCGGTGTGGCACTGCGCGCATTTTGCCGGCGCCGTCTGGGCCGACGCAGTCACCTCGTGGGGATCGCCGTGGCAGGATTGGCAGGCTCCTTCGCCGAGCGCGCCGTGAATGCTCTTCGCCACATGAGAAGCTTCGTCGCTGTGGCAAGTCGAGCAGCGAACCTTCACAACTTTGTCGGGGTGCGGATAGTCCTTGATGGTGGTGTGGCAGTCGTTGCATCCCAAAGTGCCGTGGACGCTGGCTGCATGCTTGGCGGGATCAATCGAGATGCTCTTGCCGCTGGCCGACGTCATCCCTGCTTGACCGTGGCAGGTGAGGCAATTCTCATCCTGTTTGAGCGGTTGGGGTGACTTCTCCTGGGCCCGAACCTGAGCGGGTATTAGCGCGCAGACTGAAATAAGACAGGCCGAAAGAAGCAGGACCAGATGGACGCAGGTGCAGTGTCTAGCGATACCTGCTGCATCGCGCGTCCTTTTCAGCAAGCTCGAGCTCCTGCTGCCGAATTGTATTTCACTCCCAGGTCGGTCAAGCTCTTGGGATTCTCCTGAGCCTTAACGGGTCGCGGCCAAGACTGGCGCCCGCTTTTCAGCCGGCACAAACTCACGTGGTTCGTGCCCAGTGTAGACCTGGCGCGGCCGCGCGATCTTCTGCTCCGGATCAGTAAGCATCTCCTGCCACTGGGCCAGCCAGCCTACCGTGCGCGGGATGGCAAACAGCGCGGTAAACATCTCCGGTTTGAAACCCATGGCTTGGTAAATGATCCCCGAGTAAAAGTCTACGTTGGGATACAGCTTGCGGGTGACGAAGTATTCATCCTCAAGAGCAATTCGCTCCAGTTCCAGCGCGATATCCAGAGTGGGGTTGGGGCCGGTGACCGCGAATACTTTCTCCGCGGTCCACTTGATGATCTTGGCGCGCGGGTCGTAATTCTTGTAGACGCGATGGCCAAAACCCATCAGCTTCCCGTGTCCATCCTTGATTTTCTTGATGAAGGCTGGAATGTTTTCCTTGCGTCCGATCTCGTCGAGCATTTGCAAGACCGCTTCGTTGGCTCCCCCATGTAACGGCCCGGCCAAGGCGGCGGCCGCGGCCGCAGTGGTGAGATAAGGATCCGTGTGCGCACTGCCCACCGACCGCATGGCGTTGGTGCTGCAGTTCTGCTCGTGATCGGCATGCAGAATGAACAAAATGTCCAACGCGCGAGCGATGACCGGGTTGGCCAAATACTTCGGCTCGACCATCCTCCATAGCATGTTCATGAAGTTCTCGCTATAGCTCAGGTCATTGTCCGGGTACACGTACGGAAAGCCCAGGCTGTGCCGGTAGGACATTGCCGCAATGGAGGGCATCTTGCCAATCAAGCGCTTGGTCTGTAGCAGCCGGTTGGCAGGATCGTGAATCTCCCTGGCGTCTGGATATATTGTGGACAGGGCCGCTACCGTGCTCACCAGCATAGCCATGGGGTGGGCGTTGTAGCGGAAGCCCTCCATGAAATGCTTCGTGGTTTCATGCAGCATGGTGTGATGGGTGATTTCGTTGGCCCAGGTTTTCAACGCGCCTGCCGTGGGCAGGTCGCCGAACAGCAGCAAGTAGGCCACCTCGAGGAAGGTGCAGTGTTCCGCCAGCACTTCGATGGGGTAGCCGCGGTAGCGCAGGATGCCGCGGTCGCCGTCGATAAAAGTGATGCTGCTGCGGCACGACGCCGTATTCATGAACGCCGGGTCGTAGGTCATGATGCCAAAGTCGTCGGGGCCGGTCTTTATCTTTCTCAAGTCCATCGCCCGGATCGTCCCGTTCTCAATGGGCAGCGTATAGTTTGTGGCGGTGCGATTATCGACGATGGTGAGCGTATCTGATGCCATGATGAATTCTCCTTTTGCCGGTGCCCTGGGCGCAAGTAGCGGAGGTACCTGACCGCGTTTCTATTCTAATTCCATGATCGAGCATTTGCGGGCCAGCTTCTTTCTTCAAAATATCCGTAGCCAAGGGGTCATTAGCGTTGCCGATCTACGACCAACTCCGGGTGCTCCTGCCGAAAAGTCTCGGTGATATGGCAGTTCCAGCAGACCGGCTTATGCGTCGAGAAGATCTCGGGAAGCTGCTGCGGTTGGACGTGGTCCCACTCGATCGTCTTGCGATCAGGTCCCATCAGAGCCGGCACATGATCAAGATGATGAAGTGGTCCAAAACGCCGGTGGCAATACACACAACTCTGATCTTCATACCATTTGGAAACGATGTTCCACACCAGGCACGCTTCCGGATCGGCCTCGATCTGCCGCAAACACTCTTGACCGCAGTCATGGCGCTCCGGCCAGCGCGAGCATTGATCTAAACGCAGAGTTGGCTCGCCGACAAAAGCCCCGGCAGCGGCCTTTCTAGCTGCCACCTCCACCGCTTCTGTGTGGAACGTCTCCGGGCAGGTGATGAGCCGCTTGCCACGATATCTGAAGTAGGCATGCACCATGGGGAAAACGCCAAAACCCACCACAGCGACCACCACGGCCACCACACCGATAATAAGAAGGGTCAACGTTGTCATAAGATACCTCGCCGGGGCGCCCCCTGGGACTGGGGTGGGAAGCGCCCCAAACCTCTCCCGACCTAGTATTATTTTGCTGCTTAGGGAACTCTCCTGCGGTGCCCCTTGTCACCGAGAGATGTGATTGGAGTCACTTGCGGCTTGGGGATCAATGCTCACGCAGGCTGCGAACTTCCGCGCCTATTTCTACTTCATTCCCAAATCCGTCAGGACCTTGGGATTCTCTTCGCCCGCTGCCAGAACTTGATGGCAGGCGGAACAATCATTGGTGATGGTCTGGCCATCGGCACTGGTATGACTGCCGTCATGGCAGCGGAAGCAGCCCGGCGAATCATTGTGCCCAAGGTTATTCGGGTGAGTGCCCCAGGTCAGGCGCATGTCGGGAAAAATGTTTCGCAGGTAGATGGCGGACACTTCCTCGCCCGCCTCTTGTACCAGGGTGCGCCGTGTCTGATAGATCTGCGCGTAGTTTGTCCGATAGAAATTGTTGAGTTCGTCTCGAATGCTCTGCTTAGCGATCTCCCGGCTGGGATAGTTCACTTTGAGAACTTCGACCGCTTTCTTTCTGATATAGGGAAGCTCGGGGCTGATGCGCCCGAGCGACATTTGTTTGTCCACTGCGTTTTCGGGCAAGTCGAAGGCATGGGTGGGCCGGTTGTGGCAATCCACACAATCCATCACCCGGTGTTCACCCTTGTCCAATTGTTGTTGGGTGGGCTTGGCATCGGTGGAAATGAATTCGGTGGTCTTTCCCGTATCGTCGGTGTAATACACGACCGGGATGGTCTGCCGCTCGGCGTCCGTCGAAATGTAGCGGATGCGCACCGTGTCGGCGAGGTGGTGCCCGTGGATGCCGACCGATCCCTGCCAGGTGCGTCCGCCCACTTTCAGCAGCAAAACGTCCGTCTGCGGCGTGTTCTTTTCGTCGTCTTTGTAGCTGGTGTTCACCAGGAACTTGTCGCCTGTAAAGCGCTGCGGCCAGTGACACTGCTCGCAGGTTTCACGCGCCGGGCGGAGGTACTTTACCGGCGAGGGAATGGGGCGCGAATAGGTGTGAAAGGTCACGGCGAAAACCTGCCGCAGACCGGAAAGCTTCGATCGCACAAACCATCCTGCTCCGGGTCCGATGTGGCACTCCACACAGGCCACGTGTGCGTGCGGAGAATTTTGATAGGCCGTGTACTCCGGATCCATCACCCGGTGACAAGTCGTCCCGCAGAAACTCGTGGAATCCATGTACTCCACACCGCGGTAGGAGGCGGTCCCGATAATGAGAAGGTTAATCACGGTCGCGAAGGTGACCCACTCCAAAGTACGCCGCACCACCGGCAGGTGCAGGTCGATGGCCGGATAAACTCCCGGGAGTCCTCCACTTCCACGCAGACTTCGCCGCCTTAGCCAGATGCCAAGCGGAATCAGCAACAGGCCGAGTACAAAAATGCCTGGGAGGATCAGGAATACGAGAAGGCCAATATAGGGATGCGGCGGGCCCGGCAAAAAGATGTCATAAAACCAGAAGGCGATGGTGGTAAGCGCCGTGCTGGTGGTCACCACGGCACCGGTCAGTGAGATGGGATTCTGCCCCAAGAAATAGATGGGTTGCGACCAGTCTCGAATGCGTTCTCGCAGATTCATTTGAGAAGACTTCTCTCCATTCTTCTATGCGCGACGGCGCAGACACACTTTATGCTTTGCAGCGAATCATCCGCCGCGCTGAACAAACCCCAAACCTTGATGGCAAGGAACCGGCTAAAACTATTTCTTCAGAGTGCGAATGAAAGCCACCAGTCCCTTAATATCTTCCGGCTTCAAAGACCCGTACTTGGGCATCTTGTTTTTGCCGTTGGTGATGACATCCGTAAGCTCGGCGTCCGACATTTTCTGCACATCGGCGCTGGTGAAATCGTGGGCGCCCATTTTCTTTCCCATCGGCGAGCCGGTCCCGTCCGCACTATGGCAGGCGGCACATTTTGATTTGTAGAGGGCCGATGCATCTTGCGCGCGCGCCGATACGGGAAGGGTGAGAACAACAGCCAACGCGATTGCGATTGTAAACACTATGCCAATTCTCTTCATTTTCGAGCTCCGTTTGAATTTTCGTTGACCTGACCTTAGCACTGAGGATACATCTTTGAACGGCAAGATTGAACTCGTTGCGGGCCGAGGTTCCGTGACCCCGGTCACGCATGCTTGTTCATTGTAGTGTTTTGGGAAGACTAGAATAAAGAAATCGCTAGGTGTCGGTCGAGTTCTTCTCATTGGCCTTAATCGTGCGTAGCAAGATTGAGCCAAGGGTCGCAGTCAGGCCCTTTAGATTGGGGCCGCGAATCAGCGTGATGGTTCTCACGGCCATCTGTGACGCCCGTCACCGCGTCGCACTGGAGTATGGACCAGACTTATGGTGGGTGAGCTTATGCCAAAGGATGATCGCAACCTGTTGGAAGTGCTGAAGTTCGAACTGGAGTTTCTTGAGCAAGGTGGATACGGGCGTTTGCCGCGCGAATCCTGGAAGCCGCGGTTTATTTTCGAGGATTCTCCCACCTGTATGAACTTCAACTCCAAGGACCGCGAACCCTGCGAGGAATGCCTCCTGATGCAATTCGTGCCAGAAAAGGACCGCACAGAGCAAGTTCCCTGTACTCACATCCCGTTGTTGCCGAACGGAGAGACTCTCGAGACTTTGTACCGAACGGGTACGCAACAGGAGATTGAGGAAGCACTCGGCGGCTGGCTGCGGGCCACCATCCGTCGGCTGGAAGCAGAAAAAGTAAAAGCAGCGGGGTCTGCTAATCCACCACACTAGCCGGTCTTTTCCATGCTCAGTTTCCAAACGCTTTTTGTTTTTCTTGCCACTGTACGACTGCCATCGAGGAGCATGTCATGACCGTAGCCACCGAGAAAACTGTCAAAGAATTGGCCCTGGAAAATCCCGCTGCAACTCGCGTCTTTGAAAAGCTGGGCATCGACTATTGTTGCGGTGGCAATAAGTCGCTGGAACATGCCTGCCGGGAGGCCAACCTCGCGATGGACCAGGTCCTAACTCTGCTGGAGAAGGCCCAACCTGCGACCGGGGCAGCGCCGGCGGACCGGGACTGGCAAGAAGCATCTTTGTCGGATCTGATTGCGCACATTACCACCACCCATCACGCCTACACCCGCACGGAGATCGCCCGCCTCGGTCCCTTGTTTGACAAGGTCTGCTCTGTCCACGGCAAGAACCATTCCGAACTGCCGCAAGTTCAAGCCAGTTTTCGGGGTCTGGCCGAGGAACTGACCATGCACATGATGAAAGAAGAAATGGTGCTCTTTCCCTACATAGTGCGAATGGAGCAAGCTGTCACGCAGGGAGAGCCGGTTGTGCCGCCTCCGTTTGGCAGCGTAAGAAACCCAGTCTCCATGATGGAACACGAGCACGACTCCGCAGGCAACGCATTGCGCGACATGCGCCTGGCCAGTAGCGGCTACACGTCGCCACCCGATGCCTGTGTCAGCTACCAGACGCTTTGCAAAGCTCTGGCGGATTTTGAAGCTGACCTGCACCAGCACATTCATTTGGAGAACAACATTCTGTTTCCTCGCGCTATTGCAATGGAACCGGTTCGTTGATTGACAAAAAGCCTGTTGATAGTTTGCGCTCTGCCGTCGGGCGCAGCGTGGCTTTACAAGCAGGATGAGATGTATCGTTATACGATATATTAACGCGGATGATGACCAGGAAACTGTCAGAAGAAAGGTGTTCATCACATGCCCTATAGGAAACTGTGGATTGCGCTTGGGTTTGTAGTAGTGATTTCCTTCGCGGTTCTGGGTGGGGTTGGAATTAAGGTTCTCAAGAGCGCCCCGCCCATCCCCTCGCAAGTGGTCACCACCGAGGGCCGGGTATTGTTTGATGGCAGCGCCATCCAGGATGGACAGGGAGCCTGGCAATCGATCGGCGGTCAGGAGGTAGGCACGGTTTGGGGCCACGGCGCTTACATTGCTCCCGATTGGAGCGCGGACTGGCTGCACCGCGAGTGTGTGTTCATCCTTGACCATTGGGCGAAGCAATCTGGCGCCGCTGATTACGCTGCCTTGGGTCTCGAGCCGCGGGCTGCGATGCAAGCACGCCTCCAACAAATCATGCGGCACAACACCTATGATCCCGTGACGGGCCGGATCACGCTGGATCCCGTCCGAGGCGAAGCTTTCGAGGAACTTTACCGTTATTACTCGGACATTTTCAGTCGTGGGCGGGATGGATATGCGATCCAGCCCAACGCTCTCAGCGATCCCGATAAGCTCCGCCAACTGAGCGCGTTCTTCTGGTGGACGTCGTGGGCCGCCTCGACGAACCGGCCGGGAACCGGCGTGTCCTACACGCAAAACTGGCCGCATGAACCGCTGATCGGCAACCAGCCGACCGGTGGCGCAGTAGTGTGGAGCGTGGTCAGCTTCGTGCTGCTGCTGGCGGGAGTGGGCGGCATGGTCTGGTACTTTGCCTCACAGCCACGAACCGTCGCGGAGGAATTCTTACCGGAGGCTGACCCGCTGCTCGGACTCCGTCCCACGCCCTCGCAACGTGCCACGGTCAAATACTTTTTCGTAGTTGCCGCATTGTGGGTAGTCCAGGTGGGACTGGGCGCCCTGACGGCGCACTACGGCGTGGAAGGTTCCGGCTTCTACGGTATCCCGCTCGACCGCTGGCTTCCTTACAGCGTCACCCGCACCTGGCATCTGCAGATTGGCCTGTTCTGGATTGCCACCTCATGGCTGGCAACTGGGCTGTATGTCGCGCCCGCCGTCAGCGGGGTTGAACCGAAAGGTCAACGCCTCGGCGTCAATGTTCTGTTTGGAGCGTTGATCTTCGTCGTGGTTGGTTCGCTCGCAGGTGAGTGGATGAGCATCGAGCACAAGCTCGGCAACCTGTGGTTCTGGTTCGGCACGCAGGGCTACGAGTACGTGGACCTGGGCCGCTTTTGGCAGATCCTACTGTTTGGCGGGCTTACATTCTGGTTGTGGCTCATGTGGCGTGCCTTGAAACCAGCGCTCAAGAAGAGAGACGAGAGCCACTCGCTGCTGTTGATGTTCTTGCTTTCGAGTGTCGCGATCCCGCTTTTCTACGCCGCCGGTCTGATGTACGGCGAACGCAGCAATCTGGTCACGGCAGAATACTGGAGATGGTGGGTTGTGCATCTTTGGGTAGAAGGCTTCTTCGAAGTTTTCGCCACTGTGGTCATCGCGTTCCTCCTCACCCGCTTGAAGCTGCTCTCTGTGCCTACTGCGACGCGCGCCGTCATGTTTTCCACAGTGGTGTTTCTCTCCGGTGGAATCATTGGTACGTTCCATCACCTTTACTTTGCTGGGACCCCTAACATAGTGCTCGGGTTGGGGGCGGTCTTCAGCGCGTTAGAGGTGGTTCCGCTGGTGCTGATTGGTTTTGAGGCCTGGGAAAACATCCGCCTGGCACGTTCCCGCCAGCAGCACATCTGGGTCGCGGCGTACAAATGGCCGATCTATTTCTTTGTCGCAGTTGCCTTCTGGAATTTCGTGGGCGCCGGACTGTTCGGGTTCCTGATCAATCCACCCATCGCGCTTTACTACATGCAAGGCTTGAACACCACTCCGGTGCACGCCCACACGGCGTTGTTCGGCGTTTACGGCATGCTAGGCCTGGGCTTGATGCTGTTTTGCCTGCGCGCCCTGCGTCCGGGAATGGCGTGGAAGAACGGTCCGCTGTGGTTTTCCTTCTGGAGCATCAACCTCGGGCTCGCCCTGATGGTTTTGCTCAGCATGCTGCCCATCGGTCTGATGCAGGTCTGGGCCTCGGTTGAATATGGCACCTGGTACGCGCGCTCTGCGGAATTCCTCCACTCCGGCGGCATGAACCAGTTGCGCTGGATGCGGATGATCGGTGACAGCATCTTCGCCATTGGCGCCCTGGTGCTGGGATGGTTCGTACTGGGCCTGCTCACCGGGCATTCCTACGACCGGCGCGGCTACGTGGTGGAGGGCGAGTGGGAGGTCCGGCCCCAGGAGGAACCCGTCCTTCATCCCTAGACAGCGATTCGCTTCGGGAGCGACGATCGGATCGAATCACATGCGCCGGCCTCGCAGATCCAGAACGGCCGTGATGGAGGGAAGGTCTAGCTCGGAGAAACTGCGAAAGCCCAGCTTGCCGGCAATGCCGCGCATCGCAAGATTGTCTGCCAGGATTTCCGCCGAAACCCGAGTCACCTTTTCATCTCTTGCGATTTGAATGAGGCGGCGAAACAATTCCGTTCCCAAGCCCTGGCTTTGATACTGATCGGAGATCAGGACGGCAACTTCCGCTCGATCCGTGCCATGCAACTTAATCAGTCTGCCGATGCCCGCAAGCTGGTGGCGACCGGACGCCGGATCTTTTTTGTCCGCTACCAGCGCAATCTCGCGATCATAATCCACGAAACAGAGGCGAGATAAACGCTGGTGTGCCACTCGCGCACGCAGGCTCAGTGAACTGAAGTAGCGCGAGTAGACGCTGCTGTCGGACAGAGTTTCATGAAAGGCCACCATCAGCGGTTCGTCCTCCGGACGGATGGGGCGCACCGTAACCTCAGTTCCATTTTTCATTACCCATTGTGATATGTACTGCGCCGGGTAGGGGCGGATGGCCGGTTTCGGTAACTGTTCTTCAGGCAGCGCCGGGTCATGCAGGACTACGCGCGCATCCAGCGCCAGAAACCGCTCTGGCGAGGCCAGGAGAGGATTGATGTCGATCTCCGCGATACGAGGGTGCTCGACGACTAGTTGACTGAAGCGCACCAGTAGGCCTTCGAGTGCGGCAAGATCAACCGGCGTCCTCCCGCGCACTCCCTTGAGCGCCGTCAGAATCCTGGTCTGTTCCATCATGCGTTGTGCCAGGGTGGTGTTCAACGGAGGAAGTGCGAGTGCGCGGTCGCGATAAACCTCTACCAACTGGCCGCCCGAGCCAAATAGCAGTATCGGCCCGAACTGTGGGTCAACACTGCTGCCGAGAATCAATTCGTAACCTTCCAACCGCACCATGGGCTGCACCGTTACGCCTGCGAAGTGCGCACTGCCGGCATGTTTCTCAACGGAAGCTTTGATCGCGCGGTAAGCTGATCGAATTGCTTCCTGGTTTCGGAGATCCAGCTTTACGCCGCCCACATCCGTCTTGTGGGTAATCGTCTCTGAGAAAACCTTCAGTACGACTGGGTATCCGATGGCCGAAGCGCAGCTCACGGCTTCTTCTTCATCACGCGCTACTCGTGTCTCAACTGTCGGGATACCGTAGAGCGACAGGACTTGTTTTGATTCGGCCTCAGTGAGCAAAACTCGCCCGCGATTACGCACTCCCTCAATGATTGCGGCTGCCTGCTCGCGGGCAGCGATGTCAATCTCGGAGCCTTCAGACAGGGTCGGAGTCTCATACAGTCCACGCAGGTTGTAGGTGTAGCGCCACATGTAGTTGAAGGCACGGGCGGCGGTATCGGGAAAAGGAAAGACAGGAATTCCTGTGGCACGCAGGATGGCTTCACCTCTGATGATGCTGGCCCCTCCCATCCAACTGGCGAGCAGAGGTTTGCCGGTAGACTTGGCATAGGGCTTCAATCCTTCCGCGGCGAGCGCCGGATCGGCCATACCCTGCGGCGCCAGAATCGCAAGAAAGCCGTCACTGTTCGGGTCTTTCGTCGCCACCTCCAGCGCCTTGGCATAGCACTCCGCGTCGGCATCCCCCAGAACGTCAATGGGATTATTGTGACTCCAATGCGGCGGGAGAAACTGATCCAGAGATCGTAGAGTTTCGTCGGACAGCGTGGCGAGCTGCCCATTGCTCGCAATCAGTGCGTCCGTGGCCAGCACACCCGGTCCGCCGGCGTTGGTCAGGATGGTGAGCCGTGGCCCCATCGGCCGCGGCTGCTTGCTCAAGACTTCTGCCATGTAGAACAGATCGGAAATGTTTTGTACCCGCAAGACACCGCAACGCCGGAAGGCTGCATCCAGAACTTCATCGCTTCCAGTCAACGCTCCAGTATGCGATGCCGCAGCCCGTGAAGCTGCCTCGGAGCGTCCGGCTTTGATTACGATGACCGGTTTGCTGAGGGCCACCTCGCGCGCCGCCGACAGAAATGCACGCGCGTTCCCGATCGATTCCATGTAAAGCAAAATGCTGTGCGTGTGCGGGTCATTGCCAAAATAGTCGATCAGGTCGCCCCAGCCCACATCCAGCATCGAACCGGTCGAGACGATGGCGCTGAA
>Ga0209517_10008560_pt1 | contig 11941 bp, 8 predicted proteins | sample PeaSoiMetSII2010_FD_187695 | JGI IMG/M metagenome (GOLD analysis project Ga0209517, IMG submission 187695) | Peat soil microbial communities from Weissenstadt, Germany - SII-2010 (SPAdes) (version 2) | ecosystem: Environmental > Terrestrial > Soil > Wetlands > Peat | place: Germany: Weissenstadt...
CAAGCCGATGCTGCGGCGAAGGCAAAAGCCGATGCGGCCGCCGCGCAAGCCAAGGCACAAGCTGAAGCGCAAGCCAAGGCGCAAGCCGATGCTGCGGCGAAGGCAAAAGCCGATGCGGCCGCCGCGCAAGCCAAGGCACAAGCTGAAGCGCAAGCCAAGGCGCAAGCGGAAGCGCAGGCCAAAGCTCAAGCTGAAGCGCAGGCCAAAGCTCAAGCTGAAGCGCAAGCCAAGGCGCAAGCTGAGGCGCAGGCTAAAGCGCAAGCCGCGGCACAGGCTAGGGCGGCGCAAGCCGCCCAGCAGGCGGCTGCTCAGAGGGCTGCCCAGCAGGCCGCTGCGCAACGGGCGGCGCAACAGGCTGCCCAAGCCAAGGCCGCGCAGCAGCAAAAGGCGAAGTGTAAACCAGGGGAAAAGTGTAACTGAACTTAAACGCCGTGCCGCAGACGCCGCTCGCCAGCGCCGACGAGGTGATCGAATAACCTTTTCGCAATGCGGCAATTTGCGGTCGCGAAATGACGCTTTGGGTCAGAACGCCATTTCTGACGCTTTCGGCCTTCGTCCGCTTTGCCCCGAAAGCGACCAATCCACTGCGCCGCATTAAGTGAAGCGACGCGCCAAATGCGGACACGCCTGACGGCGGACGCGGTAAAGGCAGCCGCGTCAATGGATGACGGGCATGACATAGGCGGTGTCCTGCATATCGCCCAACACATGCCACGGTCCGGTGGCTCCAGTTGGGCCTTTTAACTGAAACAACGCGACCTGACGGGCGCACCGATCATCGGGAACGAACGCCTGAAGGCTATTGTTGTCCTTCAAGAGCATAAGACCGTCACATCCGTTGACGGTTCCAGGGCCGAGCACGCTGAACTTGCTAGTTTGCCCAGTATCGTGTTGTTCCACCCAGGTTTGGTTATCCACGCGCGACCAATTTCTCCAGCCTTTCGGGTCGAATTGATAGTACCAGCGGAACGACGTTGGTATCCGCCCTGGGCTGGAGTCGAGCGTTGCGGATTTGGGCGGCTGCAGCACCGCGAGCCGATTTTTTGCCAATCCGGTAAAAGTGCCATTCGGATATTGCTTCAGATAGGCCTGAAAATCCGCCACGTCCTTACTGTCTTTGATCGATTCCCAGAACGCCGTCTCCTGATCCGGCCCCTTCGGCGTCGTCACGAGCGGCTGCGCTACCGGCTGGCTCGGGGCCGGCGAGGCCGTTTGGACGGGCGGCTGGGATTGCTGGGGTGATGTTGCCGGTTTGCCTCCGGCAACCTTCACCTCAACCGATACCGGCTGCCGCGATAATGTCGCGACACCATAGGTGATGGCCGCCGCGACTATGACGGCAACGCCCAAAATCACCGCCCAGCGCAAACCCGGTTGCCGCACGAAAGACGCGGGCTTGGCCCCGGCGTTGGCTATTTTGCCGGAGGGTGGAACCGCCGCATCGCCGACCAATTCTGAACTCGCTTTCGCACGATCGCCCGATGCATGATCGTCAATGGCGGCGGCGACCAGTTCGACCAATCGCGCAATCGAATTTTCCCAGTCGTCGAACAGGTCGATCCACTGCCGGGTCGCAAATTCATAGGCGAAGGCCTCACTCGGAGTCACATCCTCGATCCGAACCGGAATGACGACCAGACTGTTTTGGCTGGCGAGCGCGAGTTCCTTCTTGATTTCATTGGAGTTGTTGGCATTAGTGGTGAAGACCAGGACCATGATCTTGGCGGCCCGGATCGCCTTGACGATTTGTTCCTGATAATTCTGACCCGGCTTGATGTCGCGGGAGGAAATCCAGCACGACAGCCCGCGATTTTCGAGCGCCGTACAGATGGTCCGGGAGACCTTCTGATCCTTCGACGAATAGGTGATGAATATCTGCGGGTCCATTCTACCCCAGTACGAGCGCGCCAATGGCCGCCATTTCCCCCGTCTATCCTTAGCAATTCCACGAAATTGCCGAAAGGAGGCTAGGGCGCGTTACGAAAACAGCGACGATAAAACTTGAGCCGGCGACGGTGGCGTTTGGACTATCCGATGTGTGAGCACCTACGCCCGATTGTACAAATAGCGGCGGAGCGAACCCGTGCTGTCAACTGATATCAGCTTGGACACTCTGCCTAAACTTCTGATTCACAATGCCAGCGCGATCGGTAAGCGACCGGCAATCCGCCATAAGGATCTCGGGATCTGGCAAACCTGGACGTGGCTGGAGACGCTCGAGGAGGTCCGCGCCTTCTCAGTTGGGCTCTCTGAACTCGGACTGCGACGAGGCGACAGGTTCGCGATCATCGGCGGCAATCGCCCGAAGCTGTATTGGGCGATCTGCGCCGGCCAGGCACTCGGCGCCGTGCCGGTGCCGGTCTATGCCGACGCCGTGGCCGAGGAGATGGCCTACGTCTTGTCGCACGCCGAGGTGACGCTTGCTGTGGTCCAGGACCAGGAGCAGGTCGACAAGATCGCCGCAATCTCCGATCGGCTGCCGCAGCTCGGGCGTGTCGTCTACGACGAACCTCGCGGTCTGAAGGACTACGACCACAGCCGCTTGGTCGCGTTCGAGGATGTGCAACGCATTGGCCGCAAGAGGATCGCGATCGATCCCGACTGCCTGCAGCGTTGGGAAGCCGGCGTCGCCGATGGCAAGGGCAACGATCTCGCTATCATCCTCTACACATCGGGAACGACCGGCCGTCCAAAGGGCGTGATGCTGACCCACGAGAACACGATCGTCTCCGCACGCAATGCGAATGCCTTCGATCAGCTCGGGCAGGACGAGGAGGTGATCGCATATTTGCCAATCGCTTGGATCGGCGATCACATTTTTTCCTACGTCCAGTCCTATGTCGCGGGCTACTGCGTCAATTGCCCAGAGACGCCGGACACCGTAGTCGAGGATCGGCGCGAGATCGGCACAACCTACGCGTTCGCGCCGCCTCGCGTGTACGAAAACCTGCTGACCCTGACCATGGTGCGGATGGCGGACGCCAGCGCGCTCAAGCGCAAGCTGTTCGATTTCTTCATCGCAATCGCGCGGCGGTGGGGCGAGAAGATCCTCAATCACGAGAAGGTGCCCCTGACCGCCCGCCTGCTCTACGCAATCGGAAATCTGCTCGTCTACGGACCGCTCAAGAACCGGTTCGGGCTCTCGCGCATCCGCGTCGCCTATACCGCGGGCGAGGCGATCGGCCCGGAAATCTTCCGCTTCTATCGAGCGCTCGGCATCAACCTGAAGCAGCTCTACGGCCAGACCGAGGCTTCGGTGTACATCACCGCGCAGCCGGATGGTGAGATCCACGCCGAGACAGTGGGTAAGGCTTCGCCGGATGTCGAGGTCAAGATATCGGAGGGCGGCGAAGTCCTCTTTCGCTCTCCCGGCGTGTTCGTTGGATACTTCAAGGACCCAGATAAGACCGCCGAGGTGCGCACGCCGGACGGCTGGGTGCATACCGGCGATGCCGGGTTCTTCGACCCGAAAACCGGCCATTTGAAGATCATCGATCGCGCCAAGGACGTCGGCCGTCTCAAGGACGGCACGCTGTTCGCACCGAAATACATCGAGAACAAGCTCAAGTTCTATCCGAACATCCGGGAGGCGGTGGCGGTCGGTGTCGGTCGCGATTTCGTCTGCGTCATGGTCAACATCGACCTGATGGCGGTGGGCAGCTGGGCCGAGCGAAACAATGTGGTCTACAGCTCATATCAGGAGCTCGCCGGCCATCCGCTCGTCTACGACATGATCGCGCAACACATTGATGAGGTAAACCGGTCGCTTGCCGAAGAAGAGGTCATGGCCGGCGCACAAATCCGACGCTTCCTCGTGCTACCCAAGGAACTCGATCCGGACGACGGCGAACTCACGCGCACGCAGAAGATCCGGCGCGCATTTATCACCGAGCGCTATGCTCCCCTGGTTGAGGCGCTTTACCACGGTGCGACGGTCGCGGAAATCTCGACCGAGGTCACCTTCGAGGATGGCCATAAGGGAGCAATCGCGGCGCGCGTGGCGATCCGCGACATGCAGCCTTATGCTGGGCGGGTGGCGAAGATGGAGCGCGCGGCATGAGGGCGCCGTCCTCGCCTGAGATGCTGCTCGCGGTGGAGGATGTCTCGCTCGCGTTCGGGGGCGTGCAAGCGCTGACCGGCGTCTCGTTTGACATCCGCAAGGGCGAGATTCGCGCCATCATCGGGCCTAACGGCGCCGGCAAGACGTCTATGCTCAACGTCATCAACGGCTTCTACCAACCGCAATCGGGACGCATCACGTTCAAGGGCAAGGCGCGCACGACTATGCGGCCGTATGCGGCAGCGCAGGGCGGCATCGCGCGCACGTTCCAAAACTTGGCGCTGTTCAAGGGAATGACCACTCTCGACAACATCATGGCCGGTCGTGCACTCAAGATGCGCTGCGGGTTCTTCTGGCAGCTCATACGCCATGGCCCCGCGCTCAAGGAAGAGGTTGAGCACCGGCGCCGGGCCGAGGAGATCATCGACTTTCTTGAAATCGCGGCCATCCGCAAGATCCAGGTCGGGCGTCTCCCGTACGGCCTGCAGAAACGGGTGGAGCTCGGTCGCGCGCTCGCTATGGAGCCTGACCTGCTACTGCTCGACGAGCCGATGGCCGGGATGAATCTCGAGGAGAAGGAAGACATGTCGCGGTTCGTCCTCGACATAAACCATCAATACGGAACAACGATCGCCTTGATCGAGCACGACATGGGCGTCGTCATGGACCTTTCCGATCGTGTGGTCGTGCTCGATTACGGACGGAAGATCGCGGACGGCACGCCCGGTGAGGTGAAATGCGACGAGGGCGTGATCCGCGCCTATCTCGGCGAGCCGCAAGGGACGAGCGGATGAACCCGAAGCTCGGCATCGGTGGGACGCTGCCGCGGCGCCATCGTGCCCGCGCAAGTGACTAGGTAGGCGGCGCATGGATATGCTCTACAAAATTTTTGTCGATCCGTTTGTGCAGATGGGCACGGCGCCCGATCTTCTGGTGCAGACCGTTTGGGACGGCCTCGTCGGGGGTGTGCTCTACGCTCTGATCGCGCTGGGCTTCGTGCTGATTTTCAAGGCGTCCGGAGTGTTCAATTTCGCGCAAGGAATCATGGTCGTGTTCGCCGCGCTCACGCTGGTGGGCCTGCACGAGCATGGCGTGCCCGCGTTTGTCGCGCTCGGCCTCACCGTTGTTGTCATGTTCCTGCTGGCGATCGGGGTCGAGCGCCTGGTGCTGCGGCCGCTCGTCAACCAGTCGGACATCATCCTGTTCATGGCCACCTTCGGCATTACGTATTTCCTCATCGGGTTCGGCCAGCTCGTGTTCGGCGGCAATCCCAAGGTGATGATCGCACGCGAGCTCTTCCTCCCGAGCGGCGCGATCGAATTCAAGGGGCTCGGCGGTTTCGTGTCGCTGCAGAAGATCGATATCGCCGCTGTGATCATCGCCTCTATCATGGTTGCAGCGCTGGCGATCTTCTTTCAACGTACCCGTATCGGGCGGGCGCTGCGCGCGGTCGCCGACAGTCACCAGGCGGCGTTATCCGTCGGAATCTCGCTCGAACAGATCTGGGTGATCGTGTGGTTCGCCGCCGGCATCGTCGCCCTTGCCACCGGCATCATGTGGGGCGCGCGCTCGGAGGTTTCCTTTGCGCTGCAGATCATCGCTCTCAAGGCGTTGCCGGTACTGATCCTCGGCGGGCTCACCTCGATCCCGGGTGCCATCGCCGGCGGGCTGATCATCGGGGTCGGCGAGAAACTCGGCGAATTCTACTGGGGGCCGCTCCTTGGCGGCGGGATCGAGAGCTGGCTGGCCTATGTGATCGCGCTCGGATTTTTGGTGTTCCGACCGCAGGGCCTGTTCGGCGAAAGGCTCATCGAGCGGATTTGACGATGCTCTATCGCGAGGTCGGCCAGTACAAGACAAACTACGCCGCCGACATGGCGGTCTTTCCAATCCTGCAGGACCGGATCGGAGTGGCGATCATCCTTGTGGTCGCCTTCATCGTCATTCCGCTTGCGGGCAACGACTTCCTGCTCAACGCGGTCATGATCCCCTTCCTCATCTTCTCGCTGGCCGCGATCGGGCTTAACCTGCTCACCGGCTATTGCGGGCAGCTTTCGCTCGGCACCGGCGCGTTCATGGGGGTCGGCGCTTATGCCTGCTTGAAGCTGACGACCAGCTTTCCGCAGGTGAACATCGTCATCTGGATACTCGCATCTGGATTCTTCTCCGCCGCCGTCGGCGTGCTGTTTGGCCTGCCGTCGCTGCGCATCAAGGGCTTCTATCTCGCGGTGGCGACGCTGGCCGCCCAATTCTTCTTGGAGTGGTGCTTCATCCGCATCCCGTGGCTCTACAATTACAGCGTCTCGGGAGCGATCGAAGTGCCCTTGCGCACGCTCGTGGGGGTCCCGGTCACCGGTCCAACGGCAACGCCCCTGATGCACTATCTGGTCGTGCTGAGTATCGTCGTTGCGATGACCTGGATCGCCTCCAACCTCGTCCACGGCCGCATCGGCCGGATGTGGATGGCGGTCCGCGACATGGACCTCGCCGCAGAGTTGATCGGGATCAAGCTGTTGCGCACCAAGCTGCTCGCCTTCGCCGTCTCCTCGTTCTATTGCGGGGTGGCCGGCGCCATGATGGTGTTCCTGTGGTACGGCGGCGCCGAAGCGGACGTCTTTGCCATCGATCAGAGCTTCCTCGTGCTATTCATGGTGATCATCGGCGGACTCGGATCTCTGATCGGGTCGTTTTTCGGCGCCGCGCTCATCTACATATTGCCGATCGCGCTGCGGGCGATCCCCGAGGCGTTCGGCTTGCCGATCCGCCCGGCAACCGCCGAGCAGCTGACGTTCGTGATTGTTGGGATGTTGATCATCGTGTTCCTGGTGCTCGAGCCCAATGGGCTCGCGCGGCTCTGGCAGATCGGTAAACAGAAGTTGAGGGTGTGGCCCTTTCCTTACTGATGGTGCACACTCCGCCCCACGTCCCGCTCCGGCAGACCGGCCGGCGGGGATCCCCTCGTTCCCGCTGATGAAATCGAGGGCCATGAACGCGCCGGCTGAGAGCCGCCGCAAACAGGGAGAAACAGCCATGCGTCTGAAGCATTTTGCTCTCGGCCTGGCGGTAGTAACGGCGGCGTTGACCGCGGTCACGATGGCGCAGGCAGAGGACGGAATTTTCGTTCCGCTATTCACCTACCGGACCGGCCCCTATTCGGGGTCGGGGATACCCGTCGCCAACGGCTTGTCCGATTACCTGACGATGCTCAACGAGCTTGACGGCGGCATCGGCGGCGTCAAGCTCATCATTGAGGAGTGCGAGACCGGCTACGACACCAAGAAGGGCGTCGAATGCTATGAATCCGTGAAGGGCCGCAACCCCGTTGTCATCAACCCGTATTCGACCGGGGTCACACTGCAGTTGATCCCCAGGGCGGCGGTCGACAAAATCCCGATTTTGTCGATGGCCTACGGCCTCTCCGCTTCGGCCGACGGCAATCTGTTCCCATGGATCTTCAATCCGCCTGCTACGTATTGGGATGGCGCGTCGACATTCATACGGCACGTCGCCGACGTCGAAGGCGGCTTTGACAAGCTCAAAGGCAAGACGATCGGCCTCGTCCATCTCGACGCGCCCTACGGCAAGGAGCCCATCCCGCTGCTCCAAGATCTTGCGAAGGACTATGGTTTTGAGCTCAAGCTCTATCCTGTTGCCGGGTCGGAGATGCAGAACCAGACCTCGCTCTGGCTCAATGTGCGGCGCGACCGGCCCAACTGGATCTATATCCAAGGCTGGGGCGCCATGAACCCGACCGCGGTGAAGGAAGCTGCAAAGATCGGCTTTCCGATGAACCGGCTGGTCGGCGTGTGGTGGTCCGGCGGCGACGACGATGCGCGTCCGGCGGGCGCGGACGCCAAGGGTTACTCTTCGCTCGACATCAATGGCGTCGGACAGAACTATCCGGTGATCCAGAACATCCTCAAATACGTGGTCGACAAGGGCAAGAGCCAAGTCGCGTCGAAGGACAAAGTCGGCGAGAACCTCTATAACCGCGGCGTTCTCAACGCGGTCCTTACAGCCGAGGCGATCCGCTCGGCTCAGGGGCTGACCGGCAAGAAGCAGGTCACCGGCGAAGACGTGCGCCGGGGCTTCGAGACGCTCAACATCACCGAAGCGCGTTGGAGCGAGTTGGGCCTGGAAAACTTTGCGGCGCCAATCAACCTGACCTGCTCCGACCACAATGGGCACCACGGCATTTATCTCGCCCAATGGGATGGAACGCAGTGGACCAGGGCATCCGGCTGGATCGAGCCGATCAAGGACAAGGTCATGCCGCTGATCGAGAGCTCGGCCCACGAGTACGTGGCCGCTAACCCTGGCTGGCCCAAGCGAACCGAGTCTTGCGACAAGTCGTCGTGAGAAGAACATAAGCCCGGTTTCCCGGACGCGGTGCACCGCTGATCCGGGACCTTCGCAGACTCCGCGTTTGTTACGGTCCCAGTTCTGCAGCGCACCACTTCGTGCTGCGCTGCACCCGGGAAACGAGCTGAGTCATGGGCGGGACAGTGACGGAGTGGACGCGATGACTGCGGCCGTGCCAATTGGGTCCACGCCAGCAGCAGCGACGGCGTCCGCGCCAATTCTCTCTCTCAACAATGTCGAGGTGGTCTACGACCGCGTCATTCTCGTGCTCAAGGGCGTCTCGCTCGCAGTCCCGAGCGGCGGGATCGTGGCGCTGCTGGGGGCGAACGGTGCCGGGAAAACGACCACGCTGAAGGCGATCTCCAATCTGCTCCACTCCGAGCGCGGCGAGGTGACCAAGGGGGCGATCGTGTTCGACGGCGCCGAGGTGCAGGCGCTCTCGCCCAACGAGGTGGTGCGGCGCGGCTGCATCCAGGTGATGCAGGGCCGGCATTGCTTCGGCCATCTGAGCATTGAGGAAAATCTGCTCACGGGGGCCTTCACCCGCCGCGATGGGGCGGCCGCGGTCTGTGCCGATATCGACAAGGTCTACAATTATTTTCCGGGGCTCGCCGAACGGCGACACGCGATGGCGGGGTACACGTCTGGGGGTGAGCAGCAGATGTGCGCGATCGGCCGCGCGCTGATGTCGCGGCCGAAAATGATCCTGCTCGACGAGCCGTCGATGGGGCTCGCGCCCCAGCTCGTCGAGGAGATTTTCTCAATCATGAAAAGCCTCAACGACACCGAAGGCGTATCGTTCCTGCTGGCGGAGCAGAACGCCAACTTGGCCCTCAAATATGCCGGCTACGGCTATATCCTGGAGAACGGCCGCGTGGTGCTCGACGGCGAAGCGCAGGCCTTACGCGAGAACGAGGACGTCAAGGAATTCTATCTCGGCATTGCCGAAGGCAAGCGCAAGTCGTTCCGCGAGGGCAAACACTACAAGCGTCGCAAGCGTTGGCTGGCGTGATCGCCTTGCCGCAGAATACTCTGAGCAACGGTCATTGAATGCGATGGGCGAGTTTTACGATATGCTCGACACAAGCGACCCGGATGAACGCGAACGCGGCCTTTTCAACCGGTTGCCGGGCGTGATTGCGCGCGCGCTGGGGGCGCCGGGTTGGGCCAAGCACCTGCGGGGAATCGACCCCATGAACGTCGCTTCGCGCGCGGGTCTGGCCAAGCTGCCGATCCTGCACAAATCCGATCTGGTCGCGTTGCAAAGAGAGGCCCCGCCGTTCGGCGGCCTCAATGTCACGCCGCCCGGCAAGGCGCGACGGCTGTTCATGTCGCCCGGGCCGATATTCGAGCCGGAAGGACGCGGGGAGGATTTCTGGGGTGCCGTGCGTGCGCTCCATGCCGCCGGGTTTCGCGCTGGCGACGTCGTACACAATTCCTTTTCCTATCATCTGACACCGGGCGGGTTCATGCTGGAATCAGGCGCAATTGCGCTCGGCTGCGCCGTCATTCCGGCCGGTGTCGGCAATACCGAGCAACAGGTCGAGGCGATCACGCAGTTTAAGCCCATCGGCTACGTCGGCACGCCGGATTTCCTGAAAATCCTGCTCGATGCGGCGAAGAACTCCGGCAATGACGCGACCTCGCTCAGGCGCGGCCTCGTGTCCGGCGCGGCGCTGCCAGATTCGCTGCGCCGGGAATTTTTGGGGCGCGGCGTTGCGGTGCTGCAATGTTACGCCACCGCCGAAGTGGGCGTTATTGCCTACGAGTCCTCGGCGCGTGAAGGCATGATCGTAAATGAAAGCGTAATCGTGGAAATCGTGCGCCCGGGAACCGGAGATCCGATGCCCGAGGGAGAAGTGGGCGAGGTCATCGTCACGTCGTTCAATCCCGATTATCCTATGATCCGGCTCGCCACCGGTGATCTCTCCGCCGTAATGCCGGGCGTCTCGCCTTGTGGGCGCACCAACATGCGCATCAGGGGCTGGATGGGCAGGGTCGACCAGACCGTCAAGGTCAAAGGCATGTTCGTGCATCCGGGACAGGTCGTCGAGGTGGCGAAGCGGCATCCCGAGCTTGCGCGTGTGCGCCTCTCGGTCACGCGTGAGGGCGAGCAAGATGTGATGACTTTGGTGGCGGAATGCGTACTTCGCGTCGGACTTGCCGATGCGGTAGCCGCGACGCTGCAGGCGGTGACCAAGCTCAAAGGCCGCGTCGAGTTAGTGGTGCCCGGCACGCTGCCAAACGACGGCAAGCTGATCGTGGATGAGCGCAAGTCATAAAGCGCATCAAACGCGCAAATCCGCACAGCCAACATCAAGGCCAAGTGAGGCCGCCCGCTTCTTGTGGCCCATATTCCATAATTCTCCGTCGCACTAAAACCTTTCGCAGTGCGGCAATTGACGGGGGTGAGGTGTCGCTTTGGGTCAACCGCGTCATTTCGGGTGCGGGTTCGGACGTCCGCTTCTCCCCCGAAAGCGACCATATTGCTGCGTCGCACTAAGTGACGCAACGGGCCAATAGCGACATTTCGCACCGCAACAAAAAGCATCCTATTCGATCACCTCGTCCGCGGTGGGAACTATAGAAACCGGTCACCACGGCCTGCAAGGAAAACGGGAACGCGATTTTCGCGAAGAAGAACGCGAAGAAGGAAAAGCGATAATTCGTGCGACAGGACAAGAAAAAGGCCCGGAATAAATCCCGGGCCTTCGTCATTTCGGTTGAGGATGGGCTTAATAGTCCATGCCGCCCATGCCACCGCCAGGCATAGCCGGAGCCCCAGTGTCCTTCTTCGGCCTTTCGGCGACCATGGCTTCTGTGGTGATTAGTAGCCCGGCGATCGACGCTGCATTCTGAAGGGCCGCCCGAACAACCTTGGTCGGGTCAATGATGCCCTTGGAAACGAGGTTTACATACTCGCCATTTTGGGCGTCGAAACCGTAGGAGTACTGATCCTTCTCAAGGATCTTGCCGACGATCACCGAGCCGTCTTCGCCGGCATTGGTCGCGATCTGGCGTGCTGGAGTGGAGAGCGCCTTGCGGACGATCTCGACACCGGTCTTCTGGTCGTCGTTATGCGTCCGCACCTTCTTGAGCACCTCGCTGGCACGCAGCAGAGCAACGCCGCCGCCGGGAAGAATGCCTTCCTCGACTGCTGCACGGGTCGCATGCATGGCATCATCCACGCGGTCCTTGCGCTCCTTGACCTCGACCTCGGTCGCACCGCCGACGCGGATTACCGCGACGCCGCCCGCGAGCTTGGCGAGACGCTCCTGTAGCTTCTCGCGGTCGTAGTCCGAGGTAGTCTCCTCGATCTGCACCTTGATCTGGCTAATGCGAGCTTCGATGTCGGACTTCTTGCCGGCGCCGCTGACAATCGTGGTGTTTTCCTTCTCGATCGTCACCTTCTTGGCGCGACCGAGCATGTTCACCGTAACCTTGTCGAGTTTGATGCCGAGATCCTCGCTGATCGCCTGAGCGCCGGTGAGAATCGCGATGTCTTCGAGCATGGCCTTG
>Ga0209517_10008561_pt1 | contig 11941 bp, 11 predicted proteins | sample PeaSoiMetSII2010_FD_187695 | JGI IMG/M metagenome (GOLD analysis project Ga0209517, IMG submission 187695) | Peat soil microbial communities from Weissenstadt, Germany - SII-2010 (SPAdes) (version 2) | ecosystem: Environmental > Terrestrial > Soil > Wetlands > Peat | place: Germany...
TATTTTGTGTTTTTTTCGGAGTCTTGCCCCCCCGACTCGCTCGCCAAGTTCCGGGGTCGGGGAATCGACGAGTCGGGAAGTTCAGGAATGACCCACCCTCTCCCCAAGTTGCCACCCGAAAGATGGGGTCGACGGTTGGCTTCCCAACTCCTCGACTCTTTGACTCCTCGACTTCTCGACTGCACTTGGAGGCAGGAACCACAGGCAGGAACTACAGACGAAAACAAAAGAGGACTTTCTGGCATAGCGTACTGGCAGGGACGAACCGCCTGCCCAACCCCACGGAATAACTTTAGCCAATTTCGTCCAATTTGTCAAGTACAAACGAAGTTAATGACACCGACGGCACCAGCGCCCGCTGGTTCGCCTCAGGCGGGACGCCTCCAGGCTAGCCGATCAAAGACCATTGACCCAACTACTGCATTCCCGTAGCGCGGACCTCCGCTTTTGCGGTCCGCGTCTCTTCCCTAGCCACCATCGCCACCGTGCCGTGTTCTATCGCGGTGTCGAAACTCCGGCATCCTTTCCTTCCGATTTCTTCGTCGCCGTGCGGCTCCTCAAACGGCGAGAAAAACTCACCGAGCCTGACTTCGCCCTGCTGGCGCGCGCCTTCAACCGGGCGCGGGCGCTACATCCTTTCTATCTGACGGCTTGGGTCTTCCTCCCTGACCACTGGCACTCGATTCGCGCGCCGGTGCATCCGACCACGATCTCGCTGGCCATGAAGTTGGGGCGAGGCGCCGCCTCGCCCCTACTGAGAACGCGGTCAACCGGCTCAGGGGCGAGGAAGGAGAAAAATCCGCGGACCACAGAAGCGGTGGTCCGCGCTACCAGCCATGGCAGCCCCGGTTCTTCGACCGCGCCCTGCGCACCGTCAAGGAATAGAACGAGAAGGTCGAGTACATCCACCTGAACCCGGTCAAGGCCGGGTTGGCGGGCCGCCCGGAAGATTGGCGATGGCCGAGCTACGACGAGTACGCCGGTATGAACGCCGAGGAGCAAAAGGAACGTTGCGGTTTGATCGTGGACCGTGTCAGGATACCGTCCGACCCGCGCCCGCGAATCTGATGGCCCTGTCATGCAACGGAAAGGACGCGGACCACAAAACAGGTGGTCCGCGCTACTCGCTGGCGAACAAAACTCCTGAAATTAGCATCTCAGGCTTAGATGGGCCTTCTTGAGACGAGGGGTTCGATTCGCTGCCACCGAGAGAAATTACGCAGCTCTACAGCATAAGGGCTCCCATCAGTAAGATTTCAATGAACAAAGGAGGGGTAAAGATGAACAAATTGCCTGTGCTCGGCGTTATGTCCCTGGCGGTTTGTTCCACTGCGTTCGCGCTAACTGCCGTCAGGGGTATCCGAGGGGACAATGGAAGAGCAAGCTATACTGATTCTAAACGGGATAGGTGGTACGCCCGGGGTGATTCGAACACCCGACCCCTTGCTTCGTAGGCAAGTGCTCTATCCAGCTGAGCTACGGGCGCACATTATTAAAAATACGTGACTTGCTCAAAATTGCAGATTCTCATTTTCTGCCTCATGTCGGGGATTTCGTGGGGACTCTCCTTCACTCTCATAGATTGGATTTCCCCACTCATCCTCCGGCGGCTTGAAACTCTCTGCCTCTTGCTTTTCTTGCAACTCTTTGGCTTTCCGCGCTGCCTCGACATAAGCTTGCAGCTTCGCCGTGGCTTCGATCTTCTGCTTGCGGGCTGCGTGCACGTAAATCATGGTCGTCTGAATGTTCGAGTGGCCCATGAGTTCCGCCAACACCGGCAACTCCGTCCCCGCCTGCGAATGCCGGGTGCCGCATGTATGCCTGAAAGTATATATCGTAAAGGGGTCCTTCGGGAAGGTCTTTTCGATGACTAGCTCATGCGCCCTCTTAAGAGAACCGATGTGCGATACCTCGCGGTGCTTGGTCTTCGGACGCCGAACCGGAAAGATGTAGCCGTTACTCGATTTCGCCATCCGCCTTTCCAATACTTCCTTGGCGTCGTCAGTTATCCCTCCCTCCCCGCCGCGGGTAACGAGAATGTTGCTCCTGAGGCCAACGCCACAGGTCCGTCATGGTGCCTAGGCGAACCGTTCCGGTCTTGAGAAGGCGCAACGATTCAAATGAGCGGACCTGTGATCATCAAAGTGGGCGAAGAGGAAGAGCTAAAGTGCCCTGCTTGTGGCAAGACAATCGTGACTGCTGAGGAGGTGGTAGTTGTTCATACCAAAACGGACGCCCCTCTCAGCTTTAGTGATTCTGTTGCCGCTTCCAGCAATTTGATAACACGCAATCCAGCCACACCGTCGTTAATGGGCGTTTGGTTGGTTTCGATACACTCCAAGAAGTACTCCAGTTCGATCTTCAGTGCTTCTGTCGGCTCGATCTTGGGCGCCCACATGTCTCCCGAGCGATAGCTGACTAGCAATTCATAGACTCCTTCCCTGCTGGCCATTTGCACGCCCTTGTCGTAGACCTTAATTTTCTCATCGGCTTCCAAGTCGTTCCACACCAACATCTTTTTCTCTCCCCCGACCAGCGTGGTTCGGATCTTCACGGGAGATAACCAGTTCACGTTGATGTGAGCAATAGTGTTGTACGGGAAATACACAGTGATAAATGCCACGTCGGCATGGACGTTCAGGTGAGCCTGGCCGGTCGCGACGACAGCCTCGGGTTCCTTCCGGATTAGGTGGTCCATTATGGACAAATCATGCGGTGCGAGATCCCAAATCACGTCAATGTCGTCTTGGAAAAGGCCCAGTTGGACCCTCGTGGAGTCGAAATAGTAGATGTTGCCCAGTTCACCTTGATCGATCAGTTGGCGGATCTTCTTCACCGCTGCAGTAAACAGAAACGTGTGGTCCACCATAATTTTGAGGTTTCTCTTCTGTGCCAACTCGATCAGCCTCTCAGCCTGGATCGCATTCGAAGTAAGTGGCTTTTTAAGGAAAACGTGCTTGCCATTTTCCAGGGCGGCCATTGCCAACTCGAAATGCGTCCAGACGGGAGTGGCGATGGCCACGGCATCAATGGATGGTGAGTGCAAGATTTCAGCTGCGTCGGAGGTAACCTGCACATCCGGATAGGCTTCTTTTGCCCGGCTTTGACCCTTTGGGTCACTGTCGCAAACGGCAGCAACCCGGGTCGAATCGAGGGAGTGCAGGTTTCTGACTATATTTGGGCCCCAGTAGCCGTAGCCGATGACCCCGAACCGAATCATTGTTTCTCCCCGCCAAGTTAGAGTCGTGACCGCCTTCGCATACGCGGTACAACCAGATACGACCGATCCTCTGCCATCCTGCTGGACTGCCCCCGAGCACCACCCCTTAGGCTGTCAGCACGGTGGGCACTCTTTTGTTCGATCCCCCATCCTCTGGTGGGATTGTTCACGTTGGTAGTTTCGCTGCCCCATCTCAAAGCGTCAAAAGCACCAAAGTACCGAGTACCCTGTTCACAACCGTGGAAGGACCCCTTTCGGAATATAGCTCGCGGCTGGGGACCAATTCCGTGGACTCTTTGGCTAAGGGGGCGACTTGGGCTGTTTGAGAATGGCGTTATTTCGTGTCAGGCGAGGGAAGGTATCTGCGGGGCAATGACTACTCTCCCGTCGCCGTGGCTGTCATCCTGTTTATGACCAGGAAAAGATTCCGCCGGACATAGAGAGCCTGGTCCGGGTCGGCCTGGAATGCGGGGCCGCCTTCTCCGGCACCATCCAGACTGAAGACGTCGGCATCGAAAAGCTCATATGTAACATCGTGGCTAACCCGAACATCCGCTATCTCGTGATCTTCGGGCCGGAGTCGCCGGGACACCAGACGGGTGATGCTCTCCTCATGCTGCTCGAAAATGGCGCGGACGAGCGCAGGCGGATCATCGGTGCCAAGGCACTCACCCCCTATCTTTTCAACCTGCCAATGGAGTTCATTGTCCGGTTTCGGAAACAAGTCCGTCCGATTAAGCTACTGAACGAGGGCGACCCGGACTTGCTGCGCCGGGCCCTCCGGTCATGCCATCAAGAGGAACCCACACCGTTCCAAGGCTGCACCCTGTTCGACCCAGGTGCTTACCCTGGAGGCCCACTGTCGGGCAGATCACTTCGCGGGTTACTCGACCTCAGACCGAGCCAAAAGATTGGAAATGGCTAAAACACCTTCCAAGGCGGGTTGACGGTCCATAGTGGCCTCTTAAGCGTAGTCCTCCACGACTCAGTCTCGATGTCGAACTAAACTTACTTTCGACCGGTCCCACCCTGTAGTTCCCCCATTAGCCAGGATGAGCAATTTCGACCAAACGCGTGAGCGGTATTGGCCTGACACGCGAACTACTCCAGGGTATAACCAGTGTGTGTCGAGTGGCCGGCCGGGATCCGGTGAAGGAGCGGCTGACGCCCTTCCCGCTATTCGGGTAAATGGAGCTCCAAATGAAAAGTCTGACTCTGGCGTTTATGTTTCTGAGCTTCTGCGCGACTTCGTCAGTTGCGGGACCAACTCCCCAAAGCAACGGCCAGAGTTCGGGAGGAATCAATTGCAGCCATGGATTCAAAGAGTGCAAAGAGAGTCTTAACGACTTCAAAGAAGCTGAACGGTTCATGCGATTGAAAGACGCCGTCCTAGCGGATTTGAACCGGTTAGAAAACTCGATCCCCACAGAGCCGAAGATCGCCACTGTTCGCAATGCCGATGTAATTCGCCAGAAAGCTGGAAATGCCGCCGTATACCACGCCACCGTGGGACCGAATAGAATAGCGTCTGTCCAAGCCACGAGTGCAGTCCAGCCGGTATCGTTGGAGTCTGCTGCGGGGACTCCAAAGGAGAAACGATGATCGCGTATCGACTTAAGGACAGGTGCAGTCCCTCGAGGGGTGCTGGACCTCACACGATCTCAGCCTGTCCCCGGCCACCGCCCTGGAAAAAGCTTCTGCTCGGAGCAGGCCTACTGATGCTGTTCACTGTCGCGACTTTCGCGGGTGTTTTTATTCATTTCTACCTGCAGTTTGCGCGAATCATAGATGCCCGCTTGGACGGGAACGTTTTCGGCAATCCTGCTGTAATCCTGGCCGCCCCAAGCGAGTTGCAAGTGGGACAGCCTTTGACTGCCGGCGCGGTCACGGCCCACCTCCGGAAGGCCGGCTACACCGAGGGTCAGGAGGACCGAGGTGTCGGGAGCTATACCGCGACGGTCAAGGGGTTGGAAATCCAGCCGGGCCCCGAGTCGTTCTTCCGAAATGGTCAGATGTCCGAAGGTCCGGCCAGGCTGGAATTCAATAGCGATCGCCTCGTGTCGATTACGGCGCTCAACAGCATGACCGCCTTGAAGACGTACTGGATTGAGCCCGAACCCATCACGAACCTCTCTGGCGCAAGCCGCGCGAAGCGTCGCCTGGTTCGTTACCAAGACCTCCCCAAGGCGCTCGTTGATGCCATTCTCGCTACCGAAGACCATCGCTTTTACTCGCACCACGGCGTGGATTCTCGCCGGATTGTCGCCGCCGCTATCGCGGATTTCCGCTCGGACAAGCGGCTGCAAGGCGGCAGTACGCTGACCATGCAGCTCGCGCGAAACCTCTTTTTGACACCTCGTCGCACGATCCGGCGGAAAATGGCGGAAGTCTTCTTCGCCATGATACTCGAGCACCGGTTGACCAAGGACCAGATTCTGGTGCTTTACGCGAACCAGGTCTATCTCGGTCAACGGGATAGTTTTTCCATCTATGGCTTTGGCGAGGCTGCCTCGGTCTATTTCAACAAAGACGTGAGCGCCCTCACGCTCCCCGAGGCCGCTTTCCTAACCGGGCTGATTCGCGGTCCAAATTTCTATTTGCCCTACGAACATCCGAAGCGGGCAGCCGAACGGCGGAACTTTGTGCTGGGGCTCATGCAGAAGGCAGGCTCGATTAGCGCCAGCGAGGCTGAACAAGCCTCGAGAACTCCCCTGGGCTTGGCCGAGCAGAGCGCCGAAGTTCGCCAGCAGGCCTATTTTGTGGATATGGTAAAGGCGCAACTGCTCGCTCAGTTTTCCGAGCACGACCTGCTTTCACGAGGCTACCGGATCTACACCACGCTTGACCTTGATCTACAGCGTGCGGCCTCCGAGGGCGCGCGCGCCGGTCTGATCGAGGTGGATCGACAAGTGAAGAGGCAGAGGGAACGCAGGAAGATGTCTCCACTGGGCTCGAGCCAACCGCAGCTCGCTCTGGTGGCTCTGGACCCGCACACGGGCGACGTCAAGGCTCTCATCGGGGGCCGCGGCTATGGGGCGAGTCAGTTGAATCACGTTTTGGCGCGGCGCCAGCCCGGTTCGTCGTTCAAGCCTTTCGTCTATGCCACCGCGCTGAACTCAGGTGTCGACGGCTCAAATCCTCTCGTCACCCTAGCCACGGTCCTGGCGGACGAACCCACCATGTTTGAATTCGGCAATAAAACGTACGCGCCGGAAAACTATAAGCAGGCATACCGCGGCTCGGTAACCGTCCGTGAGGCGCTGACCTACTCCCTTAACGTGCCTGCCGTTCAACTGGCCGAGATGGTCGGCTACCGTAAGGTGCGAGACTTCGCCGTGGCGGCGGGTTTCAACAACCAACTCGAGGCGACGCCCGCCATCGCGCTGGGCGCTTATGTCGCGACGCCGCTCGAGGTCGCCGGGGCTTACACGATTTTCGCTGATCGCGGCGAGTACGTTGCACCCAGGTGCATTGTGGCCGTCGCCGACGCCGAGGGCCATACTGTGTGGGACAATCCTGTCAGTGCCCACCGGGTGCTTGATTCGCGCGTCAGTTATTTGATGGTGAATCTCCTCGAAAGCGTCATCAATAGCGGCACCGGAGCGGGCGTGAGGACCGGTGGCTTTGGACTCCCGGCCGCAGGGAAGACCGGCACTTCACATGACGGTTGGTTTGCCGGATTTACTTCGAACCTTCTCGCCGTGGTTTGGGTCGGTTACGACGACGACCGCGACCTGGACATCACCGGCGCCCATTCGGCTCTGCCCCTCTGGACCGAATTCATGAAGAGGACAACCGGCTTGCCCGTTTACGAAACACCCCAGCCGTTTAGTCAGCCTGAAGGAATCGAGACAGCCGCGATTGACAATCTCACCAACCTTGTGGCGCTCGCCGATCCAGCTTTGACGCACAGCGAGCTGTTCATTGCGGGTACGGAGCCCTTCCCCCCAGTTCAGGAAGAGCCGACGAAGATAGCCTTGGGGCCGCCGAGCCAACCTGAGATTACACTTGGGGGGAAGGGATCACCTCTGCGGGCGGACGAGATTGTCCTGATTTCCGACACGCAGGAACATTAGGTTTACATCCATACTGGAGCCCTGCTCTCCGCTGGACCGAGCCACGGTTCTCGCCCGCTTGGCCCCACCCAACCCTCGGCACCGTAGCCCGAGTATCAAGCGGGCGCAGCCGTTGCAGTGCGTGACGAGGTCAGCCTTCCTGAAAGGGCTACTACGGCTCGCTGACCAAAGTGCCGTAACGGGTAGCCACTACACGGTGGTGGTGCAGTGGGCGCTTCCGAACCTTGACGAATCCGCAGCACGAAGGTCATGCCGCGACCGCCCGCTTCACGGCAGCATTCAAAATCGACTGAATGGAGCCCTCCATCGGAATGAAGCTATTGACGAGCGAGAGGAGAACACCAACCGTCCTGCTACGCCTCTCACCCCCATCCCCTCTCCTTGACGAACCCTTCGTAATTTCGACCGACCCCAACCTGTAGTTACCCGTCATTAACCCGGATGAGCAATTTTGCCCAGACGTGTGAGCAATATGGGGCTGACACTCGAATTACCCCAAGCTACAAAAGATGTGCCCCGAGTTGCCAGCCAGGCACTGCTGAGTGGCGGATGTCAACGGGGAAGGAGCAGCGCGCTTTGGACAATTTTCGCGATTCTGGTAATCCTGTGGCTGCCGGGCTTTGCCTTTCCCCGTGGCGGAGGCCTCATCCACATCTTGCTCGTGGTTGCAGTGATTTGGTTGCTTTGGAACCTGCTCACCGGTCGCAGATCTGTTTCGTGAGGCGTTCGAACAGGCCAGGTCTTTAAGGTCGGCAAGATTCAACCCTGCTGCTTCTCTTATTCAGGGCCTGCCTGCCGTCGCAGTAGTTTTGGTTAGGGTCATCCAAGGCCGAAGACCCGTCGAATGATCGCGGATGGTGCGCCTATGGCGCAATACTGGCGGTTCAAAATTCGCGAAGCGGGGCGCAGCTTTTTCTACGTGGCTGCGCGGCACCCAACCTCGTGGTTTCTTGTTCTCTATCTAGTCGCCACAATAGCGACCGCATTCGCGCAGATCGGAAGCTCGGTCCCAACTGCGGAAACCATCATCGCCAGCATGGCGCAGGCTCGGGCTGAGAACCGGGCCCGCCTTCGTCCTTACGTCGTCACCCGCGAATACAAGCTGTATGGTAAAGAAAGGCAAGCGACCAAGTCCGAAGTGGTTGCCGATGTGACCTTCGTCCCCCCGGACTCCAAGGAGTATACCATTCAGCAGACTAACGGGAGCGGTCTGGGAAAAATGATTATTGGTCGTATGCTGGCAAAAGAAGCGGAAGTCACGAAAGACTCCAACGCCACCGACATCTCGCCGGACAATTATGATTTCCGCTTCATGCGCGAGGAAGAGGTAAGCGGCCAACGCTGTTACGTCCTCGAGTTGCTTCCCAGGCGTAACGACAAGAATCTGCTGCGAGGGAACATCTGGGTCGACGCCAACACCTACCTGCTTCGTCGCACCGAAGGCGAGCCAGCGAAGGCTCCCTCTTGGTGGGTGCGCGACGTGCGCATCGCGCTGCGCTACGGCAACGTCGGCGGAATGTGGCTGCAGACGGCTTCGGAAGCCACCGCCCGTGTCCGGATACTCGGCCCCTGCACGATGGTTTCGCGTGACGTGAAGTATAAGATCACCGAGCTCGTTGCTGACGGGTCTTCGGCACAAGCGAACTTCTTCGCGCCGATGCTTGACCGATCTCTTCGGCACTGCGTGATTCCAAGGCTACCGAAGTGAATCGTTCGGAAGAGAGAATCAACATGGAATTGGACAAGGCACTGGGGTTGGCAGTAGTTCTGGGCTGGGATAACTTGAAGAAGGTCAGCGACGCATGCTCAGCACGGGTTGAATACCAATGTGAACCTGGAACTTCGTTGGATTACCTGAGCGTATGGTCGGTTGATGCCGAGGGTCACCAGAATAGGGTATGCGACTACTGGACCGGGACTTCTCCGGCTCACCCAACAGGGGTACGTTTCAGCGACAGCTTCCAGTCTGATCAGTTGGGTCAGACCCTTGACTTCATCCTGATGAACCGGGGCCAGTTCACACGTTCCGCCGATGCTTGCCGTGATGGGCTGGCTCCGATCTACCCGCCCACGGGAGAGGAAGAGCATGCTTCTTCGGATCGCTTCGGAAGTCTTCAACGTCAGCGGCAAACCTATTGTGCGGCTCCTTGGTAGAGACGGATGCTGCGTTGCCGAAGCCTTCTTGTTGAATCCTCGCAAAACTCAGGAACGGGACATGCTTTCGAACGTATTTTCCACGGTCACCAAGAATAGGTTGGAGTTCTGATGGGTAATCCTCAGCGTAGTTCTTCCAATCCAGGAAATCACCGATGGTCCGATGGCTATTGTCGTCGGGGAGAGTAACTTGGTCGTTGCTTTGGATGCCAAACGTGCTGCCGGCAACCATGGCCAGATAGTTGGGATAGGACGGGTGCATCAAAGCCTGGAAGTTGCTGAGGCTGGCTCCCATCTGTGCCAACTGCCCCCAGAAGGGGTCGTTCATTGCCGAAGTGTAATTCTGGTTCTCCAGCACGATAATCAGCACACGATCGAAATGCTTTCCAGCACTCACCACAGGGGCTTGAGCAAGGGCTGGAGCTGTGGCGGTGCGGCTGGCGCCTGGGATTGTGGAGGGTTGCCCGCGCTAGCCGAAACCGGAGTCAGCGCCTTCAACTGATCGAGCGACGTCAGCACAGCCTGCCAAGCGGCGGAGTCCTTCTTAGTCTCGATCGGTGCGGAGAGGTCCGAATAGAATTCCAGAATATTCGTGCGCAGTTCCGGCGACGTCCGATCGAACTTTCGCTCGGAAAGTTTGGCCAGCAACTTTGCATAGGATTCGTCGGTCAGTGTGTACTCCGCAGCCCTGGTCGTATTGCCGGTATCAAGATTGATGTTGGAGAGTTGCAGAGAGTCCGTCCGCAGTTCTTCTAGAAAGGCTCGATATCGATCTACAGAGGTATTAATGCTCTTAAAATACATCTCCTCCGTCTTCGCAGTGGGATTCTTGAACGCCATCGCTTTGAAGGGCCCTATTTTCGGCATGTAACGCATGAACACTGCCAATACGCGCGCGCCGAATCCCGGCTTGGTGTATTCCTTTCCCCAGTCCCTTTCATAATCGGAGCGCGAAAGACGGTAAAGGAACTTTCGCTTTGCGAAGGTAGGATCTTCGCGCATCATGTCCTTCTTATGGGTCCGTAGCGCGACCCGTGTCATCTCCGGGATCAACCGGCTGTTAGCGTAGCGGTATGACCCGATCACGAGATCTTCGTGGGAAAGCACGTCTTTCAAGTCCACGCCGTAAACCACCGGAAAGACGCGTTCCAGAAGGGGCTTGGACACCTGAAACCCGATGAAATCGTGATATTGCTGTGAGGCATAACGGCTCTTCGCCACCTGGACCATGTCGAACCCGATTTCCGTTCTGACATGTGCCGTTCTGTCCTCTTCATAATTGACGGAGTTACCGTACTTCGCCCGCAACTTCGGGTATTCAATCGCCACTGACAGGTTGACCGCCGGGTGGCCGGCAATGTCTGACGCATAGTGTGCCAAGGCACCCATGGCGAACGCGTACTCGTTAGCGTCCTGACTTTCAAGCAGCATCTCGCGGACCAAGTCCCCGGTACGAACGTAATGCGCCAGATCGGTGAATTGCTTACTGCCGAATGGGTAGTAACCGAGGTCCTGGATTACGGCGCCGCCGTATGCATAGGCGTGCGCCGCCGTAATCTGATCTTCCGTCAGCGCCGGAAATCGCTTGAGCAGCAGAGGCCGGATCTCATCTTTCCAGAGCAGGTCGACAATTTCTTCATGCGTCAGGACGGAATACGCAAACGAGCCGAGACTGCACATTAGCAAAATGACGAGAATTGCCAACAGACGGATGCACAGGAGGCGCCATCCACTAGCGATGGCACCTTGCAATGACAGTTTGTACTCGAACATCGTTGAACAATACCGCCGTTGTTTTCTCATGGATTTCAACTTCTCCGCCGGTACGCCTCAGCGCATGGCTATTACAGACCTTTATAATCGAGCGCGATGCGCGTGTCAGTTCATTGCGGCTCACCGGTTTGGTCAAAATTGCTCAGCCCAATTCATAGGGAGGGAATTAAGTGGGGTAGCCGGGGTTTCAAATGGGAAGGAAACAGAGCGGTTGGGGACAGCCCCATGCGGAGGCCTGCAACCGTTGGCGTCTTTCTCATGTGAGTATTTTGCGCATACGCGCGGCCAATTCAAGGCGGCGATGGAAAACCACGTCTCGGCCTGGGGAAGCGAACGTACCGCGATGGGCCGGCGGTCGGCCATCGGGAAGCGCAGCAGAGCTTTCCCCGATAAGCGCACGGAAAAAGCAGGTCCGCCATCCTCCACTGTCGATAGACAGACATGGATGTCCCGCGGGTCCACAAGATGAAAGGCGCAGCCCAGGGCCTTGGCGACGGCTTCCTTGATAGACCAGAGCAGCGCCGCAGCCCTGGCCAAGTCTCCGCCCGCCAACTCCAATGCTTGGTGAAGCTCTTGTACGTGGAAGACCCGGTGCACGGGGTAGCCTTCCCGGAATTCGGCGCTCCCGGCCACATCGATGCCGATATCCGACTCGTCGCCACAGAGGGCGGCCCAGACTTCTTCGCCCGCCGTGCTGAAGGAGATGGCCGGGCCCCGG
>Ga0209517_10008563_pt1 | contig 11939 bp, 12 predicted proteins | sample PeaSoiMetSII2010_FD_187695 | JGI IMG/M metagenome (GOLD analysis project Ga0209517, IMG submission 187695) | Peat soil microbial communities from Weissenstadt, Germany - SII-2010 (SPAdes) (version 2) | ecosystem: Environmental > Terrestrial > Soil > Wetlands > Peat | place: Germany...
GCGGGGGATTCGGGTTGAGCAGCAGCGTCCGCGGGAACCTCGGCATGGTTCTCATGCGGCTGGCGTTCGTTCGGCCAGTGTTCCTTCGTTGAGATACCACATGCCATCGGGCCCGCGGACAAAGCTGCGCTCGAGGAGCAGGCTCCCTATCGGCCCCTCGCCGCGGCGGCCTCTGACCAGCACCCGCAACCTGAAGCGGGCATCGATCTCGGTCTTTCCGGCACTCTTCTCGGCGTGGAACTCCTCGACCTGAAAGACCAGGGGAGAGAACCGGCCGGCGTGCCCCTCATGGAGTTGGCCGAGCCGCGCGATCCAGTACGCCTTGAAACCCTCATACGATGCGAATTGGGGCGAGGTGCGCCCCCTGGCGCTGAGCAAGAGCCACATCCGACGGTAATGGGGGAAATGATGCGACAAGGCACCGAAGTAGTCGCGAGCCGCTTGCTCCGGCGTTATCCGCACGGGCCGCTCGAGCGTGATCAAGATCGGATAGCTGAGCACAACGGCGCCCAAGCCTCCGAGCAAGAGGATCAATCCCGTGATTCCGAGGAGATCGGCACCGAGGGTGAAATAAGCGATGCCGAGAATCGCCGCGATCCAGCAGGCAAGCACCACGAAAGTCGATCCCCACTCCGAGCCTCGCGACCAGACCTGCTCGACAGCGGGCGCCATGGGAGCGACCATGCGCGCGCGAGGCCGGCTGTCGGCTGGCTTACCGCCTGCGGCTTCCCGCGCTGGAGCGGCCTGCGAGCTCGGCGGAGGCGACGCGGAGTGCTCGGAGACGTCGGCGAGCTCGAATCCCTCGCTGGAGCCGGTAGCGATCACCGAAACCGGCCGGGTCGAGGCGGGCAACTCTGCGTCTTGAAACAGCAATTCCGCCGCGGCAATCTCCGGATCTCTCCGGTTGTCGGCTGTCGGTTCTGGACTGTTCATTCAAGATATCCCTCCAGAGGCTGGCACGGATCGGGCCCGTTTTCCGGCCGGGATTTTTCCCGCCGGGAAGCTTGATCATGGACCCGGATCAATCGAAGACCAACCCTTTCTCTGTGATCCGGTAAGGGCGAATCTCGTCGCCGTGAGCGCTGCCGCGGTGCTTGGTGATCGCCAGGGCCCTGCCCATCCGTCCATTGTGCCGGGTTCGCCCCATCAAGATGATCGTGTTGGCGTTGGAGAAGATGTCTCCTTGACCGATCGGCTGCGTGAGCAGATCGTCCAGCATGACATGAGGTGTCGTGTAGAGGTACATGCAGCCGATCTGGCGGTGGTCGTAGGGGTGCTGGTCCACCTCGTGGGCGTGGACGCGGAATTGCTCGCGTAACCACTCCCGGGCGGCCCAGTCACTGTCCTTACGCAGGACGTGGTGGTAGATGTATTCGAAGAACTCGAACTGGATCGACTCACTGAAACGCTCGGTCGGTTCCAGGCCGTCGAAGACGACCCGGCGGACTCCCCGGGCGAAGTGCTGATAAAAGAAACCGACCGCACAGCGGAGGATCTTGGCCAGCTCGGCCTTCCACTCATGCCACGCCTCGGGATCCAGGTCTGACCTGCTCACGCGCCGGCCGGCGCGCTCAACAGGATGGAAATACGCCCCGAGCGGCCGGCTCTCATCCCAGGCGTGCTCGAAGGAAGGTGATGGAGTCAAGGGATAAGGCTGCAACTCCCAGTCGAGCTGGTTGCGTGCGTACACGATGTGGTTCTGGGAATCGCCCCGACTTGTCAGGTCGCAAATCAGGCCGCGTGAACCTTCCGTCCGCAAGCCGGCCTCAGCCCATCGTAACCCCAGTTGCGTCTTGCCAATTCCCGTGGCTCCAGCCACGACGGTGAGGGTGCCGGGCAACAAACCTCCGCCCAGCTCGCGGTCCATCGCCTCGATGTCAAATCCTTGCCGAGCGATGCTCATTCCCGTCTCATCTTCGACTGCCAGGGTTTGAACCGGAGCTAATCAGGCCGTGACGTAGCCTATTGTGGATTCTCCACTTCGCTGCCGGCAAGATGCCACAACCAAGTTCTTCCACAATCCGAATTAAGAGTTGTCGCCTAAAATGCCGAATTATGCGACAGAACCCGTGCGACCCGGCCAATCATGACAATCGACAATTTTCCTACCAACGCTCTTGACTGAAGGCCTGTTAGTGCGGGCTCGACGACCTAAATGTACTGTATTTCAAGGTTTACAATGCCAAAGCAGGCCAGGGGCTTGTCAGTGATGACGGATTACCAGACCCGGAACGGCCGAACTGGACCGCGATCTTGGTTCTGGCCTTTGCTGCTTTTCCTGGCCGTGTTGGGATTGTTACTCACGGCAGGTACTCGTGCCCAGGCTCAGACCCCGGAGACCAAGATCATCACCATCCCGCCGCCGTTGCCGACACCGCTGCAACGGCCTGGTGGCTCGCCGGCTGGACCGACGGCTGCCGTTCCCGCGGAAGCGGTAGAGTTTCCTCCTGCTGCCACAGGGTCCGGGATCGAGGCCAGGGTGGGCATGCCTTCTCCTTTCCCACGACAAGACGCGGTTCCCCCACCCCCCGCTCCCGGTCTGGGGATTCCCAGGGTCATCCCGATCGAACCACTGCCTGGTCAGCTTCAAGGGCAACCCCCTGCCGCGGCACGGCCCAAGGTGATCCAGCTCCGGCGTGACTCGACTGGCCTGGTTCCGGGGCGTCCGCCCGGCCCTCCTCCGCGCCGGTCCAACGACGAGGTCGCGAAGGATGTGTCCAACCTGATCGAGATGATCCAGGAGCCAGAGGCCGAGATCGCCCTCGTTGCGGGCGAATGCAAGGTCGTCCAGACCAAGCGAACGTTGACGCGTTTGGTGGTCGCCAACCCGCTGGTCGCCGACGTGGAGTTGCTGGCCGACCAGCCGGAAGCGCGGCTCCTGAACGTCACCGGTAAGTCGTTCGGCACCACCAGCCTGACCCTCTGGGATGAGAGCAATCGCCCCGTTTCCTTCCTCGTCCGGGTCACGGTGGACTCAAAGGAAATGGAGACGCGAGTCAACCAGGCATTCCCGGGCGCCCAGGTCAAGGTCCGCCAGGTCGGCAGCCAGATCATCCTCGATGGCCAGGTGCCCGAGGCCAAGATGATGTCCGACATCCTCCAGGTCGTTCAGGCTGCCATCCGGACGAGTCCAGGCTTCCGAGCGATGACGGGCGGCGGCGGAGCGATGGGGGGAGCCGGAGGTGGCATGGCGGGGGGTGCTGGCGGGATGGGCGGCGGGATGGCTGGCGGGATGGGCGGCGGAATGGGTGGCGGAATGGGCGGTGGGATGGGCGGAGCAGGCCTGGTCATCATCAACCGAGTCGTCATTCCTGGGCCCCGACAGGTGCTGGTGCACGTCAAGATCGCCGAGCTAAACCGGCAGGCGCTCAGGCAAATCGGGGTTAGCTGGCTGGATACGAAGGGCAAGTCGATCATAGGTTCCACAATCGGTGGGATCGGCACGATCACGGGGACCGCTAATGCAACCCATTCCACCAGCTCAAACAATCCCATCGGCTTCCTCTCGCCGGTAACCTCGATCTTCAGTGGTACGGGAAATGCCCAGAGCGGGGGCCAGCTCTTCGGCGTCTTCGATGCGGGGCACTTCTCACTGTTCATCAATGCCCTGCGAGTGAACCAACTGGCCAAGGTGCTGGCTGAACCGAATCTGGTTGCCCTGGACGGCCAACCCGCACGTTTCATGGTGGGCGGCAATTTCCCCTATCCGGTTCCGCAGAGCTCTTCGATTCCGGGCGGCACAGCCGTTGTCACCCTCAACTGGGCCCGCTTCGGCACGATCCTGAACTTCATCCCCCAGATCCTTGCCAACGACGTGATCCGCCTTGACGTCGAACCGGTCGTCAGCAATCTCAGCAATGCCGACGGGACGAGCATCAATGGAAGTTTTGTTCCGGGGATCGCCGAGCGGAGTGCGCGCACCGTCGTCGAGTTGAGAGAAGGACAGACGCTGGCAATTGCCGGCTTGATCCAGATCCAGACCTCGGCGACCTCGAGTCGCATCCCCGGACTCGGCGATCTGCCCTTGGTCGGACCGTGGTTCAGCAACGTCCAGGAAACGTCGATCGAGACCGAGACTGTGATACTCGTGACCCCCGAGCTCGTCGCGCCGCTCGACAAGAACGAGGTGACGGAGGCGCCCGGCGATCGGGTCTATCAACCCAACGATGCCGAGTTCTACCTCCTGGGCCGGATGGAAGGGAAGCTGGGACGGGAATTCCGCGCTCCCATTGCGGATCAGGACCCACTCCGGCTGATGAAGCACTTCCAGAGCGAGCAGCAGTGGGTCATGGGACCCCACGGCTATGCCGATTGATCTTATTTACGTGCACGAACCGGCCGCGGTCTCCGTCCGGATCCGTTGCGTCGTGCGATCCAAACCCGATTGACCCCGCAGGGCCGGCGGACGGCACGCACGCGGGGGGAACGTTCAAGGGAGATGGTGATGCGTCATGATCGAATCCGGGTTTCCTGGTGGTCCGGCCTGGCGATGGCCACGGGCTTGATCGCCGGCAGCGTCTGGGCTCAACCGCCCGAGGTCTCTCCTGGGCCTTCCCAGGCTTGCGAGCGCACGGGACTGTTGCACCGGTGGATTCACCATTCGGCCCATGCCCTGCAGGACAAGTGGATTGGCTATCCCGAGAACTTCATCGAGCCCCCGCTTGGCTATTACGTGACGGAGCAGATGACCATGCAAGTATCGAAGGCGGATCCGCACCGGTTCACCCTCTACCGGAGCGACTTCCTTCCCGGCACCGATCGCTTCTCTCCCACGGGAGCTTCGCGATTCAACCTCATGTATTCCCGGCTCTGCGGATGGCCGGGGCCGGTGATCGTCGAGTGGACGCCGGATGAGCCCGGGCTGGCGGAAGCTCGTCGCCAGGCCGTGCTGGTGACCATGCAAACGGCCGGCCGGCCGATCGTCCCCGAGCGCGTGGTCATCGGTCCCTCTCCCTATCCGGGAGCCATGGGTGCCGAGGCCGGTAACAACTTCAATACCATTCTCACTCGCAGTCAACAGGCCGGGCTGGCGTATCCACCGACACCCCAGTCGGTTACTGCCTTAAGTGGCGGGGGTCCCCATTAACATGAGAAACCTGATAAGCCGAAATGGCTCTTTCGCGATCGGGCCATCATCACCAGGTCGCCGCCGCTGGGAGATGGCCCTGCTAAGCTGTATAGCCGTGGTCTCGACGATGCTTGTGACCTCGAGCTGCAAGGCAGATCCGCCCTGGCGGAAAACCGATCCGCCGCCCACCCCACCGGCCGCTCCCGAGACGGTCGCTCCGGGTACGGTCGCGGTCGATCTGACCAAGGCCTATGATCCCAACGAATTCCGCAAGGACGTCACCCAGGATCAACGAATCCACGTTCATATCGATTTTGGTCGCGTGTTCGAGAGCCAGGGGTACTTCGAAGCGGCCCTGATGGAATACCAGCAGGCGCTGGCCGCTTGTGAGCATAAAGGAATCGGCCGGACGCGATCAGCCGATGAGGCGCTGGCGCATCGTCGGATCGGCAACGCATTTGACCGGCTGGGCCGTTTCGCCCAGGCGGAGTTGCACTACAAGAAGGCGCTTCGGCTCAGCCCGAGGGATCCCAAGATCTGGAATGACGCCGGCTACAGTTACTATCTCCAGGGGCGTTGGGCCGATGCCGAGCGCACCTTGAAAGCCGGCTCGAAGCTCGCGCCTGATGACGTCAAGCTCAAGACCAACCTGGGACTGACGCTCGCCGCTGCTGGCCGAACCAAAGAGGCGTTGCCGCTGCTCAGCCAGTACAGTGGTGATGCGATCGGCCACGCCAACCTCGGCTTCTTGCTCGCGGCAACCGGCCAGGTCGAGCTGGCTCGCCAGCAGTACCTCCAGGCCCTGGCTCTCCGTCCCAGCCTTGCCCTGGCCCGCCGCGCCCTGGCACAGCTTGACCGTGCTCGGGACGCCCAAGCGGTTGCCGCGGCGGGACAGCCCCCTGCGCCAGCGGTCATCACCGCTTCTCCAAGGGCCAGCGATGACGCCGTGCTTCAGGCCGCGACCAAGAGGATCGGGTTCCCGCCACCCCGCCTGTTCAACGTTGCTCCGCCCTCTGGACCCCCGCTATCAGGGCCGTGAGCCGGGATCGCGAGATTCAGCTTCTGCCGTTGGGTTCAACCAGCGGCCCGTAGAAGGAGTGTTCCATGTCAGCACCGACGCTCAAGCATTTGCAAATGAAAGATGTCAATGGTGTTGCAGTCATCGATTTCGTAGACTCCGGGTTGATGTACGAGGCGACCCTGATCCAGGAGATCGGCGAGGAACTGCACAGTCTCCTGATTGATCACGGCCGTGGCCGGATCTTGCTGGATTTCACACATGTCCGGTATCTTTCCAGTTCCATGCTGGGCAAGCTTGCCAGGCTGGCCAGGGACGTCGAAAGCGCCAGGGGCCAGCTCAAGATCACCGGCCTGGGACCGGTCTTGCGGGACGCGTTCCGGATTGGCCATCTCGAGCCCTTGTTCGAGATCTACGACGACAAGGCCGCCGCCCTGAAGGCGTTTCACTAGCACTTGCCGATCCTTGGAACCGTGGCTCCATCGCCGGTTCGGCCCCACCCCAGGCCCTTGACAAGGGTTCCCTGGATCGTTGCAATGAACTCATCAACGTGCCCGTAGCTCAACTGGATAGAGCGTCGGCCTCCGGAGCCGAAGGTTGAGGGTTCAAATCCCCCCGGGCATATTCGACGTAAACCCCGCCGATTGCACGACTTGCAACCCTGTCCGATCCCGGATAGAGCGGCCTCAAGAATCCCGAAAAAGCCGGTAATCTACCGGATTTCAGGAGTCTTACCGTGTCTGTCCGTACCATCCGAACACCGAGCTACCGACTTCACAAACCGACGGGCCGAGCGGTCGTTACCCTCTGCGGTCGGGATTTCTACTTGGGCGAATATGGGACCCGGGAGAGCCGGGCCGAGTATGACCGCATCATCGGGGAGTGGTTGGCCAACGGCCGGACCCTCCCCGGATCGGGCTCCGGAAATGGGGCCGACGTGACGAACAGCGAGATGCTTCTGGCTTTCCTCGCTTGGGCCGAGACCTACTACGTCAAGAACGGCCGGATGACGAACGAGGTTTTCCACGTCCGATATGCCATCAAGCCGATTCGAGAACTCTATGGCGACAAGCTGGCCCGGGACTTTGGGCCGCTCCAACTCAAAACAGTTCGCCAGGCGATCATCGAAACGGGCATTTGCCGGTCGGAGGTCAACCGGCGGGTCCGGATCATCGTCCGGGGTTACAAGTGGGCCGTGGCTGAGGGCATGATCCCTCCCTCCGTCCATCACGGCCTTCAAGCGGTTCCCGGCTTGCGTCGGGGTCGATGCGATGTCCGGGAGGCGGAGCCGGTTCGGCCGATCCCCGATGCGTTCGTTGACGCGATTGAGCCCTATGCCTCCCGCCACATCTGGGCGATGGTCCAACTCCAACGTCTCACCGGAATGCGGCCGGGAGAGGTTTGCATCATGCGAACGATCGACGTCGATCGGTCGGGCCGGATTTGGGTCTACACGCCCGAAAGTCACAAGACAGAGCACCACGGACGAGAACGGCGGGTCTATCTCGGCCCGGTGGCCCAAGGAATTCTCCGGCCCTGGCTCCGGCCCGAGTTGACGGCCTACCTATTCCAGCCGAAAGAGGCGGAGGCGGAGCGTCGGGCCGGACAACGGAGGAACCGCAAGTCCCCCGTCCAACCCTCACAGCAGGATCGGCGGAGGCGACGGCCAAGGAAGGGACCCGGGGAGAAGTACAACACAGACTCCTACCGCCAGGCGATCCAGTACGCCATCGAAAAGGCGAACGCGGAGGCCAGACGGAAAGCCCAAGCGGCCGGGCTGGAGCACGGGGAGCCGATTCCGGCCTGGCACCCGAATCAGCTCCGCCACAACGCAGCGACCCGGCTCCGGAAGGAGTTCGGCCTGGACGTGGCCCGGGCCGTGTTGGGCCATTCCTCCCCTGTCGTGACGGAGGTTTACGCCGAGCTGGACGGGGCCAAAGCGGCGGAGGCGATGGAGCGGGTTGGGTAGTGCAGTGGTACCGCAGCTGGCTTCTTGAGTGCAAGAACTGGGCATTTAGAGCGGTGTAGGGAAATGAGCGACATGGTTTGGGTCCGGAGAGCCGACCTTACAGCATCCTATGCAATTGACTTGCATACTTGCCTGCGCTTTGAGTGGTGCAATTATCTGAGTATGGACGAAGTGCTCATGCACCCCTCCGATGCACTTCAGCGCTGTTACCGCTCCCCGGACGGAAAATGGATTCGAGAATGGCCTACTTCTGAATTGGAGTCGGCGGAATCACTCGATCTTCCCCACCCTCGCATTAGCTATGAGTATTTCGAGTGTCATCCAATCCACATCGCCCGTGACATCTTTGCGAAATACAGGGCGATAAGGCGTATCCGGGGGAAGCGCGCGCAGGTCATGGCCGAAGTGATTCCGATGGTCCTTTCGGGGACAAGCAAAAGCAACAACAGCGAAGGGGGTGGGGTTTTGGGGGCGGGAACTGGAGCCTCTGGTCCCGCCCCCAATGGACCGCCTTGCACACAATCACTTGCCTCCGCATGCGACACCCGAGCCCTGCGCGCGCTGAATCCGGATGAACCGGCGATAAGCTGGCAGGACGAAGAGGAACCATTACCGGTGAGCTCTTGGTATCTTCCGCCCGAACTTGAGGAGTATAGGGCGATCGCATCCGACGAAGATCTCTACCGGGATTGGCTGGACAAGTCTAAGTGGCCCGACCCTCTACTACCACGATGGGACTTGGCAAGTCAGGAATTGGTCGTCGCTGGGTCTGTCTGCCGGAGATTCACCAAGATACAGAATAACTACCAGGTTGCTATCCTTCAGGCCCTTGACGATGCGGGGTGGCCTGATTGGATAAATGACCCGCTTGCGAACTGGGATAGGCTGATGGAGACTGTTAAGTCATTCAACAAGATGTCAAATGGCCTATTCAAGCTGAGGTTCACAACGCACCCGACGAACCGCGTTGGTTGGACAATTACCGGCCCCGGACCTCATCTCCCTTAACTTCCCCTATCTCCCTCTCCAACTCCCCTTCATCTCTCTTTTCATCGTGTCATATTGGAACCTCACGCGAACAATTGTGTATCGCGGCCGGAGGTACCAAATGATCGATTCTCAGAGCGAAAACATCATCACACTAAGCCAGGCGGCCGACGAGCTCCCCCGTCGGCGGCGGGGCCGGAAGACTCATCTCTCGACACTATACAGATGGACAACAGTCGGTTGTCGGGGAGTTCGCCTCGAGTTCACGCAGATCGGGGCCACACGCGCGACTTCGCGCGAGGCCTTGCAGAGGTTCTACGAGCGGCTTTCGGCTACCGTCCAAGCGGGAACCCTCGGTGGGGACCTGTCCCAAGCCGGGCCAATGATCGGCCGACGGACACTAGCACAAAGGCAACGGGCGTCGGCGGAGGCCGGGCGCAAGCTGGCCGAGCGGGGGGCCTGATCCTGGTTGCGAAGGCAGAAGCGTACGACAAAGAGCTACCAGCAAGATGAGCGCCGTTCGGGGAACAGTGGAGGAACGGTTTGCGCGTGCAGTCCACATGGTCGCCGCCATGAACCGGCAGATGGGCATGAGCCGCGAGGCCAATCGATTTGAGGCGCTGCTCGCATGGGAACGAGCGATCACCGGAGATCCCGAGGCTTTCCGGACGAACACGGTGATTGTCGACGGTCAACCGGAGGAGTTCACAGGGATCGCCAGGATCTTCACGATCGCGCTCAACGGGCTGGGGATCAACTATCGCAATCCCCGCACCCTAGCACATTGCTGGCGGATCGGGAGCTAGGCGCTTCCTGAACAGGACGGCTAGCCCCGGAGCAGTCTCGGAGGGCGGAGCCGTACTGCGCCTCAGAGATCCAACAGGGTGCGTGGTGGGTGTGGTGGGTGTGGTAGGTGAGGTATACGAACATGAACACGATGTCGGAAAACGGACTGGCTAGGCGTAAGCCTCCACCACTACGAGAGAAGGATGTGTTCCCCCTCCAGGTGGAGAGCAGCCCCGTTGAAACCGAAGACGGGCAACCGCTTGTTATATGGGAGGAGGACGGGCAAGCCGCCGACAACTACCGAATTCTCGGTGAGACGCTTGCCAAGAGCAACGACCTTTACCGGCGACCAGGGTACGCCAGCGGGTTACTGCTTCTGCTGGACGACGGGAAGCACGCCCTCATCACGAAGGGAGCGGAACTTGCCCCCGTGATCGTGGACCGGGTGCGGGTCGAAGTCTGGAAGAACGGCAAGAAGATGGGTAGCAGGATCGCCGCCGCACACCTCAACACAATGCTTGGCACCGAGACCTTCCTCGGGCAGTTTCGCACGGTTGATCTGGTCACGACGACGCCCGCCTACCTCCCCGACTTCACCCTCACTCGTCCTGGGCTGAACGAAGGTGACGGGCAGCGCATCTTATACGTCGGACCAGTGGCGGTCGTCTCGGGCTCCCTCGACGCCATCAATGCCTTCCTGGATGTGATGGCGTTCGATACCGAGGCAAACCGAACCAACCTCGTGGCGGGTGCCCTGACCGTGCTGCTCAGAAACCACCTGCCGGGCGGGAAGCCGGTGCTGATCGTCACGGCGAACAAGAGCCATGCGGGCAAAGACACCGCGATCACCTTCGCTTCCGGGATGGCTGGATCGATCTCGATCTCCTACCAGGGAACCAACTGGGCGCTTGAGCGGAGCTTCGTCGGTGCGTTGAAGAGCAGCCCGGATGTCGGGGTCGTGGTCATCGAAAACGCACGGCTAGATCGGCGGGACCGTTTCATCGCCTCGGCGTTCCTCGAACGCTTCGCCACAGACCCGGAGCCGCTGCTTTTCTCCACGGGGACCGGTCCTCCGGTTCGACGCCGGAACGACATCGTGCTGGCGATCTCGACCAATTACGGAAGTGTCAGCGAAGACTTGATGAACCGGGGGTTGCCGATCCACCTGACCCCAGTCGGCAACGTGGCGGATCGGGTCACGCCGATCGGGAACCCACGGCTGCAGTACTTGCCTGCGAACAAGGAACGGATCGCTGCCGAGTTGAGGGGGATGGTCGAGAGGTGGAAAGCGGCTGGGCAGCCGCTCGATGAGGACGTGCGTCACCCGTTCTCGGTCTGGGCGAAGCGGGTGGGTGGCATCTTGCGAGTCAACGGCTTCCGAGACTTCCTCGGGAACTACGGCGTGAGGAAGACGGTCGATGACCCTCTTCGCCATGGGCTTGGCATCCTCGGCTCGAAAGACCCGGACAGGTGGCTCCCCGCTGCCGATTGGGCGAGGTTGGTGTCGGACCTGGGGTTGATCAAAACGGTGATCCCTCCCGCTGACCAGGACAGCGTGGCGGGTCGGCAGCGGGGGATCGGGGTTGTGCTGACGGCTCACCGGGAGGAGACCTTCCAGGCTGAGACGGAGGACAAGCGACTGACCCTGCGGCTGGAGAAGCGACGGGGGCGCTTCGAGGGCAGCGACGCCCAGGTGCGCTACCGCTTCGTGAAGGTCGAGGAACAAAACCTCCCGCTTGATCCAGAAGAGAAATCTCAATCATGACACTACGTCTGGTCGAACCGGTTCGCAACCCCGAGAACAAGCTTTCCATGTCTATCAGCAGCGGCGAAGTGATTCAACTCCATTGGGGGAAGGCTTGAGGAGGAACCGGAGAGATGAGAAGGGTGAAAGCGACTTGGAGTGGGCACGCCCCGAGAAGGCGAGTCAAGAGGAGGCCACCGACAGCCTCGACGTTTTTCTACTGCCCTGAAATCAGCAAATAAAAGGGGCGTGATCCCAAAAAGCGCTCATGCGGCACTACGCTTAGATTGTTTCCTCGTTGATGTTTGCGTCACGTCGTCATCCTGCTCGTCGAGCGCTTTCAACTCGGCAAGGCATTCCAATGGTG
>Ga0209517_10008568_pt1 | contig 11935 bp, 9 predicted proteins | sample PeaSoiMetSII2010_FD_187695 | JGI IMG/M metagenome (GOLD analysis project Ga0209517, IMG submission 187695) | Peat soil microbial communities from Weissenstadt, Germany - SII-2010 (SPAdes) (version 2) | ecosystem: Environmental > Terrestrial > Soil > Wetlands > Peat | place: Germany: Weissenstadt...
GAGGGCACCCTCACGATAGAGCGTCGCGACCACCGCCACCGCGCCCGCCGACATAGCCGCGAGCGCCGCTCCCCGATCTTTCACGGCAATCAGCTCGTCGAGGTCCACGCCAGCTGCGCGCGCGAGTTCCCGGCGAGTCCTGGTCGGAGGCAATCCTGGCTCGCCTAGAACTCCGATATCGATGAGGACCACTTCGTGCCCGCGGTCCTCGATAAAAGTCTTGATGAACGCCGCGTGCTCGCCCTTTGTATCGAGCGTGCACAGGACCGCAATCTGTTTTGGCTTTCCCATAGTTGCCTTCGCTTCTAGGAACTGGACTGCCTGCGAAGAGTGGTCCGGTTGCAATGTTAGTTCAAACGGATCTCAACGAGCAGCGCCTCGCGCCGCTCGACCCAGAGGCGCGAATAGGCGAAGGCGCGGCTCACCGGCGCCCGGCTAGCCCCCATTCATGGCATGGGTAAGCCGACCCTCCGAGCCGGAATCGGGACACACCACCCCTCGAGCATCGGCGCCGCACGCCAGCTGAGTGCAAGCAGAGCCCGTCGCGCATGACTTCTTCAACGGCCTGCCAAGCGCGGCAGCGGCTCGGGAAGAAGTCCGCGCGGACGGTAGATTAGAATCAACAGCAAGCAGAGGCCGACGGTGAACTCGCGAACGGCTGCGAGGCGCTCGGCGCTCAGCCAAGGAATGATCTCGACGAAGAATCGGGTGGACTCGAGAAAGAAAACCACGACGAAGGCGCCAATCACCGCGCCCCAGTTGTTGCCGAGTCCGCCTGCGCTGAGCGCGAGGAAGATGTAAATCGTCAGCAGCGGCACGTAAAGCTCGGGGACGATGTAGCTCGAGTAATGCCCGTAGAGGGCGCCGGCCAGGCCGGCGATGGCGCCGCCGATGGCGAAAGCCTTCACCTTGAACACCAGAACGTCCTTGCCGGAGAAGGCCGCGATCTGCGCATCCTCACGAATGGCGCGCAGCACGCGGCCGAAGGGAGAGCGACGCACGCGCTCCAGGACGAAAACGGTCGCGGCGAGTACCGCGAGGCAGAAGATCAGATAGGCCAGGTTGAAATCCGGTCCGAGCGTCGATTTGAGCGGCTGTGGAATGCCCGAGATACCGTCGGTGCCGCGAGTGAGCCAGGCCTCATTCTCCGCGACGATGCGCACGACTTCGGCGAATCCGAGCGTAACGATAGCGAGATAGTCGTCACGCAACCGGGCCAGCCCCAGCGTGGTGAGCGCCGACACGACCGCGGTTCCGATAATCGCGGCAACAAGGCCGAGAGCGACCGGGGCGCCCAATCTGGTCGTGAGGATAGCCGAGATATAGGCGCCGACCGCGTAGAAGCCGACCACGCCCAGGTTGGCCATTCCGGCCATGCCCCACATCACGTTGAGCGATAGCGCCAACATGGCGTAGATCGCGCCGAACGTCGCCATGGAAATGAGGTAGTTGATCATGGTGCCATCCCTTTACGCCGCGCGCGGGCCGAGGAGCCCGCGCGGTCGGAGGGTGAGAGTGATCAGGATGACAAGAAATCCAACCGCCGCCTTATAGGTAGACGGCAGCGCGAGCAGAGAGAGCTCCTCGGCGAGACCAATGACGAGACCGCCCAAGACGGCGCCGGGGACACTGCCCAGTCCGCCCACCACGGCCGCCGCGAACACCGAGAGAATACTGCGAAAGCCGATAAGCGGATCGATCGAGGCATCGAGCCCGATCAGCATGCCGCCAATGCCACCCAGCCCCATGCCGATCGCGACGGCAATCCGCGCCATCCGGTCGGGGTCGATGCCTTTGCTGTCGGCGAGAGCGGGGTTGTCTGCAACCGCCCGCATTGCCTTGCCGGTCGTCGTCAGAGAAAGGAACAGAAAAAGGATTATCATCGCGACGACCGCAATAATCGTATTCTCTATCTGTTGCGGATCGATGTGAATGGGTCCGAAGCTTAGATCGCGCATCAGGGGAATCGCGAAGTTTCTGGGTGCATTGCCGAAGCCGAAGCGCAACGCGTTCTCGACCATGAGATTGAGCGCGATCGAGGCGATCGCGACCGTGAGCGCGCGGTAACCTCGGAGCGGGCGCAGCGCGACATGGTCGGTGGCCACGCCGATAGATGCCGCGAAAACGAATGCCGCGAGAACGGCCGCCCATGCGGGCAGACCGAGCCAAGAATTCACGACATAGCCGGCAAAGGCTCCGACCGCCATGTGCCCCGCCACCGCAAAGTTGGCGAAGCGCAGGACGGCGAAGATGGTCGTGAAGCCAATGGCGGGCAGCGCCAGAACGGCGCCCGCCATCACGCCATTGGCGAAGAGTTGGAGAATCCTCTCCATCACGTCACGATTTGACCACGACGATCTTGCCGTCGCGGATCTGATTCAGGCGGAATTCGACTTCGATGATGTTGCCGTGCTCGTCGAATCTGCACGGCCCGGAGGCACCCTGGTAGTTGATCTCCTTGCCATCGGCGATCGCCTTCACCCCATCGGGCGCATTGTCGACCTTGACGCCCGAATCATCGGTGATCTTCCGTATGGTATCGCGGATCGCGGTTCCGCTCGCCTGACCTGCCTTGGCCATCGACAAGATCGCGAGGTTCACGTGGTCGTAGGCTTGGCAGACGTATGTGTCGAGCTGGTCGCGCTTGAGCATCGTCTTCAGGCGGGCGTAAGCAGCGGATCCGGCGGCGGGGACGGGCTCGATGCTGTAAATACCTTCGGCGGCTTCCTTCCCCGCACCATCTATGAACTGCGGCGTCAGACCGTAAGCGAAGCCTATGGACGTGCCCTTGTAGTCGGCCCGATATACGTCCTTGGCCAGCACGATGTCGTCCGGCTGATACCCCCCGATCATCAGAAGGTCCGGCGTCGCCCGCATCATCTCTTCGACCTCGGAACGAAGGGACGTTTTCTTGGCGTCGTAGACCAGGGTCGAGACCTTGATGCCCTTGGGACCGCACAGGTCCTTGATGCCCTTCATTACGGAGTCGGTGAAGGGCGTCTGCGGCATCATGACGAAGAAATGCTTTGCGCCGCGCTTGATCGCGAAGTTGGCGAACTCACGGCCCTGCAGCTCCGTGTGCGGCTGTGTCCGCACGAAATACCCCTGGTGCGGCAGCATCGCAATCGAGTCCGCTGCGGCGATCGCCAGCATCATCACCTTGTTTTCCCAGCAGAGCGGCAGGACCGCCGTGGCCACGGCGGAAGCAAACACGCTCATGATGGCCGAGACTTTGTTCACGTCGATGAGCTTGCGCGCGGCGCGAACGCCTGCCTCGGGATTGGTTTCGTCGTCCTCGGCGAAATACTCGATCTTGCGGCCCAGAATCCCGCCGGCCGCATTCACCTCGTCGATGACGGCCTGATGAGCCATGCGATCGCTGGGACCGAAGGGGGAGCCGCCGCCGGTCAGCGAGACGAGCCCCGCGAGGCGAATGGGCTCCGAGGCCTGAGCGAAGCCGACAGACGGCAAAACAAGCGGCAACGCCGCGAGCGCGGAAGCGCCGGCAATGGCCTGCCTGCGGGTGATGACGAGACTCGGGCGCTTTGTCATGAGTACCTCCCGGCTATTTAGCTGTTATCGGCGAATGGTCGAGATCAGCCTCCCAGAAAAGCGTGGCGGATGTCGGGATCCTCGGCTAACGCGCTCGCGGGTCCCTCGCGCGTGTTGCGGCCGTCGACCAGAAGATAGGCGCGATCGGCGATGAGCAGCGCTTCCAGTACGTTCTGTTCTACCATGACGATCGCCATGCCTTCATTATGGAGCGCTTTAATCAGAGCGAACAGCTCCGCCGACGCGATCGGCGAGAGGCCGGCCGAAGGCTCATCAAGGAGCAGCACGCGCGGGGACACCATCATTGCCATGCCCATGGCGAGCATCTGCCGCTGGCCGCCGGACAGCGTTCGCGCGAGCTGCGAGCGACGCTCGGCCAAGGCTCGCAGCCGCTCGAAGACGCCCTGCATGCGCGCGCTCCGCGCGCCGCGGTCGAGGTAGCCGCCAATCTCCAGATTCTCTTGCACGGTCAGCGACGGAAACACGTTCGCCTCCTGGGGAACGAACGCAATGCCCTCTCGACTGACCTCACGCGGTCTCAGGCCCTGGATGGGCTTTCCGGCAAAGCTGATCGTTCCCTCGCGCGGACGCACGAGGCCTGCGATGGTCTTGAGGAGAGTCGATTTTCCCGCTCCGTTGGGGCCGATCAGGGCCACCATCTCCCCGGGTTCCAACGAGATGCTGACGCCCTTCAAGACTTCATCATGCGCCCCATAACCGGCGATGACACCCTCCGCCGCGAGCAGCGTCATGGCCGACGTCCCATGTAAGCTTCCTGCACGCGAGGGTCGGCGCGAATTTCCGCAAAGCGCCCTTCGGCGAGCCGGCGGCCTTGAGCGAGCACCACGACATGATCGCAGAGCTCGGCGATGAGGCCCATGTTGTGCTCGATCACCAGGAATGTGAGACCCTGCGTCTTCAGCTGCAGGATGTGCTCCGCGAGACGCTTTGTGAGCGCTGGATTGACACCCGCAGCCGGCTCGTCGAGGAGGATCAGCTTGGGATCCGCCATCAACGCTCGACCGAGTTCCAGCAGTTTTTTCTGTCCGCCGGAAAGCTCGATCGCGCGATCATCGCCTACGCCGAGGATCTCGAGCCGGCGCGCGATCTCGATCGCACGCTCACGCAGCTCGCCCTCGCGCCTCAGCGCGCTGCGCGGCCGCGTGATGGCCGCCAAGAATGTCTCCCCCGGCTGGTCCTTGCCGTAGAGCATCAAATTCTCGATCACCGTGAGGTTGGCGAGCCCGCGCGGGATCTGGAAGGTGCGGGCGATGCCCGCGCGGGCCAAGCGCTCCGGTCGCCATCCCGTGACGTCGACGCCAGCGAAGCGCACGGTACCGCCGCGGGGCCGGAAGGCGCCGGAGACCGCATTGAACAGCGTTGTCTTGCCGGCGCCGTTCGGGCCGATGAGACCGGTGATGCGGCCTTCCATCACCGCGAGATCCGCCCCGTCGAGCGCCGTGACGCCGCCGAAGCTATGATGGAGGTCGTGAACTTCGAGTAGCGCCATGCGCTGCGACCTTCTTGCGCTTCAGCCGCGATTGCCGCCGAAAGATTGGACGAACAGCTTTCCGCTGGCGATTCGGTCGTGGCTGAATTGGCGGAAGTCATCGGCAACCCCTCCGGTCAGCAGCCAGCTTGCGAGCTCGCGCCCGATAGCAGGTGCAATCTTGAACCCATGTCCGCTTCCGCCGCTGAAGTCCGCGTAACCCCCAATCGAAGACCGGGGGCCGACAAAGGGATACCAATCGGGTGTTACGTCGTAGAGTGCTGCGTAAGCCTCGATGAGGCGCATGCTGGCAAAGGCGGGAAAGCGGTTGAGGGCCCGTCTTTGCACGTCCGCAAAAAACTCCTCGTCGGCGGTGGGTTTGTAATTATAGGGGTCGACGTCCACGTATTCCTTTGGGAAGCCCCGCCCGATGACGAAGCGGCCGCCGCCAAGCGGGCGAAAATAAGTGGCATCGACGCCGTTCGAAATCGACACCGTCGGCATTTTTCGTCCGGCGGGCACCTGCCATACCGTGTCCTGCTCGCGTACGGCACGCATCGGCATCGCAAGTCCGGCGCTCTCGGCCAGCGGCTTCGACCACGGCCCCGCGGCGTTCACGACGAGGTCGGCAAGGACGTTGCCATTGTCGAGCTCGACGCCGGCGATCCGATCGCCCCGTCGCAGAAGTCGGCGTACCGGTGTGGCGCGACGGAATTCTCCCCCCAGGCGGATGAAGGCGTGAACATAGGTCTCGGTTGCCCGAACCGGGTCTGCGTAACCGCCGTGCGGCTCATAGACGATCGCCGCAATGCCTTCGGGATTGATATCCGGCAATTGCTCGGGGAAGCCGGCGCCGTCGCACCACTCGTTGACGACCCCAAGGCTTTTCTGCAGCGCCACATTCCGCCGCGCTCCCTCGAGCATGTCGCGTGAGAAGAGGAAGCAGTATCCGGCCTGGACGAAGCCGCCGTCTTTACCGAGCTCCTCCTTCATGCGCCGCAGCATCGCGATGCTTTCGCGGGCTATGCGCACGAGAAGCGGTGTTGAATAGCTCTGTCGAATGATCGCAGCGCTCTTCCCCGTTCCGCCGCTCGCGGGCTCGCCCCGGTCCAGGAGCAGAACCTTGCCCGCACCGCCCTGCTTTAAATGATACGCGGCCGCCGCGCCGCTGATGCCCGCGCCGACGACGATAAAGTCATAAGCCATCTCTGCCCCATGATCACTGCGCCGGCGTGCGGTCCGACTCCGGATCGTATCGGTAGTTCCGGATGAGGTACTCTCGGCTGAACTTTCCCGAGCGGTAATCCTGACGCAACGCGGCTCGGTCGCGCTCCTCCGGCGGGCCGTAGCCGCCCGCACCCGGTGTCTCGATCACCACCGCCGCCGCCGGCGACACCTCGACGCCCGAGGGCTTGGTCGCGAGCTCTTCGACAGTGTCTGCCTCTCGCTTGCAAAACCGGCCGGTCCCGCCGGGGCCGCCGCCGAACAGGCCCCACGGCCGGTGCACGAAGCGCTCTCCCTGGCCGCTGAATGTCATGGTATGGCCGATAGGCCGTACCACGCGACGCAGCCCCAGGCCCCCGCGGTGCTTGCCGGCTCCGCCGGAATCCTCGACGAATCCGTAGCTTTCGACCATGAGCGGGTATTCCATCTCGATGGCCTCGACGGGAAGATTCGAGGTATTGGTCATGTGGACCTGGACGCCGTCCTTGCCGTCCTTGGTGAAGCGCCCGCCGAACCCGCCGCCCAAGGTCTCGAGGTAGACGTAGTCGCGGTTGAAACGCGGGTCGCGGCCGAAAAACACGGCGGTGGTGTTGGCACCATTGGCCGCCGCGACTGCGGCCTCAGGCAGCACCGGCGCCAAAGCGCCGATGATCACGTCGACGATGCGTTGCGCGCTGTTCGCCCGCGCGGCCACCGCCGCCGGGAAATCGGCGTTGACCAGGCTGCCCTGCGGGGCCTGGATCTCGACGACGTTTCTCAGACCCTCGTTGTTGGGGACCTCGGGATCGAGAAGCGCCTTCAGTGTGTAGAGGACGGCCGCCTGGGTCGCGGTGATCGTGCAGTTGATGTTGCCCTTGACCTGGGGGCCGGATCCCGCGAAGTCGAAGAGGACACGACGGTTGCTGTTGGACGGCGGAACCACGATACGCAATTTGATCGCGATATCTCGAGTCCCCATCCCATCGTCGTCCATCACATCCTCGAAGCGATACTCGCCCGGCGGGATCCGCGCGAGAGCGCCGCGGATGCGATCCTCCGTTCGCTGGATGATGTCGTCGAAGGCGGTGGTGAGCGTTCCCGTCCCGCGAGCCTCGGCGAGCTCCTTCACCCGCCGCGCGCCGAGGCGACAAGAGGCCACCTGGGCGAAATAATCGCCACGGCGCTCTTGCGGCACCCGTGCGTTTAGCAGCAGGAGATCGAGCACATCATCGACCACCTTGCCGTCGCGGCAGAGCCGGATCGGCGGGATGCGCAGTCCCTCCTGGTAGATCTCCGTCATGCCGCCGGCCATGCTGCCGGGCGCCATGCCGCCGATATCGGCGTGGTGGGCGATGTTGCACATGAAGCAGAGCAGCCGAGATGCCACGAAGACGGGCATCGCCATATTAACGTCGGGCAGGTGGGATCCGCCGGCGGTGTAGGGATCGTTGCCGACGAAGATGTCCCCGTCGTGCATCTCCGCAAGCGGCACTTTGGCGAGGATCGACTCCATGAGACCCATCATCGATCCCAGATGGATCGCGAGCGAGTTCTCAGCCTGCACGATGAGGCGGCCGCGGGGATCGATGAGTGCGGTTGAATGATCGTGCCGCTCCTTGATGTTGGTGGAGTACGCGCTCTTCATCAAGGCGATGTAGGTTTCGTCGGTGATCGAGCGCAGACCGTTGGAAAGAATCTCGAGGGCGATTGGATCGATGCCTGGGCTCATGGCGCCAGCTCCACGCTGAGATTGAGATACGGGTCGACGGTCGCTCGGTCGCTCGGGAACAGCAGAGTCGTGGCGTCGAGCTGCTCGATCACTGCCGGTCCGTCGATGATGTCGCCCGCACAAAGCGCCGCACGGTCGTAGACCGGCGTGTCGATGGTACGCTCCGCGTCGAACCATACGGGCCGAGCGCCGGTCTTCGCGAGCGCGTCGCCGGCGCGCGGCGGAGCCGGTAGCACCTCCGGCTGCTTCAGTCGGCCCACGGCGATGAGGCGGAAGTTCACGATTTCCACGGCATCGTTGGGATTGTGAAATCCGTAGGCGCGCTCATGCTCGGCGAAGAAGCGGCGCCTGATCTCCTCGGAGGCGGGCAGCGGGTCGGCGGCACCCATAGGGACGGCCAGCTCGAAGTTCTGGCCGATGTAGCGCGCGTCCAGCACCACGTCGATCTTGCGCTGCGGCTCGGCGACGCTCTCGGCCTCGAACCACGCCTTCGACTCGGCGATCAACTCGCGGACGCGGTCCTCGATCTGCGAGCTGCGATCCTGCAGCAATGGCGTCGGTGCGGTGCGCACGAAGGTCTCACGCAGGTCGGAGACGATGAGCCCCTGGGCGCAGAGGATGCCGGGCGCCAGCGGCACCAGGCAGCGGCGGATGCCGAGGCTTTTCGCGACGTCGGTCGCGTGCAGCGGCCCGGCGCCGCCGAAGGGGAGCAGCGCGAACGCGCGGGGATCGTGGCCGCGCTCGACCGAGACCGCGCGGATCGCGCGCACCATGTTGGCGACGACGATGCCCAGCATGCCGTGAGCGGTCCGCTCGACCGAGAATCCGAGGCGGTCGGCGAGCGGCCGGATCGCTTCGCGTGCGCGGCCGAGATCGAGAGCCATGTCGCCGCCCAGCAAACCGCGCGGAGAGAGCCGGCCCAGCACGAGATTGGCGTCGGTGACCGTCGGTTCCGTACCGCCTCGCCCGTAGCACGCTGGCCCCGGATGAGCGCCGGCGCTCCGCGGCCCGACTTTCATCAGGCCATCGCGATCGAACCAGGCGACCGAGCCGCCGCCTGCGCCGACCGCGTTGACGTCGACGGCGGGAAGGCGCGCGGGATAGCCCTCGATCCATTTTTCGAAGTTGGTGCCGGCGGTGTAACCGCGAATGAGGCACACGTCGGCGCTGGTGCCGCCCATGTCGAGTGAGATCACGTCGGAGACGCCGGAGAGGCGCGCCATGTGGATGGCACCGACCGCGCCCGCGGCGGGTCCGGAGAGGGCGGTGCGGATCGGAAAGCGCCGCGCGCGCTCGATCGACATGAGGCCGCCCGAGGATTGATTGATTCCGATGACGGCATTGGGCGCCACCTTAGCGACGCCTACGGCAAGATCGCCCAGATAGCGCGTAATCACCGGCTGAAGATAGGCGTTCAGGACGGTGGTCGAGAGACGCTCATATTCGCGGAACTCCGGTTGCACCTCGGAGGAGATCGACAGGTACATCTCAGGAAACGCCGCCGCCAGCGCGGCGCCGATCGCCCGCTCGTGAGCCGGATTGACGAAAGAGAACAGCAGGCAAACCGCGCAGGCGTCCGGCTTCACCTCGGCGAACGCGCGCACCATCCGGTCGAGCGCCGCGGGATCAAGCGCGCGGACCACGCTTCCGTCGGCGGTGACCCGCTCGGGAGCCTCGAAACGCAGCTCGCGCGGCACCAGCGGCGCCGGGTAGTCGGCCTGAAGATCGAAAACGCGAGGCCTGATCTGCCGGCCGATCTCGATGAGATCCCGAAATCCCTCGGTGACGATCAGCGCTACTTTGCCGCCGCGGCGCTCGATCAATGCGTTGGTGCCTACCGTAGTGCCGTGCGAGAGACGCGTGACACTCGAGAGCTCGATGCGGTGGCGGGTGGTTAGCTGCCTAAGGCCGGCGATTACCGCTTCCGCAGGATTGCTTGGGGTCGAGGGAAGCTTGTGCAGGCGTACGTCGCCGGAGGCGACGTCGAAGGCAAAGAAATCGGTAAAGGTGCCGCCAACGTCGACACCGATCATCCACGTCATTCGCCGTCACCCGATATGCGATAGGCGCGTCAGCAGGAGCCACCGCGGAGCAATCTCTTGCCGAAGAGTAGCGTGAAGATGGAAGCGCCATCAATCGGCAATGCTTCCCACGGCATCGGCGCTGCCATACCGAGCCGCGAGGGCCACTTCCGCATGCAGCGCCCAGACATTTCGACGCTAAGCCGACATTCCCCGGATGGACGGCCCATCAACCCGCCTGCGAGGCTAAAATGGACTCCTCGACGTTGCAAGTGGGCTCGCTTGTCGATGTCGCTAGCACATGATCTGACCGGTTTATGTAGCACGTGAGTTGACCGATTTTGGAGCCGTTCCAAGGAGGGGGCGGCGATGGGTCGGTCGACAGTGCTACAGGAGGTCCGGTTGATGAGGTTCGAGGACGTGTATGGGCGCCTACAGCGGCGGCGCTTGAGTTGTGAAGCGGCGGCGGAGGTTCTGGGGGTATCAGTGAGCACGTTTTATCGTTACCGCCAGCGCTTCGAGGCGGAGGGGGCGGACGGGCTGTACGACCGGCGGCTGGGCAAGGTGTCGGGGCGGCGCGCGGCGACGGACGAGGTGATGAGCGTGCTGGGGTTGTACGAGACCCGGTACTTCGACTTCACGGTGAAGCACTTCCACGAGAAGCTGCCGCAGCACGGGGTCAGCCGGAGCTACAGCTGGACGAAGAACGTGCTGCAGGGGGCGGGCAAGGTGGCCAAGGCCAAGCGCCGTGGCGCGCACCGGCGCAAGCGCGCGCGCCGGCCCATGGTGGGGATGATGCTGCACCAGGACGGCTCCAAGCATGAATGGGTGCCGGGTCGATGGTGGGACCTGATCGTGACCATGGATGATGCCGACAATGAGCTCTATTCGGGCTTCTTCGTTGAGGAGGAAGGCACCATGAGCAGCTTCGGCGCGCTCGCGGAAGTGATCAAGGAGCACGGGCTGTTCGGGGCGCTCTACGCCGACCGCGGCGCTCACTACTGGCACACCAAGGAAGCAGGCGGTGCGGTCGACAAAGACAATCCGACGCAGGTGCACCGGGCCTTGCAGCAGCTCGGGATCGAGCTCATCCCGGGCTATTCGCCCGAGGCGCGGGGGCGTTCGGAGCGCATGTTCGGCACCCTGCAGAAGCGCCTGCCCCAGGAGCTGCGCCTGCATGGCATCACCGACATGGCGGCGGCCAATCGCTTCCTCGCCGAGGTCTATCTGCCCGAGCACAACCGCCGCTTCCGCGCCACGCCCACCGCGGCCGAGAGCGCCTTCGTGCCCTACCGCGGGCGCCCGCTCGCCGACATCCTCTGTGTCCAGGAAGAGCGCGTCGTCGGCAACGACAATACCGTCCGCTACAACGGCCGTTGCCTGCAGATCCCGCCCGATCGGCACCGCCACCATTACGTCAAGATCAAGGTCCGCGTGCACCAATACCCGGACGGAACTTTCGCCGTCTTCCATGGGCCGCGCTGCCTGGCCCGATATGACCCGGATGGAACCCTATGCCTAGAGCGAGATCGAGCCGCCGCTTAACCCCGCTGGGCGCGCGCTCGCCCTGTGGATTTGTGGACAACGCCTTGCGTTGCCCACAACCCCACAGGGCCAACAACAGCGGTCAATTGATGTGCTACCTAAGTCGGTCATTTTAACTTGCTATCGACAGTGGGCTCGCTTGTCGAGCGAGATGTGTGCGCCGAGCTCTGCGCCGGGTTCTCGCTGTCGCGGCCGCGGGCGCCGGCGGCGCCGGCCCTCTTCGCAAGGCGCCCCTGCTACGACGCGGGCTTCTGCGGCAGCACCGTCACCGCATCGGGCCGCCAGGCTTCGGGGAAGAGCCGCTCGAGCGCCTCCACCTTGGGCATGTCCTGGAAGGCGATATAGGGCTGGTGGGGATGGAGGAGGAGATAATCCTGGTGATAGGCCTCGGCCGGG
>Ga0209517_10008570_pt1 | contig 11934 bp, 10 predicted proteins | sample PeaSoiMetSII2010_FD_187695 | JGI IMG/M metagenome (GOLD analysis project Ga0209517, IMG submission 187695) | Peat soil microbial communities from Weissenstadt, Germany - SII-2010 (SPAdes) (version 2) | ecosystem: Environmental > Terrestrial > Soil > Wetlands > Peat | place: Germany...
GTCGCCGCTGCCCGAACCGCCCCGCGAGATGCCGCCACCGATCGCCGCCGAGCCCGAGCGGCCGAAGCGGGCGTGGGGCATGCCGGAGGTGCCGCGGTAATCAACCCCGCCCTAAAGGGCGGAGCTTTGGACCTGGCATAGCTGAGGACTCGACGAAAGATGCTCGATACCCAACCTGACAGCCGATCCAAGAGGCCGGATTACTTCGGCCCTGGATGCGATGTTGCAGGCGCCGACATGGTCGGCGTGTGCCGCGAAACCGCACCCGGTGCAGACGAACTCCGCTTGCGAGCGGCGGTTCGCCTTGTCGATGATGCCGCATTCGGGGCACGTTCGACTCGTATTGCGTGGGTCCACGGCGACAAGGGTAACGCCGGCGAGGACGGCCTTGTAGCTGAGAAACGCACGCAACTGGAAGAACGACCACGAGTGCAGCGTCGCGCGCTGGGCCGTGCGAACCGTTACCCGATTGCGAATGCCGCTGAGGTCTTCCACAGCGATCCCGCGTCCGGTGTCTTTGGCCTTGCGAACGATCGACTTGCTGAGAACGTGATTGGTGTGCGTGTGGAAATTCTGCTCCCTCCTTCGGAGCTTTCGGAGATGGCGCTTGGCACTCCTGGTGCCTGCCGACTGGAGACCGGCACGGAGCTTGGCGAGACGCGAACGGACAGCAAGAGTGTGCTCGCCGGAGTGGGCTTCTCCGTCCGAGTCGACCGCGAGGTTGCGGATGCCCAGGTCGACCCCGAGCCAACCTTCCGGATCGATGGGCGACCCGTCAGGCACATCAACGGTCACGAAGAGAAAGAGCTTGCCCTTGCGGTAGACGAGGTCGGCCTGTCCGCGCACCCCTTCGAGTCGGCCGCGGTGGTACGCGCCAATGGCGCACGGCACCACGAGACGACCGTCGAGTGCGAGCAGGCTCACACGGTCCAGGCCGTTCTTGAACGTGTAGATCCGTTGGTCGTACGCGACTGCGCCGAGCGGCTTGAACTTGCAGAGTTTCGACTTGTCGCGCCGGTAGACCTCGCAGACCTTCGAGATGGCGCGCACGGCGTGCTGCGAGGACAGGCCGAAGCGGTCGCGCAGGTCTCGGTAGTGGGCCCGCTGCAAGGCGATCTTGTCGGCGCTCTTCGCCTCGAAGGCGCGCTCAGCCAGCCACGAGCAGGCTTCATTCACGCGCCGCATGGTGGCGAGCAGGCGCTCCCGCTCTTCGGGCAAAACGAGCAACTTCACGGTCGCGACGAGCTTCACGTTCATAGATGTAGCTCGGCTATAACGAAACACAAGGAGACGGCGCTTCCTCTCGGCCCTGAAGGACCGAGCTTCCGCGCCGGAGAACGGTGAAAACATCGGTCCACGTCGAGTTCACCGACGACGAGCTGTCGGATTTCGGATCGCGAGTGCTCCTGAAGGTGGTCAGTAGCGCGTGGCAGAGCGTGGAGGGGGCATTCTCCAATCCGCAGGCCGCCTCGATCGTGATGAACGCGATGCAGCAAGTCCTGCAAGCAGGCCAAGTGGGAGCGCAGCAGCGCCGACAGCACGGACCCGTCACGGCGGTCGCGTTCCACCCGGGGGCGTTCGGTTTCGGTGCGCCGCCCGGCGCAAACGGTCCGACCGGTCCCGGCAGCGTGCAGAACATCCGCTCCGGAAGCGCCAAGGGGATCGAACACTGCTTCCCCATCGAAGCGACCCGGCAGACCGAAGAGGGGTGGGGATGCTGCCAGTGCGCCACGTTCAATGCGGTGCAGCGCGACACCTGCCGCACCTGCGGACACGTCCTCTGCATGAGATCGCCCGTCGTCACGCCACCACCCGGGCCCGCGGCGCCCCCCGAGGGGGCATGAGGTTCGCGATCTTCATGAAGGTCTCGGTGAACGCACGCGACCCGCAGCAGGCGGTCGAGTGGGCGAAGAAATTCGAGAAGCTCCTGAAGAACCCGATGGCGACGATGGCGATCGAGGCCGAGGGGATCCGGATGGTCGGCGAGCCGGTGGCGCTGCAACCGAAGCCGGAGTGAGTCCATGAGCGAGACGGTCACGCCGTGAGTGTAGTGTCTGGACGCTGAGACCCGGCGCGCGTAGTCTACGAGACGTGCGCACGTACGTCGTCCAGGAAGGGTGACGCGCCGGCGCGCATCGCGGCGCATCCGGAAGTGACAGCGGAGCGATCCGCGCGTAAGCTGGGGTCGAGATGCCGGCGATCATCGATCTCACTGGCAAGCGTTTCGGGCGGCTGATCGTTATCGAACGTGTCGTGGATCGTTGGAGTTGCCGATGCGATTGCGGCAGCACAAAGTTGATCCAGGGGAGTTACCTTTGTAGCGGGAATACGAGGTCGTGCGGATGTCTTCGTCGAGAAACATCAAGCGCTAAAGCAGCAAACATTACTGGCCTTCGTACCGGCAAACTTGTTGTGATCGAGCGAGACAGGAGCGAGGGCAAGAGCAAGAAAGGCGAATCGTGGTGGACGTGTCGCTGCGACTGCGGTCAGATCACATCCGTTCGAGCTGCCGCACTCACGCGCCATGACGGAAAGAGACATCCGCAACAGTCGTGCGGATGCACACAAGGCAAGCCGGTGACCGATTTGGTTGGATGTCGCTTCGGCAGGCTGATTGTGCTCGAACGAGTTGGCAGCGCACCACTCAAAGGGGGCGGTGGAGCACTATGGTTGTGCGCTTGCGACTGCGGCAGGATGACGCGTGCTAGAACAAGTGATCTTCGGCTTACCGATCGACCGAAGAGGTCGTGCGGCTGTCTCAAAAATCGCACCGTGGACCTCGTAGGGCAAAGGTTCGGTCGCCTGGTCGTCATAAAGCGAGCCGGCACCTTGAGAGGCGCTCGATGGGAATGCAAGTGCGACTGCGGCGCGACCGCGTTCGCGTGCTCGGGTGATCTTCGTAAGGGGCGTCCGCGCTCGTGCGGGTGCTTGTGCAGCAACCCGTCCAGTCCACCTCAGACGTGGACACATCTCCCGGGGACAATCTCCTCGCCCGAGCGCGTGACCTGGCAATCAATGAGGGTGCGGTGTGCTGATCTGAACAACCCACGGTACGGAGGTCGCGGCATCAAGGTCCACCCAGCCTGGGTCGACAACTTCGATGCGTTTTTCGAGTACGTTGGCCCGAGGCCGTCACCAAATCATTCGCTCGATCGCTTCCCGAACAACGACGGCAACTACGAGCCCGGCAACGTGCGGTGGGCTACGCGTATAGAACAGGCGGCCACGCGCAGCACCACCAAGGTAGACGAGTGGGGCAAGAAGTTCATGTCGTTGTGGTTCCGTCGAGGATACAAGACCAAGGACATCGCTGAAGCCTTTGGGATAGGCTCCGCGTACGCTAGCAAACTCAAGCGGCAGATCCTGCGAGACGGAGAACGGGAATGAACCGGCAATACGTCGTTCAGCCAGGAGACTCGCCGGCAAGCATTGCAGCGAAGGATTTTATGGCCGGGTGCCCCCGCTGTTCCTGCGAATTGCCGCGCGTAAATTTGCACAAGCCCACGATCACTCATCCCAACGGGCTCATATCCTTCAAAGAGCTGCGCGTCGGCGAGACCATCAACCTACCCGACGAGTGGTTCCATCCCGCCCGCGAGCACCTCCCCTCCACCTATTACAAGATACTACCTCACCACGACGGCGTGACGCGTGGCACGCTCGGCGACTCCCCCGAGCTCGACCCCGCCGTCACCGCGGTCGCACGGCTCGCGGCGCTCGACGACAGCGCGTTCGTGCAGGCCGTGGGCGACGCGGGCAAGAAGGTCGATGCCGCGGTCAATGGCGCGGACGCCGCCAAAGCGAAGCTCGTGCGAGACGCGACGCACTGGGCCTGGCAGCGAAACCGCGACCTCGCGGCCGCCGTCGCCGCGAACGACCGGGCCGCCGTCACACGCGCCCGGCTCGACATCCAGAACGCCCTCTCCACGGCGCTCGGCAACGCGCACCTGGCGATTCAGGCGCGCGCGCCGGCCTCGAGCAGCCTGCAGTCAGCGGCGAAAGCAGCCGTTGCGGCTCTCTCGGCCGACCCCAACTACTGCACTTCGGTCACCCACCCCGGCACGCCCGTCAACGCCGCGGTGCACCGGTTCAAGCTCGCCTGGAACGCGTCGCAAACGCCGAAGGTCCCCGTCGGCACCGGGACCTACGAAGTCGCGACGACCGTCGCGCTCGCGCAGGTGCTCGGAGCCGCGCCGTCGGCGTGCGGGGCCGGCGGGCGACCGGTGCCCGCACCGAAAGCGCCGCCGCCCGAGAAGAAGGAAGCGGCAGCAGCGGTCACGGCCCCCGAGGAGGAGCCGAGTGGCTGGCCCTGGGGGACGATCGCCCTCGGCGCCGCAGTCGCAGCGGCCGCGGGCGGGATCGCCTGGATCGCGACGCGACCGAGTCCGGAGAGGCGCGCACCGGTCACGCGCAGGGAGTATGCAACATGATCGTCGACAAGCCGCTCGAAGGGGTGACCGTCGACCGGCGCCTGCACCCGGCCGGTCGCGCGGGGTCGCTCCTCTCGCTCAAGGAAGTCGCCGAGCGCGGGTGGAAGGCGCGAATGAGTCCGCGCCTGCGTGCGTGGGTGACCCAGCAACTCGACGCGTGCGGCGTATCGCGCGACAGTCGGCGCAAAAAGATGCAGTGCGTGCTCGACGCCACGCGCGCCAAGGTGCCTTACATCGCCGACCCGGTGATGGGCGAGTTCATGGCCACCCCCGATCAGGTGCTCTGCCTCGACCACGAGAAGGGGCTCTGCATCATCGGCTGTGACTGCGACGAGTTCACGATCATCCTCATCGCCTCTGCCATGTGCATCGGCATCCCAGCGATGGTCATCGGCTCGTCGCACAAGCACCCGCACGACGTGCCGACGCACGTCTTCGGCGCGTTTCAGGACGAGCAGGAGGACTGGGTCAAGATGGACGGGACGACCAAGCACCCGGTCGGCAAGGTGGGCCTGCACGGGCGCGAGTGGTGGGTCGAGCCCGGCGCGGAAGCGAAGGACCGCGGCGAGGGAGACTTCGTCGGGATGGCCGGCGGGAGCGAAGTCGGCGTCAGCGGCGGGCGCACGAAGCGGCGGCCGAGCGCCATCGACCTCTTGTACCCGTACATCAGGTAGCGAGGCCGAGCGCGCGGATTCTCGCCGCCGTAGCGACCGGCAGATCCATCTTGGCAGCGAGCGCGTCGAGACGCTTCTTTTCGGCCGGCGTCAGATGGAGGACGATCCTGATGGACTGCTTCTCGTCCACCGATTTGCGCGGGCGACCTACTCGATTTTTTGCGACAGATTTGCGTGTCCTTGTCCTAGGTACGACGGGCGATTTGCAACGGCTGGCCATCTATTTTTAGGGTACACGAAAATTCGACATTGTCCAACTTGCATCCGAGTAGTTTCTAGGGTACACATAACTAACCAATGAAAACCCTGACCCTCTTGCTCGCGCTCACTGTCTCGACCCTCCTCGGCTGCGGCGGTGCGCCGTTCACTGCTGGCGACTTGCTGGCCACGCCCGAGGCTATGCCCGATGCCGGCGCGGACGAGGCAGCGGATAGCGGGCCGGTCGTCGTCGCAGATGCTGGCTCGGCGATCGAGACGGGCGCTCGAGAGGACAAGCCGGAAGCGGAGACCAGTGAAGGCGGCCCATCGATCGACGAATCATCCTCCTCGTCATCGAGCGGCGGCGCCTCGAGCAGTGGTTCGTCTTCGGGCTCGTCGAACGACGGAGCGGCGAGCGGGTCGAGCAGTGGCTCTTCCTCCTCCTCAAGTGGCGGGTGCAATCCATCGACGTGCGCCTCGTGCGGTCTCGCAGCCACCCCGTGCTGCACCACGACTGGCAAGTGTGGGTGCGGAGGAGGAACAGTGCTCTGTAGCCCGGACGTGCCAGGGCCCTAGGTAACGATTCACCACGCGGAGATACCAATGGGACTCAGAATATTCCTCGGCTCCCCCTGCTACGACACGATGGAGCCCGAGTTCGTGGGCTCGCTCATCGCGTCGATGGACATGCTGCGCGAGCGAGGGCATGAGGTCTGCGACTGGGGGTTCGTCCGCGGCACCCTGCCTCATTTTGCTCGCAACTCGTTGGCGGCCGAGGCGCTGAGCGAGGAAGTGGACGTCATGGTGCAGCTCGACACCGATCATCAGTGGCGGTCCGGGGACCTAGTCGCGGCCATCGAGTGCATTGGTGCAGGTCGCGCGGACGTCGTCGGCTTCGCGCACGTCACGCGCAGTAACCAGACGCTCGGCGGCGACCCGTTCGTGTCCCCGAAGATGCTCCGGGAAAAGACGCTCCGCGCGATCCAGCACGCGGGCGTCGTCTACATCGAGGTCGCGTCGGTCGGCGCGGGCATCTTCGTAGTCTCGCGCCGTGCCCTCGAGCGGTTGACCGAGACGGCGACGCGGACCCGCAATGGCCTCCCCATGCTGTTCAAGATGCCGGACGACACCGGCGAGGACTTCTACTTCTGCGAGAAGTGGCGCGAGTTGGGCGAGAAGGTCTACTGCCACCGGGACGCGATCGTGGCGCACATCGGCAAGACGACGTTCGCGTCGAGCTTCCAGCTCGCCATCTCGGGCATGCCGATCGAGATCGAGGAGGGGTGAAGTTCGGCATCATGCAGCCGCGTGGGTTCCCGGCCTTCCAGGAGGTGGTCGAGAGCATCCACTACGGCCTCTTGTCCCTGGGGCACGACTCGGTGATCACCAAGCGCTGGCTAACCGACCGGCGACTCATTCTGTTCGGGTCGTTCTCGATCCCTCTGCTCGGCGTATTGCCTCCCCCGGGCACGATCCTCTACAACCTCGAGCAGGTCTTCCACGGCTCGCAGTTCATCACGCCGACCACGGTGGCCATCTTCCGGCAGTACCCGATGCTGGACTACAACAAGCGCAACATCGAGCGCCTGGTCCAGATGGGCGTCCCCGCCCCGCGGTACCTGCCGATCGGGTACGTCCCGGAGCTGACGCGCATCGAGGCGGTGCCCAATGAGGACATCGACGTCCTCTTCTACGGCAGCACGGACGAGCGCCGGCGAGCGGTGATCGACGCGCTGCGCGCACGGGGCCTGCGCGTCGAGGCACCGTTCGGCGTGTTCGGACGCGCGCGGGACGGACTCATCGCCCGGTCGAAGGTGGTGCTCAACATGCACGGCATCTCAGACGTCTTCGAGTCGGTCCGCGTCTCGTACCCGCTCGCCAACCGCAAGGCCGTCGTGTCCGAGCGCGGGGACGGACACGAGGACTTCGTGGACGGCGTCGCGTTCGCCGAGTACGACCAGCTCGCGGACCGGTGCGTCGACCTCGTACGGGACGATGCGGCGCGCGCGGCGCTCGCGGAGCGGGGGTTCGCGGTCATGTCGAGCCGGAAGGAGTCCGACTACCTGAAGGCGGCGCTCGGCCTTTGATCTTCATCGCGACGCACGCGCCTTGCCTCTTGCCCGAGAGCGCGCCGGACTTCACCGCGATCGGTCTCGGGGGCTTCCGGCCGACGACGCTCCCCGCGGTCGTCGACGACACCGGCGACTCGATCGCGAGCAAGAACCAGCACTACAGCGAGCTGACCGGACACTACTGGCTCTGGAAGAACCGTCCCGACTTGGACGTCGTCGGGGTCTGCCAGTACCGGCGCTACTTCCTCTTCGACCCGCGCGTTTCCGCAGCAAAGGTGTACCTGCCCTGGACGGCCCCGAGCCTCGCGCAGATTACCGGGCCCGAATGCGGGAAGTTCGTGCAGCGCGCACTCGCTACGGCCGACGTCATCGTGCCGCGCCCTCAAGACCTCGGCTCATCGCTCCGCGCGCAGTACGCGCGCTGCCACCGGCGCGCGGACTGGGACCTCTTTCTGCAGGCGATCCATGAAACCTGCCCGGACTTGCGCCCGCATCTCGCGTGGTTCGACGAGGAACGCGCGGCGCACCTCTACAACATGCTGATCGCGGCGAAGCCGCTGTTCGATGCGTACTGCTCTAGGCTCTTCGCGGTCACGCGCTGGATGGAGGAGCAGCGCGCGTTCCCCACCGAGCCATACCAGTGCCGGGTGCCCGCGTTTCTCGGAGAGCGGTTCTTCTCCTTCTACCTCCACGTGACCCGCGCGAGGTGTTGCAAAGTCCCGGTCGCCGTTCTGGACCCGCGGGCTTTCTGAGACGGCTTAGCTCCCCGGAGTGATGTTTCGCAGCGTGATGGCGTAGTCGCGCGGTCGGGAGGGGTTACTCCATCCGCTGTACGTCGAGTCCCACTTGCGGTGCCCGAGCGCGTTGATGGCGTTCTTGCGCTCCCGGTACGTCGCGTCGTCGATGAGCGCCCTCGGGTGACCGGCACCGTTGCCGTTCTGCACGCCCCCGGACTTGCACTTCAAGGTCGTCATGTTCCTGCGCATGGCTCACTCCTCTCGGGGTCGTCCCGGTGTTACGAACGCTACCCGCGTCCGCCGCCGTCGACAAGGAGCAAGCGCGCGGGAGTAGCATACATCCGATGCAACTAGTTGCACGCGGGGGAACGATGCAACGGACCGATCATCCAAGTAGGTAATACCCGAGACATACTGGAGTATGCCGAATACGGCGCAGCAACCGAGCGCGCGATCGAAATCGGACGCGCCGTTCCGCGCTCGCCGATCGCTCGGTTCATCGGACTGCATTTCCAGCGCGCTGACTGGTCGATAAGTGTTCGATTCTGCGGCCGTTTAGGCAGGACATCGCACGTCCGTGAACTCCCGGAAACACCGGGCTCCACGCACCCGCTCGGCGGGGCGCGTTTCCGGATCCAGACGTGCGCGCCTGAAATCACTCGTTGACGCTCGAAGAGCGCATCGGGATGCTTCTCTGCAGTCGATGACATGGGCTTGTATAAGAGTCGTCTCGCCGAACTCTCCGCCGCGCGCGAGCGCGCCGGACAGCACGCGCGGGCGCGCCCGCCCTACTACTCGCAGTCTCGCCACCCCGGCCCCGCGCGGCGCCGCGAAGTGCGCATCGGCACGGTCATCCCGAGCACGTACCGGCCGTACGCTCCCCCACCCCCGCCTCCGCCCCCGCCGCCTGATCCGGTGCCGGACAGCGGCTACGTCGAATCGAAGAAGTCTGCCATGCAGGTGCAGTCCCTGCTCTTCGACCGCTCCCTCGGCTGGACGCCCGAGAAGGCGAAGAAGTGGGCCCGAGACAACGGCTTCAAGACGAGCAAGGTGGACGTCACCGACCGGTACGTGCGCCTGCGGCAGCTCGATCCGAAGGGGTTCTCAGTCAAACGAACGAAGACGTTCGGTCACGGCATTCGCGCAGTAGTCGCTCGTGAGGAGACCATGCCCAAGAAGAAGAAGACCACTCGCCGTCACGCCCCGAAGCGCGCTGCGTCGAAGCACAAGAAGACGACCCATCGGCGTCCCACCCGGTCGAAGACCAAGTCGACGCGCACCGTCGCCGCTCGCCGCCGCCCGCGCCACCACGCGCGCGAGGCGCGTCGCGTCGCCGCGCCGCGTAGCCGTAGTGTGCGTCAGACGCGCCGGCCGACTCGAGTCGCCGCCGCGCCGCGCCGTACGGTGCGTGCCGCCGCGAGGCCGTCCGTCGTCGCCGCTCCGCGCCGCCGCGCTGTGCCGCCGCGCCGTGTGCGTACAGTCGCTGCCGCGCCGCTCGGAGTCGAGGCGCGCCGCCACTCCCCGAAGAAGCGCCACCACCCGAAGAAGCGCCACCACAAGGCCAAGAGCTACGTGATGACGCGCCGCCGCCACAATGTGCGGGCCTGGCACGGCGACAGCGCCGGCCACAGCAAGGCGGCGAAGAAGGGGTGGAAGACCCGGAAGGGCGGCCACAAGTCGACCAAGAAGGCCGCCGAGTCGCGCCGCTACACCCGCGAGCCGCTCCGCGTGGCCGCGCGCCGGCCGCACAAGCGCACGTACGCGCGTGCTGCTGCCGCTCGCACCACGGTCGCCGCCCGCCGGCCGCACAAGCGCACGTACACCCGCGAAACGGCGCAGACGGTCCAGGCGAAGCACCGCCGCACGTACGGCAAGAAGAAGCACCACAAGAAGCACCACCGCGCCCGGGAGACGCGCTACGTGCGCGCGCTGCCGAGCTTCGGCACCATCGCCCGCACGGCCGGCAACATGGCCCTCGAAGTCGGGACAGCCGCCACCGCGTACCTCGTCGCGGACGCGGTCGACCGGTTCCTCGCGACCTACGACCCCGCTGGTGCAAAGAAGCCGGCGAACAAGTTCACGTCGGATGGCACCGGCACGCTCGCGAACGCGCTGAACGTCGCCTCGCCGCCCGACCTCATGCGCTACGGCGCTCTGGGAGCCATGACCTTCTTGCCGCTCGTCGGCTCGCTCTTCGTCAAGAAGGCCGCGATCCGCTCGTCGGTCGAGGGACTCGGAGTCGGCGCCGGGATCAAGCTCGCCGCAACGCTCTGGTCGAACGTGCTGATGCCGATGCTCGTCGGCAAGGACACGTCCGTACCGGCCCTGCAGAAGAGCTGGATCGCGCGACTCTACCCCGCGGAGGTCTCGGCGACGCTCAACATGAAGAGCGGGACCGCGGCCGTCTCGAGCGCCAGCAAGGCCGGCACGCTCTCCGATGGTCCGCAAGCTGGCGTGGGCAAGGACGCCGGACCGTTCGCGCTCGCCGACCGGTGGGGTCGCCGGGAACGCTGGGTCGCGCCGCCCGCGTGGCCGGCGCCGACCGTCCCCGCGCCTCCGGTCGTCGACACCGTGGCTCCAGGCTCCGTGTACCCGGACGGAGGCGGGATCGCGCCGCTGGTCGTCCAGCCGGCGTGGCCCGCGCGCTGGGGTGAGCGACACCGCTGGGGCCTGCGCGGCGTCGGCGCCGCGATCGAGGACATGCACCACACCATCATGCACCACACCGGTGTCCACCCGGCGCACGCCATCAACGCGACGATGCACGCGGCGGCCGAGCCGTACGACCTCACGCTGGCCCTGCAGCGCGCGCTGCCGCACCTCAAGCGCGAACTGCTGCAGGAGTGCGCCCACCACCTGCACCCGCACGTGGCCCGGATGCACGCGCACGCGCGCCACCCGCGCGAGCACGGCGAGTGGATGGACGAGCGGGCCGCCGAGGGGTTCCCGGCCCCCGCCGACGGCGCGCCGGAGCAGGAGTGGCGCGAATGGCACGGCAAGCGCGAGGCCGCCGGGTTGCCGCAGGCTCCCACGCCGCCAGAACTGCCGCCCATCGCACCCGCGACGCCCGTGCACCTGCGGTCGCGCCACGAATGGCGACCGAAGTACGACAAGGAGATCACCTACGAGCGGTTCCCGACCGTGCCGCAGGTGATGGGGATCGGAGCCGGCGGCCCCGCGACGGCCGGCAACCCCGGTCAGCCGGGCCTCGGCGACTCGTTCGCCGACGCCGCGCAGTCCGCGGCCGCGTCCGTCCCGAACATGCCGCTCGAGAACGCCGTCAACGTGACGGCATACGCGGCGGCCGAGCCGTTCAGTTGCGAGCGCGCGATCGAGCGCGCGATGCCGCTCATCAAGAGCGAGCTGGCGCGCTACTGCGCGGAGAACATGAGCCCACACATCCGCCAACTGCACGAGCAGGTGGGGGTCCCGCTCCCACCGGCCACGGCCGCCGCACCGGTCGTGACCGAGGTGCCCGCGCCCGCGCCGGTGGTCGAGTTCGTGCCGTCCCCGCCGCCGCCCTCCTGGACCAAGAGCGAGGCGGAATGGCACGAGGAGGAGCGCCGGAACTGGGAGCACGCGCACGCCGGCGCTCACCCCGCGGCGGTCGTCGCCACCACGCGAGCTGCTGAAGCTGCCGCCGCGCCTCACCCCGAGGCGAGCAAGCCCGCCGTGCAGGCCGCCGTGAAGACGGTCGCCGACAAGGCCGCGCAAGCCGCCTCCGCGGCGCCGCCCGGGACGCCCGCGTCGGAGGTCCACGCCGCCGCCGCGCAAGCGGCGCAGGCGGGGGCCGCCGAACACCCGGCGGTCGCCGACCACCCGG
>Ga0209517_10008571_pt1 | contig 11933 bp, 9 predicted proteins | sample PeaSoiMetSII2010_FD_187695 | JGI IMG/M metagenome (GOLD analysis project Ga0209517, IMG submission 187695) | Peat soil microbial communities from Weissenstadt, Germany - SII-2010 (SPAdes) (version 2) | ecosystem: Environmental > Terrestrial > Soil > Wetlands > Peat | place: Germany: Weissenstadt...
CCCTCTACACCAACTCCCTCTACACCAACTCCCTCTACACCAACTCCCTCTACACCAACTCCCTCTACACCAACTCCTTCTAACACACAATCTGCCACCCAACCAACTTCTAAAAACCCACCAACGTCAAGTCAAACAAGTGGAAATACTAAACAACAACCAGCGCCAAATCCGACTGCCATAATTAGTCAAGACCTCAATCAACTAGTTTCAGTATTGAAAGCACTATTTCAAAAACTCTAAAACATAGAACCATTTTTTCTCTTTTACTTGACATGTATAACTGCATCTTCTGTTACAACACAATCCATCTTTACATCATGGTCATCATGAGGAAATGACCTGAGCACTTGTTTTGCATATGTCATACCAATCTTTTTTGATTTTTTCCCGTGCAGGTATCTGTCATAGAACCCAAAACCGTATCCTAGCCGGTATCCTTCACGTGTAAGTGCAATTGCTGGAACCAGAACAACATCCAAGTTTTTGACAGTCTCACATTTTTCCTTTGGCTCCATAACTCCAAAATTTCCAAGCTCAAGATCTCCTAGACCAGAAATTTTTTTAAACACTAGATCATTTTTGTCTACTCTTGGAAGTGCAAATTCCCTTCCCTGATTAAAAAATTCCTGTAACAGATCCTGTGTCTGAACCTCACTTCCTATTGAATAATACACACCAATTAAAGTTGCTTTTCTGTAAAAGTCAATCTTTCTTAAATTATCTCGAATTCTATTACTTGCAATTTTTATAAAATCAAGTGAGAGATCGTCTCTTGCATCTAATAGTTGCTTGCGAAGCCTTGCCTTTTCAATTGTGTTGGACAAATTCTTTACTAATTGATGCAGCTGTTACGGTGTTTTTTAAAAGCATCGCTATGGTCATAGGACCAACTCCTCCTGGAACGGGAGTGACATATGATGCCTTTTTGATTACATTATCATAATCAACATCTCCAACAAGTTTTTCTTCTAGTCTTGCGGTTCCTACATCGATTATCACTGCTCCTTCTTTTACCATGTCCTCAGTCAGGATGAATTTTTTCCTATCACCAATTGCTGTAATTATGATATCAGCTCTCTGACAATGCTCTTTGAGATTTCTTGTTCTAGAATGACATGTCGTAACTGTGGCATTTTTTTCAAGCATTAGATTGTATAGCGGTTTTCCAACTAGATTACTTCTGTTTATTATTACTACATCTTTTCCTTCAAGGTCAATTTTGTAATATTCAAACAGTTCCATTATTCCAGATGGTGTACAAGGCTTGAGGATTGCTTTACTAGATATTAAAAGGCCCATGTTGTAAGGTGTCAGCCCATCCACATCTTTTAGTGGAGAAATCCTAGAAGTTGTTGTAAATTCATCTAACTGGACAGGTAATGGTAACTGGACTAGTATCCCATGAACTGTATCGTCTTTATTTAATAGATCAATTAACGAGTTCATCTCTTTTTGAGAAAACATGGCAGGAAGTTTGTGGTCTTTAGTTGTTATCCCAACATCGGAGCATGCTTTTTGCTTGTTTCTAACATATGTTGCAGATGCAGGATCATCGCCTACCAAGACTGTGGCAAGACATGGGGTTATTCTGTCATTTTGTAATTCCTTAACTGCCGCTCTCACTATATCCTTAACAGAAATTGCTACTACAACACCATCTATTTTCTGACCTGTCAAACAAACTTGGATTATTTTTTGGATATTTAATCTTTGGAAACAAGAATTGTAGCCTAGGGTGAAATTTAGTTAAAATCATTAAGATGTAATCCATGTAGAAATCATTGAAAATTGACTTTGATACAAACGAATACATTGAAAAAATAGCAAAAAGCGATACCTACTTTCATACCTTTATCAATAAAGAAAATCTTGCAGCCGGAGTCCTCCGACTAGAACCAGGTGAGGAAGATACACAAGACCCACATGAAAGTGATGAGATTTACTATGTTGTAAAAGGAGACGGCTTTCTTTTAGTAGATGAAAAAGATTATCCTGTTTCAGAAGGAATGTCATACTATGTCGCCAAAAATATTCCTCACAGATTTCATGGGAACAAAAAAGAACTCGTTGTAATGTATTTTTTTAGCGGACCTGATACTTAGGAAAGTATTGGCTTTCTTCCAACTATTTTGATCTTACCATTTGCAAATAGCTTTACTGCTTTTGGATAGATTTTATGTTCTTGTTTTAGAATTCTCTTTGCAAGAGTTTCTTCAGTGTCATCATCTTTTACCTTGACAACTGACTGTAAAATGATGGGGCCTGTATCAATTCCTTCGTCTACGAAATGAACTGTGCATCCGGTATATTTTACTCCGTACTCCAGTGCTTGTTTCTGGGAATGTAATCCTGGGAAAGATGGTAATATTGCAGGATGTATGTTCAAAATTCTTCCCTTGTAATGCTTGATAAATTCTGGACTCAATATTCTCATAAATCCTGCAAGGCATATCAGACCATTTTGGGGAGTAACTTTGTATTTTTCTAATATTGATACTAGTTTAGAGTCGTATTCCCAATTTCCTCCTTTGAGACCATCGCTTTCAACAATCTCTGTTTTTACTCCTAGTTTTTGGGCAATCTTGAGACCTTTTGCATCTGGTTTATTTGAAATCACCACTGCGGGATTAACTGGAATTTTATTTTTTTTAACTGACTTTAAAATATTTTCCATATTACTTCCTCTACCTGAGATCAAAATAGCGATGTTTAGCATGTTCTCCCTTGACTTTGTATAAATAAACACTTTACTAATTCAAGTTGATAATCATTGGTGGTAAACAACTTGATGCTTTATAATATTGAAAAACGTAGATGATTTATGAATAATCGATTTATGGCATTAGCGTCTTTTACTGTTGTTCTTTTACTGATTACTTCTATTGGTAGCCAAAATCTATCTGCATATGCTGCATTTTCAAATCCTCCATCATTTGGAGGCGGGCAATTGAAGTATAATGATGGACTAGTAATTAACGGAAATATGTTTGACATTTCAAAGCATTCTCAAAGTATGCCAACACCACAGATTCTTGCTTTAGGTGAATCATCTACAATTGTTCTTAAAATATTTGACAATTCTGGCCCTACTACCATAAAGTCAGCTGGTCTGTATATGGATATACAAGGAACTAGAAGTTCAATTTCAAGCGCCGATACTTCAATTTCGTATCCAATGAGCAGTCATTTTTATGTTAATGATCCTCACAATCTATTAGGTAATATTTCAGTTGAATATAAAATTGTAAAACCATTCGTTTATGTAACATTTCATATTACTCCAATTGCTAAAATGGATGTATCGAACTTGATTGTAACTGCAATAGATGATCATCGCGCCCTTGTCAGGTCTTTGATAATCAACGCAATAGAATTTTCCTAGGAATTTACCGCTGTTTCTTGTTTGTTTAATATCTACTAATGTAGTTTCGAACTTTTCTTTTAGAGTGATATGATGATTTTTTTTATATGGGAAATGATCGGTATAGATCCAATTGCACCTTATGTTACACTGGACAAATCTTGCAATTTATATCCAATCTGATGACCACATATTTTAAATTGAAATCTAAAGTACGGATGACCTCAAACGGAATTGTAGTACAATATGCTGGTAAAACAGTTAATCTTGATCCAAAACGAGGAATGGAAAGTGGTATAAGTTTTGTCTCTCATGCACACTTGGATCACTTGCACAATCAACGTGGAAATGGTGTACTTATTGCATCAAAGCAAACAACGGAAATTGCAAAGCTTAGAGGATATTCAATTGGAAACTATGTTGAAGAGTATGAGAATTTTTCAATGATTGATGCCGGACATATCTTGGGTGCCAAAGGACTTTTGTTTGATGATGTTTTTTACACTGGGGATATCTCAATTCGTGACAGGGGATTTATGAAAGGTGCGATGGTACCAAAATGTAAAACTTTGATTACTGAATGCACTTTTGGAATGCCAGAATATGTTTTTCCCACAATTGATGAGATTGTAAAACGAGTAAACGAGATAATATCGGAACTATATGGTAAGGGAAAGCCTGTCATATTGTTGGGGTACGAGCTTGGAAAAGCTCAAATTTTATCATACTTGTTTTCTCACTGGCAGCCATATTATCATGATTCAGTAAAAAAAGTAAATGACTTGTACCGACAATTTGGTGTTAATCTTAGCGAATCTATGGGTCATACTGAGGCAGAATCATTGGGATTACTTGAGAAAAAACCATGGCTTATGATTGCACCAAACATGAGTGGAAGAAATGCATTTGTAAAACATATGAAGTCTCAGTATGATGCAATAACTATAGGTTTTAGTGGATGGGCGCAATCGTCAAGATTTTCATTTGCACGAGGTCATGATTATTCAATTCCACTAAGTGACCATTGTGATTATAATGAATTAATTGATCTTGTAAAAAGATGCAATCCTGAAAAAGTCTATACAGTTCATGGTTTTGTAGATGAGTTTGCTGCAGATTTATCCAAAATGGGTTATGACGCACAACCTCTTCGAGAGAACTCACTTGATGATTTTGTATAAATCGCTACCTAAAACTATGCTTTGAGGAAAATGCCTTCTAAGGCTCTACTGATATTCCAACTTGGAATTTCAAAACCGTGGTATTTGCCTATCTTGCTATATTGTTTCACGTGTATATAATGACCGAATTACAATGAAGAATCTTGACTTCTCGATAGGACATAAAATTCCACACGTGTCATCAATATTCGTTGGCATTGTATTGATTTTTTTTATAGTTCCTACGCATTTTGTTTCTGCATCTGACTTGGTTAGTGACACTCCCAATCTTACCATCTCAATGTCTGACAATTCAATTATCATGGCTCCTACGGTTTCAGTATCTGGTACTGCTGTAGATGATCTGCAAATTTCATCTCTCACATGGAATGTAGATGGTGGAAACATTCTGACAATTCCTGGAACTATTTCAGGCAACACAATTTCTTGGTCACTTAGTATGCCTGATTTATCAAACGGACTGCATACTCTACAAATCAACGCTACCAACTCTGAAGGATTTGTTACATCTAAAACAATATCATTTACAGTCTATAATGATTCTCCTATAACAATTGCATCGTTACCTAATGGTACATACAAGGAATATCAAACTGTGAAACTTGAATCAAATGAACCTGCTCTTATATTCTATACTTTGGATGGCACAACACCCACTGTATCTAGTCCTCATGGACAAGATTCTGTAACGCTGCCGGAAATTAGATCTAACACAATTCTCAAGTTCTTCGCAGTGGATGCTTATGGAGTAAAATCTGATGTAAGTACACAAGTTTATGTGATTGAAAATGTAATGCCATCAACAATTGTGTTATCCAATGCCAGCAATGTGCTACAAAGTGCAGAAAAAATACATCCTACAAATATGATTGAAAACAGAACAATATCATCTGCATCTACTCACTTGGCTACTACACCAGTCTCACCTACATCCTCCATGGTTGTTTCAAGTACACCTACAATAACATCTCAAAACATGACTACCGCACATACAAATTCTACATTACCTATCTTGGCAACAACTAACAATACTGCTTCAAGTACACCTACAATAACATCTCAAAACATGACTGTAGTACACACCAATTCTACATTACATATCTTGACATCATCTAACAATACTGCAAATATTCCTGCAACTACACAAAATATGACTGTCGTACACACCAATTCTACATTACCTATCTTGGCAACAACTAACAGTACTGCTTCAAGTACACCTGCGATTACATCTCAAAACATGACTACCACACATACAAATTCTACATTACATGTATTGACATCATCTAACAATACTACAAGTATTCCTGCAATTACTCAAAACATGACTGCAATACATGCCAATTCCACATTGTCTGTTTTACCCACGGTCAACAGTACCGTCATCGTACGTGTTAATAGTACTAAATAAAAAATAATACTCAAGTAAATTTACGAATCGCCCTGTTGTACGCAACCCCAAATCTGTGGGCCTCATCTCTTGCATATTGTAAAATTTTGAGTGCCGGATTATTCTTTGGCATAATAATTGGTTTGTTGACTTTGGGATGATATACCTCTTCATTTTCTTTTGCAAGCGATACACAGGGAACTTTTACACCTACCGAATGTAGTGCATCAAGTGCGGCGTTTAGCTGACCGCGTCCACCATCAATTAAAACCAAGTCTGGCAAGTCTATTTTTTCTTCCTTTAGTCTTAGATACCGTCTTTTGACTATCTCATTTATCATTGCAAAATCATCTCTTCCCTTTACTGTTTTTATCTTAAATTTTCGATATCCTGATTTGTGCGGTTTTCCATCTACGAGACAAGACATCGAGCCCACTGCATAATCTTCACCATGGTTTGAAATGTCAAAACACTCTATTGTTTTAGGAATGTTTTCTAGTCCTAATTTTTCTTGTAGTTCAACTAGTGCAGGGTCTGCACCCTTTGATATTGTAAGGGAAATGTTTCTCATGATGAGATCTATTATCTCTCGTCTTTTTCCAGACATTGGAACTGTAATGTTTACTTTAAAGCCTGACGTGCGGGAAAAAACTTCTTCTAGTATCTCTTTTTTCTCTGGTATTTCATTTACTATGACATGCTTTGGAATTGGATTTGTAGAATAATACTGGGACAAGAAACTGGAAAATGAATTATCTCCAACTAGATCAAAGGAAAATTTGTTTCTGTCTTTTATTACCCCGTTTGACAGTCTAAAGCTCATCACATATGCTGTCTGATCTTTTATCGTGATTCCAAAATATTCTTCATCTGAACCAACCCTTGGAGTTTCCATATTTTGTTTTATCTGTAGGCTAGAAAGTCGTTGCAATGTTTCATGAATCTCTTTTGCTCTTTCATATTGGCGATTATTCGAAGCTTGTTTCATCTCTTTATCTAATTTATTTACAAAGTCTTCTAGTCTTTGTTTTCCTTTTAGAATTGATTCTAATTCTGAAATATTTTTTCCATAATTTTCTTGAGCCTGTTTAAACTGGCATGGTGCCTCGCAGTTTCCAATGTGATATTCAAGACATGCCTCTTTTGGCAGTTTTTTACAAATTCTAATCTTAAACGTCTTGCGCAAAAGACCAATTGATAGCATCTTTGAGCTTCCATGCGTAAATGGTCCGTAAACCCTTCCTCCTCCAAGAAATTCTCCAGTTCTCGTGCGTCTTGCTACCATGAGACGTGGATATTGCTCGTTTGTTATTCTGAGATATGTGTATCTCTGTTGGTCCTTAAGTTCAATATTGTATGGAGGTCTGTATCGTTTGATCATGTTGGCCTCTAGTAAAAATGCCTCCTCTTCGTTATCTGTCAAGACAAACTCAATATCGTAAATTTTCTCCACAAGTTTCTGAGTCTTATAATTTTGATTTTTCAAAAAATATGATTTGACACGATTTTTTAGATTCTTTGCTTTTCCAATATATAATATCTTGTCCCCGGAATCTTTCATAATATAGATTCCTGGGTGTGATGGAATTGTTATTTTTGATATGTCAAGAGTCATTTTTTAAGATACGTTTCAGATATTGACCAGTATAGCTTCTTGGGTTTTGTGCTACTTGCTCTGGAGTACCGGTTGCAACAATTGTTCCGCCTCCGTCACCTCCCTCTGGACCCAAATCAATTATCCAGTCAGAATTTTTTATGACATCCATGTTATGTTCTATTATGATTATTGTATTTCCAAGTTTTACTAGTCTGTTTAACACTTCAAGTAATTTTTGCACATCTGCAAAGTGAAGTCCGGTTGTTGGCTCGTCCAAGATGTAGACTGTTCTTCCAGTGTCACGCTTTGATAATTCTGATGAAAGTTTTACACGCTGGGCCTCTCCGCCTGACAATGTTGTAGCGGCTTGCCCAAGTTTGATGTATCCCAGACCAACGTCTACCACTGTCTGTAGCTTTCTCTGAATTGAAGGAATGTTTGTAAAAAATTCCAATGCTTCTACTACTGTCATTGCAAGAATGTCTGAAATATTTTTGTCTTTATAGTGGACTGCAAGTGTTTCAGAATTGTACCGCTTGCCTTTACATTCATCACATACTACGTATACATCTGATAGAAACTGCATCTCTATCTTTTTGACACCGTCTCCCTCACATGCAAAACACCTGCCATCTGCAACGTTGAATGAAAACTGGCCCGGGGTATATCCTCGCTCCTTTGACAGTTCTGTTCCTGCATATAGTTCCCTAATTGGAGTAAATGCGCCAATGTATGTAGCAGGATTTGAGCGCGGAGTACGTCCTATTGGAGATTGGTCTATCCCTATCACTTTGTCTATCTCACTCATGCCAGTGATTGCCTTGTGTCTGCCTGGTCTGTCTATGGAACCATAAATTTCTGATGCCAATGCCTTGTACAATATGTCGTTTATTAGAGTAGATTTTCCAGAGCCTGACACTCCTGTTACAGTAATCATCATGCCAAGCGGGAACTCGACATCAATATTTTTGAGATTGTTCTCTGCTGCACCTTTTAGGACCAACTTGCCTTTTTGTTCATGTTTTCTTTTTGCAAGTTTTATCGCATCATGATTTTTGAGATATTTTGCCGTAACTGATTTTTCACTTTTTAGAATTTCGTTTATCGTTCCTTCAAAGACCACGTTTCCTCCATGGACTCCTGCACCTGGCCCCAAGTCTATAATCCAATCAGAGTTGCGCATTACTTCTTCATCATGCTCTACTACCAGTATTGTATTTCCTAAATCACGAAGCTTAGTCAATGTCTTGATTAGTTTTGCATTGTCTCTTTGGTGTAGTCCAATTGTTGGCTCGTCAAGAACATAGAGTACTCCTGTTAAGTTTGATCCTATCTGTGTTGCAAGTCTTATTCTCTGAGCTTCTCCTCCTGACAGTGTAGAACTTACTCGATTAAGTGTAAGATAATTTAGTCCAACATTTTTTAGAAATTCAAGTCTTGAGAGAACTTCTTTTAAAATGGATTTCGCAATATATCTTTCAGTCTCACTTAGCTGAAGATTTTTGAAAAACTCGTAACACGAATCAATTGACAAGTCACACACATCCATTATGGATGATGAATTAATCGAGACTGCAAGTGCCTCATCTTTTAGCCTTCTGCCCTTGCATGTGTTGCATGGGGTCTCCCGCATGAATTTGGATAACTCTTCTCTTTTTGATTCAGAATCAGTTTCTGCAAAATTTTTCTGAAGACTCGGTATTACGCCATGAAAAGTATTTGTATACTCCCATCTGGAATCAGTTGATTTGGATTCGTATGAAAACTTTACAGCTTCCCCACTTCCATACAAAATAACCTCCAATTGTTTTGGAGTCATTTTGTTAATTGGAGTCATCAAATCAAAGTCGTATTTTTTTCCAACATCTCTTAGTGTTTGTCTTCTAAATGATGAAAATCTACCTGACCATGGAACTATTGCCCCATCTAGGATTGATTTTGTCTTGTCTGGGATTAGTAAATCCATCTCAAACTCCAACTTTACTCCTAGGCCATGACATGTCTTGCATGCTCCAAATGGAGAGTTGAATGAAAATCCTCTAGGTTCTAGCTCCCCTATTGAGATTCCACAAAATGGGCATGCGTTATTTTGAGAATAGATTTTTTCCTCGGTATCAACAACCATGACATCTCCTTTTCCTGCCTTGAGAGCTGTTTGGATTGATTCGTATAACCTACTTTTTTCTTCCCAAGATGCCTTGACTCTGTCAACTACGATTTCTATGTTGTGCCACTTTTGCTTGTCAAGTGTTGGAAACTCACCGGTTATCTCTATAATTTCTCCATCTATTCTGATTCTTGAATATCCTTGTTTTTTTACATCTTCAAATAATTTCTCATAAGTTCCTTTTTTCCTTCTAACAAGTGATGCAAGAATTAAGATCTTTTTTCCTTCAGATTCTTTGAGAATTGATTCACAAATTGATTCAACTGACTGGTTTGATATTTTACGTGCGCATCTTGGACAGTGAGGTGTACCAATTCTTGCATATAGCAATCTTAGATAATCATAAATTTCTGTTATTGTTCCAACTGTTGACCTTGGATTTTTGCTTGTCGTCTTTTGTTGTATTGATATGGCAGGGGACAAACCTTCAATTGAATCAACATCGGGTTTGTTCATCATCTCGAGGAACTGTCTTGCATATGATGAAAGTGACTCGACATATCTTCGCTGTCCTTCTGCATATATTGTATCAAAAGCAAGTGTTGATTTTCCAGATCCTGATAATCCTGTGATTACTACTAGTTTATTCTTTGGAATATCCACATTGATGTTTTTTAGATTGTGCTCCCTTGCACCACGGATGATTAACTTGTCATTCATTTCTTAATTGTCTTTGAATCTTTGCTAATTTATCTCGATATTCAATTGCATTTTCAAAATCTAATTCTTCTGCAAATCGCTTCATTGCAGTCTCAATTTCTATTGCGAGTGTTTGTATATCGTGCCTTGACATGTGTTTTGTCTCATCTAGAACAATTGTCTGCTGTGGAATTGATTTTATGATTGAAGCTGGCGTGATTCCCATTTTCTGATTATGCTCTATCTGCTTGTTTCTTCTTCGTTCAGTTTCTGATATTGCATTTTTCATAGATTGAGTAATTCTATCAGCATACATTATGACCGAACCATCGAGATTTCTTGCAGCTCTTCCAAATGTCTGGATTAGACTGGTGGCATTTCTCAAAAATCCTTCCTTGTCTGCATCTAGGATGGCAACAAGGGCAACTTCGGGTATGTCAAGGCCTTCTCTTAGGAGATTTATGCCTACTAGGACATCAAACTCGCCTAGCCTTAACTGCCTGATGATCTCAGTTCTTTGCAGGTTTTCAATCTCTGAATGTAGGTATCTTACCTTTACTTTATTTTTTGACAGATATTCTGCCAAGTCTTCTGCCATTCTTTTTGTTAGAGTTGTAACTAGTACACGTTGGTTTTTGTCTACTCGTTTTTTTATCTCTGATATCAAATCATCCATTTGATTCTCTGTTTTTCTTACTTCCACTACTGGATCCACAAGGCCTGTAGGTCTGATTAGTTGTTCTACGATCTGGGAGCTCTTACCTTTTTCATAATCATTTGGTGTTGCAGAAACAAAGATTGTGTTTCTAATATATTTTTCAAACTCTTCAAACTTGAGTGGTCTGTTATCAAATGCACTTGGTAATCTAAAACCATAGTCTATTAGAGATTTTTTTCTTGTATGATCACCCTTATACATTCCGTGTAGCTGTGGCAAGGTAACATGAGATTCATCAATCACTAGTAAAAAATCATCTCCAAAGAAATCAATTAGACAAAAAGGAGGCTCGCCAGGAGCTCTTCCATCAAAATGTCTTGAATAATTCTCAATCCCAGAACAGTATCCTAATTCTTCAATCATCTCCAAATCATATTTTGTTCTCATCTCTAGTCTTTGCCTTTCAAGCTCTGGAAGTTCTGTCAGTCTTTGTTTGAGATCATTTCTAATTGACTGGACTGCAATTTTTCTTACATCTGCTGCAACTAGATAGTGCTTTGCAGGATAAATCTTGATTCTGGAGACTTGTTTTTTTACTTGAAGCGATACTGGATCACAAATTGTTATCTTGTCAATCTCATCGCCAAATAGTGAGATTCTTACAACTGAATCCGAGTATGCTGGAATGATATCAATTGTATCTCCCTTGATTCGAAATCTTCCTGCTAAAAGTTCGGTATCATTTCTGTCATATCGCGCATTGACTAGTTTTTTTATCAGTGTGCCTCTTCCGACATCCGCACCTTTTTCTATGGTAATCGACATCTCTTCCCACTCGCTAGGTGAGCCAAGGGAATAGATGCATGATACTGTGGAAACTATGATGGTGGGCTCTCCAGACAAGAGCATTGCAGTTGCCTCTAGACGCAAAGATCGG
>Ga0209517_10008572_pt1 | contig 11933 bp, 9 predicted proteins | sample PeaSoiMetSII2010_FD_187695 | JGI IMG/M metagenome (GOLD analysis project Ga0209517, IMG submission 187695) | Peat soil microbial communities from Weissenstadt, Germany - SII-2010 (SPAdes) (version 2) | ecosystem: Environmental > Terrestrial > Soil > Wetlands > Peat | place: Germany: Weissenstadt...
TCGTCGATGAAGACCTCGACCACCCGAACCGGGTTCTCCTCGCCGACGTAATCCTCCAGGCTATGCGGTAGCAGCGCCTGTTGCATCCGATCTTCGCCATCGATGAACCGATGCATCGCCAACCCCCGAAGCCCCAAGCTACGGGATTCTAAAGCAGCTGCCCCCACGACGGAATCGGCCCTGACACCTCAATCTCGTGCCGTTTCCACACACCCTGGCCCCATTTTGGTCATCACCCGTCGGCCGGTTTCTGATGTAGCGGGCCGGTCGCTGCACCGGCATTTGCTGACCTCACCTTCGAATAATACAACAATCGGGAAATTCTCGCAGTGGTGCGATGTGCCTAGCGCCGGGTTCGCGATCCTCGCCGTTGTTTTTGGGTTCGCGGGCTGTGCCCCTGCGATCGCCCAGGGCGTTCCCGCGGCTGCGCCGCAAGATGCGCTGCCCACCGCGCACGGCCTCGCGGCGTCCGCCGATTCGCCGCCGTCTACAACGATCGTGTGGAACACCGACGGTTTTCTCGGCCCCTGTCACGGCGATTGCAGCATCGCAATCTATGGCGGCCGCGAAGTCCGAACCGAGATGTCCCGTCTGCTGCTGCTGCGCCAGCCCGCACCGATATGGGAGACGCAATGGGGGGATTCGGAGCTTGTCGCCGGCACCTTCTCGCGTCGGCTGGCGACGGTGTGGGGCAGGCTCAACATCGAGCCCGAATTTGGTGTGGCGAAACGCTTCGGCATCATGACCGCCGGCGAGTTCTGGGCGGGGCTCACCTTCCGCTGGACCGCGTTTCCGTGGAACGACTTGATCAAGACCACTGTCGCGGTGACGGAGGGCGTCAGTCTCGCCACCCAGGTCGAACCCGAGGAGCGCCGCGAAAGTGTGCCGGGCCACACCGGATCGGTCTTCCTCAACTTTTTTTCGCCGGAGATCACCTTCGCCCCGCCGGGGGTCTCGGCCTACGAGCTGGTCTTCCGGTTGCACCACCGCTCGGGGATTTTCGGCTTAGTCAACAATGTCGAAGGCGGTGCGCAATACGAGACGGTTGGGATTAGGGTTCACTTCTAGCGGTTTAAATCTCCGCTCCGGAGGAGTGGCTTTTCCCCTTGTCCGGAGAAAACACGCGTGGCGGCCGAGGGAGGGCAGGAGCCCCAGGCAGTTACGCTGATCGCTGAACCTGCCCTTTGATGATGGTGCTGCGAACGGCCGCAATCGGCGCTGAACTGCCGATGGGCGCCGAGCGACATTCGGCAGTTCATGCCCCACACCGGACCTACGCCGAGCACGGCTGAATGGCTACGAGTTCCCGCGCCGCCCTTTCGCGTATCTGTGCATCAACCAGACGCGAAGATGCCGCAGCGCCGCCTGGGCAACCTCCTGCGGGTGTTGGCCGCCAGAGCCCCCAGCCTCGATCGTGTACGCTAACAAGACCGCCACCGAATCGCGGGACACCCGGGTCGTCACGATCGTCATTCCAGACGGCATATGGACGACCCGGCGAACTACGCCATCTTCCGTGATGGCGAAATCGGTGCTCGGATAATCACCTGCCATTGGCCGGTCTGAAATCGCAGGAGAGGCACATTCGGCCGGACACGGCTCGCCAGCCTACGCTATCACTCCGCAGGGGGATCAGATCAGCCGCAGGGTGACCGCCTCGGGTCCTTTTTGGCCCTCAGCGACGTCGACGATAACACGCTGACCGTCCGTCAGGCCTATGATCCCAGAGCGCTCCAGCACCGTGGCGTGCACAAAGATATCCTTGCCGCCACGTTCTGCGGCGATGAAGCCAAACCCCTTCGTGGCGTTGTACCACTTCACTGTGCCCGTCTCCTCGACCGTGGCTCGATCGGCCGAGGGCTGATATGCGGGTCGCTCCGGCCTCGTGCGCCTCGGCTGCTCTTGCCCGGCAGTGCTGGCATCCACGCCAAGGATCTCTGTGACCTGCATTCCTTTCTGGCCGGGGCCGGCGCGGACTTCGAGTGTGGCGCCGAGCGGTACGCTTCCGTGGCCACCGCGCTCGATTACGCTCGCATGCAGGAATGCATCGCCAGAGCCATCAGCCAACTCGACAAAGCCAAACCCCTTATCCGGGTTGTACCACTTGACGACGGCTCGGACGGGTGGGCCGGAGGGGGTGTCGAACTGTGAGCCGCGCGGTGGCGCATATCCGAAATTGCGGGTCGGCCGCTCGTTATTGTCGTCTTCGAAAGTACGGCCGCGGGTCGGGCGAAAGTCTCTGTCTTTGTTGCTCACGTCAGCAGCGTCCTACGCGAATTGTCCCCCACTCTCGGCTACGCATAGGCGACCGTCAACGTGCCCCGGACTTACTGTCCTCTTCACGGGCTCTTCGGGTGTCCCTCGACGGGATGGCCGCCGTGCCGGCCATCACTCTTCCCCGTCGGCCGCACCTTCATTGTGTCGCGCTTCTGAGGGTCAGCGGCTTCGCTCTGGTGAGCCGCGTGCTCATGGTCCTCCGGCTGATAATGTTTCTGTCCGGGGCCTTTGGCATTTTCCGCTCTCTCTCGTCATTAACGAAGCTGTGGGAATCCGGACGACATGGGGTCTTCCTGTCTGATTTGTCACCCGATGAGATCAATGAGGCGATTGCGGCCGGCCTACAAGGAACTCGCCAACCGTCACTCACAGCATCAGCTGCAGGCCGCCGGGAGCACTAACGCCTTCTTCGCCGCTTCCTCGGCAGCGTGGTTTTTGCGTCCAATCTCTGTTTGATGGATGGTTGTCGCCTGCTAGGACAAATGCAGTGTGGCGTCCCCCCTCCAGATCGTGCCTCAAGTGGAGCTGTCACTCCGTGCCACCCGGCGTAACGCGCGACCTAGCTCCGGAACATAAGGGCAATTGATGGATTACAGCGCGGCGAGCGTTGGCGACGCGGAGAAAGCGGGAGAGAGCCCCGCAGAAGGACTTTTCTCCGAGCCGGGCTCCGGCGTAATCGAAAGCCTGCTGGCTCGGGGCAAGGACCAGGGATATCTGACTTATGAAGAGCTGATTAGCGCGCTACCGCCGGGCTGCGCGTCATCGCCGCAGGTTCAAGACACGATGACGGCGCTGTCCGAGCTGGGGATAAGCGTCGTCGAGAATGAGGAAAGCGAAGAGCCAGCGGCCGCAGAAACCGACCAGGGCGAGGCGCGCGGCAATTTAAACGACGACGAATTGAGCCGTACCGATGATCCGGTGCACATGTATATGCGCGAGATGCGCTCGGTCTCACTGCTCTCACGCGAAGGCGAAATCGCCGTCGCCAAGCGCATCGAGGCCGGCCGTGAGATGATGATCAGCGGCATCTGTGAAAGCCCGCTGACCGTGCGCGCAGTCATCGGTTGGCTTTACGCGCTCGACGACGGGAAGATGCTGCTGCGTGACATCATCGATCTCGAAGCCACCTACCGCGATAGCGGCTTTGACCAGATCGGCGTGCCGGCCGAGCCCGTCACTACGGCGACGGCACTCCCCGCCGATCATGGTAACAGGCCGGATGCGGTGAACAACGCTGCCTTGCCGGCGGAGATCGAGAGTGAGCTTGGCGACGAGGAGGGGGAAGGCGAGGACAATTTGATCTCCCTCGCGGCGATGGAAGTGCGGGTGCGGCCGGGCGTGCTCGCGACCTTTGGAGCCATCGCCGATTTGGGTAAGACTCTGCAACATCTTCAGGACCGACGAATTGTCGCCTTGTCTAAGGGCGCGGCGTTGGCACGGCCAACCGAGCGGTGCCATCACCGGCTCAAATCGGAGGTTGCCGAACTCGTCAAGCGCGTGCGATTCAACAATGCCCGCCTGGGGCATCTTGTTGAGGAGCTCAATGAGATAAACCGTCGTCTGGTCCGCGAGGAGGGCCAGCTGCTGCGGCTTGCCGAGGAGGTCGGGGTTAGCCGCCCAGATTTCCTACAGCACTATATCGGCAGCGAACTCGCCGCCGATTGGCACGACCGCGTCGCCGGACTGCCCGGCCGCGGATGGGGGCGGTTTGGGGAAAAACAGGAAGGCGTCGCCAAGCATCGCGCCGTCATCGCCGCGCTCGCCATCGAAGTGCAACTGCCGATTGCCGAATTCCGCCGCGTCGTGCAGACGGTGCAGCGCGGCGAGCGCGAGGCCAGCCGGGCCAAGAAGGAAATGGTCGAGGCCAATCTCCGGCTCGTCATCTCGATCGCCAAGAAATACACCAATCGCGGCCTGCAATTCCTCGACCTGATCCAGGAAGGCAATATTGGCCTGATGAAGGCGGTCGATAAGTTCGAGTACCGCCGCGGCTATAAATTCTCGACCTATGCGACCTGGTGGATCCGCCAGGCGGTCACCCGCTCGATCACCGACCAGGGGTGCACGATCCGCATTCCCGTGCACATGGTCGAGGCACAGAGATTGCTGGTGCGCACCTCGCGCCAAATGCTGCATGAGATTGGCCGCGAGCCGACCCCCGAGGAGCTCGCCGAGAAACTGGTCATGCCCTTGGAAAAGGTGCGCAAGATCCTCAAGCTTGCCAAGGAGCCGCTCAGCCTTGATATGCCGATTGGCGAGGAGGAGGACAGCGGCCGTCTGAGCGATCTGATCGAGGATCAGAATGCGGTTTCGCCGATCGCCTCCGCGATCGCCGCCAATCTACGCGAGGCCACCACCAAGGTTCTGGCCTGCCTGACGCCGCGCGAGGAGCGTATCGTGCGCATGCGTTTCGGCATCGGCACGAACACCGATCATACCTTGGGAGAGATCGGAAAACAGTTTTCGCTGACCCGGGAGCGCATCCGCCAGATCGAGGCCAAGGCGCTGCGCAAGCTTACCCATCCGCATCACTCGCGCAAACTGCGCAGTTTTATCGACGTCTGAACCTCGCGGCCCCGGAAGTCGGTGCGACTGCCCGGTTCCCCCAGTCCGACCATCCGTGGTGCAGTCAGAAGGGCGGCTCAGGGTCGACTCCGCCGGTTTGATGGTGGTCATGCGAATGGCCGGAATCGGCGCATCCTCGCCATTGGCGCCCGCGTCCGCTTAGGTCCGCTGTTCGACCCTGAACGGCCTTTCGTTGTGGCTGTCGTAGCCGGCCGGTCATGCCCCAAAACGGCCATTTGCTTGTCGAACCGGTCGTCCGAGCCGCGTGTCCAACTGTCGTCGGCTGGTACGCGTCGAGTATTACGGGGCGGTCAGTTTCGTAAAGAGCCGCCCCGAAACGACGGCACTTACTAGGTCACTTCAGTTCGTCCATCAGCGTCTTTGCTTCTTTCAGATCGGCGGTACCGAACCCTTCGGTGAACCAACCGTAGATCGGGGCGAGGAGGTCGCGGGCCTCAGTGGGCCGATCCTGATCGCGCCACAGCCGCGCGAGGCTCACGGCGACGCGCAATTCCCAGAGCTTGGCCCCCTGCTTTTCCGCGACGCTCAGGGCCTTGCGATACTGGCCTTCCGCCGCCTCAGCATGCCCTTGCTGCAGCAGCGATTGGCCTCGTTGCCGATACAGCTTCGCTTCGAACAAGCGCTCTCCGGTCTGCTCCATAAGCTGGAACGCATTCTCCAACAGCGTCGAACTCTCGTCGATTTGCCCCGCGAGCTCGCACGCCTCGGCAAGAAGGGCCACAAAATGGGCTCGCGATAGGAGCGCGCCGGTCGCGCGATGCGCGCTCAAACCGTTGCGGAGAAGCAAAATCCCCTTCGCCACATCGCCGCATTTGACCTCGGCCCACCCGCGATAGAGCGTTCCCAGCGCAAGCCAATACCCGAGGCCTCGTTCGGTCGACAGCGCAATAAGCTCGTCTGCTTGCTCCTTCAGGGCTGCATCGTTTTCGGCGAGCAAATGCAGCCGGGCATTGAATGCCATGCTCGCGGCCAAAGACGGCGGGTGCGCCAGCCTCCTAGCCTCGGCCATGCCTTCGCTGCCCTGCGCCATAGCCTGGTCGGGAAAGCCGAGACCGAGGAGAGCAACGCCCAAGAATAGATGTGACAGCGGTAGGAGATGGTTTGCGGAGTGACGATAAAGCGCGCCGTGGGCCGCCGGATCGTAAAGCCGAAGCACCTCCTCGAAATGCTCGCGAGATGACCCCGGGTTGCCGGTCACCAGCTGGGATCGACCGCAGGCGTAGTGAGCGAGAATGAGCCAGAGCGGATCGTTGCGCTGCTGGCCGGAGCGTAGCAAATCCTCGTCCAAGCGCTGCGCCAGTTCGAGTTCGCCGCGGCCGCTGTGATAGAATGACAACCCAAAAGGAATGTGCAGGAACTCCGACGGAGAACCGAGCTGCTCCCACAACTTTCGCGCGCGGGTATAGGCATGACCCGTTTCCGGCGCTTGCTGACCTTTGACAGTAAACAACACCAGGCCCAGGGCACTTAGAATTTCAAGCTGCTGTCGCTGATGTTCGAGGGTATCCGGCAGCAGCGCCAGCTGCTCCAGCCCCTTTTCGAATTGCGCCGCCGCTTCCGCCGCCGCCAAGCGAGCAGCGGAGCGCTCACCGGCTTTGCGCCAAAAGGCGGCGGATTTCTCGATGAGCCCGGCCTCGGCGTAATGCTGCGCGAAGAGTTCGGGCTGGGTATCCATCAGCTCGGGCAATTGAGCTTCGAGCGCGTCGGCAACCTGCGCGTGTAACTGCTGCCGGGCGCGGCGCAGCAGTGTGTTGTACGCCGCGTCCTGCACCAGGGCGTGTTTGAAGCTGTAGAATGCCTCGGGGGGAATGCCGCGTTGAAATACCAGCTCCGAGGCAACGAGGCTCGCCAGAGCCCCTCGCAACGCGTCGTCGGGGAGATCGGAGACAGCGTGCACCAGAGCGTAGGAGAATTCGCGGCCGACCACCGCGCCGATCTGTGCGACCCGCTTCGCCAATTGTGAGCGGTCGAGCCGCGCCATCAGCGAGGCGTGCAGCGTCGTCGGAATTGCCAGCGCCGGCAGCGCGCCGTCAAGCACATAACGGTCTGCCTCCTCACGCAGCAGGCCGCTCTGCAAGACGCTCTTGGTCAATTCCTCGACAAACAGCGGCACCCCGTCGGTGCGGCCGACGAGTTGGGCGACAACTTCATCGGGCAATGCCTTGCCGCTGGCGATCTCCTCGACCAGCGCCATTCGGTCACGCCGGTCCAGGCGATTAAGCGCCAGCGTTGTCACCTGCGGCTGACCGGTCCAGGGCGACTTAAACTCGGGCCGGAACGTCACGATCAACATCACCGGTAGGCTGCGCAGCCGCTCAATGGCGAGATCGAGTAGCTCGCGCGAGGTCGGGTCGATCCAATGCGCGTCCTCGAAAACCGCCAGCACCGGCTGCTGCCGCGCCAATCCTTCGAGCTGCCGCACCAGCGCCTCCAGTGTCCTTTCCTTTTTGCGTTGCGGGCTCACGTCGGGCAGCGGATGGCGCTCAAACGCCGGCAATGACAGCAGATCGATGATGAACGCCATATCTTCGGGTGGGGGTGCCGCGCGGGCCAGCAGGGCCTCGAGCTTCTCCAGCTTTGAATCGGAGACGTCATCGCGCGCGAACTCCGCCGCGTGGCTCAACTGGGCGATGCACGGGAACAGCGCACTGTCCTGATGATGCGGTGAGCAGAAATAGCGCAGGCGAAGATGGGGCTCCGCTTCTATCCGATCCGTCAACGCCGCGACGATGCGCGACTTGCCGATCCCGGGTTCTCCCGAGACCAGCACGATCTGTCCGTCGCCGGTCTTGGCGCGAGCCCAGCGGCGCAGCAAAAGGTCGATTTCCTCGTCGCGGCCGACCAGAGAGCTTAGCGCCGATCCGCGCAACGCCTCGAACCGGCTCGAACCAATATTTGCTCCCGCGACCTGCCAAAGCCGTAGAGGCTCTGTCACGCCGGTCGTATCGATCGTGCCGACATCGCGGCATTCGAACAGGTTCCCGATCAGCCGTCGGGTGACCGGGTCTATCGTGACGATGTTCGGTTGCGCTGATAGCCGCAGCTGTGCGGCGAGGTTAGGGACGTCGCCGACAATGTCGAGGTCCCCGAGCGCCCCGCCCTTGAGATCGCCGATGATGGCGTTGCCCGTCGCGATGCCGACCCGGCACCGCATCGGAACGCCGGCGACGGGTCTCCCGGTCCCGACCATGGCGCACAATTCGAGCGCCGCGCGGACCGCCTGCTCAGCATCGTGCTCGTGCGCTTCGGGATAGCCGAACAGGACGAGCGCGGTATTTCCCAGATTCCTGACAATGAACCCGTTATGACGATCGACGGTCTCCGAGACACTGTGCCGAAAATCGCCCACCGCCTCGTGCAGATCTTCAAGACTGAGACTGTGGGCTCGCTCCGACATGCCGATCATTTCGCACGACATGGCTGTGATCTGCCGCCGTTCGGCGTCAGCATAGGGCCTTGGTGCGGGTTCCAGCGCTACAGGTATCGGCGCCGGAGCGACAGCGCCGTTCTCCGCTGCCGTAACGACTGGCCCGGTGAACCGGTAGCCGCGCCGCGGCATGGTCTCGATCCATCGATCCCCGCCCGGAGCCGCTTTTAACACCCGGCGCAGCGTGGCGATCTGTACCGTGAGGTTGCTTTCCTCGACGATTTGCCCCGGCCACCCGGCCTCAATTAGCGCATCCTTCGACACCAACGCACCGGGCCGTTCGACCAAGGCCCGCAACAGAGCAATCGCTCGCAACCCGAGCGCCACCGGCTCGGTGTCGCGCAACAGCAGCCCGCTTTCCGTATCCAGGCGAAACGGCCCCAGCACGAAATTCATCATAGCACCGCGGTTCTAGTCCCGTTTTGGTAATTTTTTACAATCTTTTCGGACCGATTTCAGGACACCCAATTTACCGGGCCGCAGACTGTCCGCGAAGGCAAAAGGCGGAACCGCCCGCCACAACCAACGGGACCGGCTCATGCTCACCACAACGGAAATGTTTGGCTACCTCGCCTCGGGGCTGGTGCTCACGACATTCGCCTCCAACGATCTGCGCCGGCTACGGCTGATCGCCATACTGAGCAACCTCGCCTTCATCGCCTATGGCGGGCTCGCCTGGCTGCCGCCAGTCCTTGGGCTGCACCTGATATTGCTGCCACTGAATGTTCTTCGCCTGGCGGATCTCAGTAAGGTTTCGGGAAACCCGACGTCGGCCGCGACGGTGCTATCGCAATGGTGGTCTAGGCGGTGCGAGGATCTGCGTTGGGCGATGTCACCGCCCGCGCTCCGCCCCGGCGGCGGCTCATCCGCCGCGTTCGCGACGCGCAACACGTTGGATTCAGACCGATGAGGCGCCCGAGCTTGGTCACGCGAGCCAATTGGCGCGGCCTCGCCCCCGCCTCTGCTTGGATACGACGCTCATTCGAACGGGCGACGGCGCTATGAGCCAGCCACCCAAATATCTTGGACATTTCGCCATTCTGGTGCGCGACGTGGCGCGCGCCAAAGCCTGGTACACCGGGCTGCTCCGCCTCCACTCGGACCCCGATGCCCGAGGGCCAACGGCCTTGCTGTCGCGAGGCCCCGAAGCCGGCGACGCCATCGCGCTGGTCGAGGTCAGCGGCGTCGTGCCGCGATACCTGACAGGACATGTCGGCCGGGGTCACACGGTCTGGCGTTTCGACAGCCTTGACGACCTCGCTGGGCTTTACCGCCGTGCGGTCTCCGGCAATATCGCCATCGAGCATGTCGCCCGTTACGGGCACCGGATCAGCATCTTCCTGCGCGATCCCGACGGGAACGACGTCGAAGCCTTTTACGAGCTGCCGCAGACGGCATGGCCGCGCGACGAGCAGGATTTCGACAGCCAGTTCTACGGCCCTGACTTCCTCTTCACGTATGCCTTTCCGGGGCCGTGGGACGAGCCAGACGCCGGCGACGATCCTCCCGGCGAGCCAACGCGAGACGAGTTCCCAGCGCCGACGCTAGTCGAGGCGATTGAAGGTGAACCCGTCGCACCTGGCTTCGTCGACGGTTGAGCTTGGCCGTTAAACACCAACTCCTGCATCGTCTTCAATCGGGGATGAAAAATGAGCGGCATTGAGCCCCTGGTCGCCCTCGTGCTGGCAATGTTCTTGGGGGGCTTTGTTTCGGGCATTTCGGGGTTTGCGTTTTCGGCGATAGCGGGGGCGATCCTGCTGCAATTTTACGTTCCAACCTTTGCCGTCCCTCTCATGGCGGCATCGGCGCTCGTAGCCCAGCTTTATGGGCTATTTAATCTTCGGGCGAGCATGGAATGGCGCAAGGGCCTGCCCCTGATCATCGGCGGTGTCCTCGGCATTCCGCTCGGAATTTTCGTTCTCCGATCGGTCGACGCGCACGTCTTCCGCATCGGCTTTGGAATTTTTCTCACGGTTTATGCCGCCTACATGCTGTTTTGGCCGGAGAGATTCTCTGTTCAACGTTCGGAACAAAACGCCGTCACTGCGGCTGTCGGTTTTGCTGGTGGCTTTGTTGGCGGCCTAACAGCGTTTCCCGGCGCGCTTCCAACGATCTGGTGCGACTTACAGCATCTCCCCAAGGACGTGAAGCGGGGCATGACCCAACCCTTCATTGCTCTGATGCAATTTATGGGGTTCTTCCTGGTGCTGCTGCACGGCGATCTGACAATGGATTTCGCTTGGAAATTTCTCTGGGGTCTGCCGGCGGTCGTCGCCGGGTGCATCCTGGGGCTCGCGCTGTTTGGCAAGGTCAACGACCTGATGTTTCGCCGCGTCGTACTGTCGGCCCTGCTCGTTTCGGGCGTGGCCATGCTGTGATCTTTGCCCTCCGGAGCAGGATTGGCTCTTCGACGGTTGAGAGATGACCGCTATCGGCGCTTAGACGTCATCGGGCGGTGAGCCGCGGATGGTCCGGTTTCGATCCCATTGAAGCTATTCATTGATCGGACGGCAATCGACCGTTCGAGGCTATCCAGGGGCCGTTTAACGAAGCCTCTGCCACACTGCCTCAACTCGCTCACCGCGTGTCGTCGACGGATTTTCGTAGACCAGCGTGTCAGCCGTTATACGGGTGACGACTCGCTTCAGCGCCTCTCCCTCGGAATTTGGGAAGGTACTGCCCTCGACAATTGTCGTGATCGTCATTTCAGCCTCATCGACCGAGTAGGTACCGAAATAAGCGAGGCTGCCTTGCATAGTCGCCGCGTTTTCATCGGGCGTCCCCTGCATCCGGTTTTTCGATGCGAATTTCGGCCGATCAAATCGGAATATCTGCCAGGAAAATCTGTGAAGATCATGAGCCCTTTCGGATTGGCTCCCCATAGTGGGCTGCCGTCCGGTAGCTTCGCCGTAGAGGATACGTAGGCCCATGTCCCGACCAACTGCTCCTTGAGGGACCTCTGCTGGCCGATCGCCAGGCTCGGCCGGAGAGCACACCCCACTAAAGCGATCGCGGATAGTCGGAGAATAGTGCGCCTGTGCATCGGATTCCCCCATCGCGTTCAATTCGTCCTCTCGGTTAAGGCCGAAGAATAGACCAGTCGCGGCGGGCTCACCGCTTATCCCGCAAATGTCTCTTTTGGGGTCGGACCTTGCCGCTCCATCCCCGGCGCACGAACGACCGGAATCGGCGCAACCTTGCCGTTGGCGCGGGTATCGGCCAACGGCCGGAATCCACCCCGTGGCGGACCTTTGGCGCCAGCTCCAGAGCCGGCCGGATCGGCGACCGGATCGTATTAGACAAGGGGCGACCCAAAGGAAGGATCGCCCCCTCTCCCCCGAACCGGGCCATGCCATAGTCGCCGAGTGAAGCCGTATCGGGGCCGCCGTATCGAGTCTCGGCAGGTCGCGCCCACCTTGCCTTGGCCTTACACCCCCAAAGGCTGCCCACGAGGACCATAGGGGATCATCGCCAAGGCGGACGCCTGACCAACGCATTCACGATGACTTCTGCATAACCGGGCAGGCTGATATCGTCCGAGTATCGCCCCTCGCCGCGCAGCAATACCGGGTCTTTGGAGCGCGGAACGGGCTGCCCGATGGCGAATCGCTCGTCGTCACCTAACCCGTTTGGATCGATATTG
>Ga0209517_10008575_pt1 | contig 11929 bp, 9 predicted proteins | sample PeaSoiMetSII2010_FD_187695 | JGI IMG/M metagenome (GOLD analysis project Ga0209517, IMG submission 187695) | Peat soil microbial communities from Weissenstadt, Germany - SII-2010 (SPAdes) (version 2) | ecosystem: Environmental > Terrestrial > Soil > Wetlands > Peat | place: Germany: Weissenstadt...
AAACTGAGTCCAGAAAAAAAGGAAAATATTTTTCGCCGCTATCGGCTCGCAGGAGACCGGATCGGTCTGGAGGGGCTCAGGGCCGCCAACGCCTATGCCAAAATGAGAATTGCTGATTACACAATAAGTCGTATTGACACTTGTCCAAGGCCGCAGATATAATAACAGTGATCCGCCGTAGATGTCCGTAGCCACCCTGGCCGTGTGGCCTTGGTTCATTGACTGCTCCGGCGGTGGCGAAGGCGGAAGCAGGGCATTGGGAAAAACCTCCAGCGTGGCGGGCGCGTCTTGGTTGTTGGGAAGCACTGCGGCCGTCCGATGGCCAGGGCCGGCTGCGGCAGCAAAGCAGAGGTCAACTGGCGCCATTCGTGTACTTCAGAATGCGATCGGCTGCCTTCGTTGCTCCTCGGTTACAGATTTCTATCGAATATGCGCCCTCGTCGCGCCTCGCCACCCCGGCTTTCACATTACGGGCTTTCAGCCCTGGGTGGCCGGAGAAGGGACGAAAAGGACGCGGCGCCCAGACGGGGGTGGACGCGGCGGGGCGAGAGAAACTTGAACGCTTGTGCGCAAGGACAGGGCGGATAAAATCCTTGCGATTAGTCACCACTCGGCCCGTATGTATTCGATGGATAATCTCCTCACCCTGGTTCACACCGAGCAGGCGAGGGAGTTGAGGGTTCGCGTCGGCACGCCGCCCATCTTAGTTGCAGAAGGCGAGGCGCACACGCTCGAAGGTCCGCCAATCACGGCGGAAAGCGCCGAGCGACTTTTACGCAGCATCGCCAACACAAGGCAGATGTGGGAACTCAGGGAGCGCGGCGCCGTGACGTTCATCTACACCTCGCAGGGCGCGTCACCCTTCTTGGTTCGAGCAAGGATGGAGCACGAGAATGTCGTATTCGATGTAGCGTGAGGCGTTCGGCAGAGAGCCGCTCAGCGACCGGTCATTTGCTCCAGCTTCTCTGGGTAACGAGCGCCTAGGACCAGGATCTTGGAGGCGGCGCTACCAATCTCACGGAGGTCGTCCGGCGTGAGTTCGACTGCGAGTGCGCCGAGGTTCTCGTCCAGGCGATGCAGCTTCGTAGTGCCTGGAATGGGAACAATCCACGGCTTTTGAGCGAGGAGCCAGGCGAGCGCGATCTGGGCGGGTGTCGCCTTCTTCCGTTGTGCGATGGTGCCGAGCAGTTCAATCAGAGCTTGATTTGCTTTGAGGGCCTCCGGGGTGAAGCGAGGGAGGGTGCTGCGGAAGTCGGAGCTGTCGAACTTCGCGTTTTCGTCGATTTTGCCCGTGAGGAAGCCCTTGCCCAGAGGGCTGTAAGGCACGAGGCCGATGCCAAGTTCCTCGAGCGTTGGTATCACCTCCGCTTCCGGGCGTCTCCACCATAGCGAGTACTCGCTTTGCAGGGCAGTAACGGGTTGGACCGCGTGGGCGCGACGGATCGTTTGCACGCCGGCTTCGGACAGGCCGAAGTGCCTGGCCTTGCCTTGCCGGATCAGGTCCTTCACGGCGCCCGACACGTCTTCGATCGGCACGTTCGGGTCAACCCGGTGCTGATAGAGCAAATCAATTGTCTCAACTTTGAGCCGCTTGAGCGAGCCTTCGACGGCCTGCTTGATGTGCTCTGGCCGGCTATTCAGGCCCGCCGCGCCGGGCCGCGTATCGCTGCCGCTGAGGTCGAACCCGAACTTGGTGGCGATCACCACTTGCTTGCGGAAGGGAGCGAGGGCTTCACCGACGAGTTCTTCGTTTGTGAATGGGCCGTAAACCTCGGCGGTGTCGAAGAATGTGACGCCACGTTCCACGGCGGCCCGGAGGAGAGCGGTCATCTCCTGCTTGTCTTTGGGCGGGCCATAGGAAAAGCTCATTCCCATGCAGCCGAGGCCGAGGGCCGAGACTTCCAGATTACTTTTTCCAAGTTTGCGCTTTTGCATTGTTGATTTGGCTTGAACCTTAGTCGTAGTCATAGTCTCAAGATAACTTGGGTCTAAAAACGTGTCACTAGCAGATCGCGCCAATTCACTTGCCAACACGCCAACGGACGTCGCTGCAAGTCCGGAGGCCGGCGAAGTGTGAGGGAGGGCACAGGGGTTCCAGGACCCATAGGGAGCCTGGGAGTGCTACGCTCACTCGCGCTCCAGGCCGTAGTCGGGATGACGGCGATGGTGTCGGATGACGAGGATGCGGACACAATCGCCCACGACTCGAAAGAGGAAATGATAGGGGAAGCGTTTGAGGTTGACCCGCCTGAGATCAGCCTTAAAGAAGTGGTATCGGCGAGGACACCGGGCAGCGTCCAGCATGAAACCACGCAGTTCGCGATAGAAGTCCTGGGCCAGTTCCGCGTGCCCAGCCCGCTCGTAATAGTCCGTGATCTCATCTACATCGGAACGAACGCGCCGATGAAGGACGAGCTTCATGATTTGCGGCGTCGCTGTATGTGCGAATCCATCTCTCGCAGGGTCATTGCCTGAGCGGGGTCGGCGTCCAACTCCGCGTCGCGCCGCAGCGCCTCGGCTACGCCATCATCGTCATCGAAAGCCACCGGCGGCAAGGACTGGAGCAGACGCGAGGCGAGCCTGGCGCGCTCGTTCTCTGGCAGGCGCAACGCCTCCTCCGCGATTTGCTCAACGCTCATACGATCCGAGACTAATGCCAGAGCTTTGGCCTGTCAATTGGCTGAGGTGGGCATGGTGGGCATGCGGGCCGCGCGGGCGGGGGCGGCTTGAAGGAAGGCGGATGACAAACTCCGGCGTCAGATCTTGTATTGTTCGTCGCTGACCTTTTCCATCCAGTCGGCGGTCTTCGCGTCGAGCTGTTCCTGGATGGCGATATGGGTCATGGCCGTGGTCGGTGTCGCCCCGTGCCAATGTTTCTCCCCCGGCGGGAACCAGATCACGTCACCCGGCCGAATTTCTTCGATTGGGCCTCCCCAGCGCTGGGCCCAACCGCAACCGGCTGTGACAAGCAGGGTCTGGCCCAGCGGATGCGTGTGCCAGGCGGTTCGAGCGCCGGGCTCGAACGTAACTGTGGCGGCCGTCGCACGTGCCGGCGGCTTTGCTTGGAACAAGGGATCTATGCGGACCGTGCCGGTAAACCAGTCGGCCGGTCCTTTGCCGGAAGGCTGTGAGCCACTTCTTTTTATTTCCATGTTCTGAACTCCTAGCAGAACGGGCCGATCGACTTGCGAAACACGCCAAACCGGGATGAGGGAAGAGGATGGATGAGGCGGGGGAGTTACTGTAAGCTACCTCGCCGCGAAAATCGCGCGCTCTGGGCTTTCCAGGCCGCGGCGCAACACCATCAGAACGGTTTTCATGTTTCCGCGTAGGAGGGCGATCGGGTCCAGCCACAAGCCAGGAAATACGCGGCTCTTGAGCAAGCCATCTTCGCTGGCCGGTATTTCACGATATTCCTCTTCCCGCAACTCCCACCAGACCAAGCGTTTTTCGCCCGTAATCCAGGCCAGGTATTCGCGGACGCCATTGCGTCGATAGGCGCCTTTTTTCTGGTGCAGATCGTAGGCCCGCGAGGTGCCCACAATCTCCACCGCCAACTCCGGGGCGCCCTCGAGGTAATCATCCTCCGAAATGCGCGATTGGCCGCCCTTTTCGGGCTGTATGATGAGGACCAGATCCGGTTGCGGCTCATTATCCAGATCCAGGCGGACCGTGGAGTTGTCGAAGCAGGCCACGATGGGCGTTTCCGCGGCATAGGTACCCAGCCAGGTACCTAGTTGGCTATGAGGTTGAGCATGGCTTCTGGCTCGCAGAGGTGAGGGCATATAGACGATTCCTTCGATGAGTTCGGCTTTCTTAACCTGAGGCATCCGCTGGTAGAGCCGCTCAAATTCAGCGCGGGAAAGCCGGTCGCCAGGCTCTAATAGGGCCTCCTCCATAAGAGGACCGCCCGGTTCCGCATGAACGGGTGAGCCTGGTCGAGTCGCCATACTGGCACCTTACAACGAATGACTTGGGAAGCAAGGCGAATTCACTTACTGGTAGCCCTAATGAGGATCCGAATAAGGATTTGACCTGGGGGGCGGATGGAGTATTGCTCTACCGGTCGGTTGTGATCGGAAGTCACCTTTGCCTGGAATATTATGATCAAATCATGCCTGGGTAAAATCCCTGTTCGGCGGTCTCAAGTCCTCTCGTTCGTGCTGATCGGATTGGTTCTGGCCGGCTGTTCGCGGCTGGATCGAGGGGGGGCGTCAGAGCGGAAAACCGCGGCGAGCCCTCGAGTACCTCAGAGCGAGCGAACAGCGTTGGATAACTACGTTGCCGCGCCGGACACGAATTACAGCTACCATCTGGTGAACACCGTCCGGGGCCAGGATCAGACCACGTATATTCTAGAGATGACCTCGCAGGCGTGGCTCACGACCAACGAGGTGGACCGGCCCGTCTGGAAGCATTGGATGATTCTTGTCAAGCCCGACGCCGTGGTCAACTCGAAGGCACTGCTGGTCATCAGCGGCGGGGCCAACGACAGCCCGCCACCCAAAGCGGCAGACGCCAACCTGGTCCGGATCGCCCTCGCGACCAAATCGGTCGTAGCCGAATTGAAGATGGTCCCCAATCAACCGCTGGTCTTCGCCGGGGAAACCGAGGGGCGAAAAGAGGACTCTCTGATCGCTTACACCTGGGACAAGTTTCTTCGGACGGGTGACCCCAAATGGCCCGCGCGGCTGCCCATGACCAAAGCCGCCGTCCGCGGCCTGGACACCATCACCGATTTCTGCGCCAGCCCGGAGGGAGGCGGAGTGAAGGTGGACGGCTTCGTGGTGGCGGGCGGCTCGAAGCGCGGTTGGACGACCTGGACGACTGCGGCGGCGGATAAACGCGTGGTCGCGATCATTCCCATCGTGATTGACCTGCTCAACATCGAGCCTTCCATGTTGCACCATTATGCCGCCTACGGCTTTTGGTCGCCGGCGATTGGAAACTATACTGATTTCAAGATCATGGATTGGAACGGCACGCCCGAATACCACGCGTTGATGAAAATCGAGGAGCCGTACGAATATCGTCACCGGTTCACGATGCCGAAGTTCATGATCAATGCTTGCGGCGACCAGTTCTTCTTGCCGGATTCATCGCAGTTCTATTTTAAGGACTTGCCGGGAGTGAAGTATCTTCGCTATGTGCCCAACGCCGATCACTCGCTGAAAGGTTCGGACGCCTACGAAACCCTCGGCTCCTGCTACAATGCCGTCATCAACAACTTTCACCTGCCGGAATTTTCCTGGACGCTGGAAAAGGACGGCTCCATTCGTGTGACGGCCAAAGACCCGCCCTCAACGGTAAAACTCTGGCAGGCGACGAATCCGAATGCTCGCGATTTCCGGCTGGAGACACTGGGCCCGGCATGGCACAGCACGACGCTGACTGATCAGGGCGGGGGAGTCTATGTGGCCAAGGTCCCCGAGCCGCCCAAAGGCTGGACAGCGTTCTTTGCTGAACTCACTTTCCCGAGCGGCGAACAGTCACCTCCCTTCAAATTCACAACCCAAGTCCGCGTGGTGCCCGACGTGCTGCCCTACAAGTTCGTGCCCAAGGGGCGGCCGCAGTAGTGTATTACCAGCAGTCGATGGAATACCGACACCGGCTGCTCTTAATGGAGATGCAGTTGAACCGGCTTTAAGTCAATTCGCCCACTCAGGGAACGCGGCTATAGCATCCAGGATATTGTGGAGCTTGTCGGTGTGGGCGTCCTCCTGCCAGCCGCCCCGACTTGGGCCGGTGGCCCGCTGCCCGGGGCAACCGTCGTCGTTGACCGCGTACAAACAGTAGTTCAATGCTTGGTAGGCGAGGCCCTTGAAGTCATTCGAACCGGTCGCTTTGGCGTACATCGCAAGCACGGCGCCGTAAGTGGACAGAATACCGCCCCAGGGCTCCCGGTCGTGCGTCTGTTCGCCGCAAACCAGCACACCGTCCTGAATGCTGGTGAAGCGGTTGTTGGTGAAGTCGATCAGCAGCTTGGCGTCCTTCTGCCAATCGGGATCGAGTGCCTCCTTCTGTTCGAGCAGGTAGCGGGCGAGGTTGAGTGGAGCCCAAGCAGTGCGGTTATCCGGCTCCGAATGGTCTTCGAAGAACTGCACCCAAAGCATCCCATCCTTTGCGAGGTCGGGAAGCTGGAAATTCTTAATCCACGCCCAGAGCTTGTCACGGGGCGCCCGGAATTCCCGATGGTCGTGCCCGATCAGCTTATCGAACAGCCGCAGAATGTAGGCCATGTTGCCGGATACCGCGCCGCGGCTCCCCCCGGTGCGATAGTCCACCCGGAAAGGCCAGGGGGAATTTGTCGCCGTGCCTGCGACCATGTTAGTCGCCAGGGCGCGTGCGTCTTGCAGAGCCTGCTGGAGGTACTTCTCCTCCTGGGTCTCCTCGTAGAGCAGCACCAGCGCATAGCCGGCGATGCCACCCTTGTCCGGCTCAATTTCGTAGGGCTTGTCATCCTGCGAGCCGCAATCGGGCGGCTGGGGAAACTTGGCCCGCCAGCCCGTCGAGCGGGTGAAGTGCGGGTATGTGCCAGCATCGGGCGTGTTGGCTTCTTTAACCAGGTAATCGCCCATGTAGCGGGCGATCTGCAGGACCCGGGGGTCCTTCTTCCCCTGAAAGGCATAGTATTTCAGGTAAGAGAGAATCCCCATGCCGTCTTGCATGGCGGGGATGAAGGTCGCGTTTTTGGCCATCGGCTGATAGCTGCCGTCCATGAAGGTCGTATAGACGAACCGCGGGTAACCGTGCTCGACGGGGCAGTTCAGATACCAGGTCACCTCGCGCTGGATCGCGTCGCGCCAGGGTGTCCAGGGAACCAGGACGCCGTGCGCGTCATAAACGGCGGGATGGTTTCCGATATTCTGCGCGGGGACGGCCAAGACGATGGAGAACACGCAGATAAGGCGCAGGCATAATCCGCCCACTCTGCGAGCCAACCTCGCGTGCTCCGTCCCCACGTTGAAGGCTGCCAACACCGATATCCTCCGGTTTCGGTCCGGGTGTTGCACGATGAAACTGGCTTCGTTCTTGCCCAGGAACCTCAGTGTCACAAGGGCACCGTCTTGCTTCCGCCGGCGATCAGCTCGATCGGGTGTTGGTGCCGCTTTAATGCAGCGCGTAAGTAATCACGATGTTTGGCCCGGCCCGCTGGACATTTATAATCGTCGAGGACCGCGGAGCGGAAATGCGGTAGAAGCGCGCGGACCCAGAAATCGGGACCGCGAAGGTGCCGGCTCCGCCGGACACCATTTGGTTGACGACGCTGCCGCAGTCGCCGATCACGTCGGAGGTACTCAGAGTGGTCGCTCCGGCGGTTGCCAGGGGCTCGATGGAATACAGCCCGGCGGGCGAGGCGGCGGAGACGCAAAAGACCGGATAATAAACATCGACGACGCCCGCTGGCTCGCTCAGATCGCCAACCACGGCGTTCGAAACAACGCCGTCGGGATCGACCGCCGCGAGCTGCAAAGCCGCCCCTCCACCAGTCTGCTCCCAGATGGAACGGAACGGATAGAGGCCGTCGGCCTGAACGACAAAGTCGAAAGTCCAGGTGCCAGCATTTTCGGGCGACTCGAAGAGCGTCGTCCCACTGGCGTCCCAAGGAGTGGCGCCGGAATAGAAGCCTGCTTGGTCGTCGCTGCTGACATAGAACCGGTGAGCGCCCGCGCTTAGGTGGAGGTAAGCCAGCGATTCCACGGCGATGTTGATTTGGCTACCCGCGCAGAGGCCGGGGACGTTGGTTGGATTGCCATCAAGGTTCCAATTCAGTTCGGCGACAATGGTTGTGGCAACCAGATCGACGGGAATTTGCGGGGGAATCGCCAGTTGCTGGAGGGCTCGGGCCAAGCTGTTGTCAAGGTTCACGCCGCCATTTTGGCTCCACGCCATCCGAGTTTGGAACCCGCGCGCAACCAGGCTGCCGGCAGGCAGGGTGTTCGCACTCGACAGGAATGGGTAGCTATAGGTCCAACTGTTGGTCTGCGACACACCGGCGCTATCCTTGAAAATTAGCGTGTTGGTGAACAAGGGGGCGGGCGGCAGGACATTAAGGGACCAGTTCACTTGTGCGCCGCTTGAGTTGTTCGTCAGCGTGAAGGCCACCGCCGCGCCATTGATTCTAAGTTGGATGGATGTGGGGTCAACGGTGGTGTCGCGGTTGACGATAATGGCATAAGTGGCCGGCGACGAACTGCTTACCTGTTGCCCTGGCAAAGGAGAAACGGCGGACACGAGCGGTCTTAGCGTGCCCGGGTTCGGCACGGGCGCCAAAGCCAAATAGTTCTCCAGCAGGAAACCGGTGGTGTCGCTCGCGTTTCCGGTGATGCGGTTATTTAGTCTCAGCGTGTCCACCGCGCCCGAGAAGCGGACAATGGCGAGGTTGCCCGCAACATCCGTGAGGGGAACATTGAAATGGGGTCCGCTTCCGTTGGCCGAGCCCAGGAAAGATCCCAAGACGGCGGTGGTTTGGTTGGGTTGAGTTCGGTCACTGGTGACGCGTTCCAAAGTGACGACCGATTGACCCAGTAAATACTGCTCTTCCCGGAGGTAAACGGCATAGGTGCCCGCCGGATAGGTGTGGGTATAGTTCTGCCAATCGCCGTCGTGGATCTCCTCGACATCTACTTCGAAGTACCCGCTGGCGCTCCCGCCAAGGCTAGCGTATTTGGCGCGGACAAAGTCGGAGGAATAGGTTGTGTTGACCGCGTCGTTCCAACGGAACACATGATCGACGTCTTGTGTACCGATCCACCCCGGATAGATGTCGCCGACGTCGCTATGGTTATGGTAATCGACTCCCGGTAGTGCAGTTCGGCCATTGTACGCCAACGGATCGGTAACACCCGGGTTATGGATATAATCATCGGTGATCACATTCGGGTTGTCGAGGAAAGCACCTCCAGTAATGCCCGCATCCGTGGTGTAATTGAACTCCTCGAGTTCAACGACATAGGTGGCGCTCGAGAAGGTGTCGAAACGGATCGGCGTGGGGATCGCGGTGAGCCCCTGGCTATTCGTCGCCTGAATCACTCCTACATAATTCACGTCGTTGGCCAAGGCACCCGTGAGCGTAAAGACTTTATCCTTGGTAGTGCCCGTGATGGCAACGCCCGGCGAGCCGCTGGCATAGGTAACCCCATTGAGCGTTAAGGAGATGCTGGTGGCCGGAATCCCCACCGCATCCACCACCTCAAAGGAAACGGAGCTGGAGGCGGACACAAAATTTGTGCCGTTGGCGGGAGAGAGATTCAGGACCGCCGGAGGACTGGCGCCCCCGATGCTCTGGGTGACTTGGGCGTTTCGGAAGTACGCCTCGGCTGCATAACAGGGGCCAGAAGCAAAAACGAACATGACAAACGCGCCGTTTACGTTCAAGAAAGGGGCGGGGTTGCCCAGCGTGGCGCCGTCGCCGCTGAAATCCGAGGCGGGGGTATCAACCATAACATTTTGCCAGACAACACGATTGGGATCGTTCACGCCCAAGCTGTTATCCTCGAGCCTGACCTCGATGCGTTCGTTGGTGCCCTCACCGGTCATGATGACCCGATACCGTAGGTTCGTCACAGGCAGCCCCGCCGGAACATACCCACCCGGTATCGGCGCCCCCGACGGGGTGGTGTAGCTGTCGCCCAGGATTCCACTCCACCATCCATCGTAGTTTTTGCCCGCGACCAGATAGTCGGTATTCATTATGTCGTGGGCAATATGATAGGCGGTGAGGCTAAAGATGGCGCTGAGCGTGGGATAGGGAAGGTAGCCCAAAACTGCGTAACTGCCGCCACCGCCGTTATATTCCGTGTTGCCAAGATTGTCGAAGTCGAGGCTGAACTCGAGCCGGCTTCCGTCAATGACCTTGAAGGTTTGGGCGACGGAATAGGCGCCAGCAAAGCCGCCGTTGGCGGCCAAGCCCGCGACAACATCAACGTATCCGGGGTTTCCACCCGACGCGGCATGTTCCGTAACCGCACTGGTAATCCCCGGAACTGCGGAAGCTTTGGCGAAAGTCTGCCAGCCGCTCAGACCGTTGTTCACGCTGAAATCATCCAAGACCGAGTTTTGGAGGACAAAATACTGGAGATTGGCGAACGCAACCGAAGCTCCAGAGGGAGAGGCTTGGTTTAAAGCACCCAAGGCTGCGTAACCAGGAGTGCCGATCGTACCCGAGGGGTCAGTTGCGGTGTACTCGAAGAGACAAGTATAATCCTGTCCGGTGACGGGTCCCGTTTGCAGATAGACGCGGGCATCGATCAAGACGCTCGAACCGGATGGGGTGAGGCGCAGCACCAGGGTAATGTTCGAGTTCGTGTAGGCTCGCTGCGGGATGCCGGGGGAGGCGGTTGAATAAAGCACCGAGGCTCCCTTCTGGATGATCACTCTCGTTGCGCCAACATACAGTGCGTAGCCGTCGGCTTGGAGGGTGCCCCCGTTCGGTACCCAGCCCAGGACAGACATCGGATTGGGATTAAGATTGCCGGGGGTAACAGCCGCCACGTCGGCGCGAAGCTCCAAGGTGTTGCCGAGGAGGTCGGCAAAGGAGGTCGAGGTCTTCAGGCTATGCGTCAGTGACCCGGCGGAGGTGGCGGTGGTGATCGTGAACTGGCCGCCCGACTGTACGATCGTGCCGCCATTAAGTGCATCGGTCCAGCCGGTCTTTGGGCCGGTGAAGTTGTCCAGGACCGTGGCCCGAAGGCTGAGCACGAAAGCCAAGCCAAATAAGGCACCAACCCACACCGTCATGCGGGCGGGCGCGGAAGGATAATCTGCAACGCGAACGAGTGGTTCATTAGAGGGGTTTTTCATATCTGCAACCTTTCCTTGTTGGAGGTTCAAGGCAGAGCGACTGCCCTTACGCCATGTTTTAACGCGACAGTTAATCATGACTTTCCCCTCTTTTATCCTAACCGAGGACTCCAGTCAATAATATTTTTTACGGTTGTGGGAATGCGTTCGACCCGGTTTTGAAATTGCTTGTTCATCACTGCTGATCTTCGTAGTCTTCACCAAACCGTCTGTTCACAGGAGAGAACTTAAGATGAGGATTGCGATGTTTTCGTGGGAGGCCCTGCATGGGCTGGCAGTGGGCGGCGTGGCCGCGCACGTGACCGAGTTGGCGGCAGCGCTGAGTCGGCGGGGACACGAGTTGCACGTGTTCACACGACCGGGCTATGGCCGCGGTGGGGTGTCGCAAATTGACGGGGTTTGGTATCATTGGTGTCCCCACAGCCTGAACGCGAACTTCGTGGGCGAAATCCAGGAGATGTGCCGGTCCTTTGTTTGGCATTTCTATCAGACGGAGAATTATTCGGGTCATTTCGACATCCTCCACGCCCACGATTGGCTGGCTTCCAACGCCATGGTGTGGGCCAAGCAGGGCCGGCCGGAGCACCGGGCAGTGCTGACCATGCACTCGACGGAGTACGGCCGTTGCGGCAACCATTTCTACGGGGGGCCCTCAACGCGGATCCGTGAGCACGAACGGAATGGCACCTACTGTGCCGACCGGGTCATCGCTGTGAGCCAGACCTTAAAAGGCGAGCTGATGTGGATGTACAACCTTCCTGATTGGAAGTGCTGGGCCATCTATAACGGAGTTTCCGTGCATCGCTACGACGGCTGGATCGACGCGGGTGCGGTCAAGGGTCGCTATGGAATCGGGCCGGTGGACCCCACCGTGCTGTACATGGGCCGGATGAGCGTGCAAAAAGGACCGGACTTGCTGGTGGAGGCGATTCCCGGTTTGCTCCGGTATTATCCTGGGGCCAAGTTCATCCTGGCTGGCGAGGGTGATTTGCGCGGCGCGCTGGAACGGCGCGTGCACCAGCTCGGCGTGTCCCACGCGGTTCGCTGGTTTGGCCGGCTCAGCCTGGGCGAGCAGGTGGACATTTTTAAGGCCTGCGATGCGGTGTGCGTGCCCAGCCGCAACGAG
>Ga0209517_10008577_pt1 | contig 11924 bp, 11 predicted proteins | sample PeaSoiMetSII2010_FD_187695 | JGI IMG/M metagenome (GOLD analysis project Ga0209517, IMG submission 187695) | Peat soil microbial communities from Weissenstadt, Germany - SII-2010 (SPAdes) (version 2) | ecosystem: Environmental > Terrestrial > Soil > Wetlands > Peat | place: Germany...
GATCACAACCTGATCGCCTCGCTCAAGCCGCACGCGCCAATCTGTCTATCGCCGTTTCGGCCCTCACGCCTGCGAAACACAGCGCGTCGGCCGCCTCCGCTGACGCGTTTTTCCACGGCCTCGGGCAGGAAGAGCCGTTCCAACTGCAAAGACTGAGTGACCGAGAAGCGCGGATTCCAGCCGTTCGCGGCACCCTATCGAACCGCTGAGGTCGACCCTGCGCAAAAGGAAAGGCGACCAAGAGTTTTTGGTCGCCTTTCTCGTCCGCGCTCACATGCGGGTAGATGTCAGCCTGCGAAAGCAAACCTACCATTTAGTGGTTAAGAAAACCTTGCCGAGGGGTCAGATGCTCGGCTTTCGGTCACGGCTTTGCGGCGACAATCGATGCAACACCGATGGCTGAGAGCAATGCAAAGCGCCCGGCGACGTCGCTGTCGCCAGGCGCTTTCGAAACTCTTCGCGCGAAGCTTAGAGCTTGGTGGCGATGGTGTTGAACGTGGTGCTGAGGTTCGTGCCGACGGTGCCCATCACGGTCACGGCGGCGACGGCGATCAACGCAGCGATCAGACCATACTCGATCGCGGTTGCTCCGTCTTCGTTCCTCAAGAGCTTTTTGACAATCGCGAACATTGGAATCTCCATAAAAGCTGACTGTCGCACATTAGCGATCCCGCCTTTAAGAAAGGTAAAGACGCCGACACGGCCTCATTTGGAAATCGCAGAAATTAACCAAGAAATCATACAAATTAAACATCAAAAGCTTTGCGTGTTCGCTGCACGTCATTCAATTTTCATATGGCGCGATCTTCCCCCACCCTCGACCGCGCCAATCGGGGAGGAAGGGCCTGGCTTCCTCGCCGGGCCCTTCTTTGCCAGTTAAGGCGTCTTGGGGACCGGTGCTCGGCCTCGGTGATGCAGTGGGATCAGATCAGGCGCAGGCCGACCGCCTCGGGTCCTTTTTGACCTTCGGCCACGTCGACGGCAACGCGCTGGTCCTCTGCTAGGCCCATGATCCCGGAGCGCTCCAGCACCGAGGCGTGCACGAAGATATCCTTGCCGCCACGATCCGCGACGATGAAGCCAAACCCCTTCATGGCGTTGTACCACTTCACCGTGCCCAGCTCCTCAACGGTGGGTCGATCGGCCGAGGGCTGATATCCGGGTCGCTCCGGCCTCGCGCGTCTCGGCTGCTCTTGCCCGGCGGTGCTCGCATCCACGCCGAGGATCTCTGTAACCTGCATTCCTTTCTGGCCTGGGCCGGCGCGGACCTCGAGCGTCGCGCCAGGCGGCACGCTGCCGTGGCCGCTACGCTCGACTACGCTCACATGCAGGAACGCATCACCGGAACCGTCGGCCATCTCGACGAAGCCAAAGCCTTTGTCAGGGTTGTACCACTTGACGGTGGCTTTAACGGCGGGCCCGGCAGGGCTGTCGAATTGTGGACCGTGCGGCGCCGCGTATCCGAAATTGCGTGAAGGCGGCTGGTAGTCGTCATCGGCGAAATCGCGACGGCGGGTCGGCCGAAAATCTCTGTCTCTGTTGCTCACGTCAGCTTTTCCGGGGCAGTAAATTAACCATACTCTGAGATGCGCGCGGACAATCGTCAACGAATCCCGGACATAGTAGCGATATGGGGTGCCCCGAAACTTCGCATCAGCCAGGGCCGCGCGCTTCGCATACTGTGTCAAAGACACCCCGAACGAAACCCCATCGGAGGCACACCTCTCCTTTCGTCGCTCCAGCCCGACTACTCAACCAGCTATTGAGTTCGGCGATATCCTGCGGCGTCAGTTCATTCCAGGCGGTTTCGGTCCGCTCTCTCGCAATGTCAATCAAACGGTGAAGCGTGTGTTGGCCTTCAGCGAGCCGGATCAATTGATACTTTAGGTGCTCGACCGCGGCCACGGCTGAGCTTCGCCCGATAGGTAGCGTGGGGTCAATCCGCGCCGGCCGGCGCACGTAGCTACCTAAGGCGCCTTATGCGGCCGCGCCGCCTCGCTCCGACCTTTCTCAGGATGAAAAGCTGGGGGGCGGATCGACCTCCAGGCCTCTTCAGGTAGGTCGTCTAGGTTTGCGCTAATTCGCATTCCCGTTGCGCAGCCACGACCCTCTACCCTTGCTGCCCTCAGCCGGAAGGTCCGGCTGGCGAAGCGCAGTGGCGATGTCGAGGTCATCTGCCGGTGTCGCCTTGGGTGAAGTGGTCCGGGGCATCAGAACATCGAGCGGCTCCAGCGGCTCGATCAATTCCTCGTACGCCTTAATCCAAGTCTCCCAACGCTCAACCTCTCGGAGAGCCTCGTCGCGCTTCTCCATCGCCTTTTCCACAACCTGGTCGGCCATGCTCGAAGCCCCCATCAAGTTACGGGGTCTTCGTTATCAGGTGAAGAGGCTGCTCCAAAGCGATGGCGTACATGGTCAACAATTGCTTCGATTGCGGCAGGTCATACCCCTTGGCTGAGTAACCACCGCAAGCGAATCGTATGACGCGCCTACAGACTCGGCGCGCCGACCTCTACGAATAGCCGCTCCTGGCGAAGACGCGCTAGGGTGAGAGGCACTGGGAATAGCCGTCCACCCGGCTGAGCCGTCCGAAGCCATCGGAGCGAAGGTCTGATAATGGGATGGACCGGCTGCTTCCCCCACCGTGCTAGCCTGCACTGCCACACTTGGTCAAACCGACGGCCAGAACGGTTTCGCGAGCGCGAGGTCGGTCGGGAAGACGGTGAGTGGCACGCCCTTCTGCCATTGCGCGAAGATCATCGGAACATCGACCCGGCGACCCTTTTCGTCGAACTTTATCGGCCCCGGGAAGCATTGCGCTGCCCTGCCGGTGGTCAAGTCCATGGCGCGGATCGCGTCGGCAACCTTGAGCCGGTCAGCGGAGCCGGCAGTTTCCATGGCCTGAACCAGGATGGCGGGTTCGCCGTAACCGCACAGCCCGTCCTGGGTCAGGAACGGTTCGCCCGTCTTCTTCTTGAAGCGATCGATGAAGTCCTCTTGGCCCTTGATCGGCCAATTGGCCACGCTAAACAGCAACCCTTCGAGCAGTTCGGGGCCGATCGTCTTCAGCAATTCCGGTGAACCGAACGGGGCGCCATTGCCGACGAGCGGAACCTTGCCGTGGGAAAGCTTGAACTCGTCGAGCTTTTCGAGAACTAGCTTGCAGTCGGGCATGGCCGACGTCAGCAACAGCAGAAAATCGGGCTTGCCCGAGCGAACTTTCTCGATCAGCGGCGTCGCATCCGAGAGCGGCGGGGTGAAGATCTCATCGACAACAAGCTTTAGGCCCAACTTGTCGAGTCCGCCATCTCGCAGCGGTTTGGCGAAGCTGACCGGCGAGGCGGTGTTGTCCTGAATGATGCCGATTGTTTTTGGCGCCTTGCCGGTAGCGGCTTCCGCCAGCTTAAGCGCGGTTGGCAAGGTCTCGGCGGCCTGATGCTCGGCGGTCGGCGAGGTCTGAAAAACGAACTTGAAGCCGCGATTGGTGATCGCGTCGGAATAGGAAAGGGTGAGCCATGGAAGCTGGGCGCGCTCGGTGACCTCGGTCACCGCGAGGGTGAAGGAGCTGAGCCAGGCGCCCGTACCGCCAGCCAATTCCGGTTCATCGGACAACAGGCGTTGCGCCGCGTTCTTGGCCTTCTCGGTGCTGTCGCCGGCATCGGCATAGACGATCTCGAGCTTGGCGCCGCTCAGCGACTTGATGCCGCCCGCCGCATTGACGTCCTCGGCCAGCATCTCGGCGCCCATCTTTAGCAGCTGACCCTGCCGCGCCCACGGGCCGGACATCGGCGCGATCATCGCAATCTTCACCGATTTTGGCTGCGCCCGGCCAATCGCCGGCATCGCCAGCGCGCCGGCGCCAAGTGCGAGGCCGCGGGTTACGGCGCGCCGCGTCAATTTGTTGGTCATGCGAGCTTCCTCCTATTCCACGATTACGATTATTTCGCTGCTTCCGTCACCTGTTGGGCCCATTTCTTGCCGAGATACGCCTCGATAACCTCGGGATTGCGCACCACTGTATCCGGTGCGCCGCTGGCAATCAGCCTTCCATGATCGAGCACGTCGAAATGGTCGACTAGCTGCACCATCGCATGCATCGTGTGCTCGATGATGAGCACCGTAACGCCATCGGCGCGCAACTGGCGGATCACGCCGAGAATGTCACCCAGATCGTCGTGGCCGAGACCGGCGAGCGTCTCGTCGAGCAGCATCAGCCGCGGCTGCGGCGCCAGGGCGCGGGCCAGCTCCATCAACCGTAGCTCCCGCGTCGTCAGCCTGCCGGCCACGGCATTGGCGCGGGCGCTGAGACCGACCCGATCGACCGCGGTCGCGGCCATGCGGCGCGCGGTGTCATCGTCGGCCGCGCCGACAAAGGCGCCGACGATGACGTTTTCTAGCACGGTCATCCGCGGGAAGGCGCGCACGACCTGAAAGGTGCGGCCGATGCCCCGGCGGCATACCTGGCTCGGCCGCAACCCGACGAGCGGCTCGCCAGCAAAACTGATGGTACCGCGCTGCGCCGCGAGAAAGCCGTTGATGACGTTGAACAAGGTCGTCTTGCCGGCACCATTGGGTCCGATGATGCCGTAAAGCCCGCGCTCGGGAACCGCGAGATCGACGCCATCGAGCGCGCGCAACCCGCCAAAGGCGATGCCGACATCGCGCAGGACGAGGAGATTTTCGCCCAGGGGTTCGCGCCGCTCGCGCGGCATGGCAGCTATCGGGGCGGCCGCAAGAACGGGCGGCGCAGCCGACGCCGATTTCGCTTTCCCTAGCCGGTCGCGCACGCGCCAATACACGCCTTCGGGCGCCCACAAGATGATCGCGATAATGGCGACGCCGTAGACAACGCCTTGAATGCCCGGCAGCACGTTGCCAAGCTTGGCATTGAGCCCTTCAGCCAGCGGCACCAGCACCGCGGCGCCGATGACCGGCCCCCACAGGCTACCGACCCCGCCAAAGAGCGCCAGAATCAGTGCCTGGGCCGAGACCAGCATGCCGAACACGGCCTCGGGCGTCACCACCAGCAGCACCACCGCGTACAGCCCGCCCGCCGCCGCCGCCAGCGCGCCGCTCAGCATCAGCGCCAGCATCTTCCAGCGCCAGGTGTTGATACCCGCCGCCTCAGCCGCGGGCTCGTTCTGCTTGATCGCGAGCAACGACATGCCGAAGCGGGAATTCTCGACACGCAGCGAAATCAGCAACGAGACGACGAGCAGACCCAGCGCCAGCGCGACATAGGCCCGTGGATTGGTGAACTGCATATAGAGGATCGGCGACTCCCGCTTCATCGGCAGCGGGATTTCCTGATAGCCAAGCCACTGGAAGACGTAGAGGGTCGCCAGCGGATAGGCGAGCATCGCCAAGGCAAAGTAATGGCCGCGCAGCCGGAACGTCGGAAACCCGATCAGCGCCCCGGCTAGCCCGCCGACGACCGCGCCCACCGGGATGGTGATCCACGGCGACAGGTCGAAATGCAGCATGCCGAGCGCCACGGTATAGGCGCCAAGCCCCCAGAACGCAGCATGGCCGAACGAGAAATAGCCGCTGTAGCCGGACAATATGTTCCAGGCGAGCGACAGTACCGCCCACAGCAGCACCTGGGTTAGAACGAGTTCAAAATAGTCGCTGCGCAGCACCGCCGACAGCGCCAGCACCCCGACGGCAAAACCGAGGATCGCCCAGAGCTGGTGCTTGACCGGCTGCGAGATCGTCACGTGCGCTCGCTCAAGCGGCCGAACATCCCTTGCGGTCGCAGAAAGATGATCAGCAGGAACACCACGAAGATCGCGGTATTTTGCAGTTGGTAGGGCAACACCAGGGTCGACATCTGCTGCACGACGCCAATCACCAGCCCGCCCCAGAACGCGCCCAAGATGCTGCCAAGGCCGCCGAGGACGACCCCGGCATACATGACGATGACGAAGTCAAATCCCGTGTAGGGCTGGAACGATTGCGAACCGGCGACTAACCCGCCGGCGATCGCGGTGATGCCGACCCCAAGACTCCAGGCGATGCGGTGCGCCTTATCGACATCGATACCCATATAGAGCGCCGCCTGGCTGTTGTCGGCGGCGGCGCGCAAGCCCTTGCCCTGTCTTGTATGGCCAAGATAGAGATAGACAATTATCGCCAGCCCGACCGCCACAAGAAAGCTGACGCATCGGCCCCGGTTCAACAGCACTTCGCCGATTTCCCACGAAGATCGCGACAGTGGCGTGCGAATGCCGGTCGGGGTCGAACCAAAGACGATCAGCCCGCCGTTCTGCAGGATTAGGGAAATCCCGAGCGTGGTCACGATCTGTCCATAGGCCCCGGCCCCCTCGGTTTGCGCTGCCCCCGCCCCGGTGACGCGTGAAACGACGAAGCGATGCAACAGCCAGCCGAGCGCGAACACGATCGGCCCCGCCAGGAACGCGGCGACGATCGGACCGGCGCTGGGCCCGAAAAACGCCGAGAACCCGGCTCCGGTCGCCAGGTAGAACGCGGCGTACATGCCGAGCATCAGGAAATCGCCCTGGGCGAAATTGATAACCCGCATCGCACCGAAGATGATGCCGAGGCCGACGCACATCAGGGCATAGGCGCTGCCGACTAGAATGCCGGCAGTCAGCGCCTGCAGGAAATCGACGAGCGAGAACGGCATGCGCGAGCCTACCTGCGCATAGCGGCGCAAAGAGGTTCCGTGCTCAGCAGCCGGGTGAGTTTCACCATGCCCTCCGCGCGCGACGATAGAGGGCGGCCCCGCCGAATGTCATGGGTTTTCCACCTGCGATATGCGGTGGGCTGCCGTGAGGCTGCGGGCTATGCTGCGGCCAGCTAACCGCTCGGCGGGAAGAAATCGGCGATGATGCTGGCGATAGAGGGGCTTTCGGTCAGTTACGGCGGGCTAGTCGCGTTGCGCGGGGTTTCGGTCTCGGTCGAGGAGGGACAATTCGTCGCGATCGTCGGCCCTAACGGTGCCGGTAAGACGACGCTGTTCAAGGCCATTTCGGGCGTGGTCCCAGCGCAATCCGGCGTCATCACTTACGATGGGCAAAACCTCCTCGCGATACCACCGCATGAGCGCGTGCATCTGGGCATCGCTCACGTACCAGAGGGCCGTCAGGTCTTCGCCGCGATGACGGTTCTGGAAAACCTCGAGATGGGCGCTTATTCGCCGCGTGGCCGAACCACGTGGCGGCACAACATCGATCGTATTTTCACGCTGTTTCCGATCCTTGCCCAGCGTCGTTCGCAACTGGCCGGAACGCTATCGGGAGGCGAGCAGCAGATGCTGGCGATTGGCCGCGGCATCGCCTCGTCACCACGGCTCCTGCTGCTCGACGAGCCGTCGATGGGTCTGGCGCCGACGATCGCCGATCAGATCTTCGACCGTATTACGGCGCTGCACCGTGAGGACGGCGTCACGCTGGTCCTGGTCGAGCAGCGGGTCGCTGAGGCGCTGGAAAGCTGCGATTACGGTTATGTGCTCGAAACCGGGCAGGTGGTCCTTGAAGGCACCCATCAGACGCTGACCGCCGACGACCGGGTACGACGCGCTTATCTGGGAATGTAGAAATCAGGGAGAATATTCGTCGCGAAGCGCGACTCCAAGCGCCGCGCTGACGCGATCTATCGCCACGCCAGGGTGGACCCCGATATGCTGGCGCGCCGCATCCTTGAGGGTATCGAGGCAACCGAATACGAGCCGAATACGACGGGCGTGGCGGCGGAGCGCAGTGCTCGACCTGCCCACCTGGCCCCAACGATCTGTCCTCGCAAGCCTATACCCCTAGAGAAGGGGGTCATTCGCCAGACCGTCTTTGTGCAGTTCTGAGAAGCCCACTAGGGGCAACTTTCGCCGTTCCGCGGGCCGATTTCTGGGGATATGTTTCCGGCAACAACCAGGCGTGCACAATACCAGGGGGGAACATGGCCTGCCGCAAGACAGCGCTGTCGATTGTTGCCGTCACCGTATTTCTCCTCGTTGCCGGTGTGCCGCGCGCTCAGCAACCGGCTCAGGCGAAGGCCCCCGATCCGACCACCGTCGCGATTGACGACAAGTCAATCGGCGGGGTCGTCACCGGCCGCTTCGGGCCGGAGGCTGGGGTCTGGGTCATCGCAGAGACCCGGGATCTCGGCACCCGCTTTGCCAAAATGGTCGTGACCGACGAGCGCGGACGGTACGTAATTCCCGACCTGCCCAAGGCCAACTACCGGGTCTGGGTGCGCGGCTACGGCCTTGTCGACTCGGAGAAAATCGCGGCCAAGCCGGGAGAGACCTTAAACCTCACCGCCGTTGTCGCGCCGAGCCTCGCCGCCGCGGCGCAATATTACCCGGCCATCTACTGGGCCTCGATGATCAGAGTGCCGGACAAGAGCCTCTTTCCCGGAACCGGAGACAAAGGCAACGGCATCCCGGAAAACTTCAAGACCCAGGACCAGTGGCTCAACTTCGTCAAGACCAACGGCTGCGGCAATTGCCACCAAATCGGCAATTACGCGACGCGGACTATCCCCGAGGCGTTGGGTCATTTCGATTCGTCGCGCGATGCCTGGTCCCACCGGCTTTCTGTCGGGCCCGCCGGGCATGACATGCTGAATTTCATCACCCAGGTGATGACACCGGATGGTGGGCATCTGGCGGCGCTCGCCGATTGGACCGATCGCATCAAGGCCGGCGAGCTACCAAGCCGCAGTCCGCCGCGGCCGGTCGGCATCGAGCGCAATATCGTCGTCACGGTCCGCGATTGGCTCGACCCGAAGCATTATCTGCACGATTTGTCGACGACCGATCGGCGCAACCCGACGATCAACGCCTACGGCCTCATCTATGGCGACACCGAGCTCAGTACCAACCTGCAGCCGGTGCTCGATCCGGTGCGCAACACCAAGACGACGATTCAGCCGCCTGTGCGCGACGGCACGCCGAGCTCGGCGCTGGCTAACGAGGTCGTCGTCGCCTCGGCCTATTGGGGCTTGGAGCAGACCTGGGACAGCAAGGTGAACGCGCATACCTCGGTGATGGACCAGGATGGCCGCGTCTATTGGGCGGCGCAGAACCGCTCGCCGAAGGAGGTCCCCGACTATTGCAAGAAGGGCTCGTCGCTCCGCTCGGCGCAGCTATACCCGCTCGACGTACCGCATGACGGGTTCTTCCAGAACTCGCGCCAGGTCACGGTTTATGATCCCAAGACCAAGCAGTTCACGACGATCGACACCTGCTTCGGCACCCACCACCTGAACTTCGCCGAAGACGCCAACAACACACTGTGGCTTAGCAACAATACCGGTCTCGGTGGCGCGCCCGTGCCGCAGGCGGCCGTCGTCGGCTGGATCAACACCAAGCTGTTCTGGCAGACCCATGACGCGGTGAAATCGCAGGGCTGGACGCCGTTCATTGTCGATACCGTCGGCAACGGCAAGCGCACCGCGGAGTGGAACGAGCCCGGCCAGCCGATCGATCCGACCAAGGACACGCGCATCCCCTACGCGATGTACGCGATCTCCTATTCGCCGGCCGACGGCGCGATCTGGGGGTCGAGCCTCGCCCATCCGGGTTACATCATACGTGTGGCGCCGGGGCCGAACCCGCCCGACACCGCCTTGACCGAGCTCTACAAGATCCCGCTGCCCGGGTTTGGCATCCGAGGCATGGATGTAGACCGCAATGGCGTCGCCTGGCTGCCGCTCGACAGCGGCCACATCGCCAGCTTCGACCGGCGCAAATGCAAGGGCCCGCTCAACGGGCCGGGCGCTGAAAAGGGCGAGAAATGCCCCGAGGGCTTTTCGTTCTACGCGCTGCCGGGGCCGAGCTTCCAGGGCGATCCCGGCGCCGAGGAAAACCCGTATTTCGTCTGGGTCGACCAGCACAACATCCTGGGACTCGGCGCCAATGTGCCGATCGCCACCGGCAACCAGTCGGACTCACTGCACGCGTTGGTCGGCGGCCAGATCGTCGAGCTGCGAGTGCCCTACCCGATGGGCTTCTTCGCCAAGGGCCTGGAAGGCCGGATCGACGACCCCAAAGCGGGGTGGAAGGGCCGCGAATTGTGGGCCACATCTGGCAACCGCACGCCGTTCCATATTGAGGGCATCGATGCGCCGGCTCCAGGCGCGCCGGGCACCACACCCGAGACGCGCTCGAGCCCGCTCGTCGTCGAGTTTCAACTACGCCCCGACCCGCTTGCCGATTAAGACGGGGGCCACCGAAGCTCCTCGGGACAGGTCGCCTCAGGGGCAACTCCGGTCGAACGTCGCTCGAACGTCACTCTTAGGGCTATCGGCAGCTTGACGCCGATAACGGTCGTTCACGCGGCGCGCAAATCCCCGGGGCCGATCTGAAAGGACCTTGATGACCGCGCTTGCGGATAGTTCCGGTCAACTGGGAAACGGACGTTCGGCTTCACTCGCAAACGCTATTGGCGAGCACGCCGTGCCGGGTTGGCTACCGCAAGCGTGATCCGGGGTCCATCCCGAGATAGACCCGGCCCCCGATCGGGTACCATTCCGGCGCCAAGGTCACCGTCTGCCCGACCGTGTGCAGGTCGCGCCAGCATTCGGCGAGGCGGCTTTCGCGCTTGAACGAGGTACTGCCGCCCATCCGGAACATCAAATCAATCGCCTCGCGCGAGCTGTCGGCGGCGTAGGTCGAGGCAAGCCGGCAGCGGGCGCGCTGCTCCAGTGTCGTCTCGCCGCCTGCCGCGACGGTGTTCCACAATTCGGTGATCATCGCGGTGCGATAGGCGCGCCCGGCGTTGAGGATCGCGTCGGCGCGGCCGACCGCGTCCTGCACTTGCGGGTTTTCGCACAGCAATCCGGCGGGACGGCCGCGCGGCTGCTTGCCCCCGGCCAGCTCGATCAGCGCGTCGATCCCGGCGCGGGCGATGCCGGTGATGACCGCGCTATGATGCGGCCCGACCCAGCACTGAACCGGCAAGGCATAGACAACCCCCGGCCAGCGCGACCACTGGTTTTCAAGCAGGATGCCGACTTGCGGCATCGTCCGCCGCTCCGGTAGGAGCACGTCGTCAACCGTCCAGTCGAAGCTGCCGGTGCCGCGCAGCCCCGCGACGTCATGCGAAGTCTCGGCGAGATCCAGAACGAAAAGCATCAGGCGGTGATTAGCCAGCTAATCCGCGCTCTAGCGGGTGACTGACCAGAGCTGGATCTGGGCGCCGGCCGTAGGGGTGCAGCGGAGGGAGCTGGCGCGTGGGAGCAACCGCAGCTGACCGCGTTAGGGTAACGGTATTGATGCTGCCAGCGCGTCTGAGGAGCGGCGTGCGGCGGAGGGCTGCGCGGTGGCGATCTGGATCAATCAAACCTTCGGCACGGTCGGCGAGCGCGAGGTGCGCCGGGTCTTCCGCAACCGGATTGGCGACTGGTGCGCCGAGATCGTCGCCGCGGGTCGGATTAGGATCGAGGTGCTCGACTACCATCCGAGCATCCCGTTGCTGCGGATCCTCCGGAATAGCGGTACCGATATCGCTGACGATGTCATTGCCCAAGGTGCCGAAGGTATCGACGTGCGCCGGCGGTGAGCAAACGTCTGCTTTGCAAGTATGGGCATCACAGGCCGGGCAAATCGGAAATGGCAGAAAACCACCCCGTGCCGACCTTACGTTTGAGCGATCGAAGGTCTGAAATGGGGCATGAAGAGCGGTTCCCGCCGCGCCTGCTGAACGGCTGCTGTGGGTTCAGTTAAGGGACTTTCGACGGGGCGCACGGGAGCGGCGGGAACGTGCCGATTCCGGCCATTCGTGTGACCGGCCACGGTGGCCGGCAGCCGGCGACGAAGGACGCACCCCCAAGCCTCGACGACTTGATTAAGGGCTGGCCGCTGGTCGTGTTGATCCTTGCCTTGATCGTTATCGCCTTGGCTTTGTGACCGATGGACAAAGCGCCCAAGCCGGGGACGCGCCGGCGCTTCGTCCTTGACATGC
>Ga0209517_10008578_pt1 | contig 11924 bp, 12 predicted proteins | sample PeaSoiMetSII2010_FD_187695 | JGI IMG/M metagenome (GOLD analysis project Ga0209517, IMG submission 187695) | Peat soil microbial communities from Weissenstadt, Germany - SII-2010 (SPAdes) (version 2) | ecosystem: Environmental > Terrestrial > Soil > Wetlands > Peat | place: Germany...
AGATAGGGGCTTTTTTCCCCCACAAGATGATTGGCCATTCCGGCTCCTTCTCAATAAAGAAAACAAGGCCACGCTGGTATCTTCCGTCAGATAAGCTGTGGATTCTCATTTGATAAGCATTAGCCGAAGTGATTTCGATGGGAGTCGAAGAAATGTCTATCGAGAGCATTTGTTTCAAACGGTTTCATGCCCGGTGGGAAAAACCGGCTTGCATGTAGTCCAGGCGTTTTTTGCCCAGACCGGCCGAATGATGCATCGAGACCTATACGGCGGGAAAGCATGCACAATTTTCTCAGAGTTTTGATAATCGAGGATTCCGAGAGCGATGCGGACCTGATTCTCAGCATCCTGGGGCGCGCAGGATACACTACGGTCGGCGAACGGGCGCAAACGGCCGCTGAAATGGATGCAGCCATCACGAGGCAAGACTGGGATGTCGTGATTTCGGACTTCTGCATGCCTCAGTTCGACGCATTTGCCGCACTTCGTCTCATGCAGCAAAAAGATTGCGGCATCCCTTTCATCGTAGTCTCCGACAGTATGACGGAAGATACCGCCGTATCGATGATGAACGCCGGTGCTCACGATTATGTGATCAAGGGCAGCCTGGGGCGTCTGGTGCCGGCAGTGCGCAGGGAACTGGCAGACTCAGAGGCAAGGCGGAAAAACAAAGTAGCCGAAGAAGCGCTGCGTGAGAGTGAAGAGCGCTATCGCAGCATAATTGAAAATATTCCGGACGTTTTCTACCGAACTGATGAATGAAACCCTTGCCAAAAAAATGGGAATCAGTGAGTTTATCATGAAACCTTATACGAAGCAAAAGCTCGCCAAGGCAGTTCGGAATTTGCTTGGGCGAAGAGACTGAAAGCAATAGAGCAAAAAGCCTTCCCTGCTTCCCTGCTATTTCTTCTCTTCGGGCTCCAGGTGACCCTTGATCTTTGTTCCACAACTGGGACATAAAATCTCGATTTGGTCTTCAGGGCCGGAGTACTTCTCCTTAAGCTCCTCAGACGGTATGAATGATACGTCTCCGCACGCGCACTGGGGACATTGCCCCCGGACCATTCGCCTTTTCTTCCTGTCCATGTTCGTCCTCCGGTTCAGGTTATCGGCCTTTTCAAGTTCGGCCTTCAGCGTATCTGCATTTCAGGCCGCTTATAGTCGATTTAGCCTATTATGCCTTCCCTGTCCATGAAATACACCCGACGGCAACACAGTTTGGCCTATTCCACTTTGGTTATACCTGCCTTGGCGCATACCAATTCTAAGAACGCCTCAGCGTCATCGATACAACCTTCCCTGGAATACACGACCTTCATGCCGGTTGGTTTTTTCAACAGGACAAAAAAATACGGGGTTGGAACCTCACCGAGTATTTTATGAATTGTGAAATCTCCATCCGGAATGAGTGGAAACTTAACTTTGAAAAGGTTCCTGAAGGCATCTACTTCGTATAAGGAATTCCCAGCGCCGATTGCAAGCAATTTGACGCGGGATTCTATCTCAGGGTTGGCCGAAATCGCCCGAAAGAGCCAATTAACAACGGGCGCCTCCTTCTGGCAAATAGGACAGTAAATGCTGAAAATCTCAACGATCAATACCTCCGAATCGATCTGGGAGAGCAGAAACGGGCCCTGATCGATTTTAAGATATTCGCGCTCCAGCATTTTGGGGGGCAGGGGAAGCTTGAGATCGGGAAACATGCCGCCTTCGGCAGGGATGTTTTGAGCGAATGGCGCTGGAAGACGGTAACCCGATATGCACAGCAAAAAGAGCAGCATTACTGGTATTCTTAACAACTTCATTCCCATAATCCCCACTATTGACTATCCATCGCGAATCGACAGAATCAAGAGGAGTTATTTTTTCTCTTCACTCTTCACTCACTATCCACGGTTTGTTTTTCCTCGCCCAGATCGAAGTTGTCATAATCGGGGTAGTCCTGGTCAAGCGCCACTATGATGGGGATTTGTTTGCTGATCGGCCCCCAATATTGGATGGACCCCGGACTGCTGAACAGGTCCTGTTCTGCCCATTTGTCCCGGTTTTGGGCAAATACCCTGAACGATGGGGATTCGAGCTCAACGAGAGACTTCTCAATTACAAATTCCTCCTTGCCCTTTCGCATCTCGGCCGTGATCAGCCCTGTCAGCGGCAGACCCAGAACTCGCCCGCCCCTGTCAAAGTCGGTTACGGCTGCCATGTAGCCCGATTTCCCGGCAAGCACGAGAGATGCGGCCGCCAACCCGAGCTGAAACGTAAACGCGGCGTCGAATTTGGTCGGTTTGGAGCTTCTGCCCTCATATCCAAAAAAATGGGACTGCGTTGACAAAGTAACCTTTTTGAAATCCTCAACCTGCTCGGTAGTCGCTGCGATCTTGCCCTCTCCCGTTCCAAAGAACCGGTCCGTGTGCAATTGCATCTCAGAGATGCGATGGCCGATTTTTTCGATCAACAGCTTTTCTGTCTCGATTTGTGAGACCTTCACGTTTCCATGATCGTCACGGTCCAGGATCAGCATTTGCTGAAGATCGGGCGGAAGCGAAGCCATTAACTTCGCCGATTCGGCCTTCAAGCGCGACAAAAGGAACTCCCGCTTGTGTTCGATCGTTGGCAGTTCCGAAATGTGGTTCTCATGCTCGGCAAGGGCTTTATTCAACTCGGCGATCAGCCGCCTAATCTCCGGAATGAACTCCACGAGCCCCTCAGGCACCAGAACAACACCGTGGTTTAGCCCATTCATGCGCCGCAGAATGATAATTCGCACGATATAATCCACAATACTCTCCAGGGACATGTTTTTCTCGGCGATTTCCTCAGAAATGAGCGTAATCGCTGGCTTGGTCTGCAGGGACACTTCAAGGGTGATCTTGCTGGCTGTTCGCCCCATCAGTTTTACAAAATGGTAGTATTTCACAGCGGATGCCGCATCCTGGCACAGATTTCCCACCAGCTCGGAGAATATCTTCGTGGCTGTATCGAAGCCGAATGAAATGGGTAGATACTTCCCGGCAGCCAAATCACCGTCGATCGTCTTGGGGATTCCGATCACGCTGCAAGCGATCCCCTCGGTCTCCAGGTACTCCGCTATGAATGCCCCATTCGTGTTGGAATCGTCGCCCCCAACTATCACCAGACCATCGAGCCTGTTCTTGACAACCATCTGCCCAACTTTTTCGAACTGATCGGGGCTCTTGATCTTTGTCCTGTCAGTCCCGAGAAAATCGAACCCCCCAGTGTTGATAATGGACTCGATGTCTTCTTTGTGTATCTCGAAGCAGTCCCCTTTTATCAGGCCTTTGGGCCCCTTTCTAATCCCTACCAGTGTGTTGCCGTCTCCCAGGGCAGCCAAAAGACCGGCGAGCACGTTGTGGCCCCCCGCCGCCGGACCGCCGGAAAAGAGCACAGCGACCCTTTTCCCCTTGACCCGCACGGACTCATCTGCGGCAACGGCCTCCAAAACGATGCTTCCGGTCTTCGAGATCGTCTTTGCAAAGACCTCGACGATTCTGTCGGGCCGCTTGCAAATAAGGTTTATGCCGGTTTCTTTGAAAGCCGCAGGCCTTATTTTGCCGTCTTTTCCCAGAAAAACAGAGATGACGGGAACAGGAAGCTTTCGAATTCTTTCTTCAAGAGACGAATGTTTTCCGGCCGACTGGCTAACTTCGGAGAATAAATCCATGGTTGTTCCCTTCATCTATTTTTGTCACAATTTAGTCCGGTTATTTGGATATAGCTTTTACAAAATTTGTGATGATTCCTCAAAAAGATAATGATATCTCCCCTCAACACAACCCATAGGCAGCGGCGCCTATGGCAACCAAAAGGCTTTGTGCCGCTCAAAATCCAAACGTCTTCGCTTGCGAACCGAATACCGGTCTGCTATTGCTTAATCCTGCCTTTGGCAGGACTGAGCAAACCATGGAGGAACAATCATGTTAAGGGACCAAAGCATCGGGTTTATAGGCGGGGGGAACATGGGGGAAGCCTTGATCAGCGGTCTGATCGCCGCCTCGCTGTTTGCCTCCGAAAAAGTTTTCGCTTACGACGTAATTGAGTCCCGTATTCAATACCTGGAAAAGGAATTCGGAATAAAGGGACGCCGCAGCATAGGTGAGCTTGCCGAATCGTGCAGCATCATCGTGCTTGCCGTAAAACCCCAGGTAATCTCTAAGGTGTTGGAAACGCTGCGTTCGCACCTGTCCCACAAGCCGCTCGTTATATCCATTGCCGCCGGTATTTCGCTTTCAATTCTTGAGGGGCGCCTGCCCGACGAGACCCCGGTAATAAGAGTCATGCCCAACACCCCTGCCCTTGTCCGCAAAGGGGCTTCCGCTCTTTCGCGTGGAAGGGCGGTTTCAACTGCGCAAATGGAGATGGGCCTCGCGCTTTTCCGAGCTGTGGGCAAAGCGGTCGAAGTCGAGGAGAAGCTGATGGATACCGTGACCGGTCTTAGCGGAAGCGGGCCGGCGTATGTTCTGCTCGTAATCGAGGCCCTCATCGATGCCGGGGTCTTAATGGGACTGCCCAGGCAAACCGCGCGGGAATTGGTGATCCAGACGGTCATCGGGACTTCCATGATGCTCGAGAGCACCGCAAAGCACCCGGCAGAACTAAAGGACATGATTACATCCCCAGGGGGAACTACGATCCAAGGGCTGCAAGTCCTTGAATCATATTCGGTCAGAGGTGCTTTGATGGAGTGCGTGGAAGCAGCCTCACGCAGGTCGACCGAACTCGGGATGAGCTAACTTGGCGCGGAGTTTATTGCATCGCAAACACTGGATAGAAGGTGGCCGTGTGTCTATATTCTCTTAGGATGACTTTCCGTCAGCTTGAGCTTAGCGGTACCCAGGAGGTTTGCAGATGCTCCCCATAGAGTTGGATCACGAGGTTCTCAGTACTGTGCCCGTCCCTGCCTATAAATCTTTAGACAGAGTATTTCAGACCCTGCAGACCATATTGAGCCAGAATATCATACCCTATTTCAGAAACGACAGAGGGGTGAGCCTCGTACAGCTTTCAGACCTTCGCCAGTCTATTGTTTTCCGCCGCATGGAGGACGAGGGAAATAAAATATCGCTGCCTGCACTGCTCATACGGCAAAAACAGAGCTGGACCATCCTGATACATCAGCGGCTGCTGGATTACATGGCCCATGTTCTTTCCTTTCGCTCGGAGTTCAAAGAACCGGCTGGGGCCGTGAAAGAACGGGGGACCCTCAAATTGTTCGAGCTGCTTTTGAAACACCATTTCGAGCATCTCGTCTTTCCCAACTCGAGCGAGCTTGACGTCATTCGCTCTGATATCGAGTTTGCGGCCGGATGGGAAAAAAAGGACCCCAAAGATTACCAGGCGTTTCTGGAATTGCTGAAAAATCCGGTAAACGGCATAATCGGCAAGGATTATGCCGAATTGCTGGAACGGACTCAACGCCGCCCGGACTGCGATTTCAGACTCGGGCGAATAGTTGCGGCTTACGCGGTCCACATTGCCCAATTACCCGCAAGCTTTCTCATCGATCTTTTTCCAGACCTGGATTTTCAAACCAAGCTGAGGGTCCTGAACCATACTTACCGCAACAGTCGCAACTTTGGACAGGCGCCTTCAAAAAGAACGGCGGATCTGAGGAAGGTCCTGCGGTTATTCGCCATTGCCATTCACCACGATTCAGGCGAAGCTATGGAACTGTTCAAAACGTTCAGAAAACGTTGGGGGGCAGCCTCGCTTTTCAAAGAGCTGGACATTTTGCCAGGTTTGGACCAGGAAATAGCTCTTCCTCAACTTTTCGAGGTTTTCAAAAAAAATCTGGAGGAATTAGTGGAACCGGAAGACATCATCAAACAACAGGGACCCCAGACAGTGTTGCCCCAACCCGCAACGGACCCGGCGCCACCGCAGATAAAGAGTCTCAAAGAGCGCATCGATGAGGCGCGAACCGACCCCGATATACCGCAGGCAGTAACCGAACTGATTGAAAAGAATAAGCTGAATGCGGCCGGGCAAAGCGGCGCAAAGTACACGGAACTGATTGAAACCCTGCTCGCAATTCCCTGGGGGAAAATAAAAAAAATCCGAGTATCTCCTGACGAATTTGACCAAGGACTTAACCGCTCGCATTACGGTCTGAAAACACCGAAGGAAATAATATCGGATTTTTTTGCCAACCTGATCTGGCGATATCAGCATTTCAAAGAATCTGAGAAAATGCGCTGGCACAGGACCGGGAGCGCCCATCTCTTTGTGGGACCGCCGGGAGTGGGCAAGACTTCTCTGGCGATTTCCATAGCCCGAAATCTCGGCATTCCTTACCACAAGATTTCTCTGGGCGGCATGAAGGACGAGGCAGACATCAGGGGCTACGGGTTTACCTATGAGGGATCAAAACCGGGCTTCATAGTTCAGGGCCTGATAAAGATGGGCACGATGAACGGGATGTTCATAATGGATGAGGCGGACAAAACGGAAAAGTTTGCAATCGCCACCCTGCTCGAGATACTTGACCCGGAGCAGAACCACCTTTTCCATGACAAGTACACCCAGAGCACCATAGATATAGACCTTTCGAACTGCCATTTCATACTGACGGCCAACACGGTCGATACGGTCCCGGCCGCGATTCTTGACCGCTGTGAGGTCATTTTTCTGGACAGGTACAGTGTGGACGAAAAGATCGCCATTGCCAAGGAGTTTTTGGTCGAGCGTATTCGGCAACGCTACATGATCGCACAGGATGAAATCCTCTTCGACCCCGCGGAGGAGAGCGAAATCCTGAGATGCCTTATCCGCGATTACACCTCGGAAGCGGGTGTTCGCGACCTCGAACGTATCATGCGCACAATTTTTCTGCGCACCCAGCGAAAAGAGATCATGGCCAAAGGTAAAAGCTCCGTAAAACTTGACCTTGCCAGGATAAACAAATACCTCAATTTACCCAATCGCCAGCGCCTTATTAACGAAGATGACCGCATCGGCGAGATGATGGCTCTTGGGGTCAACATGGAGATGGGAATCGGCGCCCTGATCCCGATTCAGGCGACCCCGGTGCGAACCGGCTTTGATAGAAAAAATGGGTCCCAATCGTACATGAGTATGGTCCATACCACCGGCAATATCGAGCGCGTAATGGACGAGAGCCGAAAGGTCGCATCGACTGCAATCCTCCACCTGGCCGAAGAACTGGGCATAGATGCGGCGGACATGTCCACACCGGTGCACCTGCACTTTATGGGCGGCTCTACCAAAAAGGACGGGCCTTCAGCCGGGGCCTCGATCGCTCTTGCACTGGCTTCGCTTTTCGGGAAACGAAAAATCCGCCGCGACGTCGCCGCAACCGGTGAAATCGATACTCAGGGCAGGATTACGGGCATTGGCGGGATGGGAGTTAAACTGGAGACCGCCTATGCAGCGGGATGCAAGACCCTGATTTTCCCGAGGGAGAATCTGACCGGGACCGAAGGCATTGACAGACTCCCTGACGCCCTGAAGCACGAACTCCAAATCCTGACTTACGACCAGTGGAAAGCCAGCCACGAACCCTACGATTACTCTCGACACGTGCTCCAGGCGGTCGCGGTTGACGATATTGTCCAGGCCTCCCATGTGGCTTTTATCGAACAGGAAGAAATTGATTCGCTGGACCGCCTTTTTGAGGAGCACGCGCAAAAAGCGCTGGCTGAGGTTGCCCTCGCAGGTTCTAAGGAACTGCGGGCCGTCTACCTGGATAACCCCAACGAGACCGGCCCGGGACTGGCTGGCGCCGATCTGTGCTCGGAAGGTCACGGATGCATTATCCTGGTCCGAAGTGATTTAAAAGAAGAAATTTTGAGCACTCTGGGCGAACTGCCCGCCAAATGCGTCATAAGAGAATTTGACCCTGAGACAGAGCGCATGGCAGACGTGCTGAGGGAAACAAAAATAGCCTACGCAGACCATTCGTCACCACCGCTCAGGATATCGCTGATAGCTCCTTTGGCCTTTCTAAGAAAAGAGGCAATCCGTCCCGGAGACCTTGAACCGGATGCGGCTTTTGTGGGCCTTCGGATTTTCGGCAACTGCTGCACGGCGGAAAATGTGCCTGTCCGGGACTGCCTCACTGTACTCGCCAGGTCTTTTTCGCTCCTGGTCAAGCTTAGCGGCGAATTGCTGGAAACATGTCCCTTTCTGTCTAACAAGGATGGCGTCTATGCGCCGACGGTCGCATTCATTCCCGAGAAATACCGGCTCGACGGGCGCAGGGCCGAAGAAATCCTCGACCGCTGCATTTCGAAGTGGCTGAACATAGTTGAGAAACGCGAAGAAGAACCGGAGGCCCCTGCGGCCCAGTCCAGTATGAAACTATAGGAAAGGAGACCGGGTGATATGAACGAAACCATTAAAACTCTTCTTGAGAGAAGAAGCATTCGTAAATTCGGACCTGGGCAGATAAAAGAAGAGGAATTGAACGCCATTCTTGATGCAGGGATGTACGCACCCAGCGGTGCAAACCAGCAATCAGCCCTCTTTGTTGTTATTCAGGATAAGGAAACCCTAAAAAAGCTCTCGGCTATGAATGCAGCCGTGCTTGGAAAAGATTTCGATCCTTATTACGGTGCACCGACCGTCATTCTCGTTTTTGCAGACACGAGCAAGATCACACCGGTCGAGGACGCCAGCCTTGCGCTTGGCAATATGTTCAACGCGGCTGCATCTATGGGTATCGGGTCTTGCTGGGTTCACCGAGCAAAGCAGATGTTTGAAACCGATGAGGGCAAGGACTTATTGAGGAAGTGGGGTATTACCGGAGACTATATAGGCGTTGGTTCCTGCATTCTGGGATATCCCGACGGCAAGCATCCGAAAGCAGCCCCAAGAAAGGACAATTTCGTAATTCGGGTCTGATCCGTGTTAATGCGCGGCTTCATGCGAAATGGGAGGACGTATGGTAAAAGACGGCCAACTTCTGGCCGAGTTCGACAAGGCATATCTCAGCACGGAAAAACCCGATTACTTTAAATCCCTCAAGCTGTTTGAAGAAATGTGGAAGGAAGGCCTTCAACTCGGCGCGCTTCCGCTGAAAGATCCCCTCGATGGTATCGAAGTGGATATAAAGATCGCCAAGATTGACGAGGCGCTAAGAAGCAAGCGGGTCCTTTTTCAGAAATTAACGCCAACCGGCAATTGAACCATTTTTTAGAGTGCCGGAGAGAGAAACTGAATACCTTATCCGCTTTAGCCGCCCACCGTTACCAAAGTCCAAATTTGCAGAGAGGTCCGGGATGAAATTCTATAATTCAACTTGCGATGAGGCAAAGCTACACCCCTATGCGGGTTGGGGTTGCAAGGCGTCGCTCACAGCCTTGGGATTGCGGGCGATAACGACAAGGTAGGCGCGTTCTGCCGCACCAGGCTCTTTGCGGTTTTGCTCCCAATCGCGCAACGTACCGAGCGGAATATGGAACCGCGCCGCAAACATTTCCTGGCTAAGGCCAAGCGCACGGCGAATGACTTTCACCTGTGGCGTGCGCCTCATGAGTCTCACATTGTCAGGCGTAACGGATTGCGCGTCGGCATCGCCCAAAGCGGCTTCATGACGTTGTGCTTCGGTCATCGATTCAAAGCGTTCCCAATCGTGCCTAATAGGAGTTTTCTTCGTGGTATCGGCTTTTTTCATAGGGCTCGGCTCCTCGGGCTGAAATAATACGGATCTTATCGCCTCTCGCGGATCAGCGCAGGTCCGTCTTCATCGCCAAAGCCGCTTGATAGGCCACCCGTCGGGAAAGGTTGAAGCGGCCCGCAATTGCCGATGCGGCTTCCTTTGATGAAAGGCCCCCAAGGAGCAGGGCCTTCAGCTCGTCTCTCCAGGCCGGGGACCCCTGAGTTGAGGAATTCAGGTTCAATCGCTCCGGACCAAAGTTGTCCGGTTCGGGCCCCGGGTGCGATTGGGAATCCACATTCCGTCCGGCCCCTGCACCTTCCACTACCAGTGTCAACTCACCCCTGACCTCACCCGAGAAACGCCCGAGGGCTTCCGAAATCAAACCCCGAAAAACTTCCTCGTGTATCTTTGTAAGCTCCCGCGCCACCGCTACCCTTCTTTCACCCCAACTCTCGAGCATATCTTTGAGGGTTTTTGCAAGCTTTTTTGGAGACTCGTAGAGTATCAGGGTCATTTCCAGACGGGCGTTGCTTTGGAAAAAGCGCCGTCTGTCTGCACCTCTGGCAGGAGGAAAACCAAGGAACACAAAGGGTTGGGTTGGCAGCCCCGAAACGACCAGGGCCGATATGAGGGCGGTCGCACCGGGAATGGCGACAGGTTGCATCCCACGCTCCAGGGCCGCTTCAATCAGATGCTTTCCGGGGTCGGACACACCAGGGGTCCCCGCATCGGTGACCAGCGCTACGCTCAGCCCGGAAGCAATTTTCTCGAGCAGTTCGCCTCCGCGCTGCCGCGCATTGTGCTCGTGATAGCTGACCAGAGGTTTATGGATGGAGTAATAGGACAGGAGTTTTCGTGTGTGGCGCGTGTCCTCCGCAGCGATCAGATTGACCGCCCGCAGGGTTTCGAGTGCTCTAAGGGTGATGTCGGCAAGATTTCCGATAGGCGTTGAGACAACGTAGAGCGTTCCTTCCTTTGCCTCTTTTTCAGCGTCCGGGTTCGAAGGCATTGACTATCCAGTTTATTTCGGGTTTTTCGCCGTCCCACCTGATCGCGACAACGTCGAAGCGTGCATGTGAATCCAGCAGCCCCCGCTGTTTTAAATACCACATGGCCGCTCGCGTAAGGCGCCTGCGTTTATAGAGGGTAATGGATTCCTCAGGGCTGCAGATTCCGTCCGCCTGCCGGGCCCTTACCTCCACAAATACAATTGTCTTTCCGTCTTTTGCGACCAGATCTATTTCGCCCGGCGGACACCTGAAGTTTCGCTCGAGGATTTTGATTCCGCTGCTGGAGAGGTATGCAGCAGCCGCGCTCTCGCCCTCTTTCCCTTTATTATACCGGCTCCTCATCATCAATGCGGCGCTCCGTAACGGGCAAGACGCCCCTAAAAGTGATCCGGTGCAGCGAACAGGGCCCATGCCTGCGAAGAGCCTCCCAATGGCGGGCGGTGGCATAGCCTTTGTGGGAATCAAATCCGTATTGAGGAAATGTTTCGTGAAACTCGCACATGAGCCGGTCGCGATGGACCTTGGCGATTATGGATGCGGCTGCAATGGAGACCGAAAGCCTGTCCCCCTGCACAATTCCCTTCTGCGCCATCCGCAGAGGGAGTTCGTATGGACCGTCGATGAGGAGAAAATCCGGCTCTATCGCCAACTGGCCGACAGCACTGGTCATTGCACGGAAGGTTGCCTGGAGGATATTTATCCGATCTATTTCGACATTATCTACAACGCCGATCCCGATGGCCAGTGCGCGAGGCCGGATTTTATCGCAAAAATCTTCCCGCTGTTGGGCAGTGAGCCGCTTTGAATCGGTAACCCCGGGGAGACGAACGCTTTTTGGCAGGACCACGGCGGCGGCGACCACGGGGCCCGCCAGCGGCCCCCGGCCCGCTTCGTCTATCCCGCAAACAAAACGAAAGCCCCGCCGGTAGGCGTCCCTTTCATGGAGACGCATATCAACCGCCAGGGCTTCTATCAATTGCCGCTGCATGAGGCCAGCCTCAAACTCAGTACCTGGAAATTATTGCACGCGAAGACGCGAAGACGCGAAGAAAGCAACGCCGACGGAGGCAGGGCAAATCGCCTGCGGAGCCTGCCAAGTCTGACCCGGACTCGATCCTGGGTTGTGGACTCTGGATACAAAATACCGGATTGTCAACAACATTTTCAGGCTTCGCGTCTTCGCGTGAACCACCTACGACTTGGCCGGCTCTCGCTTTTCGCGTATTCTGGCCGCCTTGCCCACCCGCTTGCGCAGATAGTAGAGCCTGGACCGGCGG
>Ga0209517_10008580_pt1 | contig 11921 bp, 18 predicted proteins | sample PeaSoiMetSII2010_FD_187695 | JGI IMG/M metagenome (GOLD analysis project Ga0209517, IMG submission 187695) | Peat soil microbial communities from Weissenstadt, Germany - SII-2010 (SPAdes) (version 2) | ecosystem: Environmental > Terrestrial > Soil > Wetlands > Peat | place: Germany...
GGTCCATCTCCTCTTGGGAGAAGAACAACGGCTTTCGTCGCTTTGTAAAGGGCATGACTCCTCCTATCGGGAGGAGTATGCCAGGGTTTCAATCAATTGTCTACTTACTTAAAGAACTTAAATCTAGGAAAAAAAGGCGGAAGCGCACGGCAGGAGAATGGGGATTGGCGGCTCGAATTCCCAGGCTCTGAGCCGGGCAAGGTTGGATGGCATTTTCTCGAATCGGTCGCCGCTCAAGTCAAGAAGGTGTTGCGGGCCGATGCGGGCGACATCCCGCGTTTGTCTGGAAAGGGGACCGAAGGCTGAGGTCCGATTTTCGGATGTATCCCATGGCAAGGGATGTTGCGGGAGGCTTTTCGGAGGTCTACCCCGCGCCGAGACCTTTGCGGTCATAAATCTAAGAAACGAACACAGGAAGGTGAACAAGATGGATTCTTCAACCGAAATCAACTTGAAAGATGAGAACGAGCAGGAGGTCCCGGGGTATATCCCCACCAAGGAGGAGTTGATCGAGTTGGTAAAATTCTGGTACATGGAAATCCTTGAGATCGATTGGCTCTGGTTCGCGCGCGGCTATTCGTGTAACGCCTGGAAGTACCGCCAGAGGTTCGCAAGTGGGCGTCTCAATAGGGCGGAGAAGGCGATTGGGGAAGGAGCGGTCAAGCAAGCGATCAAGGAGGTGCGCGACAAATTCAAGGCAGATGATGTCCGACCGATAGAAAGCTCTCGCTGGGGCGATCGGGTCAATTTCCACCTGCTACCGCGTAGGGGAAGCTCCATCAGTCAATCCATCATGGGGTAGTGCGTGTCGGGGATTTTCAGGGTTTTAAGCAGTCTCGGCCAATGACTGATAGGCGACTGACGGTGACTGATTTCAGTCATTTCAGCAGAGGGGGAGAGAGATAGGTCCTTTATTATCAACATAGATAGATATCTCTCTCAACCCCTATGACTGATTGACTGATCGAGTTTCGCTCCCAGTCCGGTACCAACCCCAGGCCCTGACAGATTTGACTGATATCAGTCACCCCTGCCTGATGCTCAGTCTCGCTCCGGCGCAGCCCCAGATTGATTCGCAAGGGAATCCTCCTTGCCCAACCACGCGGGTTCTGCGGCTACAGGATCCTTTGTATGGAAGGGAAGAAGATAGAAGGAAATCCAAGGAGGGAACACATGAAGGAGATGTCAAATCAAGCCAGGGTCGCGGATTATATCCGCAACCACCCTGAGGAAACCTACGCGGCGATCTCAAGGAAGCTGCAAATCGGCTACAGCACCGTTGCGCGCATCGCCGCTTTGCATAACATTCATCGCCCCTCCGGCAAGAGGCTCATGCTGGACGAATCGCTCCTGGACGGCGGACGGATCCAAGAGCGGTAGCGAGGAGCCCATGTCCTTTGCGACGATAGCGCAGCCCTTCATCAAGATCGGCATCCCCGTGTTCCCCCTGGTGCCGGGCGGGAAGGTTCCTCCAAAGGACTTTCACTTCCTCCAGGAGGCGAAGGCCGAGAAGGCGGGAGCCCACGTCCAAAGGGATAAAAGGATGGATCAACAGATCCTGTGGTTTTCTCGGTCCGCCCACCGGGAACGTCAGATCGTCTACGATCGCCTCCACACCATCTGTATGCAGGCCGCTGAGGCGGCTTAGGGCGTCGACCCAGTTCGCATTTTCCCTTACGATCACAGCGGAGTTCAGAGGATACTTCCCACGGCCCTTTCCCCACCAATGGCACAGGATCTCATGGGTCGCGCAGAGCCCCAGCAGCGCAACATAGACCGACTTGAAGGTGCCGAGCGTGTATTTGCCCAAGTCCAGCGAGTCCTCCCTTCGAAATACAGAAGCAAGGCCCCGCTCGTAGAACGGCATCAGATACTCGTAGTATGCGCGTGGCTCGGGATATATGAAGGCCCGCGGTCCGCTCGGCCTGCACGTCTCGAGGATCCTTGCCAATCGGTCCCGGGTTGCCGGCGTGTCCGGCACGGGGGAGGATGGAATCGCCGTTCCCGTTTCTCCGGATGCAGGACGAAACCCTTTCTGGTACGCGCTGACTCGACGCCCGAAAGCACCCCCCAGCCAAGTGAACCTGACCGTCCGCGGCGCAACAAGCTCGGCAGCCGCACGGTCCCTGTGCCAGGCTGGGAAGCACCCGGTGAAGACCTCGTAATTATGGGCCAAGTCGAAGGCTTCGGCTGCGCTCCTTTCGAGGGCGGCACTCCACCGGAACCGGCTTTGCAGTGCGAGACTTGCCGAGCCGTACTTCCGGATCCAACCAAGGAGGAAGGAGCCGCTGCGCCCCGCATTGATAATCGTCGCCACAAACTCCCGTGTGTACGGGGTCCCGAACTTCTCGATGGTGAGCTCAATCAGTTGAACGAGTCTTGTCAGGGCAGCCCAGCTCGCACGATTTCTCGGAATGCGGATGAGTTGGAGACCCCTGAAGCAATTGTCGGCGAGGTCCTCAAGTGCCGTTAGTTGTCGTACCAATTCGGCGGAGGAGTCGGACTTCAAAAGGGCGGCCATGGCATGCAAATCCGGAGCCGGTTTGTTCGGGAGTTCCCCCATCGACTACGCGTACGTCGGCATCGGGATGAGCATTCGTCTCGATTGTAACTCAGAATCGTCCATCCACATGCCAAACGGCGGAAGAGATCCGCAGACCTCGAGAGCGGCGGCTCACGCTGCCTACCACTTCAGTTCAATGGCGCCCACTTGCTTGAGAACCCTCTAAGTGGCTCTTGCCTGATCCAGTTCAACGACATCGTCCTCGGGCGCCGGGGGAGGTGTGGGCGGCTTGACGGCCGGATGGTTCTGGGAAGGTCTCCTTTTCCCTCCCCATTACTGAAAACCGGGGCGCAGTGCTTGCCGCCAGTACCGGGTGGACGTCACAGAAGAAGGGAATGCCGCTTGCCCGGGACCGCGGCCGGCGGTGGGATTCAACACGACGAAACGAATTTTGGCCACACGAAAGAACGGTTGGAATCTCCTGTGATACCAGGGGCTTGCCCCTGGCACGGGATCGTGAACCATCATTTCAATTATTCACGTTCACGCTTTATGGCCATTCCTTCGGCACCAGCCCGCGTGGCTTTTGTGAACTGGGAGCCTTCCGCTTGGGTTCTCCCTTTCACATCTTTCTGATGAGCAAACCCTGTGAACGTGAAAGGTAGGCTGCCGTTCACACTCGCATTGTGTTGGAAGGGCAACCCGAAAACTGGCGGCTTTCAGCCGTGAACATTTGATAAGGAGACTTGGCAGACTCTGCTTGGCAACGGACTCGAAGGACCATGAACTCTTTTTTTTTCGGCTCAGATGCAAAAAACTGCGATTTCCGGACGAGTGCTCGGCCGTGGCGCGGTATTAGCCAATGGGGAGCAATTCGTCGCCACTTAAGACAGACAGGAGAAAGCGAGATGGCGGGTCACTCCGCAAGTATTAAGGAAAAGGCGGCAGCCGCGAGAAAGCCGAGGCAGGCCGCCAAGCTCTCGCGTTATCGGCAGCGCGACCGACACTGCTTGTCCTCCCTGGCGGGACTGCAGCCGAGAAATGAGCATGGCGGCTGCGGCATTCGGCGTCCTGATTTCGAAGGGCCACGAGAGGTCATGCGAACGAGTATTAGAAGACATGAGCGTGATCAGAAAATAACGGCCACGCAACAAGAGAACCCCGGTGTGATGGGAGAAAAACAATGACTCGGTGCTGTGAATGCAAGGCAGTTGAAGAAAAACGGAAGTTTCTGTTGGAGATGGTCGACGGGTGCTGTCCTTGGTGGGCCCCAGACCACAAAGACGACATGGCTTTCCGAAGCCTGGTCGTCCTGTTTGCCGCACTGATGGAAGGGACGAACGTTGAAAATCTAACGGTCTTGACGGGCTATCCCCCCGAGTTCGTCGCTGGCATCTCTTTGCTCGCGAGCAACGCGGGGCTCCGGATAAACGGCAGGGTCCACTATGACAATTGGTTTGAAGGAGACAGACTCGAACCCTATTGCATTTTCTGTGACCTGTTGGTTCTCGAGGGGCGGCTGACCCGGCAAAAGTGTGAAGACGGCAAGATTCGGTACAAAGCTGTACAACCATGCTGATCGGTCCCGCGATGCGCTCTGACCTGGGAAAATCTCGGTGTGGCCTCTCCAAAATGAGTATTAGCCGTTTGGAAGCGAAATTCGCGAAGGAGAATTAAGTGGATCACAAAAACAAAGCACAGCAGCAAGGGCCAGCGGCCATGCCCCGGCCGGCAACAGGCCAGAAGGGCGTCCGCCCGACAGAGCCGGTGAGGTTCCCCGCCTCGCCCGGAGTGTGCATCGCAGGGAGCACGGCGAAAGGCCTCTACAGGATAGTGCAGGCTTATGACATGGAGAGCCGGATGGGATTTCTCCAGTCGCGGGCGCCTCACCCGCTGGAGATCGCCGCATGGCTGCCCGGCAGCTATGCCGAGTCGAAGCGGCAGCGGTCCCGGCTCTGCCACCTTTTTTTGCAGAGAGGAGCAGGCGATGGGTGGTATGGGCTGTCGGCCAGCGGCCTCGCAGAGGCCCGTGCCTACCTCAACGGGGAGAAGGACCGCCTTGAGAAAGAGGCGGACCGTGCCCGGCAGGAAGCGGCGAGGGCGCAGGAGAAGGCAGCCAAGACTCGGGAGGACGCCCTCGACGGCTGCCTCCAACTCATCGGTCGCCTCAGGGCGCTGGCCGAGGTCGTCCGCTGGAACCTGGACCAGGAGCGCCGCACGGCAAGGGCCGCCTGGCCCCACCAGCAGGGGACTGACGCTTGCTTGCAGCTCGTAGACTGGTTCCACGCCGTGACCGGAAAGTTCGACGCGGCGATCTCTCGGTCGGCGATGGAAATCCAGCTAGCCCGGATGCCCAAAGACGACGCCGCTCTCCCCGAGCTATGACGCCACTGCCTAGGCAACTACATCGAGACTCAACTTCGTCATCGAGCGGAAGTCGCAACTCTCAAGAAGAACGAATACCGGCCTCATTAATATGGGAGCAATTTAACGGATGAGATTCCCGCTCCCCATTTGTCGATTCTAGGAGGAATGAACATGCAAGAGGTCATCACTTTGAAGACCGGCACGCAACCTGTACTGGCCCCGCCGACCGATGCAGACCCTAACTTGACATCCAGCGAACATCAGAGGCTAGGCGAAGAGATTCGCCAACTGTGGGCGACCCACATGGAAGCGAAGGCCACCGCCAAGAGGGCGAAGGCTGAACTGAAGGACATCCGCAAGCGCCTGATGGAGCCACTGGCCCAGATGAAGGCGCTGGTGGCCAGGCCAAGGCGGAACGGCGGCTGGTCCTCGTTCACTCAGTCGGCTGGCCTCACGCGGGCGGAGGCGGACGGGCTGGTCCGCCGCTACCGGAAGACCGTGAAGCCGCAGGGGGCGTGCAGCATTGGGACGGTGAACGCCACGGTCACCATCGAGGGCAACTCCTCTGCTGCCGTCGCCGGAGACTGCCCGGAGGCAGCAGTGGAGATGCCGGCGGTTTCTGTCCCGGAAAACGCGGCGTTGCCGACGCTCGGTGAAGCATCTGGCGTTATTGAGGAGCCGGAAGTGGAAACGGCCGCCACGCCGACAGAGACCGGGATTTCGGCCGCACCGGGCCGGCATAGGCAACGGGAATGCGGTGTAGCCGAAAGGCGCAGGGAGTGAGCAAATGGCAACCAGAAGCCCACAGCCCAAGAGGCCAATCGCGACAGACGCGGATCTCGCCATCGCCGCCATCGAGGGCAATGGCCGTCCTCTGGACCTTGACGCTGGAGACCCGGACACTTCGCCCACGGCTCTCACCCTTCCTGGGACGCCGGAAGCCGGAACGTGCCGGCGCCACCAGTGGGTATGCGCCAACTGCGGATCTCCGCTGCGCCAAAACGGCTCTTGATTAGACCCCGCGGAGACAGCGGATGCGACTGTTTTACCGGCGCCGGCTAGTGCACGTCGGGCGCAACCCAGCCTGAGCCGCCGCGCCGCGATCGAAGGGCGGTGAAGGGCTAATCCCAAGGTCAGCCGCTCGTGAGGTTAAGATGGGTTCGCGACACGTGTAATTCGGCGCTTGACGACGGGGGTACAATTGAGCGCGTGCGAGTTGCCCCTAGACTGCGGACTGCCATCCTAGCCACGGTGTTTTCCTGTACGGCTGGCCTGTCCCAGCAGCCTGCGCCAGCGGCGGTCGAAATTGCAGACGAGCCGCATCACGCTCTGCTGCTTTGCAACTCCCAAGCGCGGGTCTTTCGCCTCAAGCTCCAGCCGGGGGAGGCGACGCTGCCGCATCGCCATGTGATGTTCTACGCCTTCCTCAGCCTGCGCACGGTCGCTATTGGCAATGAGGTGCGAGACCGCCAGCCAGTGATTACCCGGATGGAGGCGGGCGAACTGCACACCTCAAAGGGTGGCTTTACTATTACGGAACGCAACAATTCTTCCGAGCCTGCCGACCTGCTCGTCATCGAAGCATTGAAGGCGGACGCCGGAGCGTTCGATTCGCCGATGGGCGGGTTCCGCTACCACGACGCGGCGTTCGGCGAGCTGTTCCAAGCCTCTGCTGTGAGGGGTTACACGATGAGGATTGCAGCGGGCGCCCGCACCGAACAGCACGGGGAGAATTACGATAGGCTGCTCATCGCCGTGACCGACTTGAATTTTCGAGAAGACACAGCCGGCCAGTCGTCATCCGAGCTTGCCATGAAGGCCGGGGAAGTCCGGTGGATTCCTCGCGGACAGACCCACGCGACCACGAATGCCGGGGCATCTCCCGCCACGCTCATCACGCTTGAGTTCAAATAGAAGCCTAAGCAGGTTGTGCGCGTGGGCTGCCCGATTGGGCTACCGCGGCGCTTAGGCGGAATGTTCCCTGCATTCCAGATGGCGCGAGCGACTCAGGTCCAGCCATCTTGTAGCCTCAGGGCGGAGCTCCTGGCTGGCGATGACAGGAATCGGCGGTAGAACGGCTCTGCGCACCCGCCGAGCAAATCGAATATAGAGGGGAAGTATGACGCAGCTTCCCCTGTCATTCCCGGCGGCGGCACGGGCTGCGCCAGAGCGGCGTTCTCCAGTTCCTCTGCCAACGCCTCGTATCGTTGCTGGACTGGCACCTGCGATAGGTCATGAAGCGCACCTAGCGGCGCCGTTGCCTCCAGCCCCTCTTCGATTGCGTACACGGGCATCGCAACTTCCCATCCTGAACGTGCCCGCTTGAGGAAAACCAGGTACCGCCCGCCGGGGACGAAATCCGCCACCGGCGGCCCGTCCCAGACGTACCCGCCTTCGCAAGATATGTCCGGCGTGAACCAGGTGAACGGCAGTTCTCTGACTGCGGCTGTCCCCTGGAACACCCGGTCAATCCGGACATGCGCCACGTTGGCAGTTACCCTGACGCCATCCACGACTTTGCTTCCCGCGCGCGAGGTGCCTTCGACAGTCCCTGAGACGACGAGGTCCGACATGCGGAGGCGCTCGCGGAAATCGCCGGGGAAGACCCACGGCAGGGACGTGGAGGCTTGGGGCGCACGCGCCGAGGAGCAAGGCGGCCGTGAGGAATTGCATCATTATTGTAGACACTGTGGCTTCTACGGCAGTTCCCGAAAGGGCGCAGTCGCCGGAGCGCGGACGCTCGCCTCTTCGGCTGCCATCGCCAACACGGTCTCCGCCTCGTAATCGGGCAAGAACAAACGGGGCTGGAAGCAACTTGACGGCCTCCTGAATTTCACAGCGGAATCCTCCGCCTTCATAGCAAAAAACTACGCCTCCAGCAGATGGTGCGTCTCCCGAAGGGAGGGCAGAATTTGCTATGCCGCTCGTGCGACAGAATCACCTTGCTCCCCCAGCCGCACAGGCCGCATGACCGGTCCGACGGCACGCGGCGCGGGCGGATTCCCGGCAGGCCCAACGACAGATTCTAGAACCCAAAAACTGCTCCGCCGCCTCGCCCCCTGGCTGTGCGCCAGAGGGTAATTTCAGCCTCGGTTTAAGCTTCCCTATGGTTTTGGTGCGGCAAGGTGGTCCGGAGGCTGCTGCAAGGTTATTGACCAGACTGGCGGGCATTCCAGGCGATGACCTGACCCTGTGGTCCCGCCTGGAATCCCCAGCGGGAAACCCCGCACGTCTGGGTGTCCAGGCCATCTGCCCAACGCAATTGTGGCGAGTGATTTCAACTCGGCCGGCAAACTGGACTTTGCAGTGTTCAGCGCAGGCGACAATATGGTGAACTGATTTGACGGGCTGTGCGATGGTGCTTTCCGTCCGCAGGGCACATACAGCACGGCCGCCGGAGCTGATGCCCAGGGAGTGGCAATGCGCGAAGCGGACCGTTCGAGGAAGAGGGATCTGGGAGTTCCGTCAGTCATTTCTATATGGGGTAGTGCATGTCGCGCTTTTAGAGATTTCCAAGCAGTCTCAGGCAATGACTGATACGTGACTAAAAGTGACTGGTATCAGTCATTTCGGCATAGGGAGAGAAAGATAAGTCCTTTATTATCAATATAGATAGATATATCTCTCAACCCCTATGACTGATTGACTGATGGGGCTCTTCCTCCTGTCCAGCACCGGCCCGAGACAGTGACTGATTTGACTGATACCAGTCACCCTTGCCTGATCCTCAGTCACGCTCTGGCGCAGCCCCGAAGGGGCGGGCGCCGACCACGGGGGCATGGTGAACTTGCGAGCCTGTGTCGAAGACGGAAATCTCGTGTAAGATTCCGGGAACTTCTGCTTGGCTTGGCTCGTTTCTGAAGATAGGAAGCGGAATGAAATCCTGAAGAAAGGACGGAGATTCCAGTTTAAGGGAAGGCTTCCCGCCCATGCAGGCGCAAATGCAAAAAGCTCGGCTCATCGCCTTGATGGCCTTTGCGGTTGCAGGGACGATATTCTTCGGGTTCCTCGTCTCCAAAGCCGGTTACTCGACCCTGCGGGAATGGCATTCTATCCGCGCCGGGCTCTCGGCTTGCGGGGCAATATGGGCTTTGGCGGGGCCGACCATGTTCGTGGCTGGCTTGTGGGTCTTGCTGTCATGGGGACGACGTCCCACTCCCTTGTGGTTGGCTGGTGTAGCGTCAATCGCAGCAGGAGGTGCGTTGGTCGTGGATGTGCTGGCTCACGTCGTCCCTTGTTCAGGTCCGAGCTGAATGCGCAGCAGCTTAACCTCCGGTGGGGGTGTAATGCTGATTGGGTTGTTGGCGGTGGCCCGCGCTCGAAAATGTTCTCTCAGCCACAGAAGTCTGAGCCCGGTCGCTTATAGAAGGGACGGTGCGGAATAAGCTCGGGACCGTTCCCCAGTGGCGCAGTCGTCAGCCCCGGCACAAAGCCGAGCGGCTCGGGACGCCGTCCCGTTTTCTTGAACCCTGAATGCCCGCCCACTCTACTCCAGGCTCGTGCTCGATGCCCCACTATTACCGTCTCGTGATCTGTTCCAATGGATACCTGCCGGCTGCAACACACTTCGAGTAGTTACAAAAAAACTCGCCTCCGGTTCGCATATCAATGAACCCTCGTCCCTCTCCGATGGCACCTGGGACCGTTACGTCTCCGGTTGAGACATGTAAATACCCAAATTGCGCCCCTGCGGCTTACGCAGATACCACTGTGGGGCGGGCAAGACTTATGAACAAGACCCCGAGCAAAAACCCAGCCAACATGCTGCATGCAACGAGGATGATCATCCGCATGGCTATTCCTCCATGGCCGTGGATTCTGGCACCAGAGGACAGCACTTGTCTATGGCCCGCCGTGTCACTGTGTGTTCCGCTTATTGCCGCCTTCATGAGTATCGGACTCCGGCTCCTCGGGTGGAAACACATCGGCGCCCTGCGCGTCATGAATGATGTCGCAGAATTCAAGGATGGCGGCCTCGACCGTACCGCGAAGAAACCAAGCAATGACCGCATGCAACAGTGCGGTAAAATACCCTTTTCTCAAGACTGAAATAGAAATCCCAAACCAAACGGAGGACATCAATGCGGGTCGTAGTGATTGGCGGAACGGGGCATGTGAGGACATTTCTTATTCCGCGACTGATTCACTCGGACTACGAAGCGGTCTGCGTTCATCGAGGGGGAACGAAGCCGTACTTGCCTGATCCGGCATGGGAGAAAGTGCAACACGTTTTCATGGATCGCAAGGTGGAAGAGGCTGCGGGGACGTTCGGACCAAGTGTTAGCAGCCTCGATCCCGACATCGTTATCGACATGATCTGTTTTGACGCAGCATCCGCCCGGCAGTTGGTCGAGGCTGTGCGCGGCAAGGTGCGCCACTTCCTCAGTTGCGGGACGGCTTGGGTCCACGGTTACCCAGTCACCGTCCCGATAACGGAGGACATGCCCCGCCATCCATTTGGTGAGTACGGAATCAAGAAGGCGCAACTCGAAGCCTATCTTCTCGAAGAGGCCCAGCTTCGCGGTTTTCCAGCGACCTCCATGCTGCCCGGTCATATTGTGGGGCCGGGATGGGTGCCGTTGGACCCCGTGGGCACTTGGAGCCTCGACGTGTACGGGAAACTAGCGCGGGGGGAAGAATTGCTGATGCCGCACCAGGGGCTGGAGACGCTGCATCACGTCCACGCGGACGATGTGGCGCAAGCCTTCATGAAAGCCATTGCTAACCGGAATGCCTCAATGGGCGAAAGCTTCCACGTAGTCTCGCCAGCGGCCATGACAATGCGGGGCTACGCGGAATCCCTGGCGGCATGGTTTGGGAAGCCAGCGCGGCTGAGGTTTGTTAATTGGGAGGACTTCCGGGCCACCGTGGCAGCCGAAGACGCTAAGTGGTCGTGGGCGCACCTAGCTCATTGCTCGAACTACAGCATCGCCAAGGCCCAGAGGGTACTCGACTATCGACCGCGTTACACCTCATTGGAGGCCGTGTGCGAATCGCTGGCTTGGCTGATCGACCACGGTCAGCTCAAGCATGAAACGCCGCAACTTTGAGTTTAGTTGCCACTGCCCGCCTTGATTGCAATTCGCCTCTCCATTTATAGTCTGGTCAGGTTGCGATGGGAGCTAAAAACCTAACGTGCGTGTTGCTGTGCGTTTCCATACCCCAGGCATTTTGCCTTGCGGAGAAACGGGGAAGCGCGGGCCTGCCATCGCTGGTTTCGCTGTCCAGTTCCACTCGGGACCTCGAAGCCAAGGAGCGGCTCCTCAGCGCCATCACGACGAAGTTTCCAGATTCTGGTCCGGCACTCTTGCAGTTGGCAGAGACGACATCCGACGCCGACACGAGATGGATGGCCATTCGCGGCGTCGGGATGTTGAAGTCCAGGAGGGCGACACCCTTCCTTGTAAGGTCGCTGCTATCAGAACACCATTACGTCAGGGCAAATGCCGCCCGGGCCCTGGGCGAGATCAGGGCCGCTACGGCAGGGCGGGCTCTGATTGATCTGCTGATGCGTGAGCAGGACGGGGGCGTCATCGAGCAGGCGTCCCTCGCCTTAAGCATGATTGGAGCCAGGGAGGCAGTTCCCGTCCTCAAGTCCAAAGCTACGCACCCATCCGTCCAGACGCGCACGTGGATCTTCCAAGCCATTGGGAAATTGGGCTCGAAGGATGATGTTCCGTTCCTTGCTGTGCATCTGTACAACGAGAATTCGTCCGCCAGCATGGCTGCGGCGAAGGCCATGGAAAGAATGGTGGGGATTGATTTCGGCTTTCCGAAGCGCGAGGGGCCGTCAAGCCCTGAGGAGAGCCTCAGGAATGCACGCCTCTGGTGGGAGGCTCACAAAGCGACCTGGGGGAAAACGCCGGAACGGGAGTCCCCGGAGCGGTAGGTTGCAGCTTCGGCGCCGACCCGCGAACGCCGGCATCGTTCCTGCTCGTCCTTGCGCCTAGCCTCACCTTCGCAGTTCCGCACATTTGTGAGGGAAAGTTGACCTCCCTATCGGTCTAACCTCTTATCCATCAAAGCTGGCTTTTCAGAAGGCCGTTGTAGT
>Ga0209517_10008581_pt1 | contig 11921 bp, 10 predicted proteins | sample PeaSoiMetSII2010_FD_187695 | JGI IMG/M metagenome (GOLD analysis project Ga0209517, IMG submission 187695) | Peat soil microbial communities from Weissenstadt, Germany - SII-2010 (SPAdes) (version 2) | ecosystem: Environmental > Terrestrial > Soil > Wetlands > Peat | place: Germany...
GCCGCCCATCCTTCCTCCTCAACTCAACATGCACACGGTGATAGCTTTGCATGCTCCAACTATGAAAGCCTACTCGCCTCCAGAAAAGTATCTACAAAGGTACACCTTCATATTGCCACAGACCTAGGCGATTGCACGCGGTTCACCAATGGCGACGTTTTGTTCAGCTACCGTTGGGGCGCAAGCATCGTTACGCCGGGCAAAAAGATTATCTGGAACTTCGAGGCACCCCCAAACACTGAGATCCACTCAGCGCAGCCGGCGGGCAAGAACCGAGTTCTCCTGGCCGAAAACGGCGCACCCACAATGCTTCTCATCGTGAACACGAAGTCCGGCAAGATTGAGAAAGAGCTGGAGCTTCCCACCGCTCACCCCGATCAGGTTCACGGGCAGGTTCGCCGTGCGCACCTTACTCCAGCCGGAACTTTTCTGGTTGGCAAAATCGAGGAGCATCAGGTAATGGAATACGACCAGCAGGGGAAGGAGATATGGTCGGTTCAAATACCCGGAGACTGGGATGCCGTGCGGCTCAAGAACGGGGATACCCTGATCAGCGGTAACCAGCACGGATTCGTGAAGGAGGTAAATCCGAAAGGAGAGGTGGTGTGGGACTTGGAACCGCAGGATCTTCCTGGGTTCCCGCTGGATGTCGTGCAAGAGGTGAACCGTCTCGCCAATGGTGACACCGTCATTGCAAACTGGATCGCGGGCAACAATAAACCGGATCAATGGCCGAATACGGTGCAGATTATCGAAGTTACTCCGGCGAAGAAGGTGATGTGGGTATTGAGCCAGTGGAAACATCCTGACCTCGGCCCTGCTTCTTCAATTCAATTGCTGGATCAACCGGGAATACCAGAGAAGGGCGAGTTGCAGCGCTGAAGACGTCGAACGATCTGATGACCCTTGGTGCCAAAGAGGAATTCATTGAAAAGCGTCTCCGGAGATCTGACAAGACGAACTTTTATTGAGGCGATCGCATTTACGGCGGCTGGCTGCGCACTTAGTCACGCCGGAAAGATGAGCGCTCAGGGAGATACATCAATCTCACTTTTTGATGGCAAGACGTTGGAGGGGTGGATTCAAGTCCAGAACAGCTCCACCGCTTTCTCAGAAGAAGACATCCTTGACGCTTCTTCGCTCGCGGGCAGGCTCCTAAGCCCTTCCGGCGCGCTGCTTGCCTTTCTCAGGGATCAATTGCCCGACGCGCTTCGAGAGCAGTTGCCTTCGATTGCCGCTGCGAAGACGGAACCGCAGTCTGGACGCAGCCCGCTGGCTCATGGTCTGAATAAGATCATCACCGGCGGACCGGTCTACGAAGCGGAGCGCTTTGCCGATGTAATTTTGCGGCCGGGAACGCAAGCTCTGCTCCAGAATGACCCGCGTGGGGCTGCACTCATCCATCTCAACCGCCTGCTTCTCGAGGACGCGCTTCCCTCGGAACTAGCCAGGAGTCTTCCGAGCGGCTGGATTGTGCAGGAAGGAGCGATGGCAAGCACCGGGGTAGGGCGCGGCGTCATTTACACCGAAGCCGACTATAGGAGTTTCCGGCTGCTTTTCTCCGTGCGGCACGTTTATGGCAACCCCGATCATGCCGCATGCGTGCTCTTCTTCTGCAGCCGTCCCCACGGCGACGACCTGCCACTCGACGCGCTGGGTGGAATTCAGTTCCAGGTGCCGACAGGTGGCCACTGGGATTACAGACCCGGCCGTAACGACGCCGGCGACGCGGAGTTCACAAGGATTGTCAAACCGGCTGTCGATCAGCACGACTGGAGCCGGATCGAATTGCTTGTCGATGGCGCGAATGGGGAAGCACGCCTGGCGGTTGCGCAACCAGTCGGCAGCGCAGCCACTGAGGTAGCAAGGTTCAAAGATCCGGCGGCCGCCAGAAGCGGGCCAATCGGCTTGCAAATGCACAATGGTGGATTATTCGATGAGTACAAGGACATCGTCATCGAGGTCGATCCGCCGGCGGATCGACTGATCACCGTCAAGTGAACTGAGCTGTGAGCTATTCCGCGGAAACGCGGTGACCATCAATTAGCTGAGACATTTTGAGGTGAGGAAATGACGACGAAGTACTCGCGTCGCAAGGTGATCAAGAGCGCCGCGGCGACAGTTGCCTTGATGGGAATGTCCAATGTGCTTGAGGCGCAGGCGCCCGGGGAAGGCACTACACGCTATAACTATGCACCGAAGTCCCGCAATACGCCATTGGGTAAGGCGCGCGGTATTCATCCAGGTCAGGTCGTATGGGTGCACGATCCCAAAGCAGCCCACTGGAGCGGCAATCGCAAATCGGTGTCAGACCAGTGGTGGATGGACTCAAGTACAGACCAGAATCGGGTCGACGAAATGCTTTCGCTTGCTCTGCGCAAGTTGACTGGAGCGGCATCCGACGAGATGGCATGGAACCTCATTTTTACCTATTACAACGGGCAAGGGAGGGGATTGAGTGTCAGGTCTTATCAGGAAGGAGAAACCGTTGCAATCAAGGTGAACTTGAACAATAGCAAGCCGGTCGTGCCTACAAATCTGGTCAACGTTTCTCCGCAGGTGACTCTCGCCATGGTTCATCAACTGGTGGAAAGGGCGCACGTGCGGGCAAAAGACATACTCGTATACGACGCTCAGCGCAATATCTACCCGGGCCTTCTTGACAAGATATGGACTGAATACAAGGAAGTTCGGTTCGTGCAGAAGAACACGCCCGATCCCGAGTACCAGAAGCATCCTGCTTACGGCGCTGTTCATAACACCGAGGAGGCCAATTGGGTAGAAGGAGTAAATTACTCTGCTAGCCACTACGATGCTGCGCGCTTCATACCACAGCAGGTGATAGATGTGACTTACCTTGTAAATCTCGCATTGGTTAAAGCTCATTCCTATCCCTTCTCGCGGGCGGAGGGGGGTGACGAGGGGCAAACCGGCGTCACCCTGACCGGGAAGAATCACTTCGGTTCGATCAAGGGAGCCCCGGAACTACATGCGATCCTCAACACCAATCAGGAAGGAACACCGCACGCCTATTCGCCCATCGTCGATTTGTCTGCTTCGCCAAATCTGGGTGCAAAGACTATTCTTTATGCCCTGGATGGTCTGTACTGCGCTCGGCGCCACATGTCCTACCCGCTTCATTTTCCCAATGCGCCTTTCCACAATCCTGTTGAGCCGTATGAAAACCCCAACTGGCCTTCGAGCATTCTGGTCTCCCTCGATGGGGTCGCGATTGACTCGGTAGGAATCGACATCCTGTATTCTCAAACCAAAAATAACGTCGACGAGTACGGACATCCGAGAATCATGATTCGCGAGAACGCTGATGACTACCTGATGGAAGAAGCACTAGCCGACCATCCTCCATCGGGAACAAACTATCGCCAGGGTGGCAAAGCTGTCACCAGTCTCGGCGTCTTTGAACACTGGGACAATGATGAGAGCCGCAAGTACTCGCGTAACCTCGATCGGAAGCTCGCCACTGGCATCGAGTTGACCTACATCAAGAGGGCCTAGCTTTTTCTTTTGAGTTGCGAGGCGCTTGCCTTTCGTGTTTACGAGAGCTAGGAATTCATCCCTTCATTGAAGGCTATGCGCCGCTGAGCGCGGACCTCGTGCGCTCCCTTTTTCCTAATCGCTGTGGACCCAGTCCCCCCGCATCGAGGAATGAGATCCTCGTGCGGCGTCTCCAAATTCAAGTCTGCAGTGGTTGGGGGTTAGCACATGATCTCCCAAAAGCGGGGACATGACAGGTTAATCGGTAGACTGATCCGGCATCAGCTGACGTGGGACCTTTAACCCCGAGTTGCCAGAGGTCGGGCCGAGCCCGGTGTGCAGAAAGTGTGCGGAAACAGTGGCGGCCGCTCAGACGATAAGTGGTCAGGAAGTTAGCCGTTTCCTTCCTGCCACTGTCCGACAGAATTCCCTCAACAAACCGTTCGGGTCAAGCACACATTTGGCACACAAAATGCCGTCGGGAGACGACTCGACCCGGTCCAGGCATGTGTTCAGTGGACGACCTCCTTGCCATTCTCGTCCAGTCCCATCTTCAACCACGCCTCACGCTGTACTTCGTCCAAGCGGTAGTCATGTCGTCATTCATAATCTGCCCCTCACTGAACGTCGACCCCACTTCGAGCTGCTGGATGAAGGGAACGGAGGCGCATGAGCTAGACATGACCGTTCCCGAACCATTGAGCCGTGGGCGTAAACCCTCCTTTTTTTAGGGTTCCTCGAACGAAGTGGCGGCCCATGCACTCACTGAACCGCGGTTGTTGGGTTCTGTCCCGGTGCCGAAGAGGTTTCGCGTGGCTGTTGACCACGGTTCACTCGGCAGCTCCCAGTCCTTATAGATCATGGGTGACAGCGTTTCGGCCCAGAGCCCGGTCATCCACAAGGGCTGGCCTCTCTTCTTTGCTAGTGGTTCTCGCCTCATACCATGCCAACGCGTCGATAGGGCTGATCCTGAGCGTCGAGCCAATCCTAGAGGCGGGCAACTGTCCGTACGCTATCGCGTCGTAGAGCGTGTGGTCCCCAAGGGAAAGCAATCCCGTGAGTTCCGGAACCCGCCATGCAGTCTGGCGCTCGCGCAACACTGCGCGAAGGTCCAACGGTCCAGCATGGGATTTCAGCGCTTTTGTCTTGATTCTTCTCATATTGAGGGTGAACGCTTTGACCTCGCCGTTTGCCTCCGCCCACTTATTTCTCTGCGGCCGAGCGGCTTCTAGAAGAGGACATCGAGCGGTGAATATCCTCTGGCGTCGGCCAAACGGACCGCTTCTCACAATGTCCTCCTTGCATCCCCATTGTCTCGGCCGGTCTTCGCGGTTGCGGACAGCCATCCGCGACAAGTAATGGTCAATCCTTCCATATTCCTGCAAGAAATGCTAGTGTTATGTGAAGTGCACGAAAGGACCACCTAGCAATGGTTGCAAGAGTGGTAGAAAGACTCAATTTCACCCCTGCCCAAGTTGATCCGTTTGCCGAATGGCTGAAAGATCGTGTGGCAGTTCCTGACTGGTTGAACGCAGCGAAAGGCTCTGAGAGCTACGCAAAAGTGGCGAAACTCATCTACTCAATCCGCCGGGTAGAATCCCTTGTGGATAGATTCTTAGCGGAGAATTGGTTCCGGGTTGTGTCTGACGCCAAAAGAATTCCGGCGGAGATTGACGAACAGTATCAAGAACTCCTTCGTACCGAAGAATGGATTGACGAAGCGCTCTCGGGGTACGAATATTCGCCAAGAATGATGAATGACGTCGATGAAAATCATTGGTCCCTATCAATGTATTCAGCGCAAGCGCCAACAGGATTCGTTCTAAAACGCAAGATGTCGGGGAGGGGTTTCAAAGGTGTTATGCTCACCGCCACAGGATCCAACACTGTCTATCTGCAGACAATCGGCGAAGCCGATATAGTACTCCGGATCCTAAACCTCTCCGCCGCCTCTGAGTTGGAGCGACTGAAACAGTGTGCTCGGTGCTCGAAATGGCTGTATGCAGAACGTTCGCACCAGAGATTCTGTCCAGGCGGTGAGTGCCGAAAGGAGAAGTACGCCGAGTCTCCCAAATACAAGGAATATCGAAAGCAGTACATGCGTCGGCAGCGAAAAAAACAGGCCGCTGAGCAATCAATGAAGCCGCTCCAGGTGAAACACAACGATGACAGACCTTAGCTCGAAAGGTGTTAATGCTACGCTGCACCGTACTACTTACCCGTACCTAGACCTACGTAGACAAGTACCCGCTACATCCATTCCACTCCATCGACATGCGCCTTGATTACCGTGTCGGCAGCGGGTGAGAGGTAGCGCATAACGCTTTCGAGATCGCTGTGACCGCTGAACTTCATTACCGTCCGCAGGTCCATTCCGGACTGGAGCAGTCGGGTTATGCATGTGGCGCGGAACTTGTGTAGCCACCACCGTTCACACTCTTTGTGGGTCTTGCACCCCGCGCACTGGCCACAGTTCAACCCGGCAGCCTTCACAAGGCGCTTGAGTGTGCGTAGCAGCTTATGGTTAGGCTTGTCCGTTGACGTCCCTGTTACGAGGCGCCCCGCCGGATGTTGCTCACGGTAGGATTTCAATCGCCTCAAGAGGTCGGCAGGGATCGGAAGATCCCGCTCTTCCTTGTCTTTGATTTTGAAGTCGAACTCCGGCTTCGACCGGACTCTCAGGGTGCCGGTCGCGAAGTCAATGTTTTCCCAGGTGAGGTAGACCGCCTCCTGTTCGCGAAGTCCACACTTCAGCAGGATCTCGAAAATCAAGTACAAGTGCTCGTCCTTGATCGAGCCGAAGAAAGTCCGGAGTTCCTCGGTCGCGTAGACTTCGGGCACCGTCTTTTCGAACTTCGGCTTGGCTGGCGCCAAGGTCTTCACATCCAACTTGCAGAATCTCAGGAATGCAGTGATGCAGGCATGGCGGTTGGCAATCGTGCGCTGTTCGCATCCGCGCTTGCGGAGCCCCCGCTGGTGCAGCAGAATGTCCTCCGGTGTGATTTCATCGGCGAATGTCTTCCCTACGATCCTCAGGAACTCATCGGCGGCGGTTCGGTAGACGGCGGCAGCGGAGTTCGAGCCTCGGTCTTCAGCGGCCTGCACGAACCGGTTCAACTCGCGTGTCAGGCTCAATCGGCCAGGAACTTCCTCGATTTTGACACCCGCCTCCTTGGCGGCGACCTTGGCTTGGAGGAGATGCTCGGTTTTTGTCTGGGCGGTTAGGGCGGCAGCGGCGTTCTCACCGGCATCGCGGTAAATCATTCTGGAGCCCACGTACGTCCGTAGCTGATAACGTCCATTGGGGTACTTGCGTTCTTTTCCATCGACGATGACAAAACCTGGCTTGACGCGCCCGTTTTTGCCGATGACTGCGCGGTACCTGCGCCACCCTTTTTCAGTTTTGCAGAGCCGGATCAGAACCACTTTCTTGTTCGCCATCGATATTCCCCTGTGTTGAGCACAGCAAGAATATCATTGATTACCTTACAAATACCTTACAATTAAAGTATTTATATCTATATAGCGATGTATTTAAACGTACTTATTGGATTTCTTAATAGAATCCCCCTCTCTCCGCCAGGCGCCATTTCCGGGGCGGCCGGTTATTCGGCGAACATCCGCTGCGACGTGCGAGCGTCACGAATCCCCGACAATCCAGCGTTTCTCCAATAATCCACCAATCCAGCGTTCCTCGATCAGGACTGCAGAGGTAGAACGGTCGCGCCTCGTCATCGGTCGCGCTGAGGCCGGCTTGGCGAAGGAAGGGAGGGCATGTGCTAGAGGTCCATAGCACTTTAGTAACACTTACTTACGGTTATCTTAGTTTCGCATTAGCTGAAAAATGGTTACCATCTATCCCACGGTAATTTGTTTTGGAAGGCAGCCACAGGCTGACCCTCTCACTGAAACTCGCCCCGGAATTGCACCAGGTTTAGTTCATTTGGGGGAACGAAGCCTGCAGATTCTGCTCCCGGACAACGTGTCGATTCGAGGTTAGGCCGGGAATGGGGCAGTTACCTCAAGGAGCACTGAATACCGTGAGTGCAGCAGACGTGTCACAAAAACTCGGCACCAAACAAACAGACGCCTACGGAGCCGATCTCTTGTCGGTTGCCTTGATCGGGCCGCACGAGGAAAGACGCGCGGCAGTAGCCAAGGCACTTGATGAAACGCGCCAGGTTAATACTCGGGAGTTCGATTCCTACCCCCCGGAATCAGAACACATGCAAAGGCTGCTGACGTCGTTCGACGTTCTCATTCTCGACCTGGATAGCGACCCCGAAGTGGCTGTGCGACTCGTGGAACAAGCGAGAGCCCGCAACGAAGCGACGATCATGGTCTATTCGGAGAATCCCGATCCGAAGCTTGCGGTTCGCCTGATGCGCGCCGGCGCGAGTGAATACCTGCTTCTGCCCCTGGAGCAAGGCGCGATGGCCGAGGCCCTGGTTAGGAGCACAAACACCAATCATGAGCAACCTATTCCGGGAGAGAAGGGAGAAGGGAAGCTGCTGGTCTTCGCCGGCTCCAAAGGTGGATCCGGGGTTACGACGATGGCCTGCAATGTTGCGATCGCGCTGGCGCAGAATTCCGACCAGAAAACCCTGCTGATCGATCTTGCTCTTCCCATTGGAGACGCGGCACTGTGCCTGGGGATTGCAGCGGGTTACTCGACGGACGACGCGCTACGGAATATCGACCGGCTGGACGCAACGTTCCTGCAGAATCTGCTAGTCAAGCATCGGTCGGGAGTGTTTGTGCTTGCTGCTCCCACCAAGATTCCTGAAATTGAAGTTTCCAATAGCGCCATCGTGAAGCTGATGGCAATCGCGCGGCGCGAATTCGATCACGTAATCGTGGATGTGGGATCGAGGATTGACGTTGCGGCAAAGGTTCTGTTCGAAGATGCTTCAAGGGTTTATCTGGTCACACAGACCGGCATCTCGGAACTGCGCAATTCCAATCGACTGATCTCACAGTTTTTCGCCGAAGAAAGCCCGAGCCTCGAAGTGGTGATCAACCGGTTTGATTCGCGCTTTCACGAGACGACGAACGAAGATGTCGTGGCCAAGGCTCTGGGCAGGCCGGTGCGGTGGAAGATTCCCAATGATCAGGACGCCGCGCGCGCGCTGCAATACGGCGACACGGGGCTCTCAGAAACGGGCATTTCGCGGATTAGCCTGGAGATGGCGAGTTCCATTACCGGACGCCCGATTCCACAAGACAGGAAGCGGGACTATGAGCCCAAGAGCCCAGGCAAAAGTGCTGCGCAGGCGGACGCCGGCAAGGATGACTATGCGAGACCTGCGAACCTGGGTTCGGATCATGCGCGCGCGACTCCGGTCATCACATGGCCGACGCCCGAACCGATCGCCTATGGAAACAAGCTCACCTTTGCCCAGCTCAATGCGACAGCATCGGTGGACGGGACTTTTGTGTACACTCCCGGCCCTGGCTATGTGCTGCCGGTAGGAACGCACACGCTTTGGGTTACATTCACTCCGACAGACCTGGGCGGGTACTTGCCGTTCCAATCGGCTATTTCAATTGTTGTGACCAGGGCAACACCGCACCTGTCATGGCCAACACCCGCCGACATCATTTACGGCAAAGCCCTGGACGATGCGCAACTGAATGCCTCGGCGTCGGTACCCGGAAAACTCGAGTACTCTCCCGCGGCGGGCGAAGTGCTTACTCCGGGACCTCATGCACTCTCAGTAAGATTCACACCGACGGACGGCACGAACTACACCACAGCAGAGGCGACAGTGCCCATCGCTGTGGCCAGAGCCGCGTCTGCCATTCAATGGCCTACACCCGATGCGATCAGCTACGGCACACACCTGCGCGTGACCCAACTTTGTGCCACAGCATCGGTTCCGGGAACATTCGAATACAACCCAGGGCTGGGAGCGGTGCTGGCGGCTGGAGAGCACAAACTTTCTTTGTCTTTCACGCCGACAGATCGATTGGGCTACTCCATATCGCACTGTGCGGTTTCGCTCACGGTTGCCAAGGCAGCTCCGGTCATCACGTGGCCGTCACCGGACCCGATTGCGCAAGGTGTCGCCCTGAGCGCCACTCAACTGCAAGCGACCGCATCAGTGCCGGGAATCTACACCTATAGACCCGCGGCGGGTGAGATTCTCGCACCAGGAGTGCATGAACTCTCAGTCATCTTCACTCCGACCGACACTTTGAATTACTCAACAGTGAGCGCAGCGGTGACGCTTACGGTTACCGAGAAGCCGGCAGCCACCATCACGTGGCCGGTCCCCTCACCCATTTCCTACGGCACCGCACTCAGCGCGATTCAGTTGAATGCCACTACACCGGTTCCAGGAACGTTTGTTTACACTCCTGCTGCGGGCCTCGTGCTCGCGCCGGGGAAGTATATCCTCGCGGCAACTTTCACTCCATCGGACACGGAAAACTACGCGACGGCGCAGGCTTCGGTGGTGCTTGAAGTGCAGGGACCGCCTGAAACTGATTCGTCGCCGGTCGCTGCCGCAGCGGCACCCGCTGAGCCTGCGCCGAAGTGGACCTTCACCGAGACCAATATTGAAGCTGCAGATCCGGCGCGGCCGGAAGGAACGGACGAGCGCACGGAAACCAAGACAAATCCGCCCGAAACACGCGTCTACAAAGGTGCGGTTTACGAGAAAGGAGAGGACGGCAAATGGCATCTCCAGAAGAAGTAGTTCCGTCGTTACCCGATACGCTACCCGAGGATTTCAGCGAGTGGGATGGCCAAGCCTCTCCCGCGGTTTTACCTGTGAACTCCAGAGAATGGGAGGCATGGGCAGCTTCTCATTCGTTGGCGAAGCCTCCGAAATCGGTTTCGCACCCCGCCGAGCGCAAGACAATGGCGTCGCAAGTAGTGGACAGGCCGCGTGATAAGCGGCCAGCCCCTACCGCGCCCGTCCCTGCCAAGCCACAAAAGGATTTTGATCGCGAACCTACTCCTGTGCCCTTGCGCGTGAATTCGAATGAATGGGAGGCATGGGCAGCGTCATTCGGCAAGCCGGCGAAGCCGCTCGCACATTCTGGTGATCGCGAGGCAACGTCATCGCCCGCGGTGGCAAAGCCGCGCGATACGCGCCGTGTACCGTCCGCACCGCTCGCTTCAAAGCAGCAAGCGCCTGCGAGCGAGTTGGCGGATGCATCGTCGAGTCATGCTTCGGTCGGGCTGGAGGCCAGCCATCCGACGAGCGAGGTCGCCGTGGCGGTGATTGAGCCGGACGAGGCTGTGGTCGAAGAGGCGCAGAGCTCACCTGAAGCAGCGCCGACCTTGAGCCCCGCAGCTGAGGGAGCGCTCTTCCAGGGATTTTCGTCGAAGAATATCGAAGCGGTGAAAGAGCCGGCGACATCGGGAAAGAAGAAGAAACAGATTATCGTCGCCGCAGCCAGCGCGTGCGTGATTCTGCCTTTGTTCGTGATTCCGTTTCTGCATCATGGAGCGAAGGCCGCGGCGAAACAATCCGTCGAAACACTTTCGACCGCAACCGTTACGGAGACGCAGACTGACACGCCGAACCAGCCAGCGAGTGCGCCGTCGTCAACCCCGGACAAGTCGTCGGCAGCATCTGCCACGCAGCAAGCACCAAATAGCGAACCGGCCAACGGAGAGAAGGGAACGAACTCTGCGCCCGCGCCGACGAAAGCCCAGGCGCAATTGATGGACGATCAACTGACTGCACCAACGCGGATTCCGCAAGGCGCGAACAAGCAAGTGGCGGAAAATGCGCCTCCACCGGCGAACTTTGGCGCGGCCGGTGCGGATGGCCTTGGCGCGAATGACAGCATCTTCAACGGGCACGCCCAGCCGGTGGTGAAAGCTGCGCTTTCCAAGCCGCTCGCTATTTCATCTGGCGTGGCGACGGGAATGCTGATTCAGAAGACGCCGCCGATCTATCCGGCTATCGCCAAGTCGGCCCGCGTGGCCGGCACTGTGCAACTGCACGCCGTTATTGCAAAGAACGGAACGATCAAGGATTTGCAGCTTGTGAGCGGTCCGGAGATGTTGCGGCAGGCCGCCATAGATGCTGTGCGGACATGGCGTTATAGACCGTACAAGCTCGACAACCAACCGACAGAAGTGGAAACGACGGTCAATGTTGTTTTCACGCTGGGCCAGTAACGCGGCGGGTCGGGCCGGATTCCGGGATATCTGAATGCCTGGACCGGAGGCTCGGGCGCGAAGAGGCCACGGGTGATCCGAGACGCAGTTTGGCGTGACCCGATCTTGATTTGAAAGCCGAGAGCGTGGACCTTGTTCCCCCCCGTGTCCCATCTGAGCCACGCTCTCAGAGCGGCTTTCATCACTAGTGGCCTGTCTCAATGAAAGCGTTACTACCGGTTGGACCGAAGTTTCCGGCGCTCTTGATCAGAATGCTGGTGCCATCATGGCAGCGCTGGCCCATGTT
>Ga0209517_10008583_pt1 | contig 11920 bp, 9 predicted proteins | sample PeaSoiMetSII2010_FD_187695 | JGI IMG/M metagenome (GOLD analysis project Ga0209517, IMG submission 187695) | Peat soil microbial communities from Weissenstadt, Germany - SII-2010 (SPAdes) (version 2) | ecosystem: Environmental > Terrestrial > Soil > Wetlands > Peat | place: Germany: Weissenstadt...
CCATGATGGAAGGGCCTTGGTGCCGATTCCGAAGAGAAGCACGAGCCCGCGAGAGACGTCGACACTGTGGTGGCGGATAGTCTGAAAGCGCTTGACCCCAACCGGCCGATTAGAGAAGCGACCGAATGAGGCCCTTGATTTCGAGTTCGGTTCTCACCCAACAGCGGACATTGCGCTAGAGGCTACGTGCAGATACAACGGCCAGCGTTCATTTAAGGAGACACTTATGAAAAATGGAAAAAAGAGGCGCGCTTGGACATCCGTACAGGTCCGCGAACTGAAGTCGATGGCTCGCAGAAAAGCACCGGCGGCAAAAATAGCCAAGAAGCTAAAGCGATCTGAAGGCGCAACGCGACAAAAAGCGTTCAGTATCGGATTGTCGCTCGACTCGCGCGCGTGACCGGCAGAAGCCCGAAAATTCGCTGTTCTGTATTGCAGCTGTGAAGCCCCGCTACTCACGCGCGCGGGGCTTCGCTTTTAAGATCCAGTGCTTCCTCAACCGCGAACTAGGGCTGGTCGTCTAGCCGCACGCTGCTATTGCTGCATCGCAGCGGGGTCTCGCAGCGATCGGTCGCTCAGGGTCAAAAGCGCCGATTATTACTATTGTAAGTTTGTCCGGTTTGCACCAGATCGCGATCGTCAAAGCGGACGTCCGCCGAACCTGTAGTTTACGCCGAGTCGGAAAACGCTTTCGTCCGCCCGCACATGGGTCTGCCAGTCGAAGGCAGGCACAAATCCGACACACGGACCGGCGCTGCAGGGCGAGAGGTAGGTGAAGCTGCCAAAATCGAGGAAGAGATATTCGGCCTTAATGCTCCACCTATTTCCCAACGCCCATTCCGTACCAGCACCTACGGTCCAGCCTGCGCGAGTCGTCGTCTGCGAAGCCATAAAGCCGTAGCCCGACAGGAAAAAGCCACCGGTACCGAATTGGACATTGGTGGTCGATTGGATCCCGCCGACGGCCAGGCCACCGGTCGCGTAGAGCAGCCAGGCCGGGGTGATCGTGTAGCCAAGCCGAGCGCGCAGAGTCGTATACCATCCAAGCTCCGTGGTGATGGTCTCAGTGTGGGCCGGTACGGGCAGCGACGCGAGCGGGCCATAACTCGCATTGGTATCGAGCCGCGTCGCGCCGTCGATATCGGCTTCCAAGCCATAAACCCACGTACCGCTCTGTTGATTGCAACCGATCTGGCCGCCGCCGCTAAAGCCCACTGGATTAGTCGAATAGGAATGATTGAGCTGTCCGCTGTTTGCCGGATCTGAAAAGATATTATTGGGCAGGAGGAAAGCACCCGCCATGCTGAGATCGTAGTGATCCGCGCCGACCAGCGCGCCGGCATTGAGGCCCCCATAACAACCCGCCCAATTTGCCATTGGGAGAGGGGCCGACGGCGGCGCCTTCAGCGCCATGTCGGCGGCGAGTGCCGGTGTGCCGATCAGTGCGGCGAGCGCAGCGATTCCAATCGTCGACTTCGTCACGGCTCATTCTCTGAAACCGCAAATGCCCTCGGGAGTGTGACGCGTCACCAGCAGCTAAGCTGTTACATTTTGGTGACATATACTCGGAATTTCTGGAGTTCGAATCGACGCGTTGGTGCCGCCCCTATCGCGAGGCGGTGTCGTGCACCGCAGCAAACGGTGGGCGCGAAATGTCGAAATGGGTCAGGAGCGACGCTTTCGACCCGATCTGGCAATGTCGGCTCTTACCCCAAAGGCGACTGCAATAGCCGACATGCGTGCCGATCGAGCATGGTCATCCATGGTTGATAATGGAGGATTGCGACCATGCACGAGAACGAAATCGCGGCTACAGCCGCCCCGAAGCGTATTCCCTGGAACAAGGGCAAACTGATCGGATCGAGACCGCCCCTGCGGCAAAAGCATGTCTGGGCCATACGAACCAGGCTCCAGATCGAGCAGCAAGTGCGAGAACTAGCGCTGTTCAATCTCGCCATCGACAGCAAGCTGCGGGGGTGCGACCTGGTCGCTATCCGGGTCGATGATGTTGCCCGCAACGGCTATGCAATCGAACGGACGTCCGTGCGTCAGAGAAAGACTGGGCGGCCGGTACGCTTCGAGCTAACCGAGCAGACCCGGCAGACAATTGATGAATACCTGGCGACAGCCGACAAGAAGCCGGGCGAGTACCTGTTCAACGGGCTCAGGCCTGGGGAGAGCATGACCACTCGGCAGTATGCGCGCCTTCTAGCGGACTGGTTGGTCGGGATTGGACTCGACCCACATATCTACGGCACCCACTCGCTGCGGCGGACAAAGGCCACATTGATCTACCGCCGCACAGGCAATCTACGTGCGGTCCAGCTTCTGCTTGGACACACGAAGATTGAGAGCACCGTGCGATATCTGGGCATCGATATTGACGACGCACTGGCCATATCGGAGCAGGTCGAAATCTGAGCGCACCGCGCAAGGGGGGCGGCGCGGTTGCTCCGCCCTCCAGGCTCTACCATGTCGGCTTTTGCGGTCGCTATCGGGGTAAGAGCCGACATTGCCCGATCAGGTCGAAAACGTCGCTCCTGACCCGATTCGACCATTGCGACCCGAAATTTGCCGCGCCGCAACCTCACCTCTGAAGCCTATTCCGGTTACTGCGCAAAACTCTATGGCGCGCCGCCATAGGCGTTTTCTTGGTTTAGGTGGCCTAATTTATGATAGCGCTGAATTTGTCACGGGATGGATTTGCCATGAAGACGTGGATCATCGCAGCGGCCTTGGGCATCGTGCTCTCGGCGGCCGCAGCCTCAGGTGCCTTTGCTCAGGCCGGCAGCACCGGCGGGACGATCGGCAAGCAGGACAAGTCGACGTCGGGAGGAGGCGAAGAGCAGCGCGAGCCGCAAGCTAGTCGGGCAAAGACTTCAGGCCATTCGGAAGAAAGGCAGGGATTGCCACAAACTATCCGCTTAAGTGAAAGTAGCATCGGTGGTAGCTACTCAATCACCCTGCGTCACACTGGAGGCAATGCTTACGAAGGTATGTGGAATGTCGGGATATTATCGCGAATGACGATCAGCATGACAAACGCGACAATGGTCATCGTGCGTCACGACGTGAGCAACCCGATTGGGCCGCTGTACTCCTCAACTTACTCTGGCGTGAGAGCTGGAAATTCCGCCTCCGGGAGCTTCCTAAACCACACCGTCGGGGTGACTGGAACGTGGGAAGCGTCTTGGTAGAAAACGCGGGATTTTCGTTGTCTCAGTAATCTTCCTCGGCCACCGTGCGAAGTCGGCTCCTCGCCCGTAACGGCCTCGATGGCGAACGGTTGGCGCGGCAGCTTTGTGGGGTGAAGCAGCCGCGTGTTCCGTGAGATGGCGCGGCAGAAATTGACCCGAAACGGACCTGCGACCGTCACCGCCTTTTCGTATCTTGGTCATTGTTTCTCTGCACTCAATGGCATGCCAAGAAGACCACTTGTACCCGACAATCGCCTTCCATCGGACGAAATGGCATAATTGTCAGTCCACCTCGGCCAATGAGCAGTGATCATGCCTCCGTGGCAAGACCAGTTCCCTGAAGCGCCATTCGACCCAGTGGCAGCACCGCCAGCCATTATGACAACGCTGATTCCGTTGGAGAACGCCCAGGTTCCCTCAGCATTTCGACATGGGGACGTTGGTCCTTCACTTGAGGCGTTTGACGTACTCCGTCGCTTGTCACGGGCCGAATTTTCTCGTCGGATTTCCGGCTGATTGTTGGGACTGGAAGCGGACTTGTCCGTCTTTCCGATCGTGCCGCCGGTGCTGCCGGCCTGTGCCAAGAGCAACGCGTCCGAATCTGTCCACGACCGCGGCGGCGCATCTTGAGCGTCGGACACCGTGGCCGTACATAGAACGGCAGTGAAGGCAAAACCGGCCGCCGCGCGATGCAACACACGGTTTCTCGGTGCGCGATAATGCATAACCTCCTCCAATGTACCAGCATCAATTGCCTGGCGTCGTCTTATTGGCACCATCGGCACAGGATGCCCCAATGATACGACACGCTTTCCCGCGCTTGCCACATTCGTCAAGAACCGCCTGCCGAGCATCCTGCATGTTGTCGCGCGCGGCCATTGACCAGCTCGGCGCCGACATCGCAAAGGCACCGCAGGCTGTGCCGAAGAAACTGACTTCGGCGGCGCATTGCGCCGTTCCGCACTGTGATCGCGCACTCGCCACGGCGATCTTGCGCGACGGCTGATCCCAGGCCATGCCCCATTTAGCGGCGTTGTTGTCGTAAACGATGGCGCCCCACGGTTTGAGCCCGCCGATCTCGCGCAATCGTGTCAGCAGTCCCTGCGTGGCCTCTCCGGTTTGCTCCAGCTTGCTCTGCGCTTCAAACTCGCGGATCGCCGCCTTGAGGCCATCGGCATCGGGCGAGCCAGGGTCGAAGTTCAGCTCGTAAAGCCGGTCGCGAATTTCTCGCAGCAGACCCGGGTCGCTGATCGGCACTCTCCCGTCTGGCGCCCCGCTGATAGGCTTGGCGGCCGCGACCTTTAACTGATCGAGATTGAACCTGGCGATGTCGACGAAAGTGCCGTTGGGATAGCGGTTGAGATAGGCTTCGAAAAGCTCTGGATTCTTCGCATCCTTGATCGAATTCCAGAAGGCGACTTCGAAGCTGGCCGCGTCGGGACTGACTGCCGTTCCGGCAGTGTTGCCGATTTGCGACGGCGGCACGACGCTGCTGGACTGAGGTTGAATAGGTGTTGTTGGTGCTTGCATCGGTGCCGGCGTCGATTGCACGGTAGCCGATGTCGGCTGTATGGGGGCCGGTATCGACTGCACAGGTGGCGCTCCTTGCGAAATCGGCGTTAGGTGCGGATTTGCAACCCAAACGCCGGCTGCACCGGCCAAGACGATACCGAGCAGGCAGAGGGTCAGCAGCGCACGGCGCGACGACTGCGAGGGCTCGCGTGGTTCAGGCCCTTGGTCCAAGGCGTCGGGGCGGAGAGCAGCGACCTCTGCGAGCGCTCCCTGAAGCGCTTTGATGAGACCCTGCACATCGGCCCGGAATCGTTCATGGGTTAGCCGAACGGCATTACGAGTCGCGAGCGGTCGGATGGCTTCAGGCAACTCATCCGGGCGCGGCATTCGCGCTTCGTGCACCAGCACCGGGATCACTCGCTTGCCCTGCCTAAGCGCCGATTCGATTTCGATGCGCACGAAATCATTGGGATCATCGAGCCGGCGACTTCCGCGTTCGTCGGCCGCATCGAGCCAGCCGTTACCAATCACCGCCAACAGCGCATCGCACTGTGCAACTTGCGATTCAAGCGCACGGACGAAGTCTTCGCCGGCGGGAATGTTGTCCACATCTATGAAAAGCCGCTCGGCCGGGAAGGCCTGCTCAAGTCGGCCGAGAAGCGCATGCGTGAATCCCGGCTCGTCACCACGACGATAGTTGATGAAAATCTTGCCGGTCATGCCATTAAACACCGATGAGTAGACAAAGCGAAAATCCCAAAAACCGAGCAGTAAAAGGGCAGTTCGGCATTGCCTACTAACTTACTGATGCTACATCAAATGCCAATCGGCGCGGAAGGTGCGAGCACGAAACGTCCGCAGGTAGCGCGAAGCGGTGATACGCTGCGACGCAACAATAAGTCATCCGGGTGGACGAGTTGGCAGCGTGCCCCAAATCGTTTGGCAGCCAGACTCGGCAATGGTCGCCGCGCGCTCTTCCGATCGGTTCGTCCCTGTGGCAACATCGGTGCGCTCAGGAATTCTCAGGCTCGGGGCTAACCATGCGCCTTGTAGCAGCTTTCGCTTGCGCCGTGATACTAATATCCACCGTCGCCTTAGCGCAGCTGCAGCCCGGCAGCACCGGCGGCACCATTGGTAAAACGGACAAGTCGATTTCGGGCAGCGAGCAGAAAAGTGAACCAAGCGGTGGCGCCCGTCACCCTGAACATTCAAAGACCCAAAGTCCGGACGAAAGACAGACCTTGCCCCAGCGCATTCGGTTAATTCAGGGGTCGTACTCAGCCACGCTGCGTCACTTGGGAGGTAATGCCTACCAAGCGACGTGGAACGACCAGGGCGTATCGCGAATGACGGTGACCATGACCACGGTGTCCATGACCATTCAACGTCAGGACGTCAGCGGGACTGGACCATTATGGTCGGTCACCTATTCTGGAACCAGAACGGGAAACACTGCTTCAGGCACCTTTAACACCACCAATCCGATCAATGGAGCTCAAGGGCCTTGGGAAGCGTCCTGGTAGTGCGATAGCTTCCGATCCGCACCTTGCAGCATCGCCAGTGGTCGTGGGTTTTAAAGTACGGCTGCTTCTCTAACCGGCCTTTTTAGGGTCGAGCACCTTCTGACCGACTACCCACCACCACAGCATTTTATTGAGTGCGATGTCTCTTCATGGCCCGTTGCGTCACTTGGTGCGGCGCGGCGATCCGGTCGCTTTCGGGGGAGAAGCGGACATCGCGCGAACACCCGACATCGGTAGCTTCTGACCCATAACGTCATTTCGCATCAGCTATTTGCTGTGCACAATGGCGCTCATTCAAGCGCACCTTGTCCTGGCCGCAGACTAGGGCAGAAGAGCACCGCCGGGCCATCCAATTAACGTACATCGGCGCACGCCACAGGGCTGTGACATAGAAGAGCTTTACGACCGTCACCATAAAAGCTGATGATGTGGCGAGAGACATTGCGACCGCTGGCCCCGCGAGCAGCTATACCGCGTTGCCGAGGACGTGGTCTGGGCCAAGAGCTCAAGACTGCGCAACGGCGCGGCTTCCTTTAGATCAGCTGTTTTCGTACGAGCGTTAGGATAGGTTGAGCGAAGGGAAACCCACCGCATGACGCAGCCGTGCTTGGCGATAACGAAGATTTTGGGAGATTTCGGTGACTAAACATTTGATGACGTTGGCTGTCGTCGCAACGCTATCGACCATTTCATCTTCGTCCCGCGCCTACCAGCTCGCGATCAGCCAATACGGGCGCGTGACCGCGACGCTGCCTTGGGCAGTTGCTATGGAAAAGGGATTTTTCGACGAAGCCGGCGTCAAGATCGATGAAGTGATCGCCGGCGCCGGCGGCGGCACCACATTGCGCAATGTGCTGGCCAGCGATCTGCCTTACGGCGAGGTCGCGACCTCCGCCGCGATCGCCGCGCGACGGGCCGGACTGGATATCGTCATCGTCAATACGGCCAGCAGTCATATCGGCGAGATTTCGCTCGTCGCTGATCCGAAGTCCGACATCCATAAAGTCGCCGACCTCGCCGGCAAGAAGGCCGGATATACCGCGCCGAAATCGACCAGCGACGTTCTGCTGCATCTGGCGCTGAAGGCGACGCAGATGACCGACAAAGTAGAAGCCGTGGCGACAGGCGGCTTTGGTCCCGGCCTGACCGCTTTGACGACGGGCGCCATTCAGGCGGCGCCGCTGATCGATCCGATCCTGACGCTGGAGCCGCAAAAGTTTCGCGTCATCTTGCCGTTCGCCGATCTTATTCCACGAATGACTTGGCTCGTGGGCATTACCACCCGGGAGTTTGCCGTGAAGAACCCGGAACTGCTGCGGAAACTCATCGCCGTTCATCGTCGCGGCGCGGATTACATCTATCAGAACCGCGACGATGCCATGCGAATATACGCAAAAGTCTGGCAGCAGGACCCAAAGCAGGTCGCAACCTATTTCCCCAAATATTTCGGCTACGATGGCGAGTGGACCCGCGGCGATTTCGAGCCATCGGGACTGCAGAAGATGTCGGAAGGGTTGCAGCTTGTCGGCGAAGTGGATCAGCCCGTCGATTGGAATGCCATGATCGATCAGCAATTCCTGCCGAAGGATCTGCAAAAGCCGCTGTGAATTTGCGCCTTACCAAGGTCGGATTGACACGGACCGCCGTGGTCGTCGGAGCGTTCGCCGCGCTCGAAATTCTCTGCCGGACGGCGGTCATACCGCGTGCGACGATGATCCCGCCGACCGAAATCGCCGTCGCGCTGTGGCAAATACTGAAGAGCGGCAAGGCCAACAGTGACATCGCCTTCACCGTCGTCAATACTTTGGCGGCGATTGTACTGTCGATCGTGCTCGGCTTTTGGCTTGGCGCCGCGCTGCACGCGCTGCCGCGAGCGCGGCGGGCGTTCGAGCCGCTGCTGTCGGCCTATTACGCCGTCCCGGTCTTCATCTTCTACCCGGTGTTGATCGTTGCCTTCGGCGTCGGCCGGTCCGCCCTGATCGCCATGGGGGCGATGTTCGGCATCGTGGCGATGATCGTGAATACCATGATCGGGCTCGACCGGGTGCCGCGGGTCATCGCCAAGACCGCGACCGTCATGCGACTGAGCCCCATTCGCCGGCTCCTGTTGCTGCGACTGCCGGCAGCGGCGCCGCATCTCGTCACCGGCATAAAACTTGCCGTTGCCTATTCGGTGATCGGCATCGTCGCCGGCGAATTCATCCTGGCGACGGCGGGCATCGGCAAGCGGATCGCCTTCGGCTATCAGGATTTCGACAACCGCACCATGTACGGCATGCTGCTGCTGCTCTTGATCATGGTCATGGCCGTCAACGGCGCGCTGTCGCACTGGGAGAAGCGGCTCCACCATCGCTTCGGGCAGAAATGAAGCCGCAACACTACGATGGATTGCTGCTGGCCGCGGGCTTTCTCGTCTGCTGGGAAATTCTTTATTTGCTGGTGGGAGAGGACGTCGTATCGGCTCCGCCCGATACGCTGTTGCGCGCCGTCTCGCTGCTCAAGGGACGGAATTTCTGGCACGACGCGGCGAGCACCGGTATCGCCTTCGGCTATGCCTGCGTCATCGGCATTGTGGGCGGCATGCTGCTCGGCCTCGCGCTCGGTCTGAGCCGCTTCGCCGGCGATGTGGCCGATCCGATCCTCGGCACCGTGTACTCGATCCCCAAGATCACGCTTTATCCGATCATCCTGTTGATCTTCGGCCTGAGCCTGTCGGCGAAGATCGCGTTCGGCGTGATCCATGGCATATTCCCGGTGGCCATATTCACCATGAACGCGGTTCGCAACGTGGCGCCGGTGCATCGGCGAACCGCGAAAGCTTTGCGGCTATCGCGGCTGGCAACGATCGTCACGGTTCTGGCCCCCGCCGCCATACCGGAAATTCTCTCCGGCGTCCGCATCGGCATCGCCGTGACGCTGCTCGGCATCTTGATCGCGGAGCTTTTCGCGTCCTCATCGGGTATCGGCTTTGCGCTGATCCGCGCCACCGAGATTCATAACGTCGTCGATATTTTCGCGTTGACCTTGCTGTTGTTCCTGTTTGCCGTTGCGATCAACACGCTGCTGCACGTCACCGAGCGACGGGTGCGGCACGATGCATAAGCCAGCCGGCCGATCACTATGAAAACGAGCCAGAGGCGGATTTTGACGACCCATGTCGGCAGCTTGCCGCGGAGCGACGCGGTGCTGCATCTGCTCGAAGAGCGTGAGAACCGCCGGGCGGTCGATGCCGTTGAGTTCAATCGTGGCATCCGGCAAGCCGTGCTGGACATTGTCAAGCGGCAGGTCGATGCCGGTATCGATATTGTCAGCGATGGCGAAACCAGCAAGATCAGTTACGCTACCTATGTGCATGATCGTCTGACCGGCTTTTCCGATGAAGGCAGCACGGAAGGCGCGAAACCGCACGCCGATCTGGCGCCGTTTCCCGATCTCCGCCGCAAGATGGCGCAGCTCTCGGGGTCGCGGCGTTTCAAGCGCGTGGCCTGCGTCGGTCCGATCGCCGTCGGTAATCGGCAGGCGCTGGCGCACGACCTCGCCAATATGCGCGCCGCCGTCGATGCCGCGCGGCCGGCCGAGGCATTTTTGACCGCGGCCTCTCCCGGCGTGGTCGCGAGCTTTCTGCCGAATTCTTATTATCGCAGCCATGAAGACTATGTCGGGGCCATCGCCGAGGCGATGCGGGAAGAGTACGCCGCCATTGCGGCTGCGGGTTTTGTGCTGCAAATCGATTGCCCCGATCTGGCAATGTCGCGGCACACCACTTTTCAGGATCTTTCCGAACCGGAGTTTCTGCGGCGCGCCGCCTTCCACGCTGAAGCGCTGAACCATGCGCTCGGCGATATGCCGCCCAACATGGTCCGTATCCATGTCTGCTGGGGCAACTACGAAGGCCCACACACCCACGACATCGCGCTCGCCAAGATCATCAAGATCGTCCTTGGCGTAAAAGCGCAAGCGATTGCCATCGAAGCCGCGAACCCGCGCCATGCCCACGAGTGGACCGTTTGGCAGGATTTTGCGCTTCCTGACGACAAGCTCCTGCTGCCCGGAGTAATCGATACATCGACCAATTATGTCGAACACCCCTCCCTCGTCGCCGAGCGTATCGTGCGCTTTGCTCAAATCGTCGGACGCGAGCGCGTGATCGCGAATACCGACTGCGGATTCGGCACCGCGGCGGGTTACGGCAAGCTCGACCCGGAAATCGTCTTTTTGAAACTTGGCGCGCTCGTTGCCGGCGCCGCGCAGGCCAGCAAGCAATTATGGAGCTAGCTGGCCCATAACTTTTTGCTGGCGATGCGGGCGCCTTCAACCAGCGACCGCAACTTGGCCCAGGCGACGTCGGGATGCACCTCGTCGCCGGCGCCCGAGGTGCCAAACCCGCAATCGGTGCCGGCGATCACCCTCTCGCGCCCGACCACTTCGGCAAACCGGACGATACGTTGCGCCACCAATTCCGGATGCTCGACCAGGTGAATGCAGTGCGAGACGACGCCAGGGATCAAAATTTTATCGTCCGGCAGGCGCACCTCGCGCCACAGTTCCCACTCGTGTTCATGCCTTGGATTGGCGGCTTCGATCGCATAGGCGCCGGCGCGGATCCGCAGCATCAAGTCGACGAAATGCTTCAGCTCGAAGTCGAATAGGCGCGGCGCGATATTGACGCTGTAGCAGGTGTGAAAGCGCACGCGGTCTGGCGCAATACCGCGCAGTGCGTGATTGACGGTCTCGACGCGCAGCGCCATGAATTTCCGGCAATCCTCGATGGACGCATCGGGCGTGCGATTATAGTGCGTCGCCATCCGCGGATCGTCGATCTGCAGCACAAATCCGGCGTCGACAATGGCTTTGTACTCGACGTGCATGGCGTCGGCCAATGCGGCGAGATACTCTTCCGCCGAACCGTAATAGTGATTGTCGTAATAGAGCTCCAAATTCGACGGCGATATCGCGGTGACAAAAGCCTCTTCGGCTTTCACGCCCTTGAGCGCCGCTTTGAGATTGTCGATATCGGCGCGCAGCTCGCTTTGGCCGACATAAGCGATCGGGCCGCTGCACACCCACGCCTTGGGGCGCACCGTGCGCTTGGCGACGATGGCCGCAGACCGCCCCGCCAGCATGACTTTCATATCTTCGTAGGCCGCGGGAAAGGCGAGCGAATCGCGGGTGGCGGCGCGAAAGCGCACCGGGCTGTCGATTTCCTCCAAGCCTGAGAGCCGCCCGCGCGCGTAGGCCATCCAGCTCACTTTGCTGTGCTCGCCGTCGTTGATCACGTCGAGGCCGGTATCGGCTTGCCGTTGAACGATTTCGGCGATGGCCCGGCTCACGCGGCTACTAAGTGCGCCCTCATCGTGGCTCTGGCCGAGTTCCTTGGCGTTGAGCGCTTCGACGAGGTCCGCTGGACGCGGCAGGCTTCCGGTGTGCGTCGTGAGAATTCGTTGATCACTTCGTTTCATGAAAAATCCGCTACCAAAATGTCGGCTTAACCTGCCGAAGAATAGAAGTGCTGTCCGTTACTCCACTGCCGCGCAGTCGACTGCGTCTATGAATTCCTACTGTCCGGTGTCGGTTGCCATCTGCCCCGCCGGAAATCGGACCATGTCCGCTGCGATTCAGCTCATATTATCACGCCGTGTATCGACGGTTTGTGACCTACTTCACGGGAGCCCGACGACGATGGAGCTC
>Ga0209517_10008584_pt1 | contig 11918 bp, 11 predicted proteins | sample PeaSoiMetSII2010_FD_187695 | JGI IMG/M metagenome (GOLD analysis project Ga0209517, IMG submission 187695) | Peat soil microbial communities from Weissenstadt, Germany - SII-2010 (SPAdes) (version 2) | ecosystem: Environmental > Terrestrial > Soil > Wetlands > Peat | place: Germany...
AGGATCGCCACCGAAGGCGCGCGAATGGGCCGGGCCTGTAAGATTGGCCCGCGTTCCTTGACGATGGAAACGACCGCCTCCAGCTCGGGCTTGGCCACCGCGAAGGGAGCGCTCTTCACCGTAGCCACGCGATTGCCGGTACGCGCGTAAGAAAAATTGGGAGCGGTAGCGATGGCCATACTAACCGTGCAATTGATTTGCCTTAACAGCTCATCGTCAACCAGGAGGCAACTCGACTCAGTGGCAAATAGATTCGCTCTTCCTCCAGCGGCGAGACGGATTTCGAGCGTTCCACAGCCAATTTCGCTCGCGACCTGCATGACAGCGTCGTCCTCTCCCACTTCCCCGTCTTCCAACTCGGTGACCCAGACTTCGTTCATGCCTTCGGTCTCGAGCATGCGAGCATCTTCTTCACTAATCATGTGGCCCTTGGCGAGCAATTTCTTGCCGCCTGCCCGAAAGATGGTGCAACAAAGAATCCTACCTGTGGCTTGCTTGACGTCGATGGTCTGCGCCTTCATAACGACTTGTGATCCCTCCCAAGTACTGTCAAGTATGCTTCAAATTATACACAGGCCAAGTGAGAAATACAGGGAAAACTCTCACGGAAACATCTTTTTTATGAAGAAACTAGACGCGCGATCCAAGCATATTCAATCGTGCTTTTGATGGGGCAACTGCACGAGCTCGGCGCTTAAATCGGGTGCGAGCGCAAGCGAGGGATCAGGCCTAAGCGCTTTGATTACAGCTATTTCATCGCAGCAGTCGAACTTTGGACACGACAGGCAGTCCTTCCAGACTTTGAGCGGAAGCAACCCGCGGTCGACTTGGTGGAAGCCCAATTTATGAAAGAAACCGGACACATAAGTGAACGCGAATATTGTATGCAGATCGTTGTGAACAGCTTCTTTCTCCAGGGCTTCCACTAGAAGGCGTCCAATACCGCCACCTTTAATAGCAGGGGCGACTGCCAGGGACCTGACTTCTCCCGAAACCGGCGTGTAGAAGTGCAGCGCGCCGCATCCGAGCAGTTGCTGACCCGCGTAAACAACGCTGAAATCGCGGATGTTTTCGGAAATTTCGAACTCGGTTCGCGGCAACATGATGCCTTGAGCCGCATAGCCGTTGATTAATTGGAGCAATGCGGGGATGTCACGCAGCGTGGCTTTGCGAACAATATGACGTTCTATATCTGCCAGTACTTCAGCCGGCAAAATGGAGTTAGACATGGAGTGAAGCTCCCTGACGGCTTACCAGCCGGGTGCCGATAGCATGGCCCGCGAGTAATCGGGCCACGATATCCGTAGAGGCGCCGGGTGCGATCACGACTTCGGGAATGCCGGCTTCGAGGGCTTCGGCGGCCGACTCGAGCTTAGCTCGCATGCCGCCAGTGGCAACGCCATTTTCAATAAAATCGCGGCATTGATCCAGGTTCAATGTCGAACGGATCTGATTGTCCTGATCGCGGACGCCATCGACATCGGTTAAGAACAGGAGCTTGTCCACTTGCAGGGCGGATGCCACCGACACCGCCATTTGATCGGCATTGACATTGAAGAAATGCCCTTCGCGATCGCCCGCCACGCAGGCCACCACGGGCAGATATTTGAATTCAATTAAAGCGTGCAGGAGCCGCGGATCGGAACGAACCGGTTTTCCCACAAAGCCGAGCTCGTCGCTGATGGGCCGCGCTTCGGTGAGCAACGCATCCATTCCGCTGAGCCCGACCGCGGGAACGCCGCACGCGACCAGCGCCGCAACCAATTCCTGATTCACCGAACCGGCCAACACTTTCAGCACGGCGTCCAATACCTCGGGCGTGGTGACGCGCAGTCCGTTGATGAAGCGACTCTCGACGCCACGGTCGGCCAGGTAGCGAGTCATCTGTTTGCCGCCGCCGTGGACGACAACGGCTTCGAGCCCGTCGCGCACAGCCCGGGCAATTTCCTCCGCCAGCCTGCCCCGCGATTCGGGCGCGTCCAGCAAAGTGCCGCCCAGCTTGATGAGCGCCTTCACGACATCCTCACAACAAGCCCGCCGTTTCCTCGCAACCCAGGATCAGATTCATATTCTGGATGGCCTGGCCCGCGGCGCCCTTCACCAGGTTGTCGATGGCGCTGACGATGATGGCGCGTCCAGTAGCCGCGTCGAACTTGAGCCCGATGTCGCAGAAGTTGGTACGGTTGACCGCGCTGATATCCGGCAGGCTGCCGAGCGGGTAAAGGCGCACGAATTTCTCGGATTGATACTGGCGGCGGTAGATGTCGAGCAATTCTTCGCCGGTCTTGATATTGCGCGTGCGGATGTAGATGGTTTCGAGAATTCCGCGATGGATGGGAAGCAGGTGCGCCGTGAAGCTGAATTCCGGTTCATCCAGGCCCGAGACCATCAGGACTTCGGGCACGTGGCGATGGTCGAGCACCGAATAGATCGAGAAATTGTCGGTGACTTCGCAAAAGCTGGTCTTAAGGCTAGGCTTGCGCCCGGCGCCGCTGACACCCGACTTGGCGTCGCAAATGATTCCGGCGGCGCGATCGACCACGCCCGCGGCGATCAGCGGCCGGATGGCGAGGTTGGCGGCCGTGGGATAGCAACCGGGATTCGAGATCAGACGAGCGCCGCGAATGCGCTCCCGGCAGAATTCGGGTAGGCCATAGACTGCCTCATTGAGGAGCCCGGGGGCGGTGTGCTCTTCCTTGTACCAGCGCTGGTAGGTAGTGGTGTCACCCAGTCGAAACGCCCCGCTGAGATCGATGACTTTTGCGCCGGCGTCGAGCATGGCGAGCGCCAGTTCCATGGAAACAGCAGCGGGGGTGGCCAGGAAGACGACAGCCACGCCCTCGGCGCGAACAGCGTCGGGAGTGCAGGGGATTCTGCGGGGCTGGAGCTGGTTGATGGGCTGAGGACGAGCGTTGGAGTCCTGACGATGTTCCAGCAGGACGGGCTCGGCTTGGGGGTGGGAGCCGAGCAGACGTACGAGTTCGGCACCGCTATAGCCGGTGAAGCCGACGACGCCGATCTTATATTTATTCATCGCGCTGAATAATTATAACACTTGGTGTGGTTGGTAGTGGCTCCGGGTTCTGTTGGTTGATTATGCATTCGCATAGGCGTTCGCGAATGCCTGTAGTAGACTGTGGCGATGCTCCGTTCCTTGGCCTCGGTTATGGAACGAGTGCGCGCTCAAACCATCCGCCTTCTTCATGTCATCCCCTTGGTGGCCAGTTGGACCATCAAAGCGGCTCGACATCACATAATCGCATACAGTTGGTGGGCCGCAGTATTTCAAGCCCCTCTGATTGCCTTCGTCATCTGTTGGCTGCTCTTTACTCCCTCACCAGGATTCGGAGTCGCGCTTCTTGCTTTCGCGGCGGGTGTCATGGCCGTTAGGGGAGACCACTTCACCAAAACCGAGAGCGTGATATGGATTCTGATTGCCGGGGCTCTATGCTTCGTTGAACTCCGCGCACTGAATGAAGACCATGCCGCGCAAGAAGCACGGATAGCTACCGCCCGTGAGCAAGATGATATCAACCGGAGGCTGGAACGAAGACAATTTTCAGCATTACTAGCTTCTGGGAACAAACTACTGAGCACGGAAAAAGACCTATCGCAAACTACGATGAACGCTCTTACTGGCGGGGAGAGCTTCTGCTATGTTGAGATGCGTCAACTTGGAAACACGCAAAGCATAATCGCCATATTGCTTCAAAGGGGAAGCAACCCAGTACAGAACGTCGAGGTTCAGGTGATGGATATCGATCTCCTTAAACCGCCGGTCGATATGGCATCACTGGCGCGTGCGCAGCGAAACTTCTCAATTCCGTTCCTCAGAGTTGGGACTTATTTTACCCAGTTGTTTCAATTCACTCCAGACGCCTCAACTCAGTCCAAAAAATATAACGTGACCATGGTTGCCAGAAACGGCAGGTTCACTGAACGGATACGTCTGCGGCTAGTTAAGGGCACTTGGCTGAGCGCCAAGAGGGTTGATGCTAGCTACTACAGTAAACGATTCGGACTGGTGCTGGAGGAGATCGATACCTCGGTGGACATCTGAAAACCGGCCATAGGTGGACACTTCAAAACCGGCCAATGGAGCGGAACCAGAACAAGAGTATTTATAACCTGCCGGAGGTCGTTCGGGCAAACATTTTTTCGTGAACGGCGCCGGTGGGTTTATACTGGCCTCACCTGGGCGGAGGATACGGCAACGCAGGGATGCGACCGGAGCGCCGGCTCAGCGGCCGGAATGGCTCGGGGCGGCGCCAGCCGCTCCGCAAGCCAGGCAGCCATTCTGGCGCCAAAGCGATAAATCCCAGGGGCATGGGGACGGAGTCCCCAAGTAAGAAGTGCCTTTTCCCGCAGTGCGTTTTCTGATACGGGCCACCACGGCCTAAATCTCGAGTGGCAAGGATAGACCGCAGATCAGGGCTGGAAGTTATCACCGCTGCAGGCGATCGGACGATTTCCAACCGTTACGCATGTTAAATTGCCGTGGACGAGATACTGGAGCTTACTCGGAACGACGGGGTCCCGAACGAATGGAGGCACAGCGGGGTAGTCCCAAGACTCGGCAAAGAATGTATCCGGGCGAACGGCTACGCGTAGCTGTCCACCGCGCGCAATATGTTTGAATCGAAGCGTGAGTCTCCCCACACTACTTACCGATAGCTCGGGCTTTGCTTCAAGGTAAATCGACGTCAAATAATCGTCGGGCGCAAAGCTGGGCCTGGCAGCGTCAAGACAAAGTGCAGCAAACGATAGGAGATTCTGCCGTCTCGAACCAGAGTTGGGTCGGACGTTCCAGCTAGGAGTTTTTCCGTGTAGCCGTGAGCATCGCGGACGGTCAGCATCGCAGCGTCGCCAACCGCGAGCACCCGAGCAACAGGCCCTCTGGGCAGATTCCGGTTCCGAATTGCTTCCACCGTCCTGTCAAAAGCAGACTGGCGATCATCAAAAACTCTATTCTTGGCCTTCCCTGTGTCTTCTACCGCTGGTGGGCTGCCATGAAAGAGAGCCGACCGAACGGTATCCTCACTTGTTCCGATGATCAGTCGCCGCAGTCCGCGATTCTGAGCGAAGGTGTTCAAGAACTCGCGGCAGAGTCGTTCGACCCGCTCTGGCGTAAATTCTTCAGGCTTGATAATAACAGCCCGGTCCACAACCATGGCCACCTCTTTGTCAATCAGGACAGTTTGTGCGGAGAGCTGGGCCAAACTGGTGACCGACATAAGACCCGGGCAGAATAGAATAAACCACCGCATGAGCAGAAAGTTCCCTACCTCTATTGGACAATACCGGACTGTTCGGAGTTCCCGGACCATGCCGCCTGCCTACTGCAATCGGACAGTATCATTGGCCACCTGCCGCCACTGCCGACTTCGTGCGCCAGCTTCTTGGACCACACTTGAGCACATGACCGTGATGCAGCAGCCGATCGAGCATGGCACTGACAGCAGCGACATCGCCGAGCAACTTGCCCCAGTCCTCGACTGGGCGGTTGGATGTGAGCAGCGTGCTGCAGCGTTCGTAGCGGCGCATGATGATCTCGAGCAGATCCTCGGCGGCGGTGTGCGGAAGTCTGCGCATGCCGAAGTCGTCGAGGATGAGTAGCGGAACGGTGGCCACCGATTCCATATATTCTTTGCGAGTACCGTCGGCAACGGCGTCGGCCAGCTCATCGAGCAGCACGTGGGTTTCACGATACAGCACGCGATAGCCCTGCAGGATGACCGCTTGAGCGATGGCTTGCGCCAGGTGGCTCTTACCCGTTCCACCAGGGCCGAGAAACAGAGCGTCCTCCCGTTTGTTGATGAAAACGCCGGTGGCCAGGTCGAAGATTAAACTGCGATTGATTTTGGGGTTGAAGCTGAAGTCGAAGTTATCGAGAGTGCGATCGGGATCGCGGAAGCCGGCCTGTTTGCGGCGGCGTTCGAGCAGCCGGTCGGAGCGGCGCGTGAGTTCGTCCGAGACCAGGCAGGAGATCAGGTCGATGGGGGCCATGGGTTCCGCCTGAGCCTGGCGCAGCCGGGTTTCCAGCACCGCGGCCATGCCACCCAGCCGCAGTTGACGGAGCGCACGTTCGAGTTCGATGACGTTCATGATGGGTCCTCCCGACGAGTTCGGTTTTCGATGAGATCGCGGTACAAGGTGAGCTGGCGAATCAGTGGATCGACTTGCCGCAGGCTCAGAGGCAGTTGCGGATTGCGTTCCAGGTAACGGCGTACGAAGTGGTATTCGCAGGTTCCCGTTTCCAAAGCCATGGCGCAAGCGTCGTCGGTGGAAGCGACGCCGTACTTTTTGGCCAGCGCCAGCACGCCCAGGATGCGGCGCACTGCGAGTTCGCCGTGTTTTCGGTGCATCGCCTGGCACAGCGCACCGATGTGCGCTCCGGCTTTTTCGGCGCGCTGCAGCAACTGTTGCGTCGATAGTGGCGTCCGGCGCGGGCGATCTTCATCCTGGATTCGGTGACGGCCGCGCTCTTGCCGTAAGTGCTCGCGCAGTAGTTGACCAGTGATGGGGTTCAAGAGACGGACATGCGAGCCATTCCACTGGACCTGAACATGGCGGCCAATCCAGCCCGGCGGCGCCCCATAATAGGCGGCCTCGACTTCCACGCAGCCGTCCAGGTGCACGGTGCGTTCGCCATATTGGTAGTAGCGGAAGGGTTCCAGCGGCAATGGCAGCAGCGCTGGCCGCTCTTCGGCGAACATCGCCGCCACCTGGCGCTTGGTAGTGCCGTGGATGCGGGTGTCCGCCCAGCGCTCCTCCCAACGATCCAGGTACGCCTGGGCTTCCTCCAGGCTCTCGAAGCGCAACCCTTTCAGCGGCGTCTTCTGCGCATGGCCCACGCCCGATTCCACCTTGCCCTTCCGGTCCGGATCTTGCACGCGGCAGGGCAGGCCCACCACGCCATAGTGCTGCAGCACGTCACGGTACAGCGGGTTGAGCGCGGGATCGTAGACATCGGGCGTGAGCACACCCTCGCGCAGATTATCGAGCACTACCACGCGAGTCGCTCCGCCCAAGCGGCGAAACGCTTGCTCGTGCAGTTCCGCCCAGACGCGCGAACTGGAACGGAACACCAGGAGGCGTACTGCTTTCCGGCTGTGCCCCAGAGTCAGCACGAACAGCCGGGTGCGCCGGTACTTGCCGGTGTGCGGGTCGCGCACCATGGGACCGGTGCCGTAATCGACCTGGGCCTCTTCGCCGGGCGCGGTCTCGATGACTACGCGGGCTTCCGGCGTGGGAGAACCGCGCAGCTTCCGCACGAAGCGCTTGACGCTGGCGTATTTTTCGCCGAAGCCGTGGCAGTCCACCAGATCCTGCCAGATGGCCATGGCGTTACGGCCCTTCGCCAGAGCGGCTTCGACGAACTCCCGGTACGGCTCGCAGGCGCTGGCCGACGGGCTACGGCTGGGCTGCGGATCGCTGTCCACCGGCCTATTTCCGCCCTCCGGGTCGGTGGACACCTCTATGGCCGGTTTTGCCTGGTGCCGTCCCCAACCGCCCGGTGGACGCACCGGGATACCGGCAGCTTTCAGATACGTCGCGGCAGTTTCACGGCGGATCTGAGTGGCTTGTTGAATGCGCCGGAGCGACCAGCCGAGCCGGCCCAGCGCGATGACTTGCTGCTTCTTTTCTTCGCTCAAGACATTCACCGCCGGAGGGTAAACCCTCCGTCAGAGTCAATGTCCTGGATCAGCTATCTCATTGGCCGCTTTTCAGGTGTCCACCGATGGCCGGTTTTGGGTGTCCCCCGAGGTCGATAAGGACTTTCCAGTCGAAGTACTAGATGCTGATTCTGATTGGAAAGCCGTCGATAAACTGAAGCGCATAAAAGTTCATTAGTCCGCCAATAGGTCCGCTATCACCCATACACGATTCGTCAATCCCGCCGCCATCGCAGTGACCTGCCTCGATTCTTTCAACCAGTCATAACCGAGGATTTCAGGATCGCCGGAGTTGCCGGATTTCCACCTTCCGTGGAGTGCGACGGGCTAGCCAGCGACTTCCGTGCTCTGGCTGTGCTCGTACATATCGGCCAGCGCAACTAGATCTAGCGCCGATTGGGCCGCCTGCGAAAACATTGGGTAGGTGGAATAGGCAAGTCTAAAGAGATCTGGCCAATCCTTCTGTGCATAGCTCTGCAACACAAAATCCAAACAGGCTCGTTCTTCCAGTGGCAGGCGAATGCTCTGAGGATCTCCGACAAAAGCCACTTCGAGTTGGTTGGTCGTGGCAATGGTAAAGTCCGCTGGGTTCTTGCCGAGATACTGGCCAACCTCTGAGGCCTTGGCTACAAACGGCTGAATCCACTTGATATCGGTGATCTGTCTCTTCAGGGTAATGGCGCTTCTCCAATCAGACAAGTAGAGAAGAGTGGTCAGCTTAAGCAGCGTGGGCGGGACAGTTGTAGTGGCGTTGAGGACTAAGTATGCAAGCGCATCGCGGGTTTTAGCCATTGTCAGAAGCCCTCCTGCTTGGCTTCGCTGGGTTTGGGCTCAAACCGTTCCATGGTTTCGAGCCATTGTATAATACCGCCGTGCTCCTCATCGTTGAACCGGGCTCGGCAATCCCCATCGATTCGACCGGGAACCATGCTCTCAAATACAATGATCGCAAAACGTCTGCCCCCTACGGGCCGTTGAAGGGCAAAGGCAGCAATCGAGCGTGAACGCATTGTGAGGTTTCGAATCGCCTCGGGTTGCATATGCCATCTGTCAATCAGCCGATTTTCGTAAGCGGGGGACCTAGCTGGCAGGGTCTCCTCGAACGCTGATCCCTCCCGGAGCGCGTGTCCCATGCACCCTTCATTATCCGGATAAATCGACCTTCCGGGCCTGGCGTGCTCAGGATGGTTAGAATGCCTAGCGATGCGGTAGAACGAGCTACCGTTATGCTTGTAGATACTTACGCGGTCGTTGTCATCTAGGCCCATACGGTGCATTAATCCTGACAAGTGAAGTGAACAAAGATCTCCGTATTTCTGCTGCACTTCTTCTTCCAGCGATTGCAAACGCTGCAGCGACTGTTTTAGCCCATCCCTCTCATCGGATATTCGAGAGACATTTTGAGACATTTTTGCAGTTCCGACGATCGCCACCACAGCCGCCGCAGCGGACCCCCAGAATACCCAAAACTCCCAGCGTTCGTGCATCGGTGGGAGGGGTGAGGCTCGGATTGAAAACCCGAGCGAACCGATGGCCAGGCCAAGGGTACTGAGTCCAGTCAAGAACTGGGACCAATAGTCTCGCAGCAACCGTGTCAATGGGATGAACTTTATGCATTCTACACTTTATGAAATCATTTCGCTCAAATTCAAAACCCACTCAGCCTGACTGGCGTATGATGGTCGGAGCCGCGATCGAAATATTCTTCATCCGCCTTAAGGGCCAAGGCGGCGGGATTATACTATGGTCCGTACTCCGATGGCCTGAGCAAATGAGAACCACTTGCAAGTCCCGGTGATCCGAAAAGTGCAGTCAAACTGGTCGGCAAAATCGAAGTTGATCGATCACCCACGCGTAAAGGCTCCACGGACTGAAGCTATTAAAGGCGACAGGTCGCATTCCACTGGCAAAATGTTTTTTACACAGTCTACAATGCATAACTTGCAGATTCTAAGCATCTTAAATCTGTGGATAATTTCTCATGTGGAAAACTTTTCCCGAACATATATCATACAGAATGTTGTATATAGAAATCCAGTAGTACCTTCGGCTAGTAGCCTAGGCACTCTCCCTACTGACTTCCCCCGCACAACCCCACCCCACCACGACCTATCCGGATGTGTAGGTCAACTATCTCTTAAGTTAGCCCTCGGCCGCCACCTAGCTTCACACATCCACGCACAATCATGAGGTTAGCTAGCATTTCCACAATGGTGACAGAACTGCCAGTGCTTCGGCGCTGGGAGGCGACTCGGAACCAACCCCGGGGCCCCGTGCCATCGAGTGCCCCACCGCCGACCGCGCTCCCAGCACCTGATCCACGCTAGGCGGGTTTTTGCGCCACCAGCTCGGCTACCGCGTGCCGATGGCCGGATTCTCCAGGCTCGCCCTCCCGGTAATGCAAGATGCGCCAGTCCCCGAAGAACGCGCGCAGCTCACCGGGGTAAGCACGCGTGGGAGTGCCCTGCGGTTGATCTGCGTCGGCCAGGTGCACAATCATGATCAGCAGGCCGCCGGGCCGGAGAGCCGTTTTGATCTGCGCGATCAGGCTGCGCTGCAGATAGTAGCAAGAGAGAACCAGGTCGAAGGGCGCGGGAGCAACCTCGAATTCGCCGGCCTCAAGATCGACTACACGCGCGTCGATGTCTGGACTACCTGCGCGCAGCAGATCGATGGCGACCGCCGAACCATCCACGGCCGTCACGCGCCAGCCGAGCTTGGCGAGATACAGCGAGTTGCGTCCGGGGCCGCAAGCCAGATCGAGCGCTGCTCCGGGAGTTAAATCGCGAGCGAATTCAACCACCAGCGGCGCGGGCGTCTGGAAAACTTGTTCGCCGACGCGATAACGTTGGTCCCACTCGTCGATCCTACTGGACATCACCCGTGTGGGCATCGCCACGTTTGGCCGCGAGCTTGAAGACGCTCTTGAGAATCCGAACGGCGCGGTCGATCTCCTTCTCGGTCACGATGTACGGCGGCAGGAAACGCAGCACGGTCTCGTGCGTGCAGTTGATGAGCAGCCCCTGCTCGATGGCATCCAGGACCAGTTGCTTACCGGAAATGCTGAGTTCGACGCCGACCATGAGGCCTTGGCCGCGCACTTCGCGAACGAAGGAAAATTTCTGCTGCAGCTCCTGGAGTCTCGCGCGGAAATAGCGGCCCATCTCGTCGATGTGCGGCAGAAGCTCGTCGAGAACATCCATGAATTCGATGGCCACGCGGCAAGCCAGCGGCCCGCCGCCGAAAGTTGAGCCGTGCATGCCGGAGCCGATGGATTTCGCGGCGCGCTCGTTGGCGACAATCACGCCCATGGGGATGCCGCACGCCAGCGGCTTGGCGGCTACCATGACATCGGGAAGAACGATGGGATCGGAGAGCTGATAGGCGAAGTGCTTGCCCACCCGCCCGACGCCGCACTGGATCTCGTCGAAGACTAGCAGGGCATCGTAGCGGTCCGCCAGTTCGCGGGCTTTGCGAACGTACTCGGTCGACATCGGGAAGATGCCGCCCTCGCCCTGGATCCATTCGATGACGATGCCGGCGGTGCGATCGCAGACCACTTGTTCGAGCGCTACTTCGTCGTTGGGAGGAACGAAGCGCGCGCCGGGAACGAGCGGCTCGAAATCCTGGCGATATTTTTCTTGTCCCGTGATAGACAGCGCGCCGAACGTGCGTCCGTGAAAGGAATTGTGCAGCGCGACGGTCTGGTATTTTTCGGGATGAATCTTGCGGCCGTGTGCGCGCACCATTTTGAGAGCCCCTTCCATGGACTCGGCGCCGGAGTTGCAGAAGAAGGTGCGTTGCAGTCCGCTGGCTTTCGCCAGGCGCTCGGCAAGCGGGCCTTGGTAGGCGTTGTAGTACAAATTCGAGGTGTGCAGCAGGCGGCCGGCTTGCTCGCGGATCACTTTTACCAGGCGCGGGTGCGCGTGGCCCAAGGCGTTTACGCCGATACCGGTGATGAAATCCAGATAGCGCTGGCCTGCGGGATCGTAAACGTAGCAGCCCTTGCCGCGATCCAGAACCAGCGGATAGCGGGCGTAATTCTGTAGAAGGTACTCGCTCTCCAGCGCGCGCACGCGGTCGAGAGCGCTGGTTTCTGGATTGCCCGGTACCACAGTGACCGGAGAAGCAGTGGACATAGCAATTATGATAACCCCGCCTTGAAGAATGGTCGTTGTGAAATGACGCGCACCACCCTCGGCTGTTTCTGCACATTCTGAGGTACAGTAGTACTATATAAGG
>Ga0209517_10008585_pt1 | contig 11916 bp, 9 predicted proteins | sample PeaSoiMetSII2010_FD_187695 | JGI IMG/M metagenome (GOLD analysis project Ga0209517, IMG submission 187695) | Peat soil microbial communities from Weissenstadt, Germany - SII-2010 (SPAdes) (version 2) | ecosystem: Environmental > Terrestrial > Soil > Wetlands > Peat | place: Germany: Weissenstadt...
CAATCGGCTTCCACTCAACGGCCATTCGAGGCGAGTAACGGTTATTGATGGCTTAATCAGCTAGCGTTCGCCTCATTTCTTACTAAGCGGTGTCGAGATTTCGCTCGTAGCGGCTCAAAAGCCCAGCAGACGCCGCATACCAATGAGATACATTCTTAACCGGGTAGATAATGGGATCTTGTAGACGTTCGTTTGTACGATCCAACGACCAGAGAGCAATCTAGCCCAGCCAAGCGCTCTCGCCTGAAGCCTCTCCAATGCAAAATTGGTTCTACTGCCGCTGGCGTAGGCCGGTAGGAAGTAAAGCGGGCTGTAAAGATTATCCGCTCGGTGGATGCCAGCTCTTGAGAGCCGTCCACGCGTCGTGTGCTCGGAATTTGGAAATCCTCCATGCTCACCATAATGCCACAACGGAATATATGCATGGGCCCCTTGGCCCATTGCAAACCACTGCAGATGAGAATCAAAGGTGAAGTAGTCTTGTGGCCTATAACGAGACATTTGATCATCATAAAACTTCAACAAAATTTCGGCTACTCGTGGATTTACAACATAAGCAACAAGTGGAGTCGTGTGCCCCCGCAAGTATGGTACATCTCCAATTAGGGCGAGTAGGCGCGGACTACCCTGGTAGAGGTAGCCATAGGCAAGTTCATCGTGCAAAGGCCAGAAGACTGGAAATGAGCCAATCCCGCGGCATGGGACGAAATCTGACTCACAAATAATGGTGTAGCCGACTTTGGCGCTGGCAATCTTCCACGCCGTGTAATGATTCATAAAAGTTCTTGTGTTCCTGGCATAGGTGAGCTCGTCGGACGAATACGAGGCCACAATAACCCGTGGATTGAGGCCTTCCTGTATCAAAGCGCTGAGAAGCTGGTCAGCCTTCTCACTGCAAGTAAGAATTAGGCTTCGAGCAACGACGTCTCTAAGACATATTTCGGTGGCATGCACAGGAATGCGCTTAACTAACAGCAAGGCGTCGGTTCACTATCTCGATTGCGATCATCAATTCGGCCAGGGTCCGTTGAAGGACGTAGAGCCAGCCTGACCAGCCGTCGAGGATGCAACCCTTCACCAGAAGGGTGTACAGGAAGACGAGGATCGGAGCTGGCCACGCCATGAGCCGCACACGGTCCGTCCGGCGAAGGCTGCTCGCGGAGCTCGCAAGCAGATGATCGGCCTCGATGCCCGCATATCGCTTCTGGGAGAGGAACCAACGGGATAGCGGCTTGCGATCGTCATGAAAGATCGGTCCGGCGAGCCATCGCACGGGCCCATCAATCTTGACACGATGCCCATGACCCTCGTTCCGGTATCGCGCACGGTCTTTTCGGTACAGTACGATACGGGGCGGGTAAAGGTTAGCGCGAAGGGCCCTGCCATGAACGCAATATATGAATCGCGCTTGAAAACCGGCTACCTGCTCATCCGGAGCGAGCGTGTTTAGCTCGGTAACAAGATCATCGCTCAGCACGTAATCGGCATCGAGCGAGAGAACCCACTCAGTTGCAACATGCGAGAGACCGAAATTGCATTGATTGGCGAAATCGTCAAAAGGGCGGTGAATGATCTTTGCCAGCGGGTACCGCGCAACGATTTCAAGAGTGGTGTCTGTGCTGCCGCTGTCGATGACAACGAGGCGTTTGGCCCACGCGAGCCTGTCGAGCGTGCGTCCAATATTTGGCGCTTCGTTATAAGTAAGCAGCACAGGCGTAATTTTTTCAAGCACTCTTGGGCCCTTCCGCCACAACCTGCAGGTAAAGCCGCGACAGCCGGTCGGCCATGGCTTGCATAGAGAACTCCTGGCGCGCGAATTCACGTGCCCGCTCACCCAGGGCGCTCCGCCGCACATCGTCGGCCAACAACTCGGTCAGCGCACGAGCAATAGCGCCGGGCTCTGGAGACACGACAATCCCCGCACCAGCCTCCTGCACCTGCTGCGCGATGGCAACGCCACGCCCTAGTACGCAGGGCAGACCAGCCAACATGGCCTCCGCGGCGGCGATACCGAAATTCTCGGACAAGGATGGCAATACGAATACCTGCGCCGCCGCGAGCGCAGCTGCCTTCCGCGCATCCCCCACAGGGCCAAGCCAAACGACGTAGTGCTCCACGCCCAGAACCCGCGCGAGCATTTTCAGGCTGCCGACATAGGCTCCCGGACCGTCGCCAGCAATTACCAGCGCAACGTCTTCCTGCTGTGCTCGGACAAGCGCAAAGGCCCTAAGGAGGCTTTCAACGTTTTTTTTTGGATCCAGGCGCGACAGATAGAGCACAATCTGACGGTCGCCCAAAACCGGATAGTCCTGCAGCAGACGTTGCGCATCGCCTCGTGCCTCTGCTCGCACCGCCAAGGGGATGACGACTCCCCGTAGCGGGAGGTTCAGCGGCTTGACCTCGTCCCGTTCCCCATCGGAGGTAAAGTGCACGGCCGCCGCATGGCGCAGTATGGGTGCCTCCAGCACAGCTAGCGAAAGCAATTTGAGCCAGGGCCGGCGCCGCGTGACGCCGTATTGGGTTAGCGTGCCCAACGGCCGGACGACGTAAGGAACGCGGTGCCAATGCGCCACTAGGCCCGCTGCAACGCTGGTGAACGAGAACAGGGAGTGGATGTGTACCACGTCAAAAGTGCGCACATGACGCCAGAGCCAAGGCAGCATGGCCGGTGCGACCTTATAGAAATCGAGCCACTTTCGGCAATAGACGCGCCTTGCGCCGTGCGCTTCGGCTGGGCGAGCATCAATTTTCAAGCGGCGACCTGGACCATCATCGTCGGTGGTGGCGGTAGTGACACTTACGCCTGAAGCGCACAGCCCCTGCTCCATCACCGCGAGCGCCTGGCTGGGTCCTCCATGCACGCCCGATACGGACGGGATGACATGCAGCACGCGCATGCAGCGCTAGCGGACCACCTGGCTTCGTATCCATGGAAAGTATCGTGGCGCAATGCGAAGAACCGCCCAGGAAACAAGCATGGTCACGACCAACGCGCCAAGGACCTTGGTGATGCTCGACTCCAGAAAGGATGCTCCGAAGATCGTCGCTGTCGCGAGCGCCATCCCCAGCAGCCGAGAAGGATCCAGTCCAAGCATCCAGCGATAAAAGCCGCCAAGCAGTAAACCAAGCGCGAAAATTGGAGCCATCATCCACACAGCTCCAAAGTCGATATAGCTTTCCGCGATGTAGCCAAGGCTGACGGACGTGGCCTCGCTCGCTGTTTCTGTCATCTCGAGGCCGGTGTAGTAAGTCGTCCGCACTGAATCGTCGATAGCGGTCTTCTCGGGAAAAAAAAGGCGCGGCATGAATGGCCGGCTGATGGCGTCCCACCATAAGGCGCCACCCTCATGAGGCAGCACCGTGGGCACCGTGTCCAGGACTAACCCGAAAAAATCCACGTACGCTAGGCGTTGCAACAACTGCTCCGAAGCGTGGGCCATAGCATTGCCGTCCAACTGTGTCACCAGCTCGGCGAGTTTTGCCATACGCTCAGGATAGGCCACCGTCACGACCTGCGCCTTTTCGCCCCCGCTTACAAAGTCGCGGTACTCGACTTTGACCGCTGTCCACGCCACGCCCAAAATGAGCGTCACAGTGGCCAAGCTCAGCAACACTAAATAACGTCCGGCCGACAGGCGTACCCTCGCAGTCATGGCGGCCAACAGTGTAAAGATCAGAGGTGTCTTGAAGTCCGAAAAGTATCCACCCAGCCCCAAGAGGATTTCCAGCCCGCATGCCAACAACCAATACAGGCGGCTAGTGCCAGACTTGGCAAACGTGGCATAGGCAAGCATCCAGTAAAATGCCCATTTCAAGCTGGCCAATGCTAGCAAGGGTTGGGACAGTCCCGGGATCACCCACGCAACGGATTGGGCGAGAATGGCAATCAGGAGAGCCGCGGCGTAAAGGCGAAACCAATATTGTGGCCCATAGGACGAGGCAGTGCTGCGGACCAGCGCGCCGTCTTGCGAGCGCCATGGCCCCGCCCCCACACGCATACCCAGGGCCAAGACGGCTAATCCCAACAAGGACAGCACAATGGCGAGATCAACGTCACCCCCGTAAGAAGCTAAGGCCGCCACATCCATACCCAGCCAATTGGCATGAAAGACCTTGATGCTGGCCTGCAGCCATTGAAAGCCAAACACGTAAAGCAGAATTGGCGATTCGCCTGGGCGCCATAACAACCAGCTGCCAAGGAACAGCACGGCAGCGGCAAGAACCGCCAGCAAGCTGTTCGGGCCGAATCCACCAAGTATGAGCACTGCTCCCGCAGCGCTCAGAGCTGCTGGAGGTAAACTAGTCTTACTTGCGATGGTGCTTCTAGAAGTCATCGATCATCAAGGCCGACCAAGCGCGCTAGCGCAATCGTCTAAGGCTCAGTGCGCCCTACGCTGGATTGCGAATGCTGTCGCTCGCACAATTCCATCCACAGCTGCGGCAAGGCTGTAGCGCGCCGATCTCGCGGCCATTGCCTCATATGTTGGCGGACGCAGCAGAATCTCGTCGAGCGCCAGAGCAAGGGCCGCAATGTCACCCATTGGATACACGCGGCCGGCCGAACCGTCTGCCGCGAGGTCGGGTGCGGCGCCCACGGCATCGGAAAGTACCACCGGTCGGCCGCAGGCTAGCGCCTCGTTCGCGACCAGGCCAAACGTTTCGCTCGCCTCGGAGGTCAGGACGAGCACATCCGCCGCCGCATAGACCGCCGGCATTTCCGACTGATTGCAGAAGCCTAAGTGATGCAACGTCACGCCCTCAAGGCGTGCCCTCACCGCGATCTCGTCCTGAAGCGGGCCTGACCCAGCGACGAGTAGCGCGAGCTCGCGTCTCTTATGCCTCAACCGCGCGGCGGAAGCGACGAGGTCAAGCGGACGCTTCATCGGTACGAGCTTGCCCGCGAAGAGTGCGACCTTCGCGTCGGGAGCAAGTCCGAGCCGCGCGCGCAAGGCTGTACCGGCCTCAGCCGTCGCGCGTATCGCGAACCATTGGGCGTCGACGCAGTGAGGCGAGAAGAACAGGCGCGCGGACGGATAAGCGTAGTGTCTCCAATAGGCCCGCGAACGCTCGCCAACGTAGAGCCCCGCATCGAATAAGCGGAGGAAGGCGGGATAAGCAAAGGCTTTGGCAGCCTTTTTTAAAGCCGAGCGCTGGGTCCGCAACTGACTGTCGCCACGCGACAGAACGGGCATGCCGAGACGCTTGGCGGCAACGAGCGCCTGAACGAAGCTCTTCAGGTGCCATCCCATCACAAGCACGGCGTCGAAGTGACCTTCGGCGAGCCGCGTGCCAATGTCCGGCGTGTCGCAGCCCGGAAAGGCGTCGAGGCCCGGCTTCCTTGCGATGTTGCGGAGAAAGACGTGCTCATACTGCGACAGGAGGTCGATATCCCAATCGAACTCGACTCCAAAGCCGGCGTGCGCCTGGTCGGCCGGCGTGGCGCGATGGGCGAAGAACACCGTAAGATTGATTTGCCTCGCCAGCTCGCGGAAGAGCGGCGCGTGATACTGGATCGGATGCGAGGCGACAACGGCGAGACGCATGCTGAAGCCTGCGGCGGGGTTCAGCCGGATCGTTCCGCGGTGAGGCGATCGAAGATGCTGCCAAAGCGACGGGCGACCACGCTCGCTTGGTAGGGCGCATAGGCCGCGGGATCGGCAGTGCCAAGCAGTTCGGGAGTGCAGGCAAGACAGCGCAACGCCTCAGCCAACGGCGCCTCGATGCTTGCAAGCTCGTCGCTGGAGTTGAACGCAAATGCGCGCCCTCCTCCTGCGGCGGCAAGGATCGCGTGTGTGCTGCTCGCGCGGTGAAACAGCGACACGAACGGCCTGCCGCTCATCAGAGCCGGATAGATCTTGGAGGCCGTATAATGCGGCTCGTCCGATCCGATCAGCAGCACACCGCGTGAGCGCGCTAGCCAGCCGAGAGCGCGCGAGTATGGCAAGCGCTGCGGTATCTCGCGCACGACATCAGCAACTCCCTCGGCTTCGGCGATTGGACGCACGCGACACGTCAAGACGTCGTTAGGCTGATTGCTCGTTCCCACGAAATTGAGTCGGATACGCGCGGCGAGCGCAGGCTTTGTCGAGCGCAGGCGGACGAAGGCGCGGAAGAGAGTGCGAACAAGGGCCCCGGCGCGAGGCAGAAACGTGCCCACATAGCTGAGGTGAAAGCAGTCCGGCTCGTCATCGAGCAGTTCTTGCATGGGAAGCACATCACGGAGAGACATAAAATCGTCGGGGTCCCCGCCGATTGGAATAGCTGCCATTCTCTCCGCATCGAGCCAGGAATATCGCGCAGCCATTGCGACATTCTGAGTCTCGGAGACCGAGGTGATGAAGTCTGCCCCACGAAGCGCGTGCGGCTCGAGTGCAACCGCCAGCCGATGCATCAACCCCGCCTTGGAGAATGCCGGCTGTGAAGCTCCCCATGTCGAGACCCAAGGATCCTGGAAATCCAGCACAACAGGCACGCCGAAGCGTCGCTTGATCACGGGCGCAAACATCATCGGGTAATATGGCGAGCCGGTAATCAGCACGGCGCCAATGCGGCGCGTTGTCAGCAGCCGCATCAGAGTCTGGCGCAAGAATGCCCAAGAGCGCAGGCCGATGTCGCCTATTCCAAACGGACGGGTGAAACGCGCGGGCAAAGCGCCGGTCTTTAGAACCTCAATCTCCTCGGGCACCAGCGCCGCAAGCGCAGGATCGAGTAGCTCCTCATGGTGGACCGGATCAACGCAGAGCACAATTGGCGTCCAGCCAGCATTAGCTAAGTGCTTGGCAAGATGCCGGGCGCGGTGCACGCCCGCAAGGGTGCTGGGCGGGAAGTGGGGGGAAACAATGGCAATGTTTCTAACTGAGACGAGGCAATCATCTCTAGACAGAGACGAGGCTGGGAAGGCCGGCAACAGCAAATTTGATATCATCATTTATTTTTCTTGACTAGAAACCTTCCGAGACATTCACATATGCTGAAACATAATCGATAAAAATCTGCTGACTGGCCATATGATCACAACGATTGCCTAGCTCCTAATAAGCCTGCGAGTCGAACATAGGAACATCCTCGGAGTCGGCGACCAGACTCTTCCGAAACACTATCTCCTCGAAGCCAGGATCGGTCGCCGGCCGCCCATCGAGATGATGGCCGCAAAAGCCACGCAGCTTTAGAAACGCGATCAAATCGGCCGGACCGGCACCCATTGCCCGCATCGGCTCTGGGTGCACGGCGATCACTAACGTGGGAGCCGCCCGGGCCAACAGCTCCTCTGCGCCTCGCAAGACAAGCAGCTCGGCTCCCTCTACGTCGATCTTGATAACATCGGGGGAGAAGTTGTTACAGATTGCATCGAGCGTCATCATGGTCACGCACCGCTTTAGGCCTCTGATGTCATAAGCAAGGGAATTGGCAAAACCGCCAGGATCTGTCGGGTCGGCCCGATATGAAAACTCGGTCACGCCTTCACGGTGGCCAACAGCGGCTTCAATGACCGTTACGTTTTTGCACGCATTCCAATTGAGATGACGCCGCAAAAGACCGACACTCGCTGGTGATGGCTCGACGGCAACTACCCTTCCCGCAGCTCCAACCCGGCGGCTGAACATGAGCGTGTGCAGACCGACATGCGCACCCACGTCGACCACCGTCGATCCCTCATGCACGTGGTGCGCGAGCAGAGCCGTCACCGCCGGCTCATAGGTCTCGGGGCACATGCCGAGAAGTCGCGGGTGCAGACGCACCGACGTACCGTCGGGGAGTCGAGCCGGTGCCCCGCGCCTGTAGATCATCTCAAGTGCGCGGTAGTATGGTTCCCGCAAGAGCTGGTGCATTTCGCGTACCACGGCACTTGATGCTCGCAGCTTCCTTAGGTGTTCGAGTAGGCCCAGGATGTTCCTATCCCGACCCGCGGCGTGCGGAGCCACTTCGCGTCTCTGGCGTGCAAGGCCAGCTTCAAGGGCTGCTGCCACGCAGCTTAGTAGCTTTGCCTGCTCAACATCCCAATTGACGCGTTCCTGTCCCAGTCGCCAAGCGGCATTGCGGGCCGCTGCCAGAGATGCGGGATCACCGAGCAGCGTGTCCAGCGCCGCGGCGAGGCTCACGGCATCATCGACCGGGTAAAGACGGGCAGCGCCGCCCGCCTCGGCGGCAAACGCGCGGTGTGCCGGAGTGTCAGATATCAGGGCGGGAATGCCCGCCAATAGATAGCTGAACAGCTTGTTGCCAAGAGCAATTCGGTTATTTGCCGTATGGCCCGGCTCACCGGACAAGCCAACATCATAGGCGGCAGCCAGGCGCTCCATCTCAGAGGGTGCCGCAGGTGGCAGTACATGCAGACGATCCACGGCATCGGCCTCACCGGCAATCTTCCGCAGGTGATCGAGAAACCCTGCAGCCGGCGTCCCGCGCAAATGAAGATGCGGACGGGACTGCGCCCGGCCGATTGCTCGCACCGCGCATTCGAGCCCGCGGTCGGATCCGATTGTCTGCGAGAACCAATAGACCGATGGCGCCGGCGCCGCCGTTCCCCGTGGTGTGGGGCCGGGCGGCGCCTGGGATCGGGGGAATACGTTGAGCACGACAGTAGGCCGCGGAATTCCACAGGTCTCGGCATACGCGTCCGCAATGCCGGGCGAGGCGGCGGTGACATAGGCGCAGCCCGGCAGGTAACGGGCTTCGATGGCGTGGACGATGCGGCGCTCGGCCGCGTGCTCGGCGCTATCAGGCCAGTCGCCGAGATGAAAGTCCTCTGCATCAAACGCGTAGAGGCTCCCATAACGGCGCGCCGCGATCGCAGCGGCCGGCAATGCTGCAGGATAATGAGCGATATAGAGGTCGGCAGGCAGGGAGACTGCGTGCGCGACGAGTCTTCGAGTGAATGCGCTCAATGCTGTCTCCGCAAAAGCCGGTAGCCGGCTCACGGCGAAAGCGCTCCGCATTCCCAGTTGTCGCGCGCGTTCGAATGGCCACCGAACCGGAGTGGACAGGTCTATACGCTCAGTCCGCCAGGCGGCCGACGCCAGGATATCTTGGTCACGGAACTCGAGCTGGGAAAGTATTTTCGTGCAGACGACATGCACATCGTATCCGGCTTCCTGTAGCGCCGTTGCTTCCTTTACAACCCGCGGGTTTGAGCCAAGCGCGCCCGGCGTGATGACACAGATGCGCATCGTCAGGCGGATGCACCCCAAACCCGGTTTTCCGGCCCGAAATCCGTGGGGTAGCCGGCTTGCCGGAGCCCTTCTGTGATCTTGGCAATCAACATGCGCCGGTAATCGGGCCATTGCCATCGGCGCGCCGTCTCGAGCGCGGCGAACCGCATCTGGTAGAGAGCCTCGCGATTGTCGAGACACCACTGCAGAGCCTCGGTTAGCGCCCTCGAATCCGCCGACGGGACGATAAGGCCATTTCGCCCATGCACCACGAGATCGCTCGCGCCGGCCTTGTAGGTGGTGATCACCGGAAGTCCGCGAGAAAACGCCTCGGTAACGACCATCCCAAACCCGTCCGCAAGGGTCGGAAAGGCGAGCACGTCCGCCCGCTCAAAGGCGGCGAAAAGATCTTCCCGCGGCACTGCCCCCATTAGCTCCAATCCTTCTGGAAGTGGCCGTAACACTCGATCCGGCAAGCCGATGCTGCCATAGATCCGAGCACGAGCGCGGCTTCCAGCGCGCAGCGCACGCCACGCATCGATGAAATAGTGACCACCCTTTCGAATGATCATGCTGCCCGCCCAGACAACGGAGAGAGCGTTATTCGGATCGGGTCTCGGCCTTGCGATCCCATTGATAGCTGGTGGTGCGGCCAAAGGCACAGAGATCACCTTGGCGGAATCAGCACCCGCTCGAACGTGGGAACGCTTGGTTACCTCCGAATTCGCAACGATGAGATCGGCAAGAGCGATCTCTGCCTTTCTGCGTTCGTAACGTTTTGCGAACCGGCGAACGAAATAGTCGTGATGCTTCGTCCGGAGCTCGGGAAACCTAAATTCTTCCCGGCTCTTAATGTCTTCGAACTCCTTGCTGTCGGTCGAAGGCATGGCGAGGACTCTTGCGATCCCCTCGTCCTTGGCGCGTTCGAACGTATATCTCGCCGTGTATTCAAAGCCGTGAACTACTTGAATCCCGTCAAGGTGCCGGCGCGCGACGGTCCTGTCAAAATTGTGGGACAGGAGGTCCCAGGCGATGTCCGCCCAGATCGGGTTCGCGGAAAATCGCGAAAGCGTAGTCCGAAGGATTTCGAGCCAGGGGTATGAGACGATCAGATCCGGGGAAAGTTCCGTAATTGCGCGTCGTCGAAGCTCCCTTTCCACGCGCCGATTCAGACTTGCCGGAAGACAGGCCGCGCTGAGGCGACGCCCAATGTTTCTGTCGTCCACGACTAGCCCGGTCACGAATGCAGCCAAGGCGCCTCGTTCATGGAATGCCCTTGCCGCCTGTTGCGCATCCATGAAATTCCCCGGATAGCTAACGAGCACGCGCATCTCAAGCCGAAAGCCTGCGGTTGCCAGCTGCGGCCAGCAGTTCGCGGTACACGTTCTCGTAGGCATTGATTACTGCGCCATCGCTGAATAGACGCTCCGTGCGTGCACGACATTCGGCGCGGTCGATCCGACCCAACGCGCGTATCGCGCAAACCATCTCGTCTGCATTTCTGCAGACAAATCCGGTTACCTCATGTTCCACGACTTCTGGAACGGCGCCACGCGCAAGTCCGATGACCGGCGTACCGCATGCCATGGCCTCGGCCATGACAAGGCCGAAAGGCTCCTCCCATAGGACAGGCATTAGCAAAGCGCGTGCTCGCCCGAGAAGATCGTTCTTCTGCGCGTCGTTCACCGGGCCGGCATAAGTGATGTTCGACCCATCGAGGTGAGGGGCAATTTTACACTCAAACCACTGACGATGCTCCGGTGGTATGTTGCCGGCGATGACGAGAGGTAGACGCGCACGCTGCGCCACCTCGATCGCGAAATGCGGACCCTTGATTTCCTCTATGCGGCCGAGGAAGACAAGCGGCGCCTCGGGGCCCGGATCCTGTCGAAACTCGTATCTGTCGAGCGGTACACCATTGAAGACGAGGCGCCAAGTCCCGACATCATCAACGCTTCGCATCATCCGGCGACTGATCGCCGAAAACCACAATGTACCGCGCGACAGCAAATGACCCATCAGGACGGAGCGGCGGCTGATCTCACGCTCATACGTCATCAGCTTTGGAATTCGCATTGGCAGCAGCGGAGTGAGATATGCAACTCGAGAAAAGCTGTGGACGACATCGAACCCGCCGGCGAGAATCTGGTGTGCGAGCGTGGTGGCGTTGCGCGCCGTATCGGCGGCCGATCGGCTGGTGCGTCCGGGCCAAGGGACGAGGCGACCGGCCGTCGACGAGTGCGGATGGGCGAAAATTGTGACGTCATGCCCGCGGGTGACAAGCCCGCGCGCAAGCATGTCGATAATTCGTTCGCTCCCGCCATAATGAACTGGCGGCACGGGGTTTTCAGGACAAGCGGTGAGCGCTATGCGCACCGTGTTCCATCCCCCGTCACGCGCCGGCGCAAAACTTCGCGATAAAGCGCGGCCATATCGGCGGCGGCGTCACTCATGGTCCGCACCTCAGATGCCCTTCGCGTGGATTTCGACATCGGGAACTTGTTCGCCATGCACAAGATGGCGTCGGTCCATGCCTTCACTTCGCCGGGAGCCACGAGCATTCCCTCGTCCGGCTCTCGGACCAATTCGGCAATTCCGCCAAGCTTGGAGCCAATCACCGGAAGGCCGGCTGCTTTTGCCTCCAAGACCACGAGAGGTCCGCTTTCCATCCATATTGATGGGACCGCCAGAGCACTCGCTTGAGAAAGCGTCTCGGCGAGGCGCTCACGAGGGACGGGCGGCATGACAAGGATTCGCGCATCCCCCT
>Ga0209517_10008588_pt1 | contig 11913 bp, 12 predicted proteins | sample PeaSoiMetSII2010_FD_187695 | JGI IMG/M metagenome (GOLD analysis project Ga0209517, IMG submission 187695) | Peat soil microbial communities from Weissenstadt, Germany - SII-2010 (SPAdes) (version 2) | ecosystem: Environmental > Terrestrial > Soil > Wetlands > Peat | place: Germany...
CGTGAGTGCGAGCCGTCCGCTCAGCACGACATACGCGGTGCGATCGCTGCCGCTGTCCGATCCCGTCACTATCACGAGGTTGTTTTCGGTCACGATTCGGCTCAGCCGCGAGGCACGCGCGGAGAGCGTCGCCAGCGCCTCGAGGTCGCGGCGAGCCCGCGAGGCCTCCTCGAAGCGCATCGCAGCCGCGGCCTGATCGCGCGCGGCGGCAAGCTGTCCCATGATCGGACCGGCTCGCCCGCGCAGGAACTCGAGCGCGCGGCGCACGCGGGCGCCGTAGCCGTCCTCATCGACGGTCGCATTACACGGCTGCACGCAATGGCCCATCTGCCCATACATACAGGGCGAGAAGTTCGCGTCCGGCACGATTTTGTCCGCGCAGGTGCGCAAGCCCAGGATTCGCGCGAGCGCGCGGACTGCCTGATCGAGGCTGCGCCGTCCGATGAACGGCCCAATTTGCATCACGCCGCGCCGCGCCGTCATCCGGCCAGCGACGACCAGCCGTGGAAAGGCGTCCATCAGGTCGATTCTCAGGAAGTACGATGGCGCCGCTCCCTTGAGCATCCGGTTGTACGGCGGCTTGAGCTCGCGAATCAGCCGCGCTTCGAGCATCGCAGCTTCCAGCGGCGAGCGGGTCAGGCGGGTCTCGATCGACCACACGTGCCCGACGAGCTCGATGGTCTTCGCCTTCAGTCCCAGGCCCCCGTTGAAGTACGACGACACGCGGTCCCGCAGGCGCTTAGCTTTTCCTACATAAAGTAGATCGCCGCGCGCGTTGCGCATCAGATAGACGCCCGGCGCCTGCGCGATCGCGGCGATTTCCTCGGGCGGCACGTGGCGCTCGATCCGCCGGCCGGCGGCTCCGCGATGCTGCCAGTCGAGCAGCAGGTCGAGCCGGTTGATTCCGGACTGGCGCGCGATCTCGAGCAGGATCGAGAGCAGCTCCGCCGCCATCCGCGCGTCGCCGAGCCCGCGATGGCGCCCCTCGGTGGAGAGCCCGAAATGCTCGGCCATCGCGTCGAGCCGCCGCCGCTTCACCGACGGCAGGAAACGCCGCGCCAGCCGAATCGTGCACAGCACGGGATTGGTCAGGCCGATCCCGAAGACGCGCCGGAACTCGAAATCCAGGAACGCGAAATCAAACTGGGCGTTGTGCGCGACCATCACCGCGTCGCCCAGGAAGTCGCGAAAGGCAGGCAGGACCGCTTCGATCGGCGGCGCGTCCGCCACCATCTCGTTGGTGATCGAGGTGAGCGCGGTCACGAAACGGGGAATCCTCATCTGCGGCCGGACCAGGGTTTGGAACGAGCCCGCGATCCGCACGCCGTCCATCCGGTAGGCGCCGATCTCGGTGATCGCGCCGGGCGCGGCCCGCCCGCCGGTGGTTTCCAGATCGACGACCACGTAACGCGCCTCGTCGATTGGAATCTTGAGCGAATCGTTCTTGCGAACCGACCAGAGGCCGCTTGCGGGATCGAAGCCGAAGTTTGGATCGCCGCCGAGCAGATGGCGAACGATGCGCGGGGCAAGCTCGGGATCGGAACCGGCGCCGCTGAAGAGCAATCCGGCCAGCTCGGCCGCCGGCGCGCCGCTTGGACGCGCCTCAAGAAACGCGAACAGCTTTTCCCTGACCGACGCGCTCGAACCCGGAACGAAATCGCTGCGACTTTCCGCTGCCGCTCCCACTCACTCCACCTTCGTCGTACGTTCGCTTTATCAGAGCGGCCCACGAAAGCCAACGACACCAACGCGAGCGCTGGAACAAAAGCGCCGCGGAGCTTAAGATTCAGATCATGGAACGAATCGAACTCACACGCGACGTGGACGCTGTCCAGATTCCGGCCGGAACCAAAGCGCGGCTGGAAAAGGGATGCGAAGTCTTTCTGACGCAATCGCTGGGCGGCACGTATACCGTGCAGGTACCCGCGTACGGCGGGCTGTACCGGATCGCGGGCAAGGACGCCGATTCGATCGGCAAGTCGCCTCAGGAGGCTGCGGCGGCGCCGGCACCCGCGGGTGGCGACCTCGAAGCGATGGTGTGGGAGCAGCTTCGCACCTGCTTCGATCCCGAGATCCCGGTCAATATCGTCGAGTTGGGATTGGTCTACGGAATGGAGGTCACGCCGGCCGCCGACGGCAAGAGCAAGGTTGAAGTGAAGATGACGCTGACGGCGCAGGGATGCGGGATGGGCGCGTCGATCGCCTTGGACGCACGCCAGAAGTTGCTCGCATTACCCGGCATCGCGGAGGCCAATGTCGAACTGGTATGGGAGCCGGTCTGGAACCCGCAGATGATTTCCCCCGAAGGCCGGGCCCGCCTGGGAATAGATTAAGCAGCCGCCGCTGAGCAGCGGGCCGGCGCGGTAGCTCGTGTCACGAAAAAACAGACGACTGAGGACAAGCCCGAAGGGAGATCCACCTGCGCCCTTTTATCCGCCGGAGGGTGCATGGAGTCGCTACTATGGGCTTTCCACCTGGAATAGCGATCGCCTCTTCCGCGTCCTGCGCCGCCTCTTTCATCGGCAACCCAAGCCGTCAAATTAGCTCACCCCAACTCACCGCACGTTGACAGCGATCCGCGCGTCCGATAGTTAGAGAGGTTCTGGTTTGGTCATGTTTGCAATCGTCAGAACAGGCGGAAAGCAGTATCGGGTCGCGGTCGGCGACCAGCTCGCCGTCGAGCGGCTCGAGGGCGAAGTCGGCGCGCAGATCTCATTGGCCGAGGTCCTCGCGATCGGCGGCAACGGCGCCGCGCACATCGGCAAGCCTATCGTCGCCGGCGCTGCGGTGCTCGCGAAGATCGTGCAGCAGCCGCGCGGAACCAAAGTGATCGTGTTCAAGAAGAAGCGCCGCAAGAATTACCGCCGCAAGCGGGGCCATCGCCAGGAACTGACGCTGCTGAAGATCGAAGAGATCCAAGCCGGAGCCTGAGCAAGTTTGAGTAACCGGGAGACCAGCCGTGGCGCATAAGAAAGGACAAGGATCCACGCGCAACGGGCGCGACAGCCCGGGGCAGCGGCGCGGAGTGAAGATTTACAGCGGCCAGCCGGTCAGAGCCGGCAATATCCTGGTCCGCCAGTGCGGCACGCGAATCCATCCGGGACGCAATGTCGGGATGGGCCGCGATTTCACGATCTACGCGAAAATCGACGGCGTCACGAATTACCAGACTCGCGGCGAGCGCAAGGTCGTGAGCGTCGAACCGAAGCCGGATGCCGTCGCCGGAGCGGCCGTTCAGTAGCTTAACGTTTCAAGTGGACGTATAAAGGCCCCACGGGAAACCGTGAGGCCTTTTTCATTTTCGGGCCACCGCTTTCACAATCATTGAAACAACCCATATGCGGGAGGAAAACCATATGCGCCTCGGATTGAACGCCGGATACTCGGGCGGAGTGATGTCGCTGAACCTCGAACCGATCCTCGAAGCGGAGCGCCTCGGCTTCGATTCGGTGTGGACCGCCGAAGCCTACGGTTCCGACGCGATCGCGCCGCTGGCCTGGATCGGCGCCAAAACCAGCAAGATTCGCCTCGGCACCGCGATCATGCAGATGCCGGCGCGGACGCCCGCGATGACCGCGATGACGGCGATGACGATGGATGCGCTCTCGGGCGGCCGCTTCATGCTCGGAATCGGCCCCTCGGGTCCGCAGGTGGTGGAAGGATGGCACGGGATGCCGTATGGCAAGCCGCTCCAGCGCACCCGCGAGTATATCCAGATCGTCCGCATGATCCTGGCGCGCCAGGCGCCGGTCGAGCATCACGGCGAGGAATACAACATCCCGTACACCGGGCCCGGCTCGACCGGACTGGGCAAGCCGCTCAAGAGTATCCTGCACGGCCGCGCCGACATGCCGATTTACACCGCTTCGATCAGCCCCAAGGGAATCGCGCTCAGCGCCGAGATCGCAGACGGGCTGATTCCGGTCTGGATGAGCCCCGAGCGCTACGATCTCTACCGGCCGCAACTCGAAGCAGGCTTCGCCAAATCCGGCGTCAGCGGCAAGGCCGCGAAATTCGACGTGGCGCCGTTCGTCACCTGTATCGTCGGCAACGATCTCGACAAATGCCGCATGCCGGTGAAGGGGATGCTCGCGCTCTATATCGGCGGGATGGGCGCGCGCAGCAAGAATTTCTACAACGATTACACCCGCCGGCTCGGATACGAGGAAGCCGCGGTAAAAATTCAGGACCTCTACCTGGCGGGAAAGAAGGCCGAGGCGATGGCGATGGTGCCCGACAAGCTGGTCGACGAGGTCGCGCTGCTGGGGTCTCGCGAACGAATCGCGGATCGGCTCCAGGCCTGGAAGTCGTCGCCGATTCAGACCCTGCTGATCGGCACGGGCCAGGTCGAAGCGATCCGCACCCTCGCGGAGCTGTGCCTGTAGCGGAGCTGAGCCGGCAGCATTACCCTCACCCGGCGAGCACAAGGTGCTCGCCGACCTCTCCCTGGTCAGGGAGAGGCCCGGATCGGATCGCGCTTCACCTCTTTCGGATCAGGGAGAGTGTACGAATCGCGAGCACCGCTCTTCACCTCTACCTGACCAGGGAGAGGTCGCGCGAGCATCGCGAGCGCGGGTGAGGGTAGCCTGAGATCTTCTCTGAAAAAACGGCTCAAAGGAGCCGGCCAACCGGCTATAATCACCTCAGGACGATGCGGTTTATCGACGAGGCCAGAGTCTTCGTGCACGCCGGCAAGGGCGGCGACGGTGCGGTCGCATTCCTGCGCGAAAAGTACCGGCCCTTCGGCGGCCCCGCCGGCGGCGACGGTGGACGCGGCGGCGACGTGATCTTCGAGGTCAACGAGGGCATGTCCACGCTGCTGGACTTCAAGTACCAGCCGCGGCTGATCGCGCGCGACGGCGCTCCCGGCCGCGGCAAGGATCAGAACGGCCGCGCCGGCAAAGACCTGGTGGTCAAGGTGCCGCCCGGCACGATGGTCTTCGACGACGACGACGGCCACGATGGCGTGATGATCGCCGACCTCGTGAGGCCGTCGCAGCGCGAGGTGATCGCGCACGGCGGCGCGGGCGGCCGCGGCAATATGCACTTCGCCACCTCGACGCGGCGCGCGCCGCGGATCGCGACTCCCGGCGGCGCCGGCGAGCAGCGATGGGCGCGGCTCGAGCTCAGGCTGGTCGCCGAGGCCGGCCTGATCGGACTTCCCAACGCCGGCAAGTCGACGCTGCTCGCCGCGCTGAGCGCCGCGCGCCCCAAAATAGCCGCCTACCCTTTCACGACGCTCACGCCCAATATCGGACGAGTGTTCGTCTCTGACGAGGAGAGCTTTACGGTCGCCGACATTCCGGGACTTATCGAAGGCGCGCATCTCGGCCACGGACTCGGCGTCCGCTTCCTGCGCCATCTGTCACGCACGCGCGTGCTGGTCTTCGTGATCGATCTCAGCGGCGACCCCGAGCACGACTTCGACACGGTGCGCGGCGAGATCGAAGCCTTCGACCGGCTGATGCTCAAACGTCCCGCGCTGGTCGCGCTCAACAAGCTCGATCTGGTTTCTGTCGCGGAGGCTGCACGCGCCGTGCGCACGATGCGCCGCCACACCGGGATGGAAGTCTTCGCGATCTCGGCGCATCGGCGCGAGGGCCTCGCGCCGATGACCACTGCGATCGCGCAACACCTCCACGAGATCGCCAGGCCTGCCGAATGTCACAGCTGATCTACAAGCGCGACGCGATCGCCAAAGTCCGCCGGCTGGTGGTCAAGATCGGCAGTGCCGTGATCTCGGACGCCGGCGGGCTTCGCGCCGATGTGATTGAACAGATCGCGCTGCAGGTCGATTCGATCGTCCGCGACGGGCGCGAGGTCGTGCTGGTGACTTCGGGCGCGGTCGCGGCCGGGCGCGCGCGCCTCTCGCTCTTGAAGCGCGGCGCGTCGATCGCAGCGCGGCAGGCCGAAGCCGCCGTGGGGCAGATCGAGCTGATGGCGACCTACTCGAAATACTTCGCTGCGCACAATCGGCCCGATCGGCACGATCGGATAGTGGCGCAGATCCTGCTGACGCATCAGGATTTGGCCGAGCGCAAACGGCGCCTCAACGCGCGCCAGACTATCGAGACCCTGCTCGGCGCGGGCGTGATTCCGATCGTCAACGAGAACGACACCGTGGCGGTCGAGGAAATCCGGCTCGGCGACAATGACGTGCTCTCCTCGCTGGTCGCGACGCTCACCCAGTCTGACCTGCTGGTGATCCTGACCGACGTGCCCGGCGTGCTCACCGGCGACCCGCGCAAACGTTCCGACGCGCGGCTGATTCCGTTGATCGCCGACCCCGAGGCCGAGATGCGCGGTCTGGTGGCCGAGAGCGCGGGCCCGCTGGGCAGCGGCGGGATGGCGACCAAGCTCAAGGCCGCGCGGCAGGCCGCGAGCGCGGGAATTCCGGTCATGATCGCGGCCGGCCGCGACCCCGGCGTGCTGCTGGACGCGCTCGACCCGGCCCGCGAATGCGGCACGCTGATCCTGCCGGGACGCGCGCGGATGAAGGGCCACAAGCACTGGATCGCATTCGCGCTGCGCCCGGCCGGCACGCTCGAGCTCGATCGCGGCGCGGCTGAGGCGCTGCGGGTCAAGGGAAAAAGCCTGCTCGCCTCGGGAATCCGCGGCGTACAGGGCGATTTCTTAAGCGGCGACTGCGTCAGCCTGCTCGATCAGGACGGGGTCGAATTCGGCCGCGGACTGGTGAATTACCCGTCCGCCGATGTGCTAAAAGTGAAGGGTCGGCACTCCTACGAGATTCCCAGGGTGCTCGGATATAAGGTCGCCGACGAAATAGTGCATCGCGACAACTTCGTGCTGCTCGCAGATTTGGCCTGACGCGAAGAGCCGGCTTAAAGAGATGACGCTGGAAACCGAAATCCTCGCAGCCCTGAAAAGCACGCGCGCCGCCGCGGGACCGCTCGCGCTCTGCCCAACCGAAGGCAAGAACCGCGCGCTCGCAGAGCTCGCGCGATCGCTGCGCCAGTCGCGCGCCGAGATTATCGCCGCCAACCGCGCCGATCTCGATCGCGCGCGCGCCGGCGGCATGAGCGGCGCGATGCTCGATCGGCTGACGCTCACCGACGATCGAATCGAGGCGATGGCGCACGGGGTCGAAGAAGTCGCCCGGCTTCCCGATCCGGTCGGCGAAGTGATCGCGCGCTGGGAGCGCCCCAACGGGCTTCAGATTTCGCAGGTCCGCGTGCCGTTCGGAGTGATCGCGATCATCTACGAGTCGCGGCCCAACGTCACGGTCGACGCGGCCGCGCTGCTGATCAAATCGGGCAATGCGGTGGTGTTGCGCGGCGGCAAAGAAGCGCTCTCGACCAACGGCGTTCTGGCTGCGATGGTCAAGCGCGCGCTGGAGAGAACCGGGCTGCCGCCGGACGCGGCGATGTTCGTGAACAATCCTGACCGCGATGTAATTCGCGTGCTGAAGAGCCATCCCGAAGCGGTAGACTTGATCATCCCGCGCGGCGGCAAGACGCTCAAGCAAGCGCTGGCCGATTCCGCGGTGCCGCTGATGCCGCATTTCGACGGAATCTGCCATACCTACGTCGACCGCGCGGCCGACCTCGCGATGGCGGAGGAGATCTGTTTCAACGCGAAGTGCAGCCGCCCTTCGGTGTGCAACGCGATGGAGAATCTGCTGGTGCACGCGGCGATCGCGGAACAATTCCTGCCCCGGCTCGCGGCGCGGCTCGAACGGGCCGGCGTCGAGTTGCGCGGATGTCCGCGGACCTGCGCGATCGTGCCCGGCGCGAAGCCCGCGGCCGATGCCGATTGGGACGCCGAGTACCACGATCTCATCCTTGCGATAAAGGTCGTCGATTCGCTCGACGAAGCGCTCGCCTTCATCGCGCAGCACGGGTCGAAGCTGTCCGACGCGATCGTGACCGGCGATCGCGAAGCGGCCGCGCGCTTCGAGCGCGAGGTTGACTCGGCGTGCGTCTATGTCAACGCTTCGACGCGCTTCACCGACGGTTTCGAGTTCGGTTTCGGCGCCGAGACCGGAATCTCGACCAATCGCCTCCACGCGCGCGGACCGATGGGCCTGCGCGAGCTGACGACTTACAAGTATCTGGTCCACGGCACCGGCCAAATTCGGAAGTGACGCGGAACTTCACTCGGAACTGAGACGATGCGGGTCGGGATCTTCGGCGGCAGCTTCAATCCGATCCATTTCGGCCATCTGCGCGCGGCCGAGGAGGTTCGCGAGGCGCTCACGCTGGACCTGGTCTACTTCGTGCCCGCGGCCTCGCCACCCCACAAAACGCAGGGCGATCTCGCCCCGGCGGAGCATCGCCTAGCGATGACGCGGCTGGCGACCAAGGGCAACCGCTACTTCATGGTCTCCGAGGTCGAGGTCCGCCGCATCGGCCGCTCCTACTCCGTGGATACGGTTCGCTACTTCCTGTCCACGTTGCGCACGCCCTCGACGCTGCTCCTGATGATGGGGTCGGACCAGTTCGCCGAGCTCGAGACCTGGAAGGATTGCGACGAGCTGACCGGCCTATGCAGCATCGCGGTGCATTCGCGATTGCCCGCGGGCGAGACCGGGCCGCAACGGGTTTCGCTTGCCGCCCTGAAACGGTTTGGCTACAGTAATAAGGACGATTATTACGTGCATCCGGGCGGACAAACTCTTTCGTTCGTAGACACTACTATCTTTCCCATCTCCGCGACCGCTATCAGGCAGAAAATCCAGCAACGGCGCTCGGTGCGTTACCTGCTGCCCGGCGATGTCGCGGACTATATCGAACGGCATCAACTCTACTGACGGATCAAACGCAGTCTTCTTAGTGACTTCGCTGGACAAGGCAATGGCCGCGGTCGAGGCGGCGCTGGAGAAGAAAGCCTACGATCTGGTCGTGCTGCAGACCCCGCATCTGGACTCTATCGCCGACTACTTTCTGATCGCGACCGGCCGCTCCGACGTGCAGGTCCAGTCGATCGCGCGCGGAATCGAGGAACGGATGTACCGCGAAGCGAGCCGCGCGCTGTCGATCGAGGGCGTCAATCACGCGCATTGGATCGTGCTCGACTTCAACGACGTGGTCGCGCACATCTTTTTCGAGCCGGTGCGCGAATTCTATCGCCTCGAGACCAACTGGACCGACGCGCGCGTCGTGCCCCTGCCCGAACCGCTGCGTTCGCAGGCCGACGAGCTCAAGCTGCGCGCGACCGGTTGAGGCGACCACTGCGGTCTTTCCGTCTGATGGCGCTCCGTAGTAACCTGCGAGCATGAGCGCACATCGGACCAGCAAGCGGCTGAAATTCGTGGTCACGCTTGAACACGATGAGGCCGGCTGGATCGTGGCCGAGTGCCCGGCTTTACCGGGTTGCCTGTCCCAAGGCCGGACTGAGGAAGAAGCACTCGCCAACATCCGCGAAGCTATCGAGGGCAACCTCGAAGTCCGCAGGGAACTCGGCCTGCCGCTCTCCATCCGGGTTGCCGAAGTCGAGGTCGAGTCTCCCGCCGCGTGAGCGATCTTCCGGTCTGCTCCGGCAAGGAGGCGACTCGGGCCTTCGAGCGCGCCGGCTGGCGCAAGGCCCGGCAGCGAGGTAGTCACGTACACCTCGTTAGGGTAGGCAGCGCTGTCGTGCTGACCGTCCCGCTACATCGCGAGCTTGGCCCCGGATTGCTGCGAAGCTTTATCCGCAAGGCCGGGCTGACAGTCGATCAATTCCGCGCGCTGCTTTAGCCGACAACGCCAGTTCGGAAAGATGCACGACCGACGCGCGCGTCGTGCCCCTGCCGGAACCGCTGCGCTCGCAGGCCGACGAGCTCAAACTGCGCGCGACCGGTTGACGGAATCTCACGCGGTCATCGTCAGGGCGAGAAGAACTTCGCGAGTTGTTCGGAGGCCTGCTCGGCGTCGTGCCGCCCGAGCTCTATCAGATGGTCGACGTAGCAGCGGTCGAAGAAGAGATATGAAAGCAGGTCGGCTTCGCCTTCGGAGCCGCGGCCTGCGTAGCGGGCCAGACTGCGGCTCAACCAGTTGCGGGCGCTGCGATCGGGCGACTTATGTTCGAGGCACTCCGCGGCGATCGCGCCGATATCCTTCGATGGCCGCACGAACACATTCTCCACAATCCGGTAGGGCGTGTTGCGCATCGTCACGATCGGCTCGTTGATCCGGGTGAGAAACTCCGGACCGTAGGCCTTGACGCCCCGTTCGAGGATCGCGTTGAAAAGCCTCAATCGATCCACGTCGTGCTCGACGCGGTCGAGCAGCAGCGCATTCAGCGCCTTGCCGCTTAGATAAGTCAGGCTCGAGTAATTCGCCAGCCGCTCACGCGCGATCCGGTCCTCCTCCTCCACGCTGCGCTGGTAGCGAAGCCCGATCACGAGCACCCGGTCGGCTCCGAGCCGGAGCGCCGGCGCCAGCGGCGTATTCAGACGCAGCCCGCCGTCGTAGCAATAGGAGTGATCGACCCGAACCGCCGGGAAGATCAGCGGGATCGCCGCCGAGGCGAGCGCGTGTTCGGGACCGATGCGCGCCGCACGAGCGACCACGAATGGATTACCCGCCCATCGCGGCACCGTGCCGCAGGGAGTGTCCACGAAGACTACGGAGCGCCCGGTGGCGATCTCGGTAGCAGCAACCGCCAGGGCGTACAGCCTGCCCTCGTCGAGATTGCGATGAAGCTGCTCCCACGGGATCTGCCCGAGCACGATGGACTCGAGCGCGGTGGTGTCGAAAAGGCCGGGCAGGCGGTCCGGCGCGTTGTCCTCGCGGGCGGGCAGCCATCCGCTAACCCCGCCGATTCCGAGCAGGCGCCACGGCACGCGAAAGACGTCCGTGACACCTACGGGAAAGACCTGTTCGAGCGACAGCGAGCTCCAGAGCTCGGTAAGCCTGCGGCCCGCGTTGGGGTCGTCCTGCGTCGCAGCCACCCAGCAGGCGTGGACCGCCCCGACGCTGGTCCCGGTGACGATATCGAAATGGGTCGGGCGGCCGAGCAGCGCCGGGAGCTCGTCGAAAAGGTAAGAAAGTACCCCAGCCTCGTAGGCGCCGCGTGCGCCGCCGCCGGACATCACCAGACTAATTCGCGAGCTTGACGTGGCCGCTCCCATCTCTCTCCTCAGTTCGAGCGCTCGATCAATCGGATGCCGAGTATCACCCGCCCGGATGCGGTCTTCAGGATCGGCGCCGATTTCGCCAGACTAACGTCTTTGAGGGACTACTGCGACTCGCGGTGCAGAAAATGGAGCATCGGCTCAAGAGAGCCCTGGCGGTCTCTGAGAATCTCCATTCTTGTCCGGACAATGTCCGGATGCTATGAAGAACACTGAGAGAGGAATCCGATGCCGGTGGCAGTCTCGAAAACAGAGAGAATAGACGTACGGGTCAGTCCTGCGGCCAAGGACACGTTGCAAACGGCCGCATCGCAAGTCAACAAGACCGTGAGCCAGTTTCTATTGGACGCTGGTCTGACCGCGGCGGCCGAGACCTTGGCGGACCGGCGCTCTTTCGTGCTCGACAAGCAGCGATGGAACGCATTTCTGAAGATCCTGGACCGCCCTGCCCGCGTGAAGCCCAGGCTTGCCCGACTGCTCGCCGAGCGGAGCGCCCTTGAGTGACCAAGGCCTCGCCCGAAGGACTCTCGCCAGCCCATAAGCTGACCGCCCAGGACATCACCCATCCGTTCGACTGCGGACGGGAAGAACTGGACCGGTTCCTGAAGAAATTCGCTCTGGCGAACCGGGCCGCCGACGCGGCGCAGACCTACGTCACCTGCCGCGCAAACCGCGTGGTCGGCTACTACAGTCTCGCGGTCGGGTCTGTCCAGCCTGAAGAGTCGCCTCCGCGCGCCGTCAGGGGCCTCGCGCGGCATCCTGTTCCTGTGATGATACTCGCCAGATTGGCCGTGGATCGTTCGGAGCAAGGCGCCGGCATCGGCAAAGCCCTTCTCAAG
>Ga0209517_10008589_pt1 | contig 11913 bp, 10 predicted proteins | sample PeaSoiMetSII2010_FD_187695 | JGI IMG/M metagenome (GOLD analysis project Ga0209517, IMG submission 187695) | Peat soil microbial communities from Weissenstadt, Germany - SII-2010 (SPAdes) (version 2) | ecosystem: Environmental > Terrestrial > Soil > Wetlands > Peat | place: Germany...
CCCGGTAAAATGAACTGAAAATTCTTAAAGCGCTTCCGCCAAGGTCCGTTGAATTCCTTCGGAAAACCGGAGGCATACGCCGCGATTTTGCCTCCTGTGGGACGTCAGTGATTTGAATTCCATTGATTCATGGTTGTTTCTGCCCGCCGTCAAACCTTCCCTGGCCGCCACCAATTACCTTGGACAGGTGAAAATCAGCGGTGCGGTAGCCGTGGCCGACAGCAACTGCCGTGTGGTGCAATACGGACAGAATGGCGCCGTGGTGATTCCCCAAGCTTCAAGCTTTCAGCCATTGACCGTTTTTACCGGGGCACAGTTTGCCGGCACCGCTACGCCCTATAGTCAGTGGATTTATTACACAGGCGCCGGGATGACCAATATCAGCTCATTCAAATTGAAACGTGGCTACCAGGCCGTGCTCGCGCAATCGGCGAATGGCGCAAACTACAGCCAATGCTACGTGGCGCAGGACGGCGACCTGGAGGTTGGCGTGCTCCCAGCGACCTTGAACAAGCAGGTGCGCTTCATCTATGTCACGCCCTGGCGCTGGACCGGCAAGAAAGGCATTGCTGGCAACCCGAGCCTTTCCTGGCTCAACCTGCTCTGGTGGTATGACTGGAACATTGACCAAAGCTCCACGCGGGATTTGGAATACGTGGCCATCGAACAGCAACCTTTTTGGCCTAGCCTGAGCCAGAACTGGCAGTCGCTGGGCATTAACACCTTGCTCGGTTACAACGAACCCGACAATTCCACTCAAGACGCCTACAAGAATCTCACCCCTCCCGGCTCGGTGACGAATGCGGTGGGACGATGGCCGGGACTCCTGGCCACGGGTTTGCGCGTCGGCTCGCCGGCGACCACGGACGGCGGTCGCTCCAGTTGGCTCTATCCGTTTGTCTCCCAGGCCGACGCAGCGGGCTGTCGTGTGGACTTCGTCGCGATTCATTATTATTGGGCCTGGAATCCGGCCGATCCAAGCGGCGCGGCGAACCAAATGTATAATTTCCTGCTCGATATCTGGAATAATACGCATCGGCCAATTTGGGTTACGGAATGGAACAACGGCGCCAACTGGACGGACAACAATCCCTATCCGGTGCCGACCTACGCCCAGCAGCAGGCCTGCGTTTCCAGCATGGTCGCGATGCTGGAATCCACCCCGTTCGTGGAACGCTATGCGCTTTACAACTGGGTCGAGGACCCGCGTTCCCTGGTGACCAGCAGCAACACCGTGACGCCTGCGGGCACAACCTATTCCAACTTTGTTGCCAATCTCTCCTACGTGCAAGCCATGCCCGACAACGGCACGCGTGGCCTGGCGGAATTTCTTCTCATCACTAATCTCTGGGACACCTCCGGCTACTACAATAACGGCCTGGCCATCGGCGCGCCGGCTTTCACCACCGGACACAACAGCCAGGCGCAGGCGATTGTCCTGGATGGCGCCAATAGCTACATACAGCTTCCGGCCAATATTGCCAAAGGCGACGCCTTTACGTTCGCCGGCTGGGTTTATTGGAACGGTGGCCCGATGTGGCAGCGCATTTTTGACTTCGGCAACGACGCTTCGCATTATCTTTTCCTGACCCCCTATTCCGGCAGCAGCACGCTCCGGTTCGCGATCAATAACGGCAGCGGAGAACAAATCGTGGAGCGTGCGGGCGCCTTGGCTTCCGGTTCGTGGCAGCACGTGGCCCTCACGCTCAACGGCTCGAATGCCGTCCTTTACGTTAACGGCTCGCAGGCTGCTTCCTCGACCAACCTCTCGATTCTGCCCTCGGCTTTCAGTCCAATCAAAAATTATTTCGGCAAAAGCCAGTTCCCGGCGGACCCGCTGTTCAGCGGCAAACTCGACGAAGTGGAAATCGCCGATTACGCGATGAGTGCGGCTCAAATCTCGGCGCTCTATGACAGCGGGCTGTATCCGGCTTACACGGGCGGCGCGTGGACCAACAACGCCAGCGGCAATTGGGGCACCAGCAATAATTGGAGCAGCGGCATTATCGCCAACGGCTCCGGTTACCTCGCGGATTTCAGCCTGATCATGCTCACGGACAATCGCGACGTGACGCTGGACAGTGCCCGGACCATCGGCGGGTTGCGGTTCGGCAATCTGTCCGGCCCGCAAACCTGGACTTTGAACGGCGCCAACCCACTGACGCTCGACGGCGGCTCGACCAATGTGCCGGTGATTGCGGTCAACCAAAACACGGCCACCATTTCTGCGCCGCTGGCGGGCAACAACGGCTTTGCCAAGAGCGGTGGCGGCACGCTGGCGTTGACGGGGGCCAGCTCCCTCGGCGGCAGTCTGTATGTGGATGCCGGCACGGTGGATATCACCGGTGGCTCCCTGACCCTTTCTGGCACCAGCGCATCCAGCATCGGATACGAGACCGGCACCGGCACGCTTAACGTGTCCGGCAGCAGTACGTTGACGGCCTTAGGAGATTTTTGGGTGGGCGGCTCGGATCAAAGTGGCACGAACTACAATGTCACCGGCACTTTGAACATCTCTGGCGGCTCGATCAATTTCGGTGGCTCGGTCGCGTACGGTGGTCCCCACTACGCCGACGGCAGCTTGGCCATTGGAGCCGGCAATAATTATCAAAACTCCGCCTCGGGCACGGTGGCCGTAAGTGGCGGAACGGTGTGGTGCACAAACGATCTGATCGTGGGCTTCGCGGGCACGGGCACGGGCACGTTGAACCTCAGCGGCAGCGGGACGATCAACGTGGGTCCGACCGCGGTGAAATGGCTGTCCCTGGGCAAGTGGGACACCAGCAGCGGCCTCATCAATATTAGTGGCGGGAATCTGAATTTGATGAACAGCACGGCCATCAGCTACTCCTCCGGCAACGGCAGTGGTGGCGGCGGCGGCACCAATACGATCACCCAAAGCGGTGGAACGGTCACCTTTTACAGCGATGGTGGCACAACCGTGGGCGGCACCGGCGATCTGAATTTGGCCCGCTCGGGCTCCGCCGCTGCCAACAACACTTACAACCTGAATGGTGGGATGTTAATTGTGCCTCAGATCGATTCTGCCTCAACGACGCCAACGCGGACCTTCAACTTTAACGGCGGCACGCTCAAAGCCGCAGTAGCCAACATGAACTTCCTGAATCTTGGTTCGGACAGCGGTGCCACTGCCAACGTGCGGAACGGCGGCGCCGTCATTGACGACGGCGGGTTTAGCATCGCCATTCCTCAAGCCTTAGTGCACAGCACCATCGCGGGTGACAACGCCATCGACGGCGGGTTGACCAAGAAGGGCACCGGCACTTTAGCTTTGACTGGTGCGAACACATACACGGGCAACACCACCGTCAACGCCGGCAGCTTGGAACTTGCGCGGGCGACCCTGGCGACCAATTCCACGGTGACCATCAGCAGCGGCGCTGCGCTGCGACTGGACTTTGCAACAACGAACACGGTGGTCGGCTTGATCCTGGGCGGTGTCAGCCAGGCTCCTGGAGTATACAATAGCACCACGGCTGCGCCCTACCTCGGCGGCTCTGGCAGCCTGCTGGTGCCTACGGCCAACAGTCCGACCAATGTCGCCTTCGCCATGAGCCGCAGCACGCTGTCGCTTTCCTGGCCGGCCGATCATCTCGGCTGGATTCTTCAGTCGGCGACCAACCTCACACCGCCGGTCTGGATGGACGTGCCCGGCAGTGCCTCCGTCACGTCCACAAGTATCGGCCTCAGCTTAGCGAGCCCCACCGAGTTCTTCCGCCTGCGGCACCCATGATTAGCCCCAGGCATAATCGAAAGTCTAAGGTTGGAAAGGAGGACCCGAGCGAGCTGCACGGGGCATTTGCAGTGCGCCAGCTTGCCGGCACTTTCGAGCGGTCCATCATTGGCGAAAGCGGGAGCGAGCTAGCGACCTCCCGCACTCCAAACGCTGGAAGAGATCGGAGCGGAGCTTGGCCTTTCGAGCGAACGCGTGCGCCAACTCCTTACAGAGGAATCCATTGGATAGACTACGACCATTCGAGAATGCCCCGTCGCTCCGCTCCGCCCGAAGCGGTGTCGCCGCTGTGCTGTGCCGCTCTGCCCATGAACCTGGCCGCCCAAGATATTCGTCACAATATCGCCCGCCTGGGTTAACCGCCTTTGGCATTGGGTTGCTGCTGATGACTGTGCTGAGCATGACGGGCATTTATGGCGGACTGGTCTATGAAGCCACTCTGCTGGTGGACCACGTGGATGCCGACTTGTGGTTGGTGCAACGCGACACGCGCGGTCCCTTCGCCGAACCATCCACCGTGCCGGCCAATGTTGAGAATCGCGCTCTGGCCCTGCCCGGCGTGGCCAGCGCGCGCCGGTTCGTCGCCTCGACCCTCCAGCGTCAGCAGGCAGGCCACCCCTGGCGATTGATGCTCCACGGTTTGGTTTGGCCCTACGATACCGGCGCCTGGCTCCCGCTGGTATCCGGTCGGCCCTTGGGTCAGGCCCATTACGAAATGATCGCCGATCTGAGCCTCGGCCTTCCCCTTGGTCAGCAAATCAAATTTGGCAAAGACATTTACAAGGTCGTGGGCCTTACCAAAGGCATGACCTCTGCCTCCGGTGACGGCCTGGCCGTCTTCTCCCTGCCGGACACCGAGGCGATCCAATCGGACGAACCGGGCGAAGCAGTCCGCCTGCAGCGCAGCACCCGCGTCGCTCAGTGGCTCGCCCAAGACCTCGGTCAGCAACAGCCGGATCTCGTGACGCGCGCGTCGGGTCTCGCAGCCAGCCTGCCCGACACCTTGCCACCCACAGTCAGTGCGGTTATGATCAAATTGACCCCGGGCGCGTCGGCGCAGGCTATCATCGACACCATCCAAGGCTGGCCAGACCTGACGGTTTATACCAGGGAGCAAGAGCGCGACCTGCTCGTGCACGGGTACGTGGACGGCGCGCGACGCCAGCTCGGTTTGTTCCGAGCCGTCCTAGCTAGCTAGCTAGTGGTCGTTTCCACCATTATCATGACGCTTATCCTTTACACGCTTACGCTCGACAAAACGCACGACATCGCGATGCTCAAGTTGATGGGGGCACGACACCGGACAATCGTCGGCCTGATCTTTCAACAGGCCCTGTTGCTCGGCGCGGTCGGTTATGGGGTCGCGGTGCTCCTGGGCCAGTCGCTCTTTCCTTTGTTCCCACGCCTGGTCATTATTACGGCGGCTGATCTTTGGATCCTTGCTGCAGCGGTCCTGGGCATTTCCGCCCTCGCCAGCCTCCTTGGTATCTGGAAGGCTTTTCGGGTCTCGCCAAACACGGTACTCTCATGAGCGATCATCCCAACCCATCTACGCCAGCACTCGAAGCTGACGGCTTGACTAAAATCTACGGCAGTGGTGTCACCCAGGTCATGGCCATGCGCGAGGTCTCCCTGCGTCTCGAACCGGGTGAAGTGGTGGCACTGCTGGGCCCGAGCGGCGCGGGCAAAAGCACCTTGCTGAGCGTGTTGGGCCTCATCAATCTGCCCACCGCCGGACGCATGGCCATCGGCGGATTACCCGTGCTGGACGGGGATCGCGCTTTGACCAATCTGGCGGTCTTTCGGCGCCGGCACCTCGGCTTCGTGTTCCAGAAGGCCAACCTGATTTCATTCTTGAACGCAGTGCAAAATGTCCAGGTCCCCATGGAGATCAACGGCGTGCCGCCACGCTCCGCGCGCTGCCGGGCGATGGAACTGCTTGACTACTTAGACGTAGCGGACTGCGCCCATCGTCGGCCACATGCGCTCTCCGGTGGCCAGCAGCAGCGCATCGCCGTGGCCCGCGCACTGGCCAATGAGCCGAGCCTGATCCTCGCCGACGAACCAACTGCTGCACTGGATCGCGCGCGGGGTCTGCAGATCATGGAATTATTCGGCAAAGTCGCCCACGAGCGGCGGGCGGCAGTCCTCCTCGTGACACATGACGACCGGGCTCTGGAAGTCTTTGACCGGGTACTGGAAATGGAGGACGGGCGGGTCTGGCCGGGGGAAAAACCAGCATCCTCCGGCGAATACGCAAAGCGAGCCAGGAAACGTGCGGCCAGGAATTCTTCTCACCGGGAGGCAGTTCGTGGGGCATTGGTTTCGCCAGGGGCCTTCCAGCCCGCCACTGCTCCCTGGCCTCTGGACGACGGGCCGTTCGGTCCGGCCCATCAATTCAAAATGTCGATAGCAGAATCTAAAGAATTCGAAATGAACCCCAGAAAGGAGTGAATGTGGACTTTGCTATATTGGATCGAATAGGTGATCAACACAAAACCGCGCAGGCTGGAAACGGTTTCACGATTTCATCGCGCCTGAACATCTTGCCGGGCATTCCTCGGGGGCGCTTGCCCCAAAAAGCTGGCATCGGCTCTGGCGATACGTCCCCTTATGTTGACGGGGCAAGCGCCCGGTTCGGCAATCTTGCTCAAGCCAAGATGTGCCGATTGCGTTCGCCAAATCAGGGCAAACCGGCGTGTGCACCCGACGTCTCGGGAGCCTCGCACCCAAACGAATACACTACAGAAGAGCTTCCCGCCGCAGGAACCGCGACAAATAGCAATCAGGAATTGCTAACCGCCCTCATGAATTCGAAAATCTTCACCGAGTACGAACGAGCCTTTGCCGGCGCGACCGGCTTGTCCGTCGCCTTGCGCCCAGTTGAGTCTCTCTCTGTTCCCCTCAACGTTGAGCGGAACGCGGCTCCGTTTTGCGCTTTAATAACACAAAAGACCCAGAGTTGCGCGGCTTGCCTGAAAGCGCACGCCAGGCTTCTGGAAGCGGCCACCCTGCACGCGCACACTGCGGCCTGCTATGCCGGTTTGAGCCAAACCGCAGTCCCCGTTCGCGTGGGGGATCAGTTGATTGGTTTCTTGCAAACCACCCAGACCTTTTACAAAAAGCCGGACGAACGCCAATTTCAACGAGCGCTTAGAACGCTGGTTGGGTTGGGAGTGGATCCGGATCAGGACCAGTTGCGAAAGGCCTACTTTGCGACGCGCGTCATCGAGCGCGCGCGGCACGCCTCGGCCATCAAGCTGCTCGGCATCTTTGCCGAGCACCTCTCGATCCTCAGCAACCGTATCGTTATCCGGCGGAACAACGCTGAACCTCCGTGGCTAACCAAGGCAAAAGCGTTTATTCGGGAGAACTTCACTGAAAACCTGCGCTTAGCCCAAGTCGCCAAAATCGCCAACATGAGCCGCTTTCATTTCTGCAAGATGTTTAGGCAAGCCACCGCCTTGAATTACACGGATTACCTTTCCCGTATCCGCATCGAGGCCTCGAAGGGCCTCTTGGTCAACCCCAATTTGCGCGTGAGCGAAGTGGCCTTTGAGTCCGGTTTTCAGTCTATGAGCCACTTCAACCGGGTGTTCCTAAGAGTCGTCGGCCAGTCGCCTACCAACTTTCGGTTGCAATTGTGGGAATGGGAGAAATCTGCCAGCCAATTCAGCCCAGGCGCCAGGAATCCCTGCCCCGAATCTTAGGCCGGCGGATGTGAGTGATCCAGCTTAGGACGCGATTCAAAGATGGCAGAGACGCCTCCCAGCCGACCCAGCGAAACGTGCTGAGCCTCCGGCACTTGGCAAAAGACGTCCGTATGATGCCGGTTCCGCTTGGCGCAGTAACTCGACAACGCGCGCCGACGCAGGACTCGTTGAACATGGTTTCAATTCTCCTTTCCAAATGGGCGACGTGGACCCGAGCCTCCCGCGGGTGAGGGCCCGCCTCTATTATCCGCACCAGGGGCTTTCACTTTCGCCAGAATCACGTCTTTTGTGGCCGTGCCGACGATTCGGAGGCGGGGTTTCCTCCGACGAAGTAGAGCAAGGTGGGAACGGACTGCATATCGTAAAAAAGGCTGAGGTAGAGGCAATCATCCGCATTGACCTTGACCACCTTCCCATTTCCCCGCCAGGCGCGCGCCAGTTCTTGAAGAACGGGCTCAAAGGCTCGGCATGCTTGGCTCCATTCGACCCCGAACGCAATCAGCACCGGTTGGTTGGACTGCAGAACCTCCGCCTCGAAGGCGGCATCCCTGATCTGCACCGTTGGCGGGAGGTCCTCGTTTAGGTTCACCTTTTCGGTCATCTTCAACATCAACATGAGTCAACGCACAGCTTGTGCCAGACGGCAGAAACCCGGTAAGGCGCTCCGTTCTGGAGCTTTGGGGCGCCGACCCCGCGCAATTCAGGCCGGGTCAAAAATTTGAACGCGCCGAAAAACCGTACTGGGTGCCGTTAAAAGTGTCAGGCATCGAGGTAGGTCTGTACGGCCCGAACGGCAGCGTGCTTTGTGACTTGCCCGCTACTGAATGTGTCAGTATGGTCCGGTTATGGAACCGACTAGCGATCGGCGGTTCGATTCTCATCGTGCAGCGCGGTTGCTCCTGGAAATTGCCCAGGAGTTATCGCTGGGGCCAGTCCTCAGGAAAATCGTCGAGCATGCGGTCGAGGATACCGAGTTTGTATTCACACCGATTTGGTTGGTCGAAAATGCTGACCTGTGCGCGACCTGTAAATATCGGTCTAAATGTCCTGACAAGACCCGCTGCTTGCACCTGGTGGCGGGAAAAGGCAGTTCACTCCTGGGTCCTGAAAAGGGGCTGCGAGCGTACGAGGACCTCAATGCCCGTGTGCCTCTGAGCTTCGGCGCCCTCGGGGAGGCTGTTGCCAGTGGTCAGGAGAGGGTCGTGACGAATTCAGAAAAGCAGCCGGTTTCCATCCCCGGCTTCGACTGGTTACTTGAAGAGGACATCCACAGCTATGCGATCTGCCCCATCCGGTCTAAACGCGACGTATTAGGAGCCCTCGTGGGGTTTACGCGCGAGCCCTTTCCGGAAGTGAGTCGGCCTTGGGTCGGAATCTTCGCGGATCACGTGGGGGCGGCCGTCGCCAACTCCCGCGCCTTTGAGGAAATCCAGCGCCTCAAAGGGCAACTGGAACTCCACAATGCGTACTTGCAGGAGGCTGTGGTGGAGGCCTAAGCCTTCGGGGACCTGGTGGGACAAAGCGAGGCCTTACGGCATATCATAGGCCAGATTGACATGGTCGCCCCGACAGAGGCCTCGGTGCTCATCGTGGGCGAGACCGGCACGGGCAAGGAATTGGTCGCACACGAAATCCACCGCCGCAGCGCACGCAAAGATGGACCTTTGGTTCGTGTCAATTGTGCCTCAATTCCACGGGAGCTATTTGAAAGCGAGTTTTTTGGCCATGTGCGAGGGTCATTTACGGGGGCCGTAAGGAACCGGGCGGGGCGCTTTGAAACGGCTGAAGGCGGAACCATCTTCCTGGATGAGGTGGGGGAGATTCCGTTGGATATTCAGAACAAGCTGCTGCGGGTCCTCCAGGAGAAACGGTATGAACGAGTAGGGGACGACCGGACGCGCCGGGCCGATGTGCGGATTGTGGCCGCGACCAACCGAGATTTGAAGAAAGCGGCCGCGGCAGGAAAATTCCGGGAGGATCTCTATTATCGGCTGAACGTCTTTCCGATTCACATTGCGCCGTTGCGGGAGCGGATCGATGACATTCCGTTGCTAGCAGAGCATTTTGTCGAGCTCTCCACCAAAGAGTTAAAATGCGCCAAACCCCGGCTAACACGCGCGGCGCTCGCCAAGCTGCAAAATTACGATTGGCCGGGTAATGTGCGGGAATTGCGCAATGTCATTGAGCGCGCGATTATTCTCGCCCGGGGTGGGGCGCTGGACTTTGACCTGCCAATCGCCGGCCAGGCGCTGCCGGTCGCCGGCCCCAGCCCGCGCTCAGAGGATTCGGTGGCCAGCCCGGCGCCGCCCACGTTCCTCACGGAGGCGGCGCTGCAACGCCGCGAGCGCGACAATCTGCTGCTGGTGTTGGAAGCGGCCCATTGGAAAATCAAGGGACCTGACGGCGCGGCGGAACTCCTAGGCGTCAAGCCCACCACTTTGATCTCAAGGATGGCCAAGTGGGGCTTGAAAAAACCAGAACCCGGACCTGCTGATTTCGTTACCTGATCTGCTGGAGAGAAGGGGACGATCATTGGCCATGGTCCTCTCGAATTCTCCTGCCATGAGGGCTGAACAGCGGCTGTTCTGAACTTGAATGCAGGTAAACAAGGAAAGCCGGCTTTACAACCACTCCCGCGTGCTCATGGCCTCCAAGTTCCTTATCTGATTTAATGAGATACGCCATGGCGATGTTCCTTTACTTGGCTTGCAGCTTCATCACGACCATTCACGTTCTTGACCTAATTAGTTGCCTCCACCGCCCTCAACAGGTTTCGTGCCCACGGCGGAATGCGTGGTAATGGGCTGAAGTTTCGTACGTTCAAAAAATCGAATTTTTCTCCAGCCAGACCTTAGGCGAGTAAGTTCCTGTGAACATGTAGCTTGCGTGCCGGTTTCGAGGTTGGCACGCAACGTGATTAAGGAAGCTCTGGCTTAACTCATTTATCAAATGAAAGAGGCAAGAATCCTAGGACGGCCACAATTAGTCTTTACTCCCCGGCCGCATGACCCCGTGCCGGGTGCGACCCTCGGCTTGCTGGGTTTGCTGGTGATGCTGACCGCGTTGTTCGCGGGCTCAGCCCCCGAAAATCCGGACGCGCCACGGCCTGGCAGATACTCGTCGGTGGCGGTGGTGAGATATGTCCGTTCCGGCCAACTCGCGGCTGACGCACGTACCGCCCGGTGCATGGCTCATTACTTATTGGAACCGGAACCGGAGGGGGTCACCAACCCGTGCGCTGCCCGATCATCTCCGATCAGCTCGTCCCTCCCGAAGAACGATAGTACGCTTAGCACGGCCCCGAATCGGGAGGGAGCAGGGCCGGAGATTTCCCGCCCATGAATATTCCAAAACCTGCTTTGATCTTAATCGCCGCCTCCGTTGCCCAAACCTCTTGTTCCCGAACGCAAGCTCCGGGGCCTCCTCCGCCGCGAGTGGCGACCGTCACGGTCGCCACCCAGCCGGTCCTGCTTACCACCGAACTGGCTGGGCGCATCTCCCCGTATCGCATTGCGGAAATCCGGCCCCAGATCAGCGGCCTCCTCCAAAAGCGCCTCTTCACCGAAGGCACCGATGTCAAAGAGGGCGACGCTCTCTATCAAATTGACCCGGCCCCGTTTCAGGCGGCACTGGAGAATGCCGAAGCTGCCCTCCGCCGGGCGCAGGCAAATCTACCCGCTGTCGAGGCCAGGGCGAATCGCTACAAAAACGCCCTCGACGACAAAGCCGTCAGCAAGCAGGACTACGACGAGGCCTCCGCCGCACTGAAGCAAGCGCACGCCGAGATCGCGTACTGCCAGGCGATGGTGGAGACGGCTCGCATCAACCTGGGCTATACCCTTATTGTTGCCCCAATTACTGGCCGCATCGGCAGATCCAGCGTGACGGAGGGCGACATCGTTACCGCTTACCAACCGGCGCCGCTGGTGAGCATTCAGCAACTCGATCCCATCTATGTGGACGTGCCTCAATCCAGGACCGCATTATTGGAACTTGTCCGGCGTCTGGAAGAGGGTCGGCTCAATCATGTCGGAACGAACCAGGACAAGGTGCAACTGCTCCTGGAAGACGGCACGATATATCCATTGGAAGGAACACTCGAATTTCGCGATGTGACGGTGGACCCGGCGACCGGTTCGGTCATTCTACGCACGGTTTTTCCCAATCCCAATGGCGTTCTCCTGCCCTCCAGTTTTGTGCGGGCCGTGGTGAAAGTGGGGATAAAGGGCACCTCGGCCGATTCCTCGGACTGATCGAAGGATTCCCTTTTCGGACGTTCGAGACTCCGGACCTCATCCCACGAGTCGCTCCGAAACCGTAACCACCTGAAGCTCAGCATCTTATGCATTGCGAAGGTAATTGGCACAGCCGTTGCATGCCGGATTGCCCTGGAAGAGAGTCTCGACCGAACCTGATTCCCAGCGCAGTAAGGGAAATTGTGAACTG
>Ga0209517_10008590_pt1 | contig 11912 bp, 8 predicted proteins | sample PeaSoiMetSII2010_FD_187695 | JGI IMG/M metagenome (GOLD analysis project Ga0209517, IMG submission 187695) | Peat soil microbial communities from Weissenstadt, Germany - SII-2010 (SPAdes) (version 2) | ecosystem: Environmental > Terrestrial > Soil > Wetlands > Peat | place: Germany: Weissenstadt...
CCGCCAGCCGCGGGACTACGTTCTGATGCTGCTGACCATGGCAGCATTTCTGGCGCTCGGGCTACGCCGTTCCCGCGACTCCTTCCAGATTGCGCTGCTAAGCGGCTGCGCGATGCTCTCGTTTTATGCACAGCGCGACGCTTGGTTCGCAACGCTGGCAGCAATTGCGGTGATCGCCGAGGCAATCCGCGATACGGGCGGCACTTCAGACGCAGACGACACAGAAATACGCCTGAAGCGCGCGCGGAACCGCCAGTTGCTTATTGCCGGGGGATTGTCTGTCGCAATTTTGGTGCTTGCGGCCGTGCTCGAAATTCCCAGCAGCAATGAAGTGCTGCTGGCAAAGGTCGCTCAAAGCTATCCGGTTGCCGCCTGCAGTTACATTCGCCAACAGCAGCTTCCGCAGCCGCTGTTCAATTCGTATGAATGGGGCGGATTCCTGACTTGGTATCTGCCGGAATATCCCGTGGCTATCGACACCCGCATTGACTTGTATGACGAGAACTTGATCGCACAATACTTCGAGGTGATGAGCGCCGAGATTTCTTACCAAGCCTATCCCGCCATGGCCCAGGCTCGCACGCTGCTGCTGCAGCGTAACTCCCCGATAGGCGAAGCTCTCAGAACCCTGCCGGCATTTCGAGTGACGTACAGCGACAACGTGTCGGAAGTGCTGACTAAGCCCTAGTTTTTATGGCGTTCGCAAGGTGCTCAAGTCCCAGAAGTACGTTGGAAAATGGAAAAAGAAACACTAGGTTCTGTGGCAGACCCTAACTTCGCTACTGCCAGTACTCGTACGGGGCCGCGCCATTCACAGCCGCGAAATCTGGCCGAGAGCCGTTCGTAGGAAAGATGACTGCTGCGGCGAATCCGCCCCAATCGTCCATTTAGACGCCCGCCGCTTTCAACGTAAGCCAAATCGTTGCCACTCCGTCCATAGAACTCCTAACATACGCGATGTCGTCTCCGAGACTCCGAAGCAGCGATACAGTAGCGCGGTGAGCCCGCTGAACGTAGGGTGATGTGGATTACGTGCACCCGTGCAGTTTGTGCGGGTGCGGGCTCCAACATGCCAGGCCCCATTTACTCTCATTGCGCAGGCTGTTGACTCCGCGCGTATACGGTCGCGATTTTATCGCGGTAGACGAGCTGGAAGCGCGGATCAACGGTTAGTATCTTGGCGAGGGGAAGCCGCGAGTCCAACAGCACTACGCCCGCCTCATTGAGATAAGGGTCGGTGTCGTAGGACTCGGCATTCTGGGTATTAAAGAAGCGGCGGACAAGCTCGTCCCCATAAAGATCGTTGCGCCCATCGATCGCCACGGGGTAATCGGGCATGTACCACATCAGGAAGCCGCCCCAGTTAAGATTGTTGTAGAGCGGGCCGCGCACCGGATTGCGCCGCAGGAAGTTGATCGCGTCCACTGGATATTGGGAACTGATCGCCCGATCGAAGCCACGTTGGTTGAAGTCGGTACCACGAGAGAACAGCGCCAACAACAGGACGATGGTCACCGCCACTCCAATCTTCTCGAACCAACTCTCCGGGCGGTCGCGCTCTGCCTCCGGCGCGGGAAGGTCCGCGATGCAAGCCGCGGACGGAATGCAGATGAACCAAGCATCGCGCATGGTTCGAAAAGCAACCACGCTTGCGACCGTGAGCAACGCTAGCTTGAATAGGTCGAGCTTCTTTTGCCATCCCACTGCGAAAAATCCTGCAGCCGTGAGCAGGAGTTCCGCGTAATCGTTATACCAACGGAAAACCAATGGCTGCAGTTCCACGATGATGGAGTAGGTAGCCTTCGCTTTCGAATATTCGTAAACCGCCAGATACGGATGATAGAAGTTGGGGCCAATTAAGGTTGCGATTACGCAGACAGCGAACAAGAGCGCCAGATTTGCGACCGGAAGAGTGGGCGGAAGCAGGAAGCTGGGAACAATCCCGAGTTTGTTCGCCATTCGCTGCGCTAGGGATACCGCAACCAGTAGACCAATGAGGAACAAACCATAGATAAACTGGATGTGCAGGTTAGCCCACACCAGAAAAATCAGCGGCAACCAATAGAGGTTTTGCATGCGGCCGCTGCGATTCGCCTCCAGCAGGAGAGTTAAAGTCACCGAGAAGAGCACCATGGAAACGAAGAAAGGCCGTGGCATTGTGTTGAAGAGGAATGCCAGGCAGGTTACCGCCGCCATCACACATGCCAGCCAGAACCGGCCCGAAAGGCGGCGCAACATCCAGTAAATAGCATACGCGACAGCGAGAGTGAGGAAGGTTCCGAAGATGCCAATGCCGAGGAGACCAAACCAGGCATAGACCCGGGATAGCAATACTTCGTAGCCCCAACTGTAGGCGACCCAGGAGCGGTTGGCGGCGGTGCGCGACAGGATGCCAGTATGCGGGACGGCCCGATGCTCGACGATCCAGTCGCCAACCTTGAGATGCCACCACAGGTCGAGGTCGAGCACGCAGAGCTTCAACTGGAATGCGAACTCTCCAACCCCAGCGAGCAGCGCCACAAGAGCACAGACTTGCAGCCAATGCAGCCGCGCCAATGGTCGCAACTCCTCAATGAAGCTCAACGGTTGAACCTTGCGGAGTTCCCTTCTCCGGCAATGCTCACCGCGAAGAACATCTCGACGCGCGGGCGCAAGTACGACGTAGGGGTGGAATGTAGCATACTGGTGCTATGCGGGCACACCCTGAAGTTGAGTGCCAACAGGACATGATAATTTGTTGGATGCAATTGACAAGTTCAGGAACCGCCATGATCGGCATAAGGAATCTATTGTGAAGTCTCCTAGACGGTTCCTGGCTGACATCCGCCAAAAACCCATACTGATGGGTGCACTCCTCGTGACTACCACTTTATTGTTGTACCTTCCGGTCATACATCATGATTTTATCTATTACGATGACCGCGGCTACGTCACGGACAACGTTCATGTCCTCAGCGGACTAACGCTCAACAACATCGCTTGGGCTTTCACGACGTTCGAACAATACAATTGGCATCCACTTACGTGGATTTCCCATATGCTGGATTGCCAGCTGTTCGGCGTGAATCCCGGACCTCATCATTATGTCAATGTCTGCCTGCATGCGGCAAACGCTCTACTTTTGTTTTGGGTATTGCAACGGGTCACGGGCGCGTTGTGCCGCAGCTTCCTGGTGGCTGCACTTTTCGCCGTACATCCCTTGAACGTCGAGACGGTCGCTTGGGTCGCGCAAAGAAAAACCCTGCTCAGTGCTTTTTTCTCCTTGCTCACGATTGCTGCCTATGGCTGGTATGTTCGGCGAGGGGGATGGAAACAATACTTGGTAATCGTCTGTACATTTGGACTGGCACTCATGTCCAAGGCGATGGCCGTGACTGTCCCTTTGCTGTTACTACTGCTAGATTACTGGCCGTTAAAGCGTCTTGAGGAGCTCCCATTCGCACGCAGAGGCGCCCGGTTGGTGACTGAGAAGATTCCGCTATTGTTCATGAGTGCGGCGATTTCCGGGCTAACAGGAATGGCTCAACGATCTGGCGGTTCTGTGGTGCCGTTTTCCCTTCTGCCATTGTCCACGCGCCTGGGAAATGCACTCATCGCCTACGTCACCTACGTTTGGAAGATGTTATGGCCCGCCAAACTGGCCGTGTTTTACCCTTACACGGCATTGACACAAGGGCACTCTCCGCCACTGGACAAGGTGATCGCATCAGCCGTTGTTCTGGTTGGAGTTACTACTTTCGTACTTTTTTTTCACCACGCCCGATATCTTGCAGTGGGCTGGTTTTTCTTTCTAATTACTCTCGTTCCGGTGATTGGGATTGTTCAGGTTGGCTTCCAGAGCATGGCTGATCGGTACGCGTACATTCCCTGCATCGGCCTGCTGATTGCCTTGGTGTGGGGGTTAGCCGCAATAGCTGAGAGCATGGGAATGACGCGCGTCGTCCTGCTTGTCGCTGCACTGTGTTTCATCGCGGGGTTCGCCGCTGCCACTGTCCACTACCTCAAATACTGGCAAAATGGCGTGATGTTGTTTTCGCAAGCTTCGATCGCATGGGGCCGACCTGACCCTGAACTGGAAGAGCTTTATGCGAATGCCTTGCTTGTAGACGGTCGGGTTGATGAGGCTTTGCAGCTCTATAAGGAGTCATGCGTGTTGGGGCCGAGGAACGAATATTGTCATTTCTGGATCGCACAGATCCTCTTTCGGCGATATCAGCTACGTGACGCTATCCACGAGTGCCAAGTCGCCGTTGCACTCACGCGTAGAACGCACATGGCTCTCACTTGTCTAAACAAGTCGGCTGAGGCGTTGTTTGAATTAGGCGAATACGATGCAGCGGCGAAAGCAGTAGCAGACACGTTGTCGATTGATGCCAACAATCCCATCGCCTTACGCTTGCGCGATCAGATCGTTAACCGGAATAGACAGTGAAAACCCGCCCATATGGCTGGGAAGGTCCATCAAAAGGCAACGGAAAAGAACCTTGTGCGAAAGAAACCCCATTAGAGGGATTGCACCTACGCGTTGCTAGTCCCCCTAGAACCGCCGCTTGATGGACAGGCTATTGCAGCGGCTTTGCCGGCGTTCCCGGTTTTACCCCAGTGTGCTTTTTCGCCTGTGCCATCAGTTCCAGAACCTTGTCTTTGCCTTCATAGTTCGGATTCGTATCCAACAACTTCTGCCACGTGGTGACAGCTTTGTCGATATCCATTTTGCCCTGCCATTCGACGATGCCCAGATTGAACAATGTGTTGGCCTTATTGGGTTCGTAAGAAAGCGATTTCTGGAATTCCGCGATGGCGGCATCGGCATTGCCGGTGTACCAATAGGCGGTCGCCATATCGGTACGAACGCCCGCATTGGCTGGGTCCACCTTCAGCGCACGCTGGTAATAATCAATGGCTGTGGGGAATTGCTGGGTGTCGTAATAAATGTTCCCGATACTTGCCAGAACTCCTGCGTTATTCGGGTCTGCCTTGAGCTTCTCGAGCAACGGTCCAGCTTGCGTGTCGGCCATTTTCTGCATCTGAGCCGGGGTTGGAGCTTGGGGGCCCGCGCCCGCACTCCCGACAACCGGTGCGGATGTGCTCGCCATCTCAACCGGAGCGGCCGCTGGACTCTTGGATCCACGGATGAACCAGCCCCCGGCGATTCCCACCAGCAAACAGATGACCGCCAATGTGTATGCCTGCACGCTAGTCCATTGCTCGATGGAAGTTGCTCGATTTGTATCGGTCATTTCTCAGTGCTCCTTCATATCCCGTTTCGTTTGCCGGCGGAAGCCCCCGCGAGCTGCGTTTCGGCGTCTGGTGGCGCCAGCCAGGGCGCTAGCTCTTGCCCCGCATCTGGACGTCGGCCATCAGTTTCTGCACCGTGGCTTTGCGTTCTGCGCTCAACTGTGGGTTCGACTTCAGCAACTGCTGCCATGCTGCCAGCGCTCCCCTACCGTCCTGTTTTCCCTGCCACTTGAACAAGCCGAGGTTGAACAGCGAGTTGGCATCTTTGGGGTCGTACTGCAGCGCCTTCTGAAGCTGGCTGATTGCCCCTTCCACATCGCCGTAGTAGTACAGGCACGAAGCCATCTCGGTGCGAATGGCAACGTTTTTTGGATTAACCTGCAATGACTTGTCGTAGAATGCCGCCGCTTCCTTGAACTGGTGGGTAGCTTTGTAGATGTCTCCGACCTGGATGAGCAGATCGCTGTTGTTCGGATCGCTCTTCAGCTTTTCGAGCAGCGGTGCTGCCTTCGTGTCGGCCATCTGTTTCATTTGGTCAAGGCTAGGCATCTGTCCGCCCACGCTACCTGCAGGCGGGGATGGCTGGACATTGGCCGCGAGTGGTGCCGGCGCCGCAGGCGATTGCGATCCGCGGAACAGGTATCCGATTGCCAGTCCAACCACGAGGCTGATTACCGCCATCGCGTAGACCTGCTTAACCTGCCAGGCTGATCCCGCAGTTGGTTGCGTGGTGAGTTCATTCGTCATTGCCCTATTCCCTCGTAGTTCGTATTACGCTTGAGGCCCAGCCTTCGCTTGGGGCATCAAGACTGGACGAGCGTGTCCCCGCAGTATGAAAGGATTCTACCGCGCCCTGACTGTGATTTACGTTATAAGGTAGGGAACAGCATGGGCAGCATTCTCCGTCACCGAACAATGTGATGGCCATCACATAGACCAGGAACCGTGCCAACATCGCAGGCTGCATCCGCGAATCCAGGACGTCGAGCAACGGCAAATACCTTTGAAAGTCACGCGTTGGAATTGTCGCCCAACGATCAGCGGGGACGTGACGGTTTATCTGTCTACGATTAGCCTAGTTCCGATAGACGTTGAGGCAAATAGATTTGGGCGGACGCGCTATTCTCGAGGATTAGAATTCCGCAGTTCGCCATAATCCCCCGAGATACCGGTAGGCGCTGGTGATTTCCCTGGGATCGCAGCTGGTTTGAACAAACCTCTCCAGGTTCTCGATGGACTCCTGGTAACGGCCCTGCTTCACTAAGTAGACCCCGCTCTGCAGCAGGGCTATGGGATCGTCCGGCTCCGACACCAGGGCGCTCTGGAAGTGGGTGTAGGCCTCATCTTCACGGCAAACACTCACCAGGCTACCGCCCAGATTTACCTCCGACAAGTATAGCGGTCAGCCATAGCCTGCCCCCCGCCTGAATGACTCCGATTACTGGCACCAGTATGCCCAGAAACCAAAGGAAGCCGGTTATCAAGCAGGAACGACCCGTGTGAAACTTCCACACACGCAGCCAGCGCACAATAAAAGTAGAACGGCCCAAGCTCCCTCCCACTAATGCAAAATCGCACCTGGATAAACGGGCGCCAAGCCGACCGGAAAGAATGACTTGCGCAGGTACATCTGATAGGAGTGGAATGCAATTCTGAATCCGCCAGCCCAGGTCCAAGTCGCATCGGATGCCGTGACCGTTCCACCATTGCGCTGTGCAATGAAAGTAATAACACCGCTTGCGAAAGAAAACACAAGCAGGGGCAGCTTTTTCGAGCACCAGCCGTGACAATCGAGCCTGATGCACTGAAAAGTTCGCTGGAGGAGAGCTTCAACCTTCGATTCGCCCCAAGCGCCAAAAATCCAGCAACGGGAGGACGAAGGGAATGTGATGACTATGGGCTTGAAACCAAGGCCCAGCACGAAAAGTGCCGCAACACCGACGTAGCGCACGGCGCTGGGATTTACCAGATTGCCGCCGGCCTCGTACCCCGTTATGCAGTCCAAATCGGCCCGCCTGCCGTCTCCGCTAACGGTGAACGCTATCCACGGCCGCGCCACAACGAAACTCCCTTACATAATCGTTGGCGACTGCGGGGTGCCGACTCCAAATCCAGGATGACGGCTCCCGCCACACGCGGTCCGAATCCTCCACTACGACTGCATCGATGCCAAACTCCCTGCAGGTAGCGTCTAAATTGCTGCCATCCGGAAGCTCGAATAACCCAGCGATCTTCTGCAAGCGCAGAGTACAGAGGCCAGGGTCACCGCCAAACGTTGTCCCACATTCCCCAGTGCCGGCGGCGGCGTCATGACCGGAATATAGCATGTGCAGGATGAGATCCTGCGTAGCTGGATTGCTCTGCAGGACCGCCGAAGAAGGCAGTTGCGCATCGAGACCCTCGTATGCCGACCGCAGCGCATATGCCCGTTTGCCAAACTGCCGGTTCGGAACTACCCAGCTTGGTCCCCGAATCACCCCGCGATCTGCCAGGACGGGGAACATGCGCAGCATGAACACCTGATGCGCAGTTCCAAGTATGCCTAGAATCAAAAGCGTCGCGAGCGCCCCGCGAACCCACGGAGGCGGCGCGGGTTGGGGCGCAACGCTGGAACCGTGAAACCACCAATCATGAACCATCGTCGCTCCCCACAGCAGTAGAATCAGTTGTGCCGGAAGGAAGCATCTCCATCCTAGGTCGTTGCTGCTGATGGTACTCGAACGCAGGAATGTGCCGATCAGGAAACTAGCCATGACCAGCGTCCATGCAGCTAGTTCGTTGGCGCTGGCTGCAATGCTGCCACGCACAAGCTGCCGCAGGCGCAGAACGCCGACGGCGAGAAAGAATCCGAGTTCAAGCGCATAGTTGATGGGTAAGAAGATCACGTTGGCGACGGTCAACGCGAATGGCGTCTGGAGGTTGATGCCGATTTGTTGGGCGAGAAGAACCCCTAATGGAAACGGACGCAGTGCGACTTCCACAAAAGCAGCGCCGCTGGCGGGACCGGCAAGGCCAGAACCCAGAGGGCCAGAACCGCGAAGGCCAGAAAGGAAGGATAGTGCCCAGATAAACGCCACCGCACCCGCACCCACGAACATGGCCCCTTCCAGCCAGTTCTTCCGCGCGATCAACGCCAGCAGCCAAAGGGCGACCGCAACTACGAACGTGAACGTAACGTAAACCGACATGCCCGCCGCGCTGGCGAACGCCATCCCCGCCACGATCACGGGACCCGTGGCCCACATGCGATGGACGTCGGCCTGGTGTCGCAGCAGCAAGAATGCAATGAAACATGCGATCAACGCGCCGACGTGGTGCGGCACCCACAGCAAGGAACCAGCCCAGGAGGTGATCTGTACATCGTTCCACCACTCCATGTCACTTAGCCAAAAATGTCCCGCAACCCTAAGGTAAATGGTCGGCAAAATGTCCAGGCCGGTGACCGAGAGCAGGCCAACCGCGAGCAGAGTTTTTCGCTCGATATCCGTTTGGACCCGCACCAGGAATTTGAGGCCGAGCGCGATCAAGCACATCAAGCCCAGTCCGCACCAAACGACTCCGGAATACACCACGTGTCGCGGCGACAAATGGAAGATCCTCATGGACAGGCTGCAAAACAGCAACCACAAGTAGTGATAGCGCAAAGGCGCGGCTGCATTGGCAAAGAAAGGATTGTTCGGGGGGACATGGCGGGCGATCGCAATCGTCAGGGCGGTGCGTACGGAATGATCATAAGCGGCTATGGGCGGATAGAGCTTGTCCCCGATTTGCATATCCACCATTGACCCGATGGCCGCCGCTCCCCACAGCCCCACCAGTCCCAGAGCAACCCAGATGTATTTTGAAAATGTGTATTTTGAAACGGACCGCGGCTGCGCTCGGCGAGCTTCGTTGGCCAGCAGCAGCACGCAAGCAGGGGCCACAACGATGTAGAACGCCCAGAGCCCCGGTTCCAGGAAGCGCGCAAGCAGATACGAAAGCATCGGGCAGAGGGCGATGCTCAGGGGGACCGCGAGAATCAGCTGCAGAATCGGACGCCGCTGCCGGAACTCAAACAGGTCGAGCGCCCATCCCGCGACATACCCTGGCGCGAACATGAATGGGAGAAGAGCGAGGCACGCCTTGAGGATCCCCAGCGTGTCCATCACCGTGAAATTTCGCATGCAATTCAGAGCAGTTCTGAGCTTGATCTTGCGGGCGCTGACGATCTATCGCTACCGCGCCGGCTTGCCGGTCTAGTCTAAGTGCGATAGCCGCTTTTCAGGTCCGACTTCACCTGCCACTGCCTCATGCCGAGGTTCAACAACGCGCTCGCACAGCCAGGGTCAATTTCTAGAGTCTGCAGTGGCGCCTGTGGTGACTGGAACCCGGGTCTCTACGTCCGCTGCCTGCTCACCCGCCGCCCCCGCCTCGTGGTATTCGGCGTCCTGATTCACCGCCCAGACGTCATACTTGCGCGTGCCCGCCAGGATGTTCTTGGCGGTCAGCATTGCCGTCATCATGGCGTGGTCCTGATTGTTGTACTTATGCATGCCATTGCGGCCGACCAGGTGAAGCGTAGGACAGTTTTCGTCAAGGGCTTTTCGAATCGTGTTCACAAGCTGCTGATAAGAGTCGTCATAAACCGGATACGCCTTGGGCTGCCGGATCACGCACCCATCAACCACATCCGCACTGGCAGCAAGATTTACCTGTTGAATTTCCCGCTTGGCCAGTTCGATCAGCTCACGGTCGCTCGTGGTCCACAGTCCATCACCCTCAAAGCAGAAGTATTCGAGACCATAGGAGCAGTAGCCGGCGTCGGGAACCATCTCCGGCGACCACGACTTATAGTTTTGGACCCGGCCAACCTGCACGCTGGGATCGTGGATGTAAATCCAGTTGTCGGTGAAACGACCACGGTCATGCACGATAAGTCCAACGGTCAGGAAGTCGCGATACCGCAAAGAGCGCGCAGCCATGAGCGCGGCTTCGGGAAGCTGTGGTTCGATCTGTGCCACCAGTTCCCGGATGGGCATGGACGAAACTAAATTTTCAGCGCGATATTCTTCCAAGTCGCCGCTGGCGCGGCGGGCAGTCACGATCCAGAGATTCCTGGCGGAGTCGAACCGACAGCCAACTACTCTGCGGCCTAGCAGCACTTCCCCCCCCAGCTTGCGGACTTTTTCTGCGCACACCTCCCACATCATTCCCGGCCCCAGTCGCGGATATCGAAAGGTGTCAATCAGCGTCTTCACAACCTGATTGCGGTTCTCTATATGGGATTTGGGCTTGCGCTTGGCGAAAAGCGCGTGCTTGATGGCCGAACCGAGCGACAGCCCCTTAATCCGCTGTGCCGCCCAATCCGCGGAGATCTCGTCGCAGCTCATCCCCCACACCTTCTCGGTGTAGGTCTTGAAAAAGATGCGGAACAAGCGCTTGCCAAACTGGTTGGTGACCCAGTCTTCAAAGGTTTTCGGATCGCGAGTGGGGTGGAGGCGCGCGGCAATGAACGAGACTACGCAGAGCACTGACTCGATCAAGCCGAGTTTCGACAGCGCTTCGAACGGTTTCAAAGGATAGGTGTAGAACTGGCCGCGGTAGTAAATGCGCGACGACCGGGGACGATCGAGCATGTCTTCGCCGGCAATTTCGGTCCAAAAATCTTCCACCTCACGAGACTTGGAAAAGAAGCGGTGCCCACCGATATCAAAACGGAAGTCTTTATAGTTAACGGTCCGAGAGATTCCACCGACGTATGCCGGGTCGCTCTCGAGGACAACTACTGGGGCATGCTGCTTCGACAACTCGTAGGCGGCAGTCAGACCCGCCGGTCCGGCCCCGATAATGACTGCTTTGAAAGTCCGTCGTTCCATGTGTTTGAGCGAACCATGCTCGAGTGAATTGTGTTCGAGTGAATCGGACTCCCCGCTCTGCTGTGCCAACCTTGCACTGAAGGCAGTCGACGCGTGCGAAGGATGAAATGCGTCTCGACTCCCCCGTGCGGAGTGGCAATCGCAATACCAACCCAGCATAGGGACTAAGCACAATCTTGGCAAGGACTTGCGACATCGAGCTGGCAGAGATGGCGAGTCGACGAAGGGGAAAAACGCGCCTTTACTGAGCAGAAAGCCCCGAACCGTTTCTCTTGAAGATGCGAATTTCGAAGAACGGCCGGCGATGTTCCCGGGCCTCATCGCCCCAGAAATAGCGCGACTCCAGATCGGCCAGTTCGAACATGTTGGCATCTGCGAAGCCGTTGGGATAGCGCGCCCTCGGATCGGCCAGTTCGACCATGCCGACTTCATCAAAGCCGTAGGCAACGTACCGATCCATCCAAGGGCTCAAGGCGCCAACTTGAGGGGACCCGGGGAAGTACGCCCAGAAACTCCAAATATTTACGAAGACCACGTACGCAGGCCGGTTGGCTTCGACTTCCTGCATCATTTGCTTCTGCATGGCAGGCCAGGAGGCCTGATCTTCCATCAAACTGTAGGTGTAGATATAGCCGCTGGCAGAATGGCGATGCGCGTAAAAGTAAATCTCCGGCTCCGAACCAAACACCATTATGGTGTCGGTAGGCGCGGTATGCTGGCGCAGATACTCAGCGACTGGCGCCGCTTCCGGAAATGGACTTGGGAAATAGCAGAAGCGGCATGCCTGAATCGGGGTCAGTTTGAAGTAGAACTCGGCGT
>Ga0209517_10008591_pt1 | contig 11912 bp, 8 predicted proteins | sample PeaSoiMetSII2010_FD_187695 | JGI IMG/M metagenome (GOLD analysis project Ga0209517, IMG submission 187695) | Peat soil microbial communities from Weissenstadt, Germany - SII-2010 (SPAdes) (version 2) | ecosystem: Environmental > Terrestrial > Soil > Wetlands > Peat | place: Germany: Weissenstadt...
TCATCCACGTCGAGTCCTCTCGCTTCCATGCGCTTTCGCGACATTGCGGGAGAAGTTCCTTGCACCGGGCCAAGCACCGAGTTGATTTCTGGCGGCGCTCCCTGCCCATCGGACCCATGACATGACTGGCAATTCCAGCGGTACAGATCGGCGCCCGATACTGGGAATTTTTCATTCATGATTGCCCCAGCCTTTTCCGGGCTGGAGCGGAAGGTTGACAGGACGCGTTGAATGACCGAGTTCAAGTTGGCTGGCCCAGGGGGATCTCCGCTGGGCGGTTGCGGATTCCCTTGCGGGTTGGCGAAAAGGGCGCCGGTTGCCCCCATCTGGCCCATGCGAGTTTGTGAGACCGTGAGCCCGAGATGTTTGATGCAGCTTGGTCCCTGGCCGGAGGGAATGGGATACTCACGGCCTGTCGCTTCCGAGACGCGCATGGTCGTGGGCGGCTGTGCAACCCCGGGTTCCTTATTGGCGGTTACGTTCTGTGCCCAAGCCGAAACCAGTATCCCAGCCACCGCCAGAGTTGCCCCGACTCCGAAAGCAAATATCCGTTTCATGGCGTGCCCCTCATTTGATTCGAAAATTGGACTGCGAGCCTTGGTGAACATTAAGCACCCGACACGGCCGGCGCTGTCTTGACGTGAGCCACGGATGCTTCTGGGGAGAGCTTGCGCATCTTCCACAAGATGAGATATCCAAAAGCATAGATAAACGCCACCCACATCGCGCCGTAAAACAACAAGAACGGAGCGGCAATATAAGGAGTGGCGTAGGGCGTGATCAACACGCCCGCCCTCGGCAGCGAGGGCGCCGGGCGGACGCCGAAATCGACGGGGACATTGAAGGTTGCGGGAGCATACTCGTCGTCGCCGCGGAAGACGGCCTGCACGGGATAAGTGCCGTAGCGATGGTCCTTAATGACCAGTTGTGCTTTGCCATCGGCCAGGGTGGGACGGCTACCGAAGACCAGGGTACCGAGTGGTGTCTTGGCCGAGAACTCCACGGGCTTGAAGCTGATGGGCGCGCCGGTGGAGTCGCGCAGGGTGGCAGTGACGGCAACCGGGGACGACGGTTTCAAGCTGCCTTCAGCGGGGTCGTCCGGGGACGTTTCCACAGTGAAGAGCCGGCCGGTGTACATGAAGACGCGCGCGCGCGGAAGAAGAGGCGTGCTTTCGTCGGCGGCAGATTCGCGGCTTGGTTGCGGCGCCGGAACGGTTTTCCATTCCACGGTAATCGCGGTTGGCTTCGGCGTTTTGGGCTTGGCCGGGCCGGCGGCGTTCGCGGATCTGCCACAGAGCAACAGCGCTGCGACGGCCAGGATTGGAAACACGTCGCCTGGTTTCCACCAGCGCGAAGGCACAGACTCGTCGGGTAGTTCGGACACGGCAACCTCCTGTGGCTGTTCCCGCGTCTCCCAGATCGAGACGATGGGGAACAGCTTGACCATCAAGGTGTAGATCAGGCAAAAGCCAGCGACCGCAGCCGCGGTGATGGACCACTCCACCCAGGTGGGATGGTAATGAGTCCACTCCCAGGGCAATCTCTGTCCAGAGGGCAGATAAGGGCTGCGAAGGGTGGGAACAACGATGATGTAGCGCTTAGCCCATGCGCCCACAATCACCAGTGCCGAAGAAAGCACCACTCCGGGGATGGTGTAGCGGTGATAGCGCTTGAGGCCGAGCACGGCGATCATGAGGACTGCCGGAATGAACACGCACACGCTCTGCGCGACCCAGAACAACACGGCATAGTCGCCGACGAAGAGCCGTTGCATCAGCATGCGCTCGCTGCCCTCCAGTTTGTAGCCGGCGGTTAGGTATTCATTGATATTGAAGTACAGGTACATGAGCGAGAAGGCCAGCAGCAGCAGGCCAAGCTTGCGGAAGTGCAACTCTTCGACATAGTCCTGCAGGTGGAAGACGCGCCGCAGCACATACATGGAGAAGATCACGCCCGCGGTTCCGGAGTAGATGGCGCCGATCACAAAGTAGGGACCAAAGATGCTGCTGTTCCATCCCGGGCGCAGGGTCATGGCGAAGATCCACGAGACCACGGTGTGCACGGAGACCGCCAGCGGGATGATGAAGATGGCCATGAAAGAAATGGCTTTCTCCAGCAAGGCTTTCTGCTGCGGGGTTCCGGTCCAGCCGATGGCCAGGGTGCTGTAGAGGCGGCGGCGCCAGGAAGCGAGCCGGGGTTGCTCGGCCAGGAAGGCCAGATCCGGGATCATGGGGATATAGAAATACAGGATGCAGCCGGTCAGGTAGGTGCTCACGCCCAGCACGTCCCAGATGATGGGCGACTGGATACGGCCGTAGCGGAACAGGTTCAGCATGCGATCGGGCCGTCCCATATCAATCATGACCATGGGGCCGCCGATGCAGAGGGCAAACACGGTGATGGCCTCGGCCATGCGGGTGATGGGGGTGCGCCACGCGGTATCGGTAACGCGCAAAATGGCCGAGATCAGAGTGCCGGCGTGGCTGATGCCGATGAAGAAAACGAAATTCGTGATGTACAGTCCCCAGGAAATCTGGTCGCGCATGCCGGTGACGATGAGGCCGTCGCGCAGTTGCTGGATGTAGGCGTAGAGTCCCCAGAGAAGTACGGCGATCAGGAATCCCACCCAGACATAGAACCGCCAGGTGTTTTCCAGCACAGAACGCAACAGGTTCTGCTCACGAGCTTCCATGCTCACCTCTCGTCATCAGTATCAGTGCTCCATTCCCGGCATTGCGGCTTGGGCGGTTTCGGTTTGCGCCTTCTCGTCCGGAGACGGGTATTTGCGGCTGGCGGGAGGCAGATAGTAAACGCTTGGTTCCGTTCCCAGTTCTTCCATCAGCCGGAAACTGGCTCCACGCTTGGCGATCTTGGTGAACTGGATGGTCTCGCCTTTGCCGTTGGTCACCGCATCATCGAATTTGTCGCCGAAATAAATCGCACCCATCTTGCAGGTTGCGGCACAGGCGGGAAGCTTGCCCATGCGAAGGTGCTCGGGGCAGAAGATGCACTTTTCCACGGTGCCTTTGCGGTGCGGGTAGTTGTATTCCACGTTGTAGGGGCGGGCGAGTTCCTCGTGCGTGTGGGGTGGTTCTCCCCAGTTGAACGAGCGCGCGGAGTAAGGGCATTGCGCGATGCAGTTGCGGCAGCCGATGCAGCGGTCGTCATCCTGGATAACGACGCCGTCGGTGCGTTTGTAGGTGGCGCCCACGGGGCAGCCGCGCACGCACGGCGGGTTGTCGCACTGCATGCAGGGACGGGGCAGAAAGTAAGGCCCCGCCGCCTCGTTATCGGTGATTTCAAAAACCTTGATCCACTCCTGCATGGGTGGAACGAAGTGCATCGCGGTGCAGGCTTTGGTACAGTCCCGGCAGCCGTCGCACTTGGCCAGGTCAATGACCATCACCCACTTCTGGTTGCCGGGAGCAAGCGACCGGGAAGGAAGCACCTCGCGGAACACCTTCGAGACGCTTGCCTTCCAGGCCACTCCCGCCGCCACGGCGGCTCCTGTCCCCCGAGCCAAGAAATGCACGAAACCACGTCGCGTTATTGCCACGCTTCACTCCCCGAAATCTCGCGTTGGTTCACGGTATGACGACCAGCCTCATCTTCATGTCGTCGTGGCCTTGGCCGCATTTGACCGTGCACTCCACCACGTAGCTGCCCGGCTCCGCGGGCGCCACCAGGGTGAAGTCTTGCGTGCCTTCCTTGAGGCGCAGATCCCAGCCCTGGTCCTTGAACGCATTGACGGTGAAGGTATGGATGGTGCCATCTTTATCCCACTCGGTGCCCTTGACAGCGGTGATCCGCAGGTGCACCACCTCGTTGACCTTCAAGGTGATCGACGGTAGCTTCTGGCCGGCGATTTTGTACCGGTTGTCCTTGTCGGCGATCACCGTGATCAGCCGCGGTGGGGCGCCCGCGATGGCGAGCGGAGACAAGATGCCGAGCACCAACGCAAACAGGACTGGCAGCAGAATTCGATTTGTTTTTGACAAGGCCCACCTCTCCTTCACATTCAATCCGCCTATCCTGGTGCAATCTGGAATCCAGTCCGATGCCGGGAACGCCTCCTTCGTCCGGAACGGCGCTAAATGCCTGCAAACTCAGACCGGGACGACGCTGGCAGGGTGGAGTTCGGGGGCACTGAGATGAGCTTGTGCAAATTACCGCGCGCTGCTGCTAAAGGGGATCGGACAGTTTGTGTCCGATATTCGGACACCTCAGTGGTGTTCTTCCGGAGGCGAATTCAGGAAGGCAAGCAAGTCGCCGACATCGCTTTCAACTAATGTGGGCCAGCCAACGCCGACCGACTGAGTCTCCGTGTACATCTCGTGGCCGTGGCGCCAGAGCGCAACCGCCAGACTGATGGAGTTGTAAGTGCGTCCGCGGAGTCCGGGCGCGCGTGCGGTCCCTTCGGCGTTTTCACCATGACAGCGGCTGCAACCTCGCCACTTGAACACGCTGGCTCCAACATGGGGCGAACCGGCGGGATCGACGTAGCGAAGGCTGTAGAGAAACGCAAAAACATCGGTCATCTCTTGTGCTGACAATTGCGGGCGCGCGATGCCCTGCCGCGTCATCGCCTGCTCCATCAGGGGAGAATGGCTGACCATGGTGCCGCCCAGTTCGGTAAAGGTCTCGGGCAAGGGCTGCTCAGGCCCAAGGTTTGGTCCTTCCATCTGGTCAGCGGCGCGAATGGAGTGACACCCGGTGCAGGACTTCTGCTGAAATACCTGCCATCCGCGCGCGGGATCGCCATGTGGAACCGGGCCGTGCGGGGCGTCTTGCCGCACGTACGCGTACAGGTCTCGCAGTTCGTGACCTTGAAATTGCGGCCAGGCAATGCCTTCGCGCTCGGCGGCCTGACGCATGCCCGAGGCGTGATTCCAGAGGGCTTCGGTCCACTCCATGGGCCCGGTCAGATCGCTAGCCGCCGCCAGATCGGGCCCGATCTTCCCACCTACCCCGTCCACGGCATGGCAACGTATGCAGCCTTTGCTGGTAAAGAGCTCGTGCCCTCGCGCCGGATCACCCGGATCATCCACGTGGCGCGACATGTAAAGGTAGGCGAGCAACTGGGCGACGTCGTCGTAGCTGAGATCGGGGTAGGAAACCCCGTCGGCGTGCATGCGTTCCCACATCCGGGGAGCGTGATTCCACATGGCCGTGACGAGCTGGGGCAGACTCGATTGCGCGGGCCTTTTGCGGCCGAGGTCGGGCCCCACTTTGCCGCCCTCGCCATTGACCGAGTGGCATCGCACGCAGCCTTTGTCGCGGAACACCACGCTACCCTGTTGGGGGCTGCCCTCCAGAAAAGCGGACCAGCGTTCGCGCGCGCGCCGGCTTTGGGTAACGACGGCTCCGGTGAAGGCGAGGACAGCGACCGTAGCCAGCAGCGTCCACACCATCAAGGGAAGCGGCAGGCGCCCATCGGAACCCTGGCTACGTGACACGGTCGTCCTCCGGCTGGAAACTCCCGCAATCGCCGGGCCACAGCGGGGGGCCAACGTATTCGCAACCTCTGATCATGGCGGCACTTAGTGGTAGCGCTGTGAACCGCAGCTGGCCCGGCCCTGGTACCTGTCAGAAAATCGGACAGTCTCCGGGCCCGTGCTACGTCTCGGTACGATACTCCTTTAGCTTCCGATAAAGCGTGTCGCGAGAAATGCCCAGCAGGGTCGCGGCCTTGCTCCGGTTTCCTTCCGCGATCCGGAGCGCCCGCTCGATGGCCATCCGCTCCAGCGGTTCAATCGCTAAGGTCTGCTCGACGCCCTTGGCGGGTGATTGCTCTGCCAGTCCAGCCGGATCGAGCAGAGGCCACAGATCTTTTTCCGTGATGGTCTGCGGATCGTCGTGCGACAGCGCGGCGAGGCTTTCGAGCAGATTCTCCAGTTCGCGGACGTTGCCCGGGAACGAATACCTCAACAGCAATTCCATGGCACCACGGTGGAGGGCGATCGGCCGTTCGTAGCGTTGTTCGAGCTTCTGCAACGTGTGTTGAGTCAACACCAGAACGTCCTCGGGACGAGCGCGCAAGGGAGGGATCTCGATGACGACAGTGGCGATGCGAAAATAAAAATCCTGGCGAAGGCGATCGCCGCGAAGCTCAGCGTTGGTGTGATTGGTAGCGGCGACGATGCGCACATCCACGGGAATCGCCCGAGTGCCGCCCACCGGCCGCACCTCTTTATCCTGCAACACGCGCAACAACTTCGCCTGAACTTCTTTAGGCATTTCGCCGACCTCGTCGAGGAAGAGTGTCCCACGCGCTGCGGAAGCAAAGATGCCCACCCCGTCCGCGAATGCGCCGGTGAAAGCGCCGCGGCGGTAGCCAAACAGTTCGCTCTCGACTAGCTCTCTGGGCAAGGCAGCGCAATTCACCGGAACAAACTGGTTCGCCGCGCGGCCAGAGGCGGCATGAATGGCGCGCGCCAGCAGTTCTTTCCCGGTGCCGGTCTCTCCCAATACGAGAACCGGCGAATCAGACTCCGCGAGGGTTCGCGCCTTCTCTACCACCCGCTGCATCACCGGCGATACGTACACGAGCGAATCGAAGGAGGGGCAGTAGCGATGCAGATTGCTCTCCAATTGCGAGACGCGGCTTCGCAGTCGGAATACCTCCAGGATTCGTCCCACCTTCTTCTTCACCGCATCGGGCTCCAGCGGCTTAGTCAGATAGTCTTCGGCGCCGCGCTTGATGGCCTCGACCGCGGTTTCAATGGTGCCAAAGCCGGTCATGATCATCACCGGCAGGTCGGGATTGTGGCGGCGCAACTGCTCCATCAGCGTGATTCCGTCCGTCGCGGGCATCATCAGATCCAACAATGCCAGGCAAATACCGGGGTTCCTCTGCTGGAGAGCCAACGCCTGCTCGCCATCATGCGCGGTCTCGACCTCGTATCCCTCTTCCACTAGGAACTCCTTCAGCGTCCGGGTAAGGCTGGGATCGTCGTCCACCACCAGCACCGTGCACTTTGTGGTCGGTTCGCTCATACCATGACCTTCTCTGTCGCCGCCGCTTGCCGCGAGAGCGGCAACTCGATTCGCACCACTGTTCCCTGGTTCGGCGCGCTGTCGATACGAATGGAACCTTCGTGTTCCTGCAAGATGGTTGCGGCAATCGACAGCCCCAATCCCGTGCCTTTGCCCACTGGCTTGGTCGTGAAGAACGGCTCGAAAATGTGCGGCAAGTTCTCCGGCCCAATACCGCAGCCGTCGTCCTCCACCGAGATGTGAACGCGATCGTCTGCCGGGTGGCAGCGAACCGTAATATTTCCCTTGGGCGGAACCGCATCCAAGGCGTTAGTGATAAGGATCAGGAATAAGGCCTCGATTTGATTGCGATCAGCCATGACCGCAGATCCGTTCGCCGGATCCATATCGAGCGTCAGATGGATCTGCTTCGCCACCAGCTGCGGGCTCAAGAAACTCAATACCGAATCAATCGTGTCCTTGATTGCTTCCACGCGCCGCGTAAGTTGTGGCCGGCGACTGAAGTCCAACAACCGGCGAACAAACTGCTGACAGTAACGAATGCTGCCCTCTAAATCGCCAAGATCGGCGTCCACGCTTGCGTTCTGGGCATGCTTGCGGGCGAGTTGTATGCGTAAGAGCATGGAGGCCAGCGGCGTATTCAGGTGGTGCGCCGTACCTGCCGCCATCTGACCCATGGTGGTCAGTTTCTCGACCTGCAGCAACGTTTGCCGCAGACGGATGCGTTCCCGAATATCAGTGCTCACTTCCAGGAAGTAACGTCCGGGCTCTTCTTCGTGGTAGGGAAGCACGTTGGTTTGCACGTCAACCAGGGTGCCCTGCTTGGTCGCATGGCGGGTCTCGACATCCAGCACCGGCTTGCCTTGGGAAGCTTGCGCGAGAAATGCCTGCATCTCGCTTTGCTTTTCGGCGGGGATGGTCGGCAACTTGTTCCCCAACACTTCCGCGCGCTTGTAGCCGTACAGGTCCTCAGCGGCGGCATTCCATTCCACAACCATGAGGTCGGAGTCGAAAAGTGCAATGGCCGCGGGAGAGCAATTGAGAATCCCGCGGTAGCGCGCCCGCGACTGCCGGAGTTGCCGCTCGGTGGCACGCCGCGCCCGCAACACGAACCAGGCGGCCCAGAAGGCCAACAGTAACGATGAAACCACACCCCGGCTAACGTACAGGTAGTGAAGAGTGAGGTAATCAACATCGCGGAAGAAATGGGATTCCAGCAATTCCCAGACGGCGAACACAAATCCGATAATGCTGATGCTGGAAAGTGCCAGCGTCGCCCAAAACCACCGCCGCTCAGGAAAGTCGTCGCTCATGAATCCATCGTGTCGCGGCGGCCTCAGGTTCCCCCGTCCGATGGCGGAAATCGTATCCGGGCCAGGAACATCTCGCTGTGATCCAAATCACAATGACCGATTATGTGGGGCACCGAGCTAGCTCAGCGTGCTGGTCTTAACAGTGCGGGTGCATCCATGTCGAGCCTTGTCGAGCTTTAGTGTTGAGGACCTAACCGAAGACTCTTTCGTCGACGACATGAAGCTGCTGTTGGGAAGCATGACCCTTGAGCCCATCCGCCACGGCTACCCCGTCGGCGTCTTTGACTGAATCACCCCGTATAGGAAGTTGCAATTCCATTAGATGCCAACCATCCTGGGCGGATGACGGGCAATACAGAAGTTGACCGCCAGTTTTCGGGATTCGTACTGAGAAACGCACTTGGGGGAGACCAATGGCGATCTCCTCGAAGCCGACTTCTCGGTACCAATCTTGCCGACCGGATGGATTCCGAAAGGCCAAAAGCCGGAAGTAATGAACGTGGCATAGCAGACTTCACACGCCTGACTTGGTGTTCCGAAAATCTCTCGCCGCCGTCGCTACAAGTTGCTGATCCTCTCGTTCCGAATCGGGCCACCAGAGGCTTCGATAAACAGATGATTACTGTATAGGTAGTAGTGTAATTCCCTGTCCGTTCTTCCCCGATCCTAACGAAACCTTCGGACTAACAGGGTGTGCCGGTCTGATCGATACAGGCCGAGCACATAAAGCGCGGCTTTCCCTTTTGTCGAATAGATGACCTGGCGGATTCTGAGCAGCGGCTCGTCGCGCCCGACTTTCAGAAGACTTGCCGTTGCCGGGGCAGCGGCGGTCGCATCCATTTCCTCGTCGGCATAAGCGATTTGGATGCCATAGGTGCCCTCCAAAATCGAAAACAGCGACCCGCGCACCAACTGGCTGCGGGTGAGGCCGGGGACGTCCTCGGCCGGCAGATAGCAGGTTTCAATGGCGAACGGTTCGTCCGCTGCCAGCCGGAGTCGTTCCAGCTTGAGCAGGCGAGTATGGGCAGCCAGGGCCAGACGGGCCGCCACTTCGGGCTCGTTGTTGTTCACTTCAAACGATAGAACCTTCGAACAAGCCGTTAGACTTCTACCCGCCATCTGCTCGGTGAAACTCGTCAGCTTGTTGAAGTGGATTTTGGGTGGCGCGACAAAAGTTCCAGCGCCACGCCGGCGCTGCACCATTCCCTCCCGTTCCAGCGCGGTTAAGGCATGACGAGCCGTCATCAGGCTCACCTGGTGAATCCGCGCCAGCTCCCGTTCGGAATCGACCGCATCCCCCGGTTTCAACTGCCCTTTTTCGATGAGTTCCATGATAGTGGCTTGGATTTGCTGGTAGGCGGGCATTCCATTGGAGCGGCGGTTTGGCATGGACTCCCCAATCATCCGGATCATATCCTGATGCTTGTTTCACCGGGGTCTTAGGGCGCGAACAATTCGCGCCGATGTGCCCTAATTCAGGTGCTATAGAGCAAACAAAATCGATGTGCTATAGAGCAAATGAATTTAATCGCATGCGGCCCGAGGCGGGTTCCAATCGCCTTTCGCCCACCTCTACACTATAGAGCTTTAGACGCACGGCAGCTGCCGCCGACTCTCCTTCTTACCCGTTCTCTGAAGTCCCATCCTCCGCCAGCGGCATCACCTGGGAACACACCGCCGGCCTCTCCCCTGAAAAATACTTACCCCAGTCCACCGGCGCCGGCTGCGCATTTCTCGACTACGACAACGACGGTTGGATGGACATCTATTTTGTCAACAGCGGTAAGTGTGACATTTTCACGCCCACGCAGCCGCTGCGCAACGCGCTCTACCGAAACAACCGCGACGGTACCTTTACCGACGTCACCGAGAAGGCCGGAGTTGTCGGTGGCGGGTACGGCATGGGCGTCGCGGTCGGCGATTACAACGCCGACGGCTTCCCCGATTTGTACGTAACCCAATACGGACGCAGCATTCTCTACCGCAACAACGGCGACGGCACGTTCACGGACGTGACCGAGCACGCGGGGGTGGCGGCTCCGGGATGGGCATCGAGTGCGGTGTGGTTCGACTACGACAACGATGGACGGCTGGATCTTTTTGTTTGCCGCTTCGTGGACTTCGACAAGTCCAAGCATCACAATTGCGGCGCGCCCAACATCCCCGCGATTAAGGGGCTGAACGAGTATTGCTATCCGCGCATCTATTCGCCGATGGCGAGCTGGCTATTCCACAACAATGGGGATGGCACATTCACCGATGTCAGCCAGAAAATGGGAATTGCGGATAATCCCGGCAAGTCTTGGGGTGTCGTGGCAACCGACGTCAATAATGACGGATGGATGGACCTGTTTGTGTCTAACGACACCGACGCCAACTTCCTGTTCATCAACCGCGACGGGCGGCGTTTTGAGGAGGTCGGGTTCACATCGGGGGTTGCTTTCGGGGAAGGGGGAAGAGCGCGCTCGGGGATGGGTGTCGATTCCGCCGATCTCAACCAGGATGGGTGGATGGATCTGTTTGTCACTAACCTGAACCACGAGCTCGACGGCCTCTATCTGAACCGGCACGACGAAACGTTCGACGATATCGCAGCGCCTTCTGGAATCGCGAACGCCACCCGGCTAATGAGCGGCTGGGGCGTGAAATTCCTCGACTACGATAACGACGGGAACCTTGACCTGATGATCGCCAACGGCCATCCCGATGACCTCATCGAAAAAATCTATGACAATGTGAGCTACCGCGAGCGGCTCTTGCTGTTTCATAACAGCGGCAACGGCCTGGACAACGTAACTCAGGCGAGTGGTGAGGCCTTTGCCCGTCCCATGTCGGCCCGCGGTTTAGCCTTGGGCGACTTCGACAATGATGGAGGCGTCGACGTGCTGGTCTCGTGCAACGACGAGCCACCGGTTCTGTTGCACAACAACGTTGGCAGCCGGAATCATTGGCTGGGGACAAAACTCATCGGCAAGAAGGCGAATATCGATGCCGTGGGCGCGCGCGTCACCTACCAGGCCGGCGACCTGAAGCGCAGCCGGATGAAAGTAGGTGGCGGCAGCTATCTCTCATCGCACGATCCGCGGTTGGTGTTAGGGATTGGCAAGCAGACGAAGATGGACTGGATCGAAGTGCAGTGGCCCAAGCCCAGCACGCTGGTCCAGCGCTACACCGATTTGCCGATTGATCGCTATATCTCCATCGCGGAAGGCGAGCAGAGGTGGAAGTAGCGCACGTCAACACTCGCATTGATCACCGCTAATCAGAACTGCTCTCATTGTATTTCCGCCGCCAACGCTTGATGATCCGGTTGACCGCCATCAGGCCCCTTGTAGCTTGTAGCGTCACATCCGTCTTCCGCCAAGATCGTTCGCCAAAGCGGTAGCTGCTCGATGTCAGCTACCGCGGAGCAACGGCGGGTTTCTACCGGCAAAGATCGCTTCCGGGTGCCGACCCTCGCTAAGAATCGACCTTAAAGCCATCGTGGCACGACTACTCACAGCCTATTTGCTGTGGGTCTGATTGGTAACGGGAAACGCCCTTGTCGCTACCGAAACGATCACGTTTGTTGATTGCCCAGAAACGGGCTTGGAGGAGATCAAT